>Ga0247813_10000274_pt1 | contig 57363 bp, 54 predicted proteins | sample UWRJL169409C1_FD_180719 | JGI IMG/M metagenome (GOLD analysis project Ga0247813, IMG submission 180719) | Plant litter microbial communities from Arlington Agricultural Research Station in Wisconsin, United States - UWRJ-L169-409C-1 | ecosystem: Environmental > Terrestrial > Plant litter >... | reverse complement strand
AGGGAAAACAGAAGCTGATCCGTGTGCGCCCGGGCAAACGGCGCCGCCACTCCCCCGAAAACTGTCACCCAGCTGGCCGGTCTGAAACGTCACCCACGTGACCGGTTGCACAGCGCCACGCCGGCCGTGCGCAGCGCGGCCGCCCGCATGTCGGGCATAGCCCGACCAAGCGTCAGATGATCGTCACGGCGTCAGCCGACGAGACGCAGACATGCGGCTCGGTGGAGCGTCAGCGGAATAGAGCATGGTCGTGCGATCCGCACGAGACGCCCCTTCCCCGCGTACCGCACACGGGGGGCGCATTCGACCACAGCCAATTGCGGCCATCCCGCTGCGCCCATGAGGTGCATGAAAAGCCCATCGAAGCCCACAGATGGAGACTTTCGATGACCGATCAGGACGACATGATCCATAGGCTGCCGACCGTGCTGCAAAGGACCGGACTCAGTCGCTCGACGCTGTACCGCAAGATCGGCGACGGCACCTTTCCTCGACAGATCAAGATCAGTCAGCACTGTGCCAGCTGGCGATCGTCTGCGATCGATGACCGGCTGAGAACCCCGTCTTCCTTTCGGTGGATGATCCTCCATCGCGGTATTGATGATAGCCCGTCACCGAGCCGCTGTGACAGCGACGGCGTTTCGAAGACAATCCATTCCCCTCGACAACGCTGCCGCAACGGATCCCGCAAGCCGCCCTAAATTCATGCGCAGCATCGCGTTCCGCGACGACCAGCATTGGGACAAAGCCGTCATACGACGGAACCGCTCCGAAGGGCGGCTCTTGCCGACAGCAGACATTCGAAAGAAGCGTTATCATTACCCGCGTACGCGCAAACTTGTTGTGGACAGGTTCCGAGAGCGCCTGAATGCCGCGACTTAACTGATGCGGACTTCTTTCTGCGCCCTGATCAGTCTTCGTCCTGCCATCTGCGCAGATCCGTCTGGTCATGATAGGCCATGCGGTCCGGCGTGGTGATGAATTCCATCGTCGTGCCCCAAGGCATGCGGCAGTAGCAGACCTTGTTTCCGGGACCTTTTTCCGTTGCATAGGGAATGGCGCGCGGCGCCGTCAGGGTGGCGCCCCCCGCCGTTTCGAAGAGCTTGACCGATGCGTCGATGTCGTCGGTGTAGAGAGCGAAGTGCGTGATGCCGAAGTCGCTCGCGCGGATAGGCTGGGCTTGCTCCGGGCCGTGCATTTCAAAAAGCTCGATATCGGGCCCGGTCCCGATCTTGACCATGGCCTGCGCGCGGACGACTGTTCCATGGACAGCGCCAACGGCGCGTTCGAATTCGGCGCCCTGCCGCGGCGGATCCTCCGGTCCGAAGGACTGATAGATCACTTGTCCGCCGAATGCTTCCGCCAAGAACGACTTTGCAGCTTCGATGTTGGGCACCGTGATGCCGATATGATTGACGCCGCGGATGACGGGTGTGGTCATGGCAGTTTTCCTTCCTTATTCAATCGATCTGTAGGGATAGTGCGGGCGCAACTTGCCCGCAGCGTCGCGATCCGCCCGCCGACGACGGGCGGGCGCAGAACTTCATCTGGCTTTGAGAAAATCGATCAAAGCGGCCGCGACTTCGTCCGGTCGCTCGTCCGCGACATAGTGGCTGCACCGCGCGATCGAGCCGCCGGTCACGTTGGTGGCGAACTCCTTGAGCATCGGCACCATCTGCGCACCGAAGCGCTGATCCCCGCCCAGACCTAGCACCGGCATCTCGAGCGGTTGCTTCTTGTATTCGACTGCAGCCGCATGGTCGGCGTCGAGGGTCCGATACCATTCCATGCCACCACGGGTGCGGCCAGGAAGCGCCATTGCCTTGGCGTAGATCTCGATGTTCGCCGGATTGAAGGTGCTGTGATCGTAGAACCGCTCTGCCATGAAGGCCGAAATATAGTCATACTCACGACCATGGATCAGGCGCTCGGGCAGATCCCGGTTCATATGAAAGCCGAAGTGCCAGAGCCTTGCGGTCGCCGCCTCCCATTCCGTCCAGCCTGGAAGCGGAACGTCCAGGACGGCGAGATGGGTGACAGCCTCCCGATAGAGGACGGCCTGCGGCAAGGCGACCATTCCGCCGATGTCATGTCCGCACACGGCGTAGCGTTCATGCCCAAGGGCAACCATGACTTGGTGAGCGTCGCGCGCCATCGTCGCCTTGTCGTAACCGCCCTGCGGGCAGTCGGAGAAGCCCGCGCCGCGCAGGTCGATAGCCACCACGCTGAAATGCTCGGCCAGCAGCGGCATCACCTTGTGCCATTCCCACCAGGTTTCCGGCCAGCCGTGAAGCAGCAGGATTGGTGTGCCTGAGCCTCCCGTGACCGCGTTGATTTTGATGCCGTTCACCGGCACCATCTGTTGGGTGAACCTGTTCAAAGTTGCGATCATGATCGCTCTCCAGTCGGATGTTGGCGCTCAAACAGAGCGTGCGGCCAGCACTCAGGGCTGGTCGAAATCGGTGGCGATCGTGATGTCGCGCCAGGCGTCGATATCACTGCGGAAGGCAGCCAGCTTCCGCTCGGCGATTGCATGCGCGATTGGTCCGAGTGGCAGATGAACCGGGGCGTCATCGGCGTCGACCGCCTGCAGGATCACCGCGACCGCCTTGTCGGGATCACCCGCCTGACTGCCGTCGTTGCTTTCGCGATAGTGCTTACGCGAGCTCGCAGCATATTCCGGCATCTGGTTGGCCGCCATGGTGATCGAACGGCCAAGGAAATCGGTGCGAAACGGCCCGGGCTCGACGATCAGCACGCGGATGCCGAACGGCTTCAACTCGCCGGCAAGCGCCTCAGAAATCCCTTCAACGGCGAACTTGGCGGCGTGGTAATAACCTCCGCCGCCGCGGCCCTCGATGCCCGCACCGGACGACATGTTGACGATCGTTCCGCCCGAACGTCGTAGCACAGGCAGCGCGGCTCGGGTGGTTTCAATCAGACCGAAGACGTTGACCTCGAACATAGGCCGATATTCGTCAGGCGTGCCTTCCTCCATCGCGCCGAACAGCGCGTAGCCAGCATTGTTCACGAGCACGTCGAATCCGCCAAAGACTTCGAGCGCCTTTCCAACCGCTGCCCTGGCAGCCGCCGCATCGGTCACATCGAGTGGCAAGGTGATCATCCGACCGCTGAAAGGCTCGGCCATTTTCTTGATTGTCTTGACGTTACGGGCCGTCGCGATGACCTGATCGCCGCGGTGGGCTGCAGCGAGCGCAAGCCGCTGGCCAAAGCCGCTCGAGCAGCCTGTGATGAGCCAAGTCTTCATTACTAAGCACCTCCAGATGATAGAGGAAACCTAGGTGTTTAGAATTGTTCTTAAACTGACATAATTGTAACCTCAGCGTTCAGTTCTGTGTGGGTGGTCGCGATGGAATGGAGTGACGTCAGGATCTTTCTTGCTGTTGCGCGAGCCGGCACGCTCGGCGGTGCCGCGCGCATCCTTCAGACAAGCCATCCGACCGTCGGAAGGCGCCTGCGCGCACTTGAGCAGGCGATAGGTCACACGCTCTTTCAGCGAACAGCGGACGGCTTGGTTCTGACCGACGAGGGCCACGGGATCATCGCGCTGGCTGAGCAGATGGAAGAAGGCGCGCTGGCCATGGAGCGTCGGCTCGCAGGGCAGGAACAGAAACTGAAAGGCAGCCTACGCATTTCATCAGCGGACTGGTTCGGAGCGTATGTCCTCCCGCCCATCCTGGGGGATTTCTCGAAAGCCTACCCCAATGTCGACGTCGATATCCTGACCGGCACGCGCCTGTTCAATCTTGCCCAACGGGAGGCTGACGTCGCCTTTCGTATCGTCCCGTTTGACACCGCCGATGTCGTACAGCGGCGGCTCTTCAGGCTCGAATACGGCGCATACATCGCAGAGGAAGCGGCTGATCCCAAATATGGCGATGGGACCGGGTTTCGGCTGATCACCCATGATACATCCACCGGCCACTTCCCTGACATCGCGTGGCTCATCGAGAGTTTCCCCAACGCGAGACCGGTCCTGCGATCGAACAACCGCAACGTCCAGGCGCGCATGTGCAGGCAAGGGGTCGGCATCGCTGTCCTGCCCCGCGTGGTCGGCAATCAGATCGAGGGTATCCGCAGACTGGAACTGCCGGCGTCGCCGCCAGCGCGGGACATCTGGATGGGATATCACCGGGACCTAAGGCGGCTTAAGCGTCTTCGCGCGTTCATCTCGACGGTATCGGATCATCTCGTGAACGCGACCGCATGATGCCCGTCCCGAAAAATGACTAAAGCCTTCCGGAGAAACGCCAGGATCAGTGCTGGCGCGCTCGCGCGGGTGATGGCGCGGTAAAGGCGGCGAGAGGGGGCGTACCCCACATCTGGCCGGGTCTGGCCACCGCGTACATCGCGCGCGACATCTCCCTCCACAATGCGTTGCGGTCGCCGTCCTTCGCGTAGAGCATCGACATGCTGTGCGTTGCGCCTGGCACGTAGCGAAAGTCGGCGTGGCCCCCGACTCTGCGAAACGCGGCATCGAGCCGACGCACCGGACCGTCGAGGTAATAGGAATCGGCGGTCCCGACCACGACATGAACCTTGCCGCTCAGGTGCCTGACCAGCCGCGGCCAATCGGTTTCGATCCGGTGCCCGATGTCGTAGTGCCCGCGCCAATAGGCCGCGACGGCGGGATCGACAGCGCCCGTCTCCCGGTCGAACAGGAAGGCTGGCTCGCCGTCGGCCCGGCGCGGAGAAAAGACCCATTCGAACGAGCGGAGCTGCCCGCCATTGTGTCCTAGAACGCTCTCCAGCCGAGCGGCTTCCTCGATCGTGCCGCGCACCTTTTCGTGATCGCGTTCGAGCGGGCGTGGCTCGCCGTTAGGGGCACGGTACATATTCGCGCCGGCTGCATAGAGATCGACCCCGAGGAACTTGTGAAAATCAACCGGATCGGGCGCAGTTGCCCAGCTAGCGCCGAAGAATTGCGGGTAACGAACGATAACCCAGAGTGCGAACCAGCCGCCCGAGCTGTGCCCCGTCAGAAAACGGCCGGATGGTCTCGCGTCCATCCTGTATTTGGCCTCGAGCGCGGGCATCACTTCGGCGACCAGCGCCTCGCCCCAAGGGCCGTTGTTTACGCTGTCGGCAAACTCAGTTGTGCCGGTCGGCGACGAATGGTCAAGGGCGACCCAGATCATCGGCGGCATGGCGCCGGTCTCCATCAGGTGCCACATGCGCGAAAGCTGCTGGCCGGCCAGCTTGTGCCTCATACCGAACCCGCCTGCCGTGTAGACGGTCGGATAGGTCGTGCGCGACGTGGGGTCATAGCCCGGCGGGGTCAGCACCCATGCGCCTACTGTCTGTCCCACGCCGTGAAAGCGAGTCAGCACTTTGGATGGTATTCGCTCATCGTGAAGATGCGGACGGGATGAGGCGATCTGCTCCGCCGCAACGGGGGGCAGCCCGGTCGTGTCGAACTGGTCGGTCTCCGGCGGCATCGCGTGATCGAGCGGGATGACCGGCATCGATGAAAGCGGGAACCTTACTGTAATGACCTTGGATAGGATGTCACCAGGACCCCGGCCGGCGAAGTTGTAATCACCGTTGCGATCGAGCACCGCCTGCACGCGGTAGGTGCCTGGCGCCAGCGTCGCGAAGCTGGCGGGGACGGCCACCGTCAGTGTATCGATCGTCACGGAGCGGCCGGCTCCGAAACCGGGCACGTCGCGCGCCGCGACCGAGACGCTTCCGTCGCGCTCCAGGTCGACCGCGTCGTTCGTCAAATTCTCGCTCGTCGCCGGCGTGGCGAACACGAGCAGCCGGCCACTCGCATTTTGGGCGAGGTCGGGCGGCAACGTGATGGCAAAGCGCGTTTCGGGCGCCGCGGCGCCGATGAGAAACAAGGGCAATCCCAGGGCCACAACAGCACGGGTCGCCGTCGGCAACACTCTGCGGCGCATCGCAACCGCGATTATTGCTTCGCTGTTCATTCTGCGGCCCGCTCTGCTTCATCGGTGCCCTGTGCGGCCGCCAGCGCCTGATCCAGCGCCGCCGTCACATGGATGGCCGTGGTGTCGAAGATCGGCACCGGGCTGTCCTCCTGCCCGACGAGCAGGATGATCTCGGTGCAGCCGAGGATCACTGCTTCGGCGCCGGCATGGACAAGACGCCCGATCACCGCCCGGTACGCCTCGCGCGACGCGGGCTCGATGCGTCCAGCGACCAGTTCGTCGTAGATGATCCGGTGCACGGTCGCGCGGTCCTCCTCAACGGGAACGATCACCTCCAGACCGTAGCGTTCGGTGAGGCGTCCCTTGTAGAAGCCCTGCTCCATCGTGAACGCCGTGCCGAGCAGCCCGACCTTTCGTAAACCAGCGGCCACGATCCGTTCCGCGGTGGGATCGGCGATGTGGAGCAGCGGAATGCCGATCGCTCTCTGCACGTCGGGCGCCGTCCGGTGCATAGTATTGGTGCAGATCAGAAGCAGGTCTGCTCCGGCCGCCTCCAAGCGCCGCGCGGCGTCCATCATCCGCTCCGTGAGGCGGCTCCAGTCGCCGGCATGTTGCAACGCCTCGATTTCCGCAAAATCGAACGACCAGAGCAGGCAACGGGCCGAAGCGGTTGCACCCAACCGCACGCGCGCGCCTTCGTTGAGGAGGCGATAATATTCCGCCGAGCTTTCCCAGCTCATACCCCCGATCAGACCGATCATGCGCATCACGCCTCTCCTTTCCAGGGCTGAAGATCGAGCAGCAATGTCGGGATCAGCTCCGACACGGTGGGATGGATGGGCACTGTCCAGCGAAGCTGCTCGATCGGCTGGTCGGCATTCATCATGTCGAGGATGCCGTGGATCGCCTCGTCTCCGCTCGTCCCCAGTATCGCCGCGCCGAGGATGCGGCGGGTGTCGGCGTCAGCCACCACCTTCATAAACCCCTGGGCCTCGCCCTTCTCCACCGCGCGACCGACACGGGACATCGGCCGCTTGGAATGGAGCAGCCGTCGTCCGGTCCTGGCCGCCTCGGCATCGGTCATGCCCACCCGTGCGAGCGGAGGATCGACGTAGAGTGCGTAGCCCGGCCGACGCTGGCTGACTCGGCGATCCTCCCCGTCCAGGACGTTCGCGGCGACGATCTCGAAATCGTTGTAGGCGGTGTGGGTGAAGGCGCCGCGACCGTTGCAGTCGCCCAGCGCCCATATCCCGGGGACGCTGGTTTCGAGCCTGTCATCAACGGTGATGTAGCCGCGTGCATCCACTGCCACGCCGGCGGCCTCGAGCCCGAGGTCGTCGGTGTTCGGCCGTCGCCCGACCGCCACCAAGACGTGGCTGGCGACGAGCGGCCGGGCGTCCTCGGCGCAATCCGCGCGCACCTCGACATCCTCCCCGCTACGGGAGAAGCCGATGCAGTCCGCACCGGTCCGGACCGTGATGCCCTCGGCCTCGAGAATCTGCCGGACGACTTCCGACACGTCTGGGTCCTCCCGCGCGATGAGCCGGTCCATCCGCTCCACAATCGTGACCTCGGCGCCGAAGCGCCGATACATCTGGGCGAACTCCAGTCCGATGTAGCTTCCGCCGATCACCACGAGATGCCGGGGAAGCGTGTCGAGCGCGACAATGTCGGTGTTGGTCAGGATCGGCACCTGGTCGGCGCCGGGCATGTCCGGCATCACGGCCCTGCCGCCGACGTTAATGAAGATGCGGGGGGCGGTCATTCGCTTCCCGTCGACGGTGACGACGCTGGAACTTTCGAAGCGCGCATGGCCTCGGATAAGCTCGACGTTGGCCATTCCAAACAGCCATTCCTCGTTACCAGACCGTCCATCCCGGATGATCTTGTCTGCTCGGGCGGCCACCGCCTTCATGTCGACCTCGAGCGTCCCTGCAACGCTAAAGCCATAGTCTGCGCCACGCCGCGCGGTGTGGATCGCATAGGCGCTTGCCACGAGCGTCTTGGTCGGCCTGCAGCCGGTGTTGACGCACGTGCCGCCAACATGATGGCGCTCGATGATGGCGACCGACAGCCCGGCCTGGCTCAACCGGGCGGCAAGCGCCGGCCCCGCCTGGCCGGCACCGATGATGATTGCGTCGAAGCTGCGCATGCTGAGGCTACCTTGTTGATTTCGGGGCATGGCGCGAAACCTTGTCCAGGACGGATCGGGCCGCGCAGCGGCAGGCCCGACCAAGTCAGATGACGCTGAGGCGCACGTCGATATTGCCACGCGTGGCGTTGGAGTAGGGGCAGGTCTGGTGAGCCGCCTCCACCAGACGCTGGGCGTCGTCGCGTTCCACGCCCGGCAGCGCCACGGCAAGTTCGACCTCCAGACCGAAGCCGCCTTCGCCGCGCATACCGATGCCCACAGTCGCGGTTACCGCCGCATCCGTTGGTATCTGCAGCTTCAGCTCATGCGCGGCGAATTTCAGGGCACTGAGAAAGCACGCGGCGTAGCCCGACGCGAACAGCTGTTCCGGATTGGTCCCTTCGCCGCCGGGTCCGCCGAGCTCCTTAGGCGTGGAAAGCTGGAGGTCGAGTTTCCCGTCGTCGGTACGGGTGCGGCCGTCGCGGCCTCCATTTGCGGTGGCGGAGGTGCGATACTTGACGTCCATAGACATGGTTCAGTCCTTTCGAGGATGCGCAGGCAGGTCCTGCGCTGGAGATGAGAAAGAGGTGTCAGGCCGCCACGGCCTTCGAGCGCCGGCGCGAACCCCTGACGGTCAGCGAAACCGCAGAGATGAGGAAGTAGAAGGCGCCAAAGGCGGCGTAGGGCGCGATGTCGGCGATGCTGACCGGCGCCGCGCCAGCGGCTTTGCTGAGCATGTGTGCCCCGGCGAGCCCCGACTGTGCACCGCTCAGGATCATGGCCCACTGAGCGCCGTACGACTTCCAGCGCCGCACGCCGGTAAGGAGCTGAAAGAGGCCGGAGAGCACGGCCCACACGCCGAAGATCTGGAGGACTGGATGCATGCCGTGCGGCAGGGTCGCTGCGACAGCGACGGCGGTCACTAGGCTGACGACCAGGTTCAGCATTTGGCTCTTGTTGCGCGTCAGGCCGCCACTCCGGCTGGCGTCTAGATAGTTTGCCAGCGCGTCCCATGCTGGATAGGCGACGAGCATCACCGCAGCCAGCGGCGGCATGGCCTTCGCAACCGTGAAGGCGAGCGCCACCCAGATCGCGGAGACCGCAAACCGCAGATAATAATAGGTCTTAAGCCAGTTCCGATCGGGGGCCTTCGCTTCGGTGATGGTCTTCATGGCAAGTTCCTTTCTGTGATGCAGGCGCACGTCTCCTGTCCCGGAAGCCGGGTGGGTTGGTGATCGCTGGTTCAGGGATTGTGCGGCTCGTGATCTGCCGCGTCGGATCAGTTCAAAGTCGGAAGCGTCGCGGCAGGCGCCATCTGGCTGCCGCCGCCACGGCGGCGCACCCGAAGGTATACCAGACCACCACGTAGAGCGGGTCGTTGAAGGGGCAGCAGAAGGCGAAGACGAAAGCTCCGCAGGTGCCGGCGGCGATGCCGGCGGCAAGCGCGCTCAGTCTTGGCTGGGTCGGCGCGGCCCTTCGCATAAGGGCGCCGAGCAACGCGACGATCGGCAGCGACAGCACGAAGATCGACGTTGCGCACAGCATGCCGCTGGCGGGATCGATGCGATCGAGCAGCGCCCGCTCACCCGCGCCGTTGGGCGTGACGAACGCGCCTGTGACGATGGCTGCGACCGCAAGGGTGCAGGCGAGCATCAGCCCCTGACGCGGCCGCGCCGTCGGCGAGAAGGACCGGATCGCCAGCACGCAGGCGAACACGGCGAGCAGGCCGAGGCTACCCACCCGCCACGTCAGAAACGGCGATCCGGCCATGTGGCCCATGTCCGGCCGCATCGCGCCCACGGCGAGGAACAGAGCGAGTTCCACCGCGCCGAGCGCGAGGACGAGCCCGCCTTCACGCACCATGCTGCGGCGCTGCACGGGCGCGAGGTCGGATGACAGATCGACTATCAGGGATTCACTCGACATCGGGTGTCTTCTCAATGATTGCGGTCAGGCGGGCGAGTCCGCGGTGGATGTTCATCTTCACGGCGGAGACGGAGAGGCCGATCTGGCCTGACGCTTCCTCGACGCTGTAGCCCTGTACCTTGACCAGCAGGATCGCCTGGGCCTGTGCGGGACGGAGTTCGTCGAGCAGGCTGGCGAGAACCGAGCTGCTGACCACCGAAGCCTCGTGGTCGCCGACGGCGACCTCGTCGGCCAGCTCGTCCATGGGTCGGCGCGCCAGGCTGCGCAGCTGGTCGACCCACTTGTTCTTGGCGATGGCCGCCAGCCACGGGCCCAGCGGATATTGCGGATCATAAGTGTGGCGACGCCGATGGACGGCGAGCAGCGTCTCCTGGACGGCGTCGTCCACGTCGCCAGGTGGAAGGCGCCGCTGAAAGTAGCGCGTGAGCCACTCGGACATTTCGCCCAGCAGCCGCCGATAAGCGCCGCCGTGGCCGTTTTGCGCCGCTACCATCAGGCTGCTCCAGCCGTCCGGCGCGGTTCGGGACGGACGCTCGCGGCTGGCCGGCGCCTTGCTCGGCGCAGGCTTTGAGATCAATCTCGAGAGGAAGTCCGATCGCATGCTCTCTTATTCGCGCGCTAAGCGAAGTTGGTCACTCCATGACGAACTTTTCTCGAAGCGATTTTCGGTCGTGCCCCGATACGTGACATAGACGCTGACGCGGTCGGACTGATCGTTCATGTCCGCATCCCCTGCCTGGCTGATTGAGTGAATGCCGAAAATCAGGCTGCGAACCCGCCGTCGATCGTATGCTTGGCGCCCGTGATTCCGCGTGCCTTCGTTCCAGCGAGATAGAGCGCCAGGCTCGCGACCTCGTCGGCGGTGCCATAGCGTTTGATCGCCATCGGCTCGAGCATGCCGGCGGCGCGCGGACCATCGGCTGGGTTCATGTCGGTATCCGTTGGACCCGGCTGAATTATGTTGATCGTGATGTCGCGCGGGCCCAGGTCGCGTGCCAAACCGCGCGCCATGCCCTGCATCGCCGCCTTGGTCAGTACATAGGCGGCAAGTCCTGGAAAGGGCATGCTGTCAGCGGTGTCGGATCCGATGACGAGGATGCGCCCACCTTCGGGCATCAGGCGCGACGCCTCCACGCTGCCAAAATAGGCGCCCCGCACATTGACGTCGATCATACGGTCGACCTCGTCGGCATCGAGCGTCAGCGGATCGCCGAAGACCAGCAAACCGGCATTGTAGACGAAAATGTCGATCGGGCCGGCCTCACGGACCGCCGCGATCAGCTCCTCGCGTGCGCCCGCGTCCGCCCGGAGCGCCTGCGCACCGGTCTCGGCGGCGAGCCGGTCCGCCGCCGCGGCCGAGGCGGCGTAGGTGAACACCACCGTTGCGCCGGCCGCAGCGAAACGCCGCACGATTGCGGCACCGATGCCGCGGCTGCCGCCGACGACGAAAACCTTGCGATCAGAAAATGTCATCGTGCTTGTCCTGTAGATGAGGAGAGGAAGTGGGTCGGCTACCAGTCGTCGGGCTTGCCCAAGCGGACTCAAATGCGATCAGAGTGGAGTGCCCACGGTCCGAGACACCGTCGCATCCGTGAAGCGCGGAACGTCGGCCATCACGGCCTCCGTCTCGGGCGATGCGAGTGCGGCGTGCAGCGCGTCCTCGTCACGGAACCGGTAGATGCCCAAGGAAACGTCCGCATCGTGGGCGTCCCGTGGGAAGAAAGCGGAAGCGCTCTCCAGCCCGTGCTGTCGCCAGCAGGCAAGCGCCAAGGGCAGGTGGACGTCGACGTAATGGTCGCGATCGAAGTAGGTGCCGCCGCTGCACGTCACGATCAGTGTTGCATGTGTCATCGGCAAGCATGTGGACCGATCAACAATGATCTTGAACTTACAGCATTGAATTCTCTCTGTTCAATATTGTGAGTTGTTCTGGGACGCCCATTCATCACGCGCTGCGCAATCGCGGCTTCGATCAAGAAGCGGAATTCGTCGTTGCCCGCACGCTTCCGGCGCTCCAACCCCCGAGTGCTAGCCGAAAGAATATGCTCGAAGAAGCGTGTCGGCGATCTGCAGAGCAGCCGGCCCGAGTTCCTCATCGGCGAGTTCACCAGCGGTCCAGAAGGACAGCGCTCCCCGGAAAGCTAGCGCGAGTTGCCCAGGCAGGAGGCGGCATGCTTCATCCCGTCGGAGCGAAGACAGGCCTGTTCCATCGCCGAGGGCGTGCGCCCACAAGGCTGTCGAATTCGATCTGACTTCGCCCGACGCCGCGCTGCTGGCGCCGATCCAAGCCATCACCGCTCGGTTCACGATTGGTTCGTCGAGCATGACCGCGACTGCGATGTCGACAGCCAGCGCTACACGGTCGGCGGCCTGCGGCGGCTGCGGCGTTTCACTGAAGCGTTTCATCATCGCTTCTATGCGCCGCGCCGACAGTGCGTGCATGATTGCTGGCTTACTGCCGAACTGATTGAACGGCGTCGCAAAGCTGACCGCGGCTGCTGAGGCAAGATCACGCATCGAGAACTCTGCCTTGCCATCGCGCAGGAGGCGCTCTGCCGCAGCGAGCACGCGCTGGCGAACGGGTTCGCCCCGGCGCTTCGTACCTGCTTCCATCTTGTCTTCGCTCATCACGTATCTATATCATGATATAATTTGAAAATCATCGAAGGATGTACCCGTGACAGACGATAGCCGAAAAGTCTTTCTTATCAGCGGCGTCAGCTCCGGGTTGGGTCGAGCATTTGCCGAAGGCGCTTTGGAGGCCGGCCACCGGGTCATCGGCACGGTGCGGCGTCAGGAAGACGCAAACGCGTTCGCTTCACTCGCACCGGACCGGGCGAACCCGCTGCTGCTGGACGTAACTGACTTCGCTTCCATTCCTTCGGCGGTAGCCGCAGCCGAGCGCGTTGTCGGTCCTGTCGAAGTGTTGGTGAATAACGCCGGTTACGGCCATGAAGGCGTGCTTGAGGAATCGTCTATGGACGATCTCCAGCGGCAATTCGCCGCGAATGTGTTCGGCCCGGTGGCGATGATGCAGGCGGTGTTGCCCGGTATGCGCAAGCGTCATCGCGGTCATATCGTCAACGTAACCTCTATGGGCGGGTTCATCACCATGCCAGGGATCAGCTTCTATTGCGGCAGCAAGTTCGCGTTGGAGGGGATTTCCGAAGCGCTTGGCAAGGAAGTCGCGGCGTTCGGCATAAAAGTTACGACGCTGGCGCCTGGGCAGTTTCGCACCGATTGGGCTGGCCGCTCGATGGATCGGACGCCGCGTAGCATCGCGGATTATGACGCGGTGATGGACCCGATAAGGGCTGCGCGACAGGCCAAGAGCGGCAACCAGCCGAACGATCCGGCCAAGGCGGCGCAGGCGCTGCTGGCGATCGTCGGGGAGAAGAACCCGCCAGCTCGACTGTTCCTCGGCGAAGATGCCTTGGGACTGGTCGATCAGAGACTTGACGATATCCGGGCAGAACTTGATCACTGGCAGGCGCTTTCCCTGTCGACTGGCTTTGATGTCCTTTGAGCCTCCGGATTTAACTACCGCCTCTGTACGGTCGTCTGTCGTATCAGCGGCAGGCTTCAGCGACCGTTGATGCCAGAGCGATTCATGAACTGGATGGCAGGTTTTATAACGATCTGCCGTCCATGCTGCGGTTGCGGAATGGCTTAAAGTGGTCGCAAACGGTCGCTTCGACCGAGTCAGCATCACTTTCGCCGCGATCCGGATTCTGAGCGCTCACTCGATGCAATCTTTGCTGCCCGACTTAACCACATAACTTCCTTTGCCCATCTCTTCAGTGCGATCCCCTTTTCGTCAAAATAGTTGTGACGCTGATACACGCCGACGATGCCAGCGCGGGAGCCCGACAGGTGATTCAACACAGCCTCGGTAACTTCGAGGCGGACGCCCAAGCGCTGCATTCCGGTGGCCAAGGTGCGGCGGAGGTCGTGGAGCGTCCAGTGTGGCACGGGCTGAGCGGCCATTGTTTCAAGTGCTACACGGATGCGCGTCATGGCTTTGCTAAACCCGCTCGGCCCCGCATTCGAATTCCCACGTGCGGGAATGAGCTTATCGCTTTTGTGACTCCCCAGCAGGTTTTTCACAATCGCGAGCGCGGCTGGCGGCAACGGCACGAGATGCGCAGCACCGTTCTTCGCGCGATCACTGGGAATGGTCCAGACGGCGCGTTCGAGATCGAACTCCACGCGATTTGCTTCAAAAACCTCGTTGCGCCGCTGGCCGGTGAGCAACAGAAGCTGAATGGCTGGTCCGAACGGCTGCGCCTCTTCGTCGAGCACCCGATAGAGCATGCCGATCTCCCTTTCGGACAGCACCCGTTCCCGCGACTTTGGCTTGGGGGGCCTGCCCGCATCCCGGCACGGATTCCCCGGAAGCCGGTCCAACCTAGGCAGTGCCCAAGTGTAGAAGGCCGAGAAGTAGGCGAGGATGTTGCGCGCCATGACTGGCGTCCGCTGGGCAATGTCGTCAATGAAGCGCGTGATCTCGCTCCGGGTGATGCCATCCGCCGCCCTGTCGCCGAATTCCGGCAGGATATGGCGTTCGAACACGCGTTCGATTTCCCCGACCTTGCGAAGATGCGATTTCGACTTCCTGTAGCTCGGCCAAAGCGCGCGGACCGTGTCCCCCGATACTGTAACTCGCTGCCGCTTTGGTAGCGCCTTTACCGGGTCAGCCCTCATCTCGACATCGGAAAGGATCTGGCGCGCCTTCTTGCGGGCGTCTGTTAGCGTCATGCGCTCAGAGTATCGGCCGAGGGTGATGTTGCGGCTTTTCCCAGCGACGCGTTTGCGCAGCATGAACGTCTTCGTACCGGACACACCCACGCGCAATCGCAAGCCGGGAACCACTGAATCCGGGAATTCCAACTGGCCAGCAATGGGAGCCTTTAGCGCCAGAATTTTGGCATCGCTCAGCGCGCCGCTACCTACTTTGCTGCCTTCGAAACGCCGTTGCGCAGCATGATCAGTAGCTCGCGATACCTTGCAGTTACCTTGCGCCATAACCTTCTGAACTCCACTCAGATGGTAGAACCGTCCGTTACCTTAGGTAGCGTTTGACTGAAATACCGTGCGATTAAGAGAAACAGTATGGCACGTAAGATACTGCAAACAAGACATCCTTGAACCTCTTGAAACCGATTTGGTTCGCTCTTAATCAGCGGGTCCTTGGTTCGAGCCCAAGTGCGTCCACCATTTTCCATAGCGATAAAAACTACTTACCGACTCTCTGGCGCCCTTTTGGGCACCGGCTCTTCGACGCCCATAAGTTGGTCGTAAGAACCAGAGCATGGTGTCCGGGACAGCGGCTTCCTCAGATTTGGCCGTTGCAACCTCGAACTCACGTAGCTAGGCTGAGGTTGTCCGGCGATAGGTCCATATTCCCACCTGTCGGGATGCCCTGATGCAGCTTACAGCTTCTTCGGGTATCCACGTTTCGGGGCTTAATTGCCTCTTGGCTGACGATTTCCTCTAATGAGGGATTGTGGTTTGCCGGGCAGTGATGAGGAGAGGTGCTTATGACCCAAAAGTCGAACACCGGCCTTGGTCGCGATAAGATCCTGCTCTGGACCGCAATCTTCGGATGCGCTCAGGCAGTGGTTGAACTCGTGATCAAGGTCGTCAGCTATGGCTATAGCCATTCCAAACTTCGAGTTTAGCTATCGGCGAAATGACAAGCCGATTTATGTGCCCACAAGTATCGGTCGGCGGATTGGCCAAGAGCTAAAAATCAAAGTCGGGCAAGCGTATACTTTCGACCCCATCTATTTTCACCTACGCCGCGGCGGGCACGTTGCTGCAATACATAATCATCGAGACCACACCTCATTTGCTAAGCTCGATATTTCTCGATTTTTATATAGAATATCGCGTCGCCGCGTTCAGAGTGCCCTCGACCGCATTGGGATTGGCGACGCGCGCTTCTATGCAAAATGGTCGACTGTGGCCAACCCCTACGATGATCCCGACTTTGCCCTACCTTATGGCTTTGTACAGTCGCCCGTTCTTGCCACCTTGGTTCTTGCAACCTCGCAGGCTGGCCTGCATCTGCTGTCGCTTCCCCCAAGCATAACCGTCAGCATATATATGGACGACATATCGTTGTCGTCGAATGACTCACTCGCCTTGGAGGATGCATACGCTTCCAGCGTGAACGCATTGGAGACCGACGGATTTTCAATGAGCGCTGAAAAACTACGCGCGCCGGCGCCGTCACTTAATCTTTTCAACTGCGACCTGAGCGTAGGTCGAACCATCGTACGAGACGATCGCATCGCCGAGTTTGTCGCGTCCCAGCCAACGATCGAAGCGGAGGATGCCTTCGTCACCTATTGCGCATCTGTCGAGGAAGGGAATACTCTGTAACAACGATGCCCCGCACCCGAAGGTGCGAGGCGCCGGTAGCGTCAGGTGCCCGGAAGGCGGCTCCCCGCTACTGCGGATGTTAGATTAACGATGGACCGTCCGCTGGTCCTCGACGCGGGTCAAGCTTACCCCCGCGCACCACGCCGCCCGTTGTCAGCGACGTGGCTTTCCCTGAAACCTAATGGACAGGCGTGCAACCCGAAGCGTGCCGGTCGTCGTCGTACCGGCAACTATCCCTACCCTCGCACAGGCGGCGACAAACGACGTCGTGGCTAAGGACGACCAGCGGCATCTCATGCACCGGAGCCAATCAACGCGTCTAACTACCCGAGGTGAATTGTGATCCGTGTACAGCACGGGCTCGCGGCGCAAGCCACCGTCGTTCGGCCACGGTGTAGGCTCGGAGCGACTCGGCGGGCCAATGGGGCCGCCCGTGCCTCAGGGGTGGTCAACCGCGTGGCCCTGCCCAAATCAACCTTGTTGCAACCACTGTCGAAGCAACGTCGTCACTTCCCCCGGCCGTTCCAACGGCGACAGGTGGCCGCAGGACCGCAACAGGTGAAAGCGCGCGCCCTTGATCTGCTCGCTCAGCGCGCGGGCGTCCTCGGGGGTGCAGATACGATCTCGATCGCCGACCGCGACCAGCGTCGGCACATGGATTGCGGCGATCGCCTCGTGGATATCGGGTCGGGCCAGGAGCGCGCGCTGCTGGCGTTCGAACACGACCTGTCCGACGCGCTCGGCCATCGCCTGCGCGGGGCCGGCGACGATCGCGGTCAGGCGTGGGTCGGCATGCGGCGCGGTGGCGAGTAGCCCCTGGCCGACGACGGTGCGCGGCCGCACCTCCATCGACGCGCGCGTGCCGAACAAGGCGATGCGGGTTATCCGGTCAGGCGCCTGTCGGACCATCTCCATCGCGACATAGCCGCCGAGGCTGACACCGGCGACGGCGAACCGGGGTGGCGCATCGGCCAGCACGCGCGCCGCCATGCCCGACAGCGTATCGTCCTGCGACAGGTCACCGAATTCCGGTTGGGCGAGTTTGGCGAGATCCATGATCTGCCGCGCCCATAGCTGCCCGTCGCAGCCCATGGCCGGCAACAACACGAGGGGGGTACGCATGGCGGGATCTCCGGTCAGGAACGTGGGGTACGAAAGGCGAGCGGCGCCCCGATCAGCACCAGCACGACGCGGGTGAGATGGTGGACGATGACGAAGGCGGGTTCGAGCGCGAGGCTGAGCGCGACCATGCTCATCTCGGCGAGGCCACCGGGGGAATAGGCGAGCACCAGCAGCACCGGATCGATGTCGGTGGCCGCCGCGATGCCGGTCGCCCAGACAATGGTGAGCAACAGCAGCAGGATGGTCGATCCCGCCGCGAGCAGCAGCGTACGGAGCAATGCGCGAAGCGTCAGCCCGGCGAAGCGGCAGCCGATCGTCGCACCCAACCCGACCTGTGCGGCAGCGAGCGCCCAGTCGGGAATGCGGAAGTCGGCGATCCCCGTCACGTGGACGATCGCCGAGACTGCAAGCGGACCGACCAAGTGCCACGCGGGTAATCGCAAAGCACGACCGAGGACGAGCCCGGTGACGACGCAGCCGAGCGCCCAGCCGAGCAGGGACCAGCTCGCGGTATCGCCGCCGACCGCGACCACGCGGTGAACCTCGACGGGTGCCGCGACGAGGCGGATCAGGAATGGCAGGGTGAAGACGACCAGAAAGATGCGCGCGGCGTGGATCAGCCCGATCGTGCGCTCGTCGGCGCCGCGTTCCGACCCCATCACCACCATCTCCGCGATCCCGCCGGGCATACCCGCGAAATAGGCGGTGGCTGAATCGAACTTCGCAACGCGGCGGAAATAGGTGACGCAAACCAGCGCGGCGCTGGCGAGGAAGACCGGCAGCAACGCGAGCGGGACGATCCACTCACGCGCCTGTGCCAGCAGATCGGGGCGGAAGCTGCTGCCGAGCACGACGCCGATCACCGCGGCCATCGGCCTGCGGGTCGCCGACGACGCCGCAACCGGCAGGGCCGCGATACTGGCGGCCGCACATGCCGCCATCGATCCGAGCACCCACGGCAAGGGTGCGCCGATCGACCAGAACAGCGCGCCCCCACCTGCCCCGACGCCGAGCGCGGCGATGAAACGCAGGAAGGACGCGACACTCACCTCAGGCGACGAACGGGAAGGCGAGCGCGATCATGCCGACGATCGTCATCACGACGCAGACCGCGATCGCGGGCACGAGCGTGAAGCGCTGGTGATCGGCGAGATCGATGCCGACCAGGCTGACCAGCAGATAGGTCGACGGCACCAGCGGGCTGAGCAGATGGACCGGCTGGCCCATCAGCGAGGCACGGGCGATCGCCTCGGGCGCGACGCCGTAATGCGCGCCGGCCTCGGCAAGGATCGGCAGCATCCCGAAATAGAACGCGTCGTTCGAGATGAAGAAGGTGAACGGCATGCTCAGCACCGCAGTGATCGGCGCCATGTACGGCCCGAGCGCGGGCGGGATCACGCCGACCACCGCCTTGCTCATCGCCTCGACCATGCCGGTGCCGCCGAGAATGCCGGTGAAGATGCCCGCCGCGAAGATCAGCGAGACGACCGCGAGCACGTTGCCGGCGTGCGCGGAGATGCGCTCCTTCTGGTCGGCGACGCCGGGATAGTTGACGATCATCGCGATCGCGAACGCCAGCATCATCAGCACCGACAACGGCAGGATGCCCCACACCAGCAACGTCAGCAGCGTGATGACGAGCGCGGCGTTGAACCAGATCAGCTTGGGGCGACGTGCTTCCGGATATTGCGAGACGGCCATGCCGGTGAACTCGGTGTCCGCGGTGATTCCTGCTTCGCCCATCCGGACGCGCTCTTTCCGGCCGAAATACACGGCGAGCCCGATCAGGAAGGCGAGGCCGGCGATCATGCCGGGGATCAGCGGCAGGAACAGCGTGGCGGGATCAAGCTTCAGCGCGCTTGCGGCGCGCGCGGTCGGCCCGCCCCACGGCGTCAGGTTCATGATCCCACTCGTCGTCATCAACAGGCAGACGAGGTACAGCCGGTTCATGTTGAAGCGCTTGTAGAGCGGCAGCAGCGCGGCGATCGTGATGATGTAGGTGGTCGACCCGTCGCCATCGAGGCTGACGAGCGCGCACAGCACGACCGTCCCGATCAGGATCCGCATCGGATCGCCGTGGACCATCCGGATCAGCCGTCCGACGAGCGGATCGAAGAGCCCTGTATCCGTCATTGTCGAGAAGAACAGGATCGCAAACAGCAGCATGACGCCGGTCGGCGCGAGGTTCTTGATGCCGTCGATCATCATCGGGCCGAGACCCGCGGCCTCACCCGCGAACACGCCGAAGATCGACGGAATCACGATGAGCGCCACCAGCGGCGTCATCTTCTTGGTCATGATCAACGTCATGAACGTGGCGACCATCAGGAAGCCGAGCAGGGCAAGGTTCATCGCATCGTCCTAGTGAAGGGCGTGAATAGGGAGATCAGAACGTCACCCCGACGCGGGCGCTGAGGGTCTGGCCGCTGTCGTTGCCGACATAGTCGCCGGCGCGGTTGTCGGTGTTCCACTGGATCCCGTTCACCTGGAAGCGGGTGAAGCTGTTGAGGTACCAGTTGACGCCGACGGTCGCCGCCCAGCCGTCGCCGCCGGTCAGCAGATTGTCGAAATCGAGGCTTTCGTAGCGTGCAGTCAGCTCGATCGCGCCGACCCCGCCGTCGAACGTGGGCTTCAACACCTTGGGCTGGCCGAAGCTGCCGAGCCGCGGGTTGTACGGCGGCAGGTCGCCCGTCAGGAACAGACCGCCCGAGACGCTCCACGCCTTGCTGACGAAATCGGGACGACCGCCGTCGAGCCGCGCGTTGCGGCGGCCCGCTTCGCCCATTACCCACAACGGCCCGCGATAGCCGCCGAGCTCGACGCCGTAGCCGGTCGTGCCGGTGCCGCCGATCAGCGGCCCGGTCGACACGCGCAGCGCACCGTTGAAGCGCCCGCCGATCACCGTGTTGCGGGTCAGCGTGCCCGCGACCGACGACAGCGATTCGTCGAAGCCCCACGCGCCGATGTGCAGCACGCCGGTGTCGGACTTGATCGGGTTCCAATGCGCGCGGCCGAGCACCGTGCGGCTGTCGCCGACCGTCTGCGTCCCGTCGATCCGGTCGCCGGTGATCGTCACCGAGGCATGGCCGGTCTTCCAGAAGATGCGCGGCATCACGCCGATGCCATAAAAGCCGCGCTGCGGGATGATCGCGGTGGCGACCGTGGTGCGCTCCAGAAATGGGGTCGAGTCCGAGCCGGTCGAGCCCTCGAAGCTGCGATCGTTGAACAGGTGACCGGCGCGGACGTCGTAGTCGAGTCCGGGCTTGATCTTGTTGCGCCAGCCGACGAACGCGGTGACGACGTCGACCTCGTTCTCCGAAAAGTCGCTCTCGAACTGGTAGAAGAAGTGCGTGCCGACGCCACCTTCGAGGCCGAGGCGCAGCGCGCGCATGCCGGTCGTGGTGATGTTGCGGCCGTCGTATTTCGAGCCGAAACTAGAGCTGACGTCGGTCAGGATGCGGCCGCGCGGCTTGAAGGTGTAGACGCCGTCCGCCGAGTGGAACACGGGCAGGCCGGCACCCCATTCGGTGGTCACGCCCGACGGATTGTCGCGTGCGGCGACTGCCTGCGCAACGCTGCGGTCGGCCGGGCCGGGAGGGGCGAGCTGCGGCGCGAACGGCACCGTGCGACGCGGCTCGGTGTTCTGCACGACTGCCTGCGGTGCGATTTGGACGGGTGGCACGGGCGCGGACGCCTGCGCGACGGCGGCGACGTTCTCCAGCCGGTCGAGACGCGATTTCAGCGCGACGATCTCGGCAGCCTGCGCACGTACCAGTGCGGCGAGGTCGGCGTCGGTCGGAGGCGATGTCGGGACTTGGGCCAGCGCGGGCGTCGCGGCGATCAGCGCGAGTGCGGCGCACCCGGTACGGAAGAGAGTCATTGTTGGGCTCCGGTGGCGAGAATCGCGGTCCAGTCGCGCAGGAAACGCTGGCGCTTGACGCGGTCGAGGTTGACGAGAAGTTGTGGCCCCACGCGGATCGGTCGCGCCTGCGCGGGGGGAAGACGACGCGCGGCAACGTCAGTGCGGACCGGCCACAGGCTGCGCTTGGCGAGCAACGACTGGCCCTCGCGCGACAGCAGGAAATCGAGGAACAGCTTGGCAGCCGCGGGGTGCGCGGCCTCGCGCGCGATGAACGCGATCCGCGAGGTGACGATCGTATAGTCCTGAAGGAACGCGACGCCGATGCGGGGATCGGTCCGCGCCCGTTCCAGCGCGTACGAGCCGATGACGTTGTACGCGATCGCCTGCCGCCCCTCGGCGACGCCGCGCAGCATCGGCTCGCTGGTCCGCGACAGCACCGGCCTGGTCGCGGCGATCGCCTCCAGCAGCGACCGCGTATCGCGCGTGATCGCCATGTCCTCGGACAGATACAGATAGCCGACATTGGAGCGCGCCGGATCGAACGTGGTTACCCGGCCTGTCAGGGCGCGCGCATTCTTCCGCAGCCATGTCTCCAGCGCGGCATGCGTGCGCGGAACCTGTCCGGCGGGAACGAGACGCTTATTGTAGACGATCCCGATCGGTTCCGCGGTGACGCCGAAGCCCATGTTCTTCCACACCGACACCGGCGGCAGCGCGGGCTTTTCGGGGCTCGCATAGCCTTGCGCGAAGCCGTCGTTGATCAGCTTCACCTGGAGGTCCATCGCCGACGACCAGACGAGATCGGCGGACATTTTCTTCGCGCGCGTCTCGGTGACGAAGCGGCGATACATCTCGGTCGAGCCAAGGTCCGCATACAGCACGGTGATCCCCGGATACCGCTTCCGAAACGCCGCGACGACCGGCAGCAACTCTGCGCGATCGGCATTGCCGTAGATTCGAACCTGCCGCTCGGCGCGCGCGTCGGAGATCAGCTGGTCGTAGGAGCGCGGATAACTGGCAGGGCGCTGCGCCACGGCCGTCGCGGCGGGCAGGACGAGGCCCGTAATCAGCGCGATCTTCAGAAATATCTTAGCCATCATCACTCTCCTCGCCTTCCGCCTCGCTGTTCGGATAGACTGAGCGTGTGATCTACGAAGCGAACCTGTCACCAACCTTTCATGCGTTTTCATGCGCATCCTGCTGATCGAGGACGACGCCGCGCTCGCGCGCAGCATCGGCGCATTGCTGCGCGCAGGCGGCAATGCGGTCGATCACGTCGCGACCGGCGAGGATGCGCTGTCGGTGGTCGCAGGCGAGCCGTATGCGCTGGTGATCCTCGACGTCGGCCTGCCCGGTATCGACGGGTTCACCGTACTGGAGACGCTGCGGCGCCGCGGTGAACGCGTGCCGGTGTTGATGCTGACCGCGCGCGACGCACTCGACGACCGTGTCCGCGGGCTCGATCTCGGCGCCGACGATTACTTGCGCAAACCCTTCGAACCGGAGGAACTGGAGGCCCGCGTGCGTGCGCTCGGGCGACGCCGCGGCGGCGATCCGCTCCCGGTCCTGAGCGTGGGTACGCTGACGATCAACCGCTCGACCGGCGACGCCGACATCGCGGGCCGCGCGCTTGACCTGCGCCGCCGCGAGCGTGCGGTGCTGGAGGCACTGGCCACGCGCGCCGGCCGGGTCGTTCCGCGCGAATTGCTGATCGGCGAGGTGTTCGGGTTCGACGAGCCGGTCGGCGGCAACGCGATCGAGGTCCACGTCACGCGCCTGCGCGGCAAGCTCGCGCCCGATGGGCCCGGTATCCGCACCGTCCGCGGGGTCGGCTACATGCTCGATGCCGGCTGAAACGCGAACGCCCGCGCTGCGCACCCGACTGTTGGTCGCGGTGCTAGGGCCGTTGCTGGCGGCGGCGATCCTGATCGGCGTGGTCGGCGCGACGCTGATTGCCGACGTCGTTCGCCGCACCAACGATCGTGTGCTCGGCGGTGCGCTCGGCGCGATCGCCGAGACGGTGCAGGTCGAACGCGGCGAGGTCACGCTCGACCTGCCCTCCGCGGCGTTCGGGATGCTCGAGAACACCGAACGCGACAATGTCTACTACCGCGTCGCGGTCGGCCCAGACCTGCTCACCGGCTATGCGGACCTGCCCGCACCCGATCCAGCGACGCTCGACATCGACGTGCCCCGCTACCGCTTCGCCCGCTACCGCGACCAAGCGATCCGCATCGCCGAAGTCCGCCGCGCGCTCCCGCGGATCGACAAACCCGTGATCGTCCAGATCGCCGAGACGCTCGACAACCGGCGTGCGCTCAACCGGCGCCTGCTGCTGGCTTTGCTGATCGGGGAAGTGATCCTTGTCGGCGCCGCGGCACTGCTGCTCCGTCCCGCGCTCGGCTGGAGCCTGCGGCCGCTCGCAAGGCTGCGTGGCGCGGTCGAGATCCGCGACAGGACGGCCCGCCCCGATTTTTCTGCGCTCGACGCCGGTCCCTTGCCCAGCGAACTGCGGCCGCTGGCGCATGCGTTCGATCGCCTCCTCGCGCAGCTCGATATCGCGACCAGTGGTGTACGCCGTTTCACTGCCGACGCGTCACACCAGATGCGCACGCCCCTGTCCGTCCTCAAGGTTCAGGTTGCCCTGGCGCGGCGGGGGGCAGGCCATGAACGAGCCGAAGCGTTGGACGAGATCGCCGACGCAGTGGGCAGACTCGAACGGCTGGTCACGCAGTTGCTGGCGCTCGCTCGCGCCGAGGAGGCCGGCGTGTCTGCGCCGCTGGAGGCGGTCGACCTGCGCGAAGTCGCTGCTGCCGTCATCACCCGACAGTTCGTGCAGGCGGTCGAGGCCGGTATCGAATTGACGCTGGAGGGCGCCCCATGCGTCGTCCCCGGTCATCGGACGCTGATTTTCGAAATCCTCTCCAACCTGATCGACAACGGTATTCGGTACAATCGACCGGGCGGCACCGTTGCGGTGACGATTATTGCCGATCCATCCGGCAATGCGGTCTCCGTTGCCGACGATGGCCCCGGCATTCCGCCAATCGATCGTGAAACCGCGTTCGAACGGTTCGTTCGGCTCGGCAGCGGCAGCGGCCCCGAAGGCAGCGGCTTGGGGCTAGCCATCGTTCGCTCTGCCGCGGCGCGGCTTAATGCCAGCGTCGCATTCGGTACCGTCGAAAAAGGGACGACGATCATCTTGCACTTCCCTCAGTCGAAGGCGTGACGTGCAATCGCGGGGCGGCTTGATGTCGTCACCAGATGCGTCCACGCAGCCACCTAGGATCGGGAGATTGACGATGTCGGTGAAGATAGTCGCGTTCGTATCGGTGAAGCCTGGACAGGAAGACGCGTTCGTCGAGGCGGCCAGGGTCTGCGTCGCCGCTTCGCGCGCCGAAGCCGGCGTGTTGCACTACGACCTCTGGCGCGAGACTGAGGGCGAACAGCGTTATGTCTTCAACGAGCTGTATGTCGATGATGCCGCTGTCGCGGCACACATGACGTCGGACCACTTCAAAGCGTTCGGCCAGGCCGCGCGCGATTTCGTCGCCGCGCGACCAACAATCATCAAGACACTCGCGATCGACGTTGCCAGTTAATTTTTGCGAATATTGCGCTGCCCGACCTTAAACTGAAAGGCTAGCTAGCGGACGTTCTTGCCCGTTCCCTCGCTTCCCAACTTCGGACGCTAGTTCATCTGCGCGATATGATCGACTTTGGCGCCTGGTATTCCGCTCGCGAATGATGCGATCGAGGAAAGAGGACGTTCGCTGCCGGAGTCGACGGCCTCGCGCACCACCGGAAGAAGTTCAGCTATTTGCCCAGCCGTGCCGCTCCGGGCTAGTGCGCGACGCGCAGGAGATCATTGATGACAACAGCGCCGGTCGCCATTCTCTACCAAGCGCTTCCGCCACCGTTGATCGACGGATTGCGAAAGGACGCAAAGCCGGGCGGATATTCGGATGGTGGCGCCGACATCGCGTTCGCCTTGCGGACGGCAGGCGTGAATGTGGTCACGCCCACCGCGTTGCCAGACCCGTCCAAGGCGCTCGACTGGGTATTCCCGGACACGGTCGAGGGCATCCGTAGCGCAGGCGCCGCGGGCGCATCGGTCCTGTGGGCGAACACGGTCCTGTTCGAAGGACATCCGCTCGAGACGGCAATGGCCGACTTCGCAATCGTCGGGCAGCTCCCTGCGGCAATGCAGGCGTTCGACGACAAGTATGAAACGAACCTCCTCCTTGCCGAGGCTGGTCTGCCGGTAGCGCAATCGTTTCTGCTGTCCGGCACGGCGAAGGAAAACGTCTGTGCGCTGGCCGATGTCGAAGAGGCGTGCGCTTCCCGCCGTATGTCCTTTCCGATGATCGTCAAGCCGGTGCGCGGACGTGGCAGTCAGGGCGTAACGCTGGTGGAAAACCTCGGCGACTTGCGCGATGCCGCGACTGCATTGATCGCAGCCGCCACCTTCGGCGACATGCTGATGGTGGAGGAGTTTCTTGGCGGGGACGAGATGACCGTCACCGTCATGCCGCCCGCGTCCCCGCGGCCGGACGGTTTGCGGGCATCGACGCACTGGGCGTTGCCGCCTGTATACCGCTTCGATCAGCGCGGCGGCGTAGCGCCGTATAACGGCGACGTTCCGGTTACCGCCAACAGCATCGTCATCAGCCCCGAGCGGCTGCGCGATCCGGCGATCGTAGCGATGATCGACAACTGCGTGTCGGCAGCCGCACTGGTCGACGCCCGCACCGCGATCCGGATCGATTGCCGGGCCGATCGCGATGGTATGTTCAAATTGTTCGACCTCAACATGAAACCCAACATGACGGGGCCGGGCCGCCCGGGACGCGAAGATCAGGATTGCCTCTCGGCGATCGCCGCCCGCGCCGAGGGGTGGAGCTACGTTGATCTTCTGTTGGCGATGCTTGCTGCCAGATGGACGTTTGCGCCATCGAACGGAGGTTAGCTACGCAAGTTCGCTATTTGGGGGAAAGCGCGCCCCACACACGGCTTCCGGCTAGCCCCATATCCGGCCGTTCGTGTCACCCATCCGCTTCCCCAAACCGATCATTCGTTACCCTGATCGTTCGAAGCTTGCGCTTCTCATGCGGCAACCCGTCTGCAGCTCTGGAGTTAAGGAGTTTCGAAACGAAGGAAATACGCGATGGCATCGACCCCAACCAAGACTGATGAGAGCAATGCTGCCAAAATCGCGCGCGGTCTGGTCGCAGGGGTGATCGCGGGGGCCGTCGCGTCCTTTGCGATGGACCGGTTCCAGGCTGTGGTATCTCCGCTGCTGCCGTCGAACGGAGGCGACTCCGAACCGGCAACCGAAAAAGCTGCCGATGCCGTTGCGACGGTCGTCACAGGCCGACCAATCCCCGACGCGGACAAACCGCTGGCCGGGCAGGCGGTCCATTACGCGATCGGGATCGCACTGGGTGCCGCTTACGGTATCGCCGCGGAGTTCCGTCCTTCGGTCGCCGCGGGCTATGGTACGGCATTCGGGCTCGGCACCGCGACTATATTGGATGAGGCCGCGGTCCCCGCGATGGGGCTTGGCAGCGCGCCGTGGGACGCAGGGATCGCGAGCAACCTCTATTCCTATGCCTCGCATAGTGTCTTTGGCGGCGTGAGCGAGATCGTGCGCCGACAGGTCGCGAGCACGCTGAGGCCGCAGCAAGCCGGCTGAGCTCTCCCCACGAGGGTGTCGACATGACCCATAGTCCGCCATTCGCCCCCCCGCTTCCCAACATCAGACGTTCATTTATCGTCGCGCCGAGCGCGCAGTTTTCGCGATCGATTCAGGTATCAGTCGCACCAGTTGGGCCCATGTGCGGCGGTCGCCAATCGCGCTACGCGAGGCTAGAGTCGCCAAGGAGGCTATGACAATGGCAGTGTTGCAACGTCCGATCGCCGTTCCGAGACTGTTCGACAGACGCGGATTTCGGGCGACCTTCGCCGCTGTCGCGCTCGCCCTGGCGATTGGAGTGCCCGCCAATGCGCGGGAGGGCTATCCGGCACGCCAAGTCGGTGACTGGACGGTCGCGGCGAGCAAGGATCAACAGGGCTGCTTCCTTACGCGCGAATATGACAGGCCGGGCAAAACGACATTGCTCCTCGGCCTCGATGGCGACGGTACCAATCATCTTTCGGTCTTGAATGCCAACTGGTCGATCCGGCCGAAGGACCAGCTTAGCTTGACGTTTCGCCTATCCAGCGGAGGCTATGACAAACACGATGCGATCGGCATGGCAGCCGACGGCAAACAGGGGTTCGTGACGAGCTTCGAAACGAAGTTCCCCGCGTATTTCGCGGCATCCAAGGTCCTCCACATCTTTCGCGGCGACACGCCGGTCGAGGAGCTAAGCCTCGATGGAAGCGGCGCAGCGGTTGCGGAATTGCGAACATGCGTCGGCTTCCGCGGTGAGCCTCAGTCCGCCGCTCCGGGCGCCAGGGGTCGCACCGGCAAGATACCAAGGGACCCGTTTGGGCCCGACGTGGCTCGGAAACCAAGTCGATAGCGCTCTCGCTACGCCGCGTTGGGATGGCGGGGGGCACGGAATTCGGGCGCGAGCGCGGTGTCATCGGCTGGCCCCACGGAATGCACAGCCGGTCAGGAAACGGATTGTCGAACCCTCGCCTCTCGGCTTGGGTTTGGACGCGTAACAAGTGATTGGAAGAAACGATGGTCTCATTCGCGTCGAAACTTGCCCCTGCAGTCGTGCTCCTTGCGGGTGCGATCGGCCTCGGCGGCTGCGCAACGAAATCCTATGTGAGAGAGCAGATCGCACCGGTCAGCCAGCGTGTCGATACGCTGGAGACGAAATTGCAGGAGACCGACGGCACCGCTAAATCGGCATTGGCCGAGGCTCAGGCCGCGTCGGGGCAGCTGCAGAACAACGGACAGCGGCTGGACCAGCTCACGGGCCGCGTGGACGGCATAGACCAGCGGTTGCAGGCGCAGGAGCGCAAGCCGGCGAAGCGACCACGCAACTGATCGCGCACGTCGGTATCTGTTGTTCGTACCTGATAGAGCGATCGGCCGTTCCTACCGGGACGGCCGTTTCACCTTGAGCACCCCCGCGATGACCCATGTCCTTCGAGCGCTGGCAGGATGCGCGCTGCTCGTTGGCGCGGCCGGGATGCAGCGGGCGGAAGCCATGCCACCGCAATCTATGACAGGCGAAACCGGAGAGGCCACCGGCCCTTCCATCGCGGCCGTCCGTGTTGCGGATTGGGTGGCCGCCTCGAACGACAATCATTCCCTGCCGTACATCATCGTCGACAAGACGACCGCGTCGCTCCTGCTGTTCGATGCGGCGGGCAAATCGCTGGGTCAGGCCCCAGTATTGATCGGAATCGCCTTGGGCGACGACGCTACGCCAGGCGTCGGGAGCAAGAACCTGGCCGAACTCGGCCCTGCAGAGAAGACGACTCCCGCAGGCCGCTTCCTGGCGAAATTCGGACGCCCGGTCGGCAAGGAACGGATTCTCTGGGTCGATTATGCGACGTCGGTGGCGATCCACCCGATCCCGACGCGCGCCAGCAAGAAGGAACGACGACGGCAACGGATGCTGTCGCCGACGCCGACGGACAATCGCATTACCTTCGGCTGCATCAACGTTCCGGTGGCGTCGTACGGCAAGATACGTCCGCTGTTTTCAAAGAAGGGCGGGTACGTCTACGTGCTGCCGGACATCAAGCCGCTCGAGGCGGTTTTCCCGCGATTGCGGGTTCGGCCCGTTACAGACGGTACCGCGCGCTGACGGCGGCTGGCGCATGACTTGAACGAAGTCCGGTCTAGGCAAACGGTTGCCTTGGATTGAACGGAAGTCCGACCGAACCAGCCTGACCCATCCGGTCGCTACGTGCCAAGCGACTGTCCGATAAGAGAGAAGAACGCGCGACTGGATGCGTTGCCCGCGACGTCCCATTCGGGATGCCATTGCACTGCCAGCACACTGCCGCCGCATGGTCGAGCGGAGAACGCCTCGACCAGGCCATCAGATACGGCACGCGCCTCGATGGTCAATCCGTCACCCAGCCGATCGATACCCTGGCGGTGCACCGAGGTGACCGAAATCCTGCGTTGCGCGGTGGCATTCGCCAATAGTCCGCCAGCCTGCAGTTCCACGTCATGGACGTGATCGAACAGCGATTCATAGGGCGTCTCGTCCGTAGTCGAGCGATAGTGCCCATCCTGCAGCGTATCGGTCAGCGTTCCCCCGAATAGCACATTCAGCTCCTGCAGACCGCGGCAGATACCGAACACCGGCCTGCCCGCCTCTATCATCCGGCCGGCCAGTTCCAGCGCGACGGCGTCCCGGTCCAGATCCGATGCGTCGTCGACCGCGTCGGTGGCGCTGTAGCGGGCCCTGGCGACATTCGATCGCGATCCGGTCAGCAGCAACCCGTCGAGCCGCCCCGCGAGCGCGCGCGTGTCCATCGCATCCGCCACCGCCGGTACGAGTAGGACCGTGGCGCCGGCATAGCGGACCAACGGATGGACGAACCGCGTCGCGACGGCCTGAATGGGTCGATCCGCGATCTCGTTGCAGCACAGCACGCCGATCACCGGCTTGATCGGCCCGTCATCGCTGCCGCAACACGCGAACCGCATCACGCCGAGCGGCCCCGCAGCGTCTCGTGCAGCTGCCCTGCGGCATCGCCTGCCAGGATGACCGCCGTCGGCTGTGCGACGACGCTGTCCGCCGGCACGTCCTCCAGCAACCAGACATTGCCGCCGATCGTCGCACCCCGACCGATCGTCACCCGTCCAAGGATCGTCGCACCCGCATAGATCACCACGTCGTCCTCGACGATCGGATGCCGCGCCATCCGTTCGCGTGCGGACACGTCGGTGACGCCCAGCGGGCTGCGCGCGCCGAGGGTGACGTGCTGGTAGATCTGCACGCGATCGCCGATGATCGCGGTTTCGCCGATCACGACGCCGGTGCCGTGATCGATGAAGAAGCTGCGCCCGATCGTCGCGCCGGGATGGATGTCGATGCCGGTACGGGTGTTGGCGAGTTCGGAGATGATCCGGGCCACGATCGGCGCGCCCAGACTGTAGAGCGCATGGGCGATGCGGTGATACAGGATGGCGACGATGCCAGGGTAACAGATCAGGATCTCGTCGGCGCTGCGGGCCGCCGGGTCACCAAGGAACGCAGCGCGTACGTCCGCGTCCACCAGTTCGCGGATCGGCCCGAGTTCCGCCGCGAACAGCCCGACGATCATCGCCGCCTGGCTGATGTCGAACGAGAGAATGGCCTCGCCCTGCCAATAGTCGAACTCGCTCTCGATCTGTCGCTGCAAACCGGCCAGTGCGCGCCGCAGACGCGCCTCGACGAACGCGTCCTCCATGGTCTCAGGCCCGGCAAACGCGCCGAGGCGCCCAGGAAAGAGCGCCGCGATCAAATCGTCGACGCCGCGGGCGACTTCGTCCCGCGACGGAAACCGCGAGACATTGTGCCGGCCGACGACGTCCTGTCGCCACGCCGTCCTGGCGGCGCGCAATTCCTCGAGTGTCGATGCGAGATCGAGTGATGCATCCGTTGCGGTGAGCGACACGATCAAATCCTCGTGTGGCTCAATGCAAGTCCGGGTACCCGGCGAGCGCCGCGCCCGTTCGAAGCGCGCGTATCGGTGCGAGGACAGTTTCGTCTGCCGTCGCTAGCCCGGCGAGGAACAGGCGTGCGCGGGCATCCGCCAGTTCGGGGTCGGCCATGACGCGCCGAAGAGCGAGATCGAGCGCGATGACCGTTTCGGCGCTCGTGGACGCGGCGGTTACGAACGGCAGCGTCGGCGATACCGGACTGCGCTCGATGATGCGGACCTGCGCCGTCAGATCGGGTTCGAACCGTTCGATTGCCGCGTAGGTGACGCAATCGATCGCGGCGACGTCTGCGTCGCCTGTCCCGACCGCAACGATGCTCGCGCGGTGCGACCCGGTCTCGACCATTTCCCGGAAAAAACCCGTGCCGTGCGATGACGATCCCGCGATCGGCGCCAGCGTTGCCCGGAACAGGTTCATCCCCGTATTGGACTGGCCATCGTTGATCGCCGCCCGCGTGCCACGGAATGCGTCGAGCGATTGCCGTTCGTCGTCAGCGCGCACGACGAGAAGGCTGGTGTGCGTCGCGCCGTCGCAGCCTGGTACATCGTAGACCGGCAGCGCAACCACCCGGAGCGCCAGCGTCGTATCCACGGCCAGCGGATAACCACAGGCTTGCCCGAGCAGCAGACGGGAATCGTGCCAGATCGCGCGCACATCGCGCGTCCGATCAAGATGGTGCGGCACGTCCTCGACGCCCTGCTCGCGAAGGCGGTGAGCAATCGCGGCCCAGAGCGTGTCGTTCGCGCTTTGCTGTGCCGGGTGGTCGTACATCCCGAGTGACGCGATCAGACCGGTCACGATACTGGTGCCCGATGCGTCGGATGGATCATGTCGTCATGCGGATGGAACGCGAACCGTCGCACGATCTCGGCATATCCCCGATAGATCGGGGCGCCTTGCGCGGCGAACCGTGCGCGGTGGGCCCGGTGATAGGTCGGCAGTTCATGCCAGGCGAGCCCCGGGCGTTCATGATGCGCCGCGTGCAGATTGTTGTTGAGGAATAGCAGCGCCAACAGTCCGCCCCCCTCGACGCTCGCCGCCCGGCCGGGGCTTTCGAGATCGGCCCGGTGCTCGGCGTACGATCGCAGCATCGTCAGCGCCATGCCGGGATAGAGGAACGTCAGGACATAGCGCGCGACGCTCAACCCGACATGATCCAGCCACCAAAAGATGACGGCGACCGTGACGAGGTGCGGTAGCCAGTCGCGGAAGACCCGCACCGGCTGACGCATCGCCCGGCGCCCCTCTCCGGCCAGAAAGCGCAGGACGAGTATCGGAGGACCGAAGATCATTTGCCCGACAAGCGTCGACTGCAGCCAACCGACCACCATCCCTAGCCCGCCCGGCGCGCTACGATACCGGGACTCTGGATCATGATGCGGATCGGTGATCACCGCCGCGGCATGGTGAGCGCGGTGGCTGCGGCGATAGAGGCGATAGGGCAGCCAGAGCGACAGCGGCACCGACCCTATCGCGTCGTTGATGAACCGATTTCGTGTCGGATGCCCGTGAATGGTTTCGTGCTGCAAAGACCCGTGCCAGGCAAGCAACCAGCCTCCCGCAAGAGCGAGCAAGGGCGTTGGGATTAGCGCGTGGCATGTGGTCGCGATCAGCCACCCGACGTATATCGTGCCTGCCACGGCCACCGTAGGCCATTGTACTTTGGGGTTAAGCCCATTCTGCTGCATCGGAACCTCCAGTCAGAGGTTCAATATCCATCGAAGCAGTAGGAATTGAAAGGTGGTTGGGCTTTAGGACGGCAAAATCCTGCTTGTCCCCGCGGCATTCATCTCAACGGTCGAGTATCCGCGCACGCAGGACGATGCGTCCGCCGCGGATGGCCACGGGGCGTTCTACTCCGCGATGGACAGTCCGCACGAATAGCGGGCGTTGGAAGCCGTGTCGGAGTGATGTCAGGGCACGTGCACCGGACGTGCTGTGACGTCCCATCAAATTTCGTATCTTCTCTTTTGGACCCTGCGCCCGGCCCGACGCTGGGTAACAACGATTTTCACAACTAATATACCTGTCGGTACAAATCGGCATTGACGCGGTTCATCTGCGGTTTATATACCGCTTGGTACTGAAGCCGGCACCTAGTTTGGAGCCGGCATCCGCAAAGGGGCCGCGCCCATGACTCACGCCACCGCCTGACGCGGACGGCTAGCCCGACCGCTATTTCAAGATTTCAGGCACCGATCGCCGACCCTGCGCTTGCACGGTTCGAAGGTCGTCCGCGCTCGTCCGGCATCGTGCCGCGACCGATGGGATCCCCGTCGGCGAACGCGGTCGCGTGCTCGGTTCATCAAGGGGAAACACCATGGCTCACTGGGACTTCGACACACTGCTCGCCGCGCCCTCCGCCGATCGCAAGACCGGCTTTTCGGCGCTCGAATGGAGCGTGATCGCGCTGGCGCAGCGTGACACGATTGGCAGCCTCGCCCAGTCCGGCCGGGTGTCGCGCGCGCTCGGCGGCCTGTTCGGGCTTGGCACGCGCTCGCGGCTTGCCGACCCGCGGCTGGAGGCACTTCGCCGCCTCGCCGTCCACGCCTGGCGCCGCGGGTTCGCGCTGCCGATGGCGGAGATCAACCGCTTCCTCTCGCAAGGATTCAGCGAGGCCCAGATGGAGACGCTCGTCCACAGCGTCACCGGTCTCAAGCTTCGAAAGACGACCGCATGAACATGATTTCCCCGATCGAAGCCGATACGCAGACCGCCGCGGACACGTCGGCTCGGCCGCGCTGGCAGAAACGCGCGGCCGTGATCGTGCCCATCGCGCTGCTCGGCGCCGTCGGCTTCAAGCTGTTCGATCACCCCGACGCGGCGATGGCCGCCCCCCCACCCCCCAGCGTCACCGTCGCCGCGCCGCTGCAGCGCGAGGTGAGCGAATGGGACGATTATGTCGGCCGGTTTGCACCCAGCCGCACGGTCGAGATCCGGCCGCGCGTCGCCGGTGAAGTGACCGGCATCCATTTCCGCGACGGCGAGATCGTCCAGCAGGGCCAATTGCTCTTCACGATCGATCCACGGCCGTTCGCCGCCGAGCTGGCAGAGGCCCGTGCAAACCAGGCCAGCGCCGCCAGCGCATTGGCGCTCGCCCGCACCGACCTTGCCCGCGCCAACCGGCTCGTCGCCGACGAAGCGGTGTCGGCCGGGGAAGTCGATGCGCTGCGTGGCAAGGTGGAAGCGACGCAGGCTGCACTCGCCGCGGCGCAGGCGCGGGTCCGCGCACGGTCGCTCGACCTGTCCTTCACACAGGTGCGCGCGCCGATCGGCGGGCGGATTTCCGACCGTCGCGTCGACGCCGGCAACCAGGTGGCGGGCGGCGAAGGCACGGGCGGCACCGTGCTGACGACGATCAATGCGCTCGACCCGATCTACTTCACGTTCGACGGCTCCGAGGCTCTGTACCTGAAGACGCAGCGCGCGCGGCAGCCGGGCGCGGCACCCGCGGCGGTCGAGATCCAGTTGCAGGACGAGGCCGAGCATCGCTGGAAGGGGCGGCTCGACTTCACCGACAACGGGCTCGACCAACGATCCGGCACGATCCGCGGCCGCGCGGTGCTGAGCAACCCGGGCTATTTCCTGACGCCCGGCATGTTCGGCAACATGCGGCTTGCGAGCGGCGCCAAGTCGCAGGCGTTGCTGGTGCCCGACGACGCGGTGCAGACCGACCAGGCACGTAAAGTGCTGCTGACGGTGGACAAGACGAACAGCGTCGTCGCGAAGCCGGTCGTGCTCGGGCCGGTGGTCGACGGGTTGCGCGTGATCCGCTCGGGTCTGAACACCGGTGACCAGGTCGTCATCACGGGCACGCAGATGGCGATGCCGGGGACGAAGGTGTCGCCGCATGCCGGCAAGATTGCAGCGGTCACGGCCACGACGGCACCGGTCGCGCAGCCGATCGCCGGTGAAGCCACGCTCGCCCAGTAACCCGCCTCCCCGGCGAAGTCCGGGGCCAGGGTGGGACAGTTTATCGATCTATCACTGCGGTTCGCTCGACTGGACCCCGGCCTCCGCCGGGGCGGTGTTGGAGTGCGCGCGCCCTCTTCGAGGACAAAACCCATGCGCTTCTCGCGCTTCTTCATTACCCGGCCGATCTTCGCGGGGGTCATCGCGGTGATCATTACGATCGTCGGTGCGGTCGCCTATATGGGCCTGCCGGTGTCGCAATATCCCGACATCGTACCGCCGACGGTCACCGTCGCCGCGACCTATCCCGGTGCCTCCGCCGAGACGGTCGCCGAAACCGTCGCCGCGCCGATCGAGCAGGAGATCAACGGCGTCGACAACATGCTGTACCAGTCGTCGCAATCGACCGGCGACGGCAAGGTCACGATCACCGTCACCTTCAAGATCGGCACCGACCTCGACGCCGCGCAGGTGCTCGTGCAGAACCGCGTCGCGGTCGCCGTCCCCCGCCTGCCCGAGGACGTCCAGCGCCTAGGCGTCGTGACGCGGAAGACATCGCCCGACTTCCTGATGGTCGTGAACCTGATCTCGCCCGACAACTCGCTCGATCGCAGCTACATCTCCAACTACGCGCTCACCCAGGTCCGTGATCGTTTGTCCCGCATCGACGGCGTCGGCGACGTGCAGCTGTTCGGCGCGCGCGATTATGCGATGCGCGTCTGGATCGATCCCGGCCGCGCCGCTGCGCTAGACCTCACCGCCGGCGAGATCGTCGCCGCGCTGCGCGCGCAGAACGTCCAGGTTGCCGCCGGCGCGCTCGGCCAGCCGCCCTACGATAAGGGCAACAGCGCATTCCAGCTCAACGTCGAGACGCAGGGCCGCCTGACCGATCCGAAGCAGTTCGCCGATGTCGTCATCCGCACCGACGCGAACGGCCGCCAGGTCCGCGTCTCGGACGTCGCCCGCGTCGAACTCGGCGCGCAGGATTACGGCGCGAATACCTATCTGAGCGGCCAGCCGACCGTCATCGCAGCCGTTTTCCAACGCCCCGGCTCGAACGCTCTCGGCGCCGCGCAGGCCGTGTCGGCCGAGATGGAAGCGATGTCGAAGCGCTTCCCCAAGGGCCTCGAATATCGCGTCATCTACAACCCGACCGAGTTCATCGCGCAATCGATCGACGCCGTGAAGCACACGCTGCTCGAGGCGATGATCCTCGTCGTGTTGGTCATCCTCGTCTTCCTGCAGAAGTGGCGCGCGGCGATCATCCCGATCGTAGCGATCCCGGTATCGCTGATCGGCACCTTCGCGGTGCTGGCGGCGGCGGGGTACAGCCTCAACAACCTCTCGCTGTTCGGCTTGGTCCTCGCGATCGGCATCGTCGTCGACGACGCGATCGTCGTCGTCGAGAATGTCGAGCGCAATCTCGAGCGCGGCCTGGCCCCGCTGGAGGCGGCGCGCACATCGATGGACGAGGTGTCGGGCGCGCTCGTCGCGATCGTGCTCGTGCTGTGCGCGGTGTTCATCCCGACCGTGTTCCTCACTGGCCTGTCCGGCGCGTTCTACCGCCAGTTCGCCGTGACGATCTCGACCGCGACGATCATATCGCTGCTGATCTCGCTGACGCTGTCACCCGCGCTCGCCGCGATGCTGTTGCGCAGTCATGCAGCGGAAGGCGACGGCAACCGCGTGACCCGCGCCGTCCGCCGCGCAGGCGATGCGCTCAATCGCGGGTTCGAACGGATGAGCGAAGGCTATGGTCGCCTGACGCAGAAACTCGTCACCGCGCCGAAACGCATGATGATCGCCTATGCCGCGCTGATCGCGGTCACCGTCGGCGTCTTCACGATCACGCCCAGCGGTTTCGTGCCGGCGCAGGACCAGGGCTATTTCCTGACCGTGATCCAGCTCCCCTCGGGCGCATCGGTCGAACGCACCGACGCGGTGATGCAGAAGGTGGCCAAGCGCATCCTGCCGCTTGCCGGCGTCAAGGGCGCGGTCATGCTCGCGGGCTTCGACGGCCCGTCGCAGACGCTCGCCCCCAACTCGGCCGCCGCCTACATCCCGCTCAAGAGCTTCGCGGAACGCAAGAAGCTCGGCGTCACGCTCGCATCGATCATGGCGGAATCGCAAAAGGCGACCGCCGACATCACCGAGGCGCGGCTGCTGATCGTGCCGCCGCCGCTGATCCAGGGGATCGGCTCGGCGGGCGGCTACCGGCTGATGGTGCAGGATCAGGGCGGGCACGGCTATGCCGACCTCGGCAAGACGTCCTACGCGCTGATCGGCCAGGCCAACCAGACCGCGGGGCTGAAGCAGATCTACACCTTCTTCGACACGTCCACCCCGCGCGTGTTCGCCGACGTCGATCGCGCCAAGGCGAACCTGCTCGGCGTGCCCGCGGAGCGCGTATTCGAAGCGTTGCAGGTCTATCTCGGCTCGGCGTTCGTCAACGACTTCAACCTGCTGGGGCGCACATTCCGCGTCACCGCGCAGGCCGACGCGCCGTTCCGCAACACGACCGCCGATATCGCCAACCTGAAGACCCGGTCGAACTCGGGCGCGATGGTGCCGATCGGATCGGTCTCGACCTTCCGGGACAAGACCGGCCCGTACCGCGTGGTCCGCTACAACCTGTTCCCAGCGGTCGAGGTCGATGGCGACACCGCGCCGGGCTATTCGTCGGGCCAGTCGCTGGTCGCGATGGAGAAGCTCGCCGACACCGCCCTGCCCAGCGGCTATGCGCATGAATGGACCGGCATCGCCTACCAGCAGAAGTCCGCGGGCAGTACCGCAGGCATCGTCTTCGGGATGGCCGTGCTGTTCGTCTTCCTGGTGTTGGCGGCGCAATATGAAAGCCTCACGCTGCCACTGGCGATCATCATGATCGTGCCGATGTGCCTGTTGGCGGCGATGACCGGCGTGAACCTGCGCGGCATGGACAATAATGTGCTGACGCAGATCGGACTGGTCGTGCTTATCGCGCTCGCCGCCAAGAACGCGATCCTCGTGGTCGAGTTCGCCAAGCAAGCCGAAGAACAGGACGGCCTGTCGCCCGTCGAGGCGGCGGTGCGCGCCGCCAAGGACCGCCTGCGTCCGATCCTGATGACGAGCTTCGCCTTCATCCTTGGCGCGGTGCCGCTGGTGATCGCGAGCGGTGCAGGGGCCGAACTCCGCCAGGCGCTCGGCACCGCCGTGTTCTTCGGCATGATCGGGGTGACCGGCTTCGGCCTGCTCTTCACGCCGACCTTCTACGTGGTCGCCCGTGCACTCGCGATACGGCTCGAACGCCGCCGCAAGCCCGCAACGGCCGCCCTCCCCCAGCCTGCCGAATAAGGACGAACCGATGAAGTCCGCACTCCTCGCCACCCTATCGGCGCTGACCCTCGCCGCCTGCGCCGCGGGGCCCGACTATGTTGCCCCGATCACCCCGCCAAAGGCCGCCGCGCCGTTCGTCTCGACCAGCGCCGCGACCGTCACCACCGCCCCCGACGACCGCTGGTGGCGGCTCTATCGCGATCCGGTGCTGGACGGCCTCGTCGCCGAGGCGCTGGCGGCGAATACCGACCTCCGCGTCGCCGTCGCGCGTCTCGACAGCGCGCGCGCTGCGCTACGCGGCGCAAAGACCGACCGCGAGCCGCAGGTGAACGCCGGCGCGCAGGGCAATTATGGCCGCTATTCGCAGGTCCAGTCGCTCCCCGGCCTCGATCGCGAACGCGCGACCTACGACCTCGGCCTGAACGTCAGCTATGAAGTCGACCTGGCCGGCCGCGTCCGCCGCAACGTCGAGGCCGCGCGCGGCGATGTCGGCGCCGCTGCGGCCGACGCCGACGCGGTACGCGTCTCGATCGTCGCCCAGACCACCCGCGCCTATGTCGACGCCGCCAGTGCCGCCGAGCGTCAAGCGGTCGCCGAACGCATCGTCGACCTGCTCGACAAGTCCGCGACGCTCACCGGCAAGCGGGTCGAGGCGGGGCGTGCCGCGAAACTCGACCAGGTGCGGATTGCGGCACTCCGCGACCAGCGATCCGCGCTCGTCCCCGCGATCGCCGCCGAACGGCAGGCCGCATTGTTCGCGCTCGCGACGCTGACCGGCCGCACGCCGCAGGACCTTCCCGCCATCGCCTCCGCCCGCACCACCACACCACGGCTCGACCAGCCGATCCCGGTCGGCGACGGTGCTGCCCTACTCGCCCGCCGCCCCGACGTCCGCGCCGCCGAACGTCGCCTCGCCGCCTCGACCGCGCGGATCGGCGTCGCGACGTCGGACCTCTACCCGCACATCTCGCTCGGCGCGTCGGGGGGATCGACCAGCACTAGTCTTGGCGACGTGTTCGGCGGCGGGCCGATCCGCTGGCTGCTCGGTCCGCTGCTCAACTGGAGTTTGAACCAGTCGGCCGCCCGCGCGCGGATCGCCGGTGCCGAAGCGGATACCCGCGGCGCGCTCGCCTCATTCGACGGCAGCGTGCTGACCGCACTCCAGGAGACGGAAACCGCCTTGTCGACCTACGCCCGCGAACTCGACCGGCGCACCCGGCTGCAGTCGGCCCGCGACAACGCCGCCACAGCGGCACGCATCACCCGCGCGCGGCAACGTGAAGGGCAGATCGACTTTCTCGACGTGCTCGACGCGGAACGTACGCTGGCCGACGCCGATACCGATCTTGCGGCAGCGGACAGCCGCATCGCCGACGCACAGATCGACCTGTTCCGAGCGCTGGGCGGTGGCTGGGCGCCCCGCTCTTCAGCTTCGTAGCGGTTGCACCTCTCGGATGAGATCAATCAGCAGGCGCAGCCCGATGGGGAGGTGCCGGCGTCCGGAATAATAGACGTGGAAGCCGCTGCCTGCGGTCGCCCAGTCGTCCAGGACCGGTCGCAACGCTCCGCTGTGCAGATGCGGGCGAAGGGCGGTCTCCGTCGCGTAAACGATGCCCGCACCGCATAGCCCGAAAGCGATGGCCGCATGGCTGGCATCGACGGTCAGCGGGCCAGGCGTCACGATAGCGCACGCGTTGCCGTCGCGCTCGAACTCCCAATGATACAGCTGGTCGTTTCCCAGGCGGATGCCGACGCATCGATGGTTTTGGAGATCCTGCGGGTTAGCCGGCGCGCCGAAACGAGCAAGGTATGCTGGTGAGGCTGCCGCGATCCAGCGCAGATCCGGGGACAGCCGCTGCGCGATCATGTCCTCTGGCACAGTGCCGCCATAGCGGATACCGGCATCGAAGCCGCTGCCGACCACATCGATCATGCGATTGCTCACGCTGATGTCGATCGCGACCTCTGGATAGCGGTCCACGAAGATCGGCATGACCGGCTTGAGCAGCAGCTCGACCGCATCCTCGAGGACGTTGATTCTGACGCGGCCCGCCGGCGCGTCGCGATAGCGGTCCAGGGTCTCGCTCGCGGCAGCTATGGTCTGCATAGGCGCTTCGATGGTCGCCTGAAGCTCCTCACCAGCGGCGGTCAGCGTGACGCTCCGTGTCGTCCTGTTCAATAGTCGAACGCCGCGGCGCCCCTCCAACGCCGTGATCGCGTGGCTGAGAGCGGAGGTGGTAACCCCCATGGAGATCGCCGCACGACTGAAGCTGCCGTGCTTGGCGATCGCCAGGAAATAGGCGAAGTCCGCCAGGTCGGCTCGGCTGATAGGCATGGCTACCGTCTACACCATTGTTGAGCATCATTCACCGGCTCATTGCTGGCGGGGCGGCTAATGCCAGCATCTCCGCCACCCTAGATTGCGGTTCGAGACGATCGTCATCGTGACGATCGGCGGATTGGAAGGGCGGCAATCATGATGAGGATCGGCATGGGCCTCGCCACGTTGCTGCTGCCCATAGGTGCGCAGGCGCAGCAAGGAGCGACCGACATGAGCATTGAACGCAAAGCCGACATGAAGACCGTAGACGGCCCAGCAGAGTATTTTACCGGGAAGGCCACCATCACCGGACAGTTCCAGCGCGAGGAGCCATCGCGCGTCTCCGGCGCCATCGTACACTTCGAGCCCGGTGCGCGCACGGCGTGGCACACTCACCCAGCCGGTCAAACGCTGATCGTGACCGAGGGCGTAGGCTGGACGCAGATCGCGGGTGGACCGAAGCTGGAGTTTCGGGCCGGCGATATCCTGTGGTGCCCCGCCGAACACAAGCACTGGCACGGCGCGACGCCACATGAAGGCATGACGCATGTCGCCATCCAGGAAGCGGTCAACGGCACGCCCGTGACATGGATGGAGAAGGTGACGGACGAGGAATATCTCGCACCGCTCGGCGGCGAGTGAGACCATGCCGCACGTCATCGTGAAACTCTGGCCAGGCAAAACCGACGACCAAAAGCGGCGCCTGACCAAGACCATCACGCACGGCGTGATGGAAGCGCTTGGATACGGCGAGGACGCGGTGTCGGTCGCATTCGAGGAGGTCGCTCCTGTCGAGTGGACGTCCAAGGTGTACGAGCCCGACATCGTTGGAAAATGGGCCAGTCTGACCAAGCACCCTGGTTATGGCGAGCAGCCGGGCTCGGCCGCCGGGCCGGACACGCCCGCCTTACAGAAAACGGCGCCTGATGGCCGCCCCTTCCCCTTCATCTGAAAGGTTTTCCCATGTCTAAAGTCGATCGTTTCGCCGGCAAGGTCGCTTTCATCACCGGTGCGGCCAGTGGCATCGGCCGTGCCACGGCCATTGCCTTTGCGGCCGAGGGCGCACGTGTCGCCATCTTGGACCGAACCCAGGACGCACTGTCCGAAACGGCCGATGCTGTGCGGAAGGCGGGTGCCGAGGCGTTGGTCATTGCCTGCGACGTGTCTCAGCCCGATCAGGTCGAAGCGGCGGTTGGCCGGGTGGTCGAAACCTTCGGTCGGCTCGACATCGCCTTCAACAATGCCGGCGTCGAGAACAAGCCTGCGCCGGTCCACGAGATCGAGCTCGACGAATGGGATCGAATCCTCGGCATCAACCTGCGCGGCACCTTCGTCTGCATGAAGCACGAGCTGGCGCAGATGGTGCGTCAAGGCAGCGGCGTGATCGTCAACACGTCTTCGGGTGCCGGCGTTCGCGGCGTCGCGGGTGGCGCGTCCTACACCGCTTCCAAGCACGCCATTATCGGCCTGACCAAGGCCGCAGCGCTCGATTATGCCAAGCAGAACATTCGCGTGAACGCGGTCCTGCCGGGCAACATCGAAACGCCGATGATGGATCGCTTCACGGACGGCGACATCCAGAAGGCGATCGATCTCGAGCCGGTCGGGCGCTTGGGCAGGCCCGAGGAAATAGCGGATGCCGTGCTCTGGATGAGCGCGGATCTGGGCGCGTTCGTCACTGGTGCCGCGGTGTCCGTCGATGGTGGCTGGTCGCTCTGATCGAAAATGATGGTGCGGATCGCTTTGATCCGCACCATTCGAGCAACCAGGACTGATCTGAAGGACGACACTCACCAGTGTCGCAGCAGCGCTCGCTTACGTTGCGATCAGAAGGCGTGTGTCCCTCATCCAGGTAGGCAACCTGTCATCGCTGCTGCCCACACTGATCCGCGATGGAGAGCTGCCGCAAATCGAGAACGACTGCGCCGGCCGGCAGAGCCTGATGCGCGCAAGGCTCCAGGTCCCTGTCACCCCATCATCCGCCCGCGCAGGTTGAACAGGATCACCAGCGTTCCCGACACCATCAGCGCGATGATGAGCGCGGAGAAGAGGATCAGTTGCAAGTCGTGGCGCGACGAGCGCTTGAGGCTGATGTGGAGGAAGCAGCGGAACTGCACCGCCATCTGCACTAGCCCCAGCGCCAGCACGGTGCCGAAGATCGCGCGCGCGCCGAACGACGGCCAGCGGACCATCGCGAAGGCCGCGGCGGTCAGCACGAGCGACAGGCCGTAGCCGACCGCATAGGTACGCAGTTCGCGGGTCCGGTCGCTCATCCGATGTTCCCTTGCAGATAGACGACCGAGAAGATCGCGATCCAGACGATGTCGAGCAGGTGCCAGAACAGCCCCAGCCGCAACAGGTTGATCCTCACCCGCGCGTCGAGGCCATAGGCGCAGACCTGGGCGACCATCACGACCAGCCAGAAGCACGCGACCGCGACGTGGAGTCCGTGCAGCCCGACCAGCGCGAAGAACGACGACAGGAAGCCGCTGCGCATCGGATAGGCGCCGTGCGCAAACATCGTCGCGAAGTCGTTCGCTTCCAAGGCGAGGAAGACGAGGCCGAGACCCAGCGTCGCGCCGAGCCAGCCGAACAACACGCGGCGCGATTCGTCGTACTTCATCGCGATCGTCGCGCGGCCGAACGTCGCGCTGCTCGTCAGCAGCAGCAGCGTCTCGACGAACGCGGGCAGCAGCTCGAACTCGGAGGCGGGCGTCGGGCCGCCGACGGTGCTGGCGATCATCGTGCCGTAGGTGGCGAACAGCAGCGCGAAGATCACCGCATCGCTCATCAGGAATATCCAGAAGCCGAAGATCGCGTTCTCCGCCTGGCCTTGCGTCAAGGCGCCTGTGTCGCCGAGGTTGAGGCCGGCATGCGCCAGTTCGGGTTCGCTCACGCCACGATCTCCGCAAGGCCGCGATTGACCGCGGCGGTCTCCAGTTGCCGCGGAATCGCGGGCGTCGCCCGGACGCGCGTGAGCCATGCCTCATGCTCGCGCGCGACCTCTGCAGCGGGAATGGTCCGGTGCTGGTCGCGACCGAAGCTGCGCAGCACGACCGCCGCGACGATCACCTGCAGCGCCACGATCGTCAGCCCCCAGATTTCCCAGATCAGCCCGAACGCGGCGACCGCGGCGGTAAGCCCGATCACGACGCTGGTCGCACTGCCGCGCGGCACGACGATGTCCTCGTAGGCTAGTGGCGACGCGTAAGGATCAGGCTGGCCCTCGTCATGCTTGTGATCGTAGAACGGGTTGCGCCCGTCGATCAGCGGCAGCACCGCAAAATTATACTCGGGCGGCGGTGCGCTGACCGACCATTCGAGCCCGCGGCCATCCCACGGGTCGCCCGCTTCGACCTGCGTCTTGGCACGGTCACGGATGCTGACCCACAATTGGATGCCGAGCGACGTCAGCGCCGCCAGCAGGATGAACGCGCCGACGCCGGCGACGTACAGCCAGGGCCGGAACGACGGTTCGAAGATCGCCTGCGTCCGCCGCGCCATCCCGCTCGCGCCGAGCACGTACAGCGGGAAAAAGGCGAGGTAGAACCCGACCACCCAGCAGGTGAACGCGATCCGCCCCCAGCGCTCGTCGAGGCGAAAGCCGAACGCCTTGGGGAACCAGTAATGATAACCCGCGAGCATCCCGTACAGTAGCCCCGGGATCAGCATATTGTGGAAATGCGCGACCAGGAACAACGTGTTGTGGACGAGGTAATCGAGCGGCGGCATCGCCAGGATGATGCCGGTGAAGCCACCCAGCACGAACGTCATCATGAACGCGAGCGCGTACAACATCGGCACGGTGAAGCGCACCTCGCCGCGAAACATCGTCCAGATCCAGTCGTAGATCTTCACGCCGGTGGGCACGCCGATCGTCATCGTCGCGATCCCGAACGCCGCGTTGACGTTGGCCGACTGCCCCATCGTGAAGAAGTGATGGACCCACACGGTGAAGCTCAGCACCGCGATCGCCATCGTCGCGATCACCAGCGAAGTGTAGCCGTACAGGTCCTTGGTCGAGAAGGTCGACACGACCTCCGAATACACGCCGAACGCGGGCAGGATCAGGATGTAGACCTCGGGATGACCGAACAGCCAGAACATGTTGGCATAGTTCATCATGTTGCCACCAAGGTCGTTGGTGAAGAAATGGAACCCCAGATAGCGGTCGAGCGCGAGCAGCAGCGTGGCGACGGTCAGCGGCGGCATCGCGAAGATCATCAGGATCGACGTGCACAGGCTGGTCCACGCAAACATCTGCATCCGCATGAAGCACATCCCCGGCGCGCGCAGCTTGTAGACGGTGCAGGCGATGTTGATCCCCGCCATCGTCGAGCCGATCGACCCCAATGTCACCGCCCAGATCCAGTAGTCGACACCGACGCCGGGGCTGAACGCGCGCTCGGTATAGGGTGGGTAGCCGCTCCATCCGCCGGTCGAGAATTCGCCGACGACGAGGCTCGCCATCATCAGCCCGGCGGCGCCGATGGTGAGCCACAGCGCGATCGAATTGGCCCACGGAAACGCCATGTCGCGCGCGCCGATCTGGAGCGGCAGGACATAGTTGATCATGCCCGTGAGGAACGGCATCGCCATGAAGAAGATCATGATCGAGCCATGCGTCGAGAACAGCTGGCCGAAATGGTCGGGCGTCAGGAAGCCGGGGTTCTCGATCGCCACCGCCTGCTGCATCCGCATCAGCACCGCCTCGACCAGCGCCCGCGACAGCATCACGAACGCGACGACGATGTACATGATGCCGATCTTCTTGTGGTCGAGGCTGGTGAGCCACTCGGTCCACAGATATCGCCACTTGCCATAACGCGTCAGCAGGGCGGCGACGACGACCGCGCCGACCACCACCAGCGCACCCGCGAACGCGCCGATGATCTCGCTGATCGTCGGGTTCTCCCATGCACGCACGAACGGCAGGTCCTGCCAGCCGAACCGGCCGAGCACCGCTGGCCAGAGGGGAACGGAAACGGTCATCGAACGGCTTTCGGCGAGGAACGGGGCGGAGAAGAATGGGTCATGCCGCCGGTCGCTGCGACAACGTGGTCGAACAGGTTTGGCGTGACATGCGCGAACTCGACGGGGTGCGTAATGATCGACCGCGCCGACAGCCGCCGCCACGTCTGTGCATCAAGCGTGCGCTTGCCGCTTCGTGCGGCCGCCGCCCAGCGGTCATAGTCGGCTGGCAATACCGCAACGACATCGAACTTCTGCTGCTGGAAGCCGGCGCCGTTATACTGCGTGTTCTCGCCGCGGAACCGTCCCGGCCGGTGCGCCTGGATGTTTAATTCGGTCGTCATCCCGCCCATCGCATAGATCTGCCCGGCAAGTTGCGGGATCAGCATCGACTGCATCACCGTGCCGCTGGTCAACTTGATATGCACCGGGCGCCCGGCGGGAATGGTCAGCCGATCGACCGAAGCGATGCCGAGATCGGGATAGACGAACACCCATTTCCAATCGAGCGCGATCGCCTGGACCTCGACCGGCGCAGCACCCGGCAACCGCCGATACGGATCGTCGATCTGCGTCCAGTGCCACAGCAGCACGGCGAGCCCGATGACGATCCCGGCGGGCGGTATCCAGATCAGTGCCTCCACCCACCACGAGAAATTCCACTTCGGCCGGTACGCATCGCTACGATTGGAAAGCCGGTAATGCCACGCAAACAGTGGCGTCAGCAGCAGAACCGGTCCGGCGACGAACAGCAGCACGATCGACACGGTGACGAACAGGTCGCGCTCGTGGCCTGCGACTGGCCCCTGCGGGTTGAGGAACCCGTGCGACAACGCCGTGCAACCACCCAGCCCCCCAAGCATCGCGAGCAGCGATAGACGCGATACTCCTCGCCCGATCCGCACGACCACGTATCCCCTTATAGCGCCGCCCGTATCTTAAACCGCGGCGGGGTCGCCGTCATTAACTTGCGGAATGGGCTACGCGACCCCGGCCCCGGCCATGCGCCACTGCCTGTATCCTGCGGGCACGCCGAGTTCGTGACCGCAACCTCGGCCGATCATACAGCGTAATTACCGTCAGTTACCCAGATCTAGGATAGCGACCTTCAGAAACACCATTCTTACAACGGTCGGATATTGATATGACGTGGTAAATATATACGTCTATAAATAGGTACTGAACTTCATCGCCATTGATCGTTATCTGATTCAATACTCAACACACCTATCGATATTTGCTGTAACTCTCTTACCAAGGACTCGTGACAGCACGAGCCGCGAGTCGCTCGATCTCTAGCCCGAGCCGGTTGTTTCCGGATCGCCCGCATACGGATCGCCCGATACAGGGAGGGCCGTATGTCGCAGCACGCGCACGCCATTCTGGGCATCAGCCCGGCGATGGTGGCGTTGCGCGGCTATCTGCCCAAGATCGCGCGGTCGCTGGCGACGGTGCTGATCACCGGCGAGACGGGGACCGGCAAGGAGCGGGTCGCACAGGCGGTGCACGACCTGGGCCCGCGGGCCCACGGCCCGTTCGTCGCGCTGAACTGCGCCGCGCTGCCCGACGGATTGATCGAGAGCGAATTGTTCGGCCATGCCAAAGGCGCGTTCACCGGCGCGCATGTCGCGTCGCGCGGCCATATGGCGGCCGCGGATGGCGGCACGCTGTTCCTCGACGAGATCGGCGAGATGCGTCCGCAGGCGCAGGCCAAGCTGCTCCGCGCGATCGAGACGCGCGAGATCCGGCCGGTCGGCGGGCAGCGCGGCATCGCCGTCGATATCCGCGTCGTGGCGGCAACCAACCAATCGCTCGAAGCCATGGTCGCGCACGGGCTGTTTCGCGCCGACCTCTACTACCGGTTGAACGTCGCGCGGCTCGACCTGCCCCCCTTGCGCGATCGACCGGAGGATGTCGGCGTGCTGCTCTCCGCCGCGATCGGCGAACTGAACCGGCGCGACGATGCCGATGTCGGTCGCCCCGATCCGGAACTGGAGCATTGCCTTGCCACCCATGACTGGCCCGGCAACGTGCGCGAGGTGCGCAATCTCGCCGAGGCGCTGTTCATCGATCCGCCGCGCGGGACGATCCATTTCGCCGACCTGCCGCCGGCGTTCGCCCGTCTGTTCGCACCGTACCGGATCGCCGTGTCGGACGAGCGTGCACGGCTGGTTGCGGCATTGACCGCGACGCACTGGAACAAGGCGCAGGCGGCCAAGGCGATGAACTGGTCGCGGATGACGCTGTACCGCAAGTTGGCGCACTATCACGTCGAGCATAGTATCGAGGTGTAACCCGGTGCGAGCGCCGATGTTACGGTGCGCGCGTAACATGCCCCCGCCTACGATGGCCGGAATGGCCGATATCCGCGGCTGGCACGTTCGTTGCTCATGGACGGGCATGACGCCGAACATCCCCTCGACCATTGCTGGCGACCTCGCCCTCGCGACCTACGCGAACTATTGCGAGGTGGGCTACAACGCGTTCGAGTTCCTGCTCGATTTCGGCCAGTTCCGGCCCGAGGCGCGAGCCGTCAACGTCCATTCGCGGATCGTCGCCGGGCCTGTCCAGGCCAAGCTGTTCGCACGACTGCTGGCGGATGCGATCGCCCGCTTCGAAAGCGCGCACGGCGCGATCGCCGATCTCGACGACGAGGATCCGCTGGGTGCGCTGATCACCAGCCTGCCCGAATTCGAACACCGCGCGACGATCGTCCGGGCGCATCCCCAATCGCCAGCGGCGTCGCCGACGCCCTCTCCTTCCCATCCCCCGGGCACCACGCCCCCTTCGCCGAGGTAGCCCATGCCTGCGCAAATCCGCCCCAACCGGCTCGAGGTCACCGACCGCTTCCCGATGCTCGGCTTCACCATCCGTACCCGCGGCGAACCGCGCCGCGCGGAGATCGCGATCGCGACGGATCCGGGGCTATTCGGCCCCAACGGACGCGCGGCACGCCGACCTAGCAATTTCTATTCGAGCCGCGCGAGCGGCACGCTGGAGGTCGCACGGGGCGAGGCGGTGTACGTGATCCCGCCCGAAATTCTCGCGCAGTTCGTCGGTTCGGAGCGGCTGTATTTCGGGCTCGCGACCACCGGCCCGTCGGGACCGATCCAGTTCGAGGTCGACGTAATGCCGACGTCCGCCAGCCCCTATGTCTCGCTGCATGCGCTGACCGGGCGCAGCCTGCGACGGCTTCGTGTCATCCCCGGTCAGAAGTCCGGCGCGACCGGCGCGCTCGAATGGGCCGGCGATGCGGCGCCGCCGGGCCAGCAACCGGCGCAACGCGCGGCGGCACCGATCCCGAACGCCGATGCGTCGCCGGCCGGCCATTATGATGATGGGTTCGGACCGATGCCCGCCAAATCGCCGGGTTCGGCTCCGGTCGCCGATGCGGTTCCGGAACGACGATCGACCCTGTCGCCGCCCCCGGCAGCGACGGCGAGCAGCCTCGCCTGGTCGACCGCGCCGAAACCCGCGCAGGCCTTGGCGACCGACGTCGTAGTCTCGCCCGATCGCGTCGCCGTGACGCCGCCACCGGTCACGGTGCTGAGCGGTGCGATGCGGATCGCGGCCGAAGCGCTGTTGCTCGCGGTCAGCGGCCCTGTCGCGCCGATGATCATCGCGCTGCGGCTCGCCGCGCGGGCATCCGCCGCGGCGGGCATGCCGGTCTCGATCGGCCTTGGCAACGCGGTCGGAGCGGGATTCGGCACCGGTGCTACGCTCGGCGTAGGCCTGATCTTCGGGCCGGGCGGCGAATTGGGCGTGTACGGTTCCGCGCAGCTGGACCTCGGGCTCATCGCGTCGATCAGCGCCGTCGTGCAGCTCACCGTCATCCGCGGCGGCGTCGCTGGCTTTTCGGGCTGGAGCCATAGCGCGACCCTCTCGGGCGGCGAGGAGATCGTCGGCGGCGCCTCGGTGCTGTTCGATTCCCTCGGCAATTTCCAGGGCGTCACCGTTCAGGTCGGGATCGGCGTCGGCCTGTCGCCTATCGAACTGTTCGTGTCCGTCCAGCGCACCGTCTCCACCACCTTCGGCATGGCGGCGGCGCTCGGCCAGCTTGGCGAACCTGCGCGTGCGCTCGATGCCGAGGGGCGGAGCGTCGAGGTCAAATACCGGATGTTCATCCCCTCGCCGGCGATCGACTCCCCGCTGACCGTCTATGGCGGCGACGGGCGCGGCTTTGCCTATACGGGTGGCACCAGCCGCGGCGAGATCGTCGGCAACGTCCGCCTCGCCGCAAATGGCACCATCGCCGGGATCGACATCTCGCTGGCCGACTGGGGCGAGAGCACCGCCTATGCGACCGACGACACGTTCCACCCCGACGGCAAGCCCAGTTGGTGGCGCGAGAAGCGCGAGGGTGCGCAACCGACGGAACGCGCCAAGCTCGCGCGGACGGCGGACAATCTCGACATCAGAACCGGCGCGCCGGGCATGACACGCGGCACACAATCGGCGATCGAACGGGCCGCGCTGGTGACGATCAGCGCCAGTGGCGGCCTGCCGCTCAGCCATGTGTCGCCCGCAATCGATGCGGACATGTCGGTGTTGTTCCGGTTTACGGGCGACGGCGGAGTCGAGGCGAAGGTAACCGGCAGCCATGACGGCTTCCCGTGCCACGAACTCTATGTCGGCGGGCATCGGCTCTACGCCTATGATCCGGTCGTCGCGGGCAACGACCCTAGCAATTTGTTGCCGCCGATGGACGTCGAGGTCGACACACGCTGGACCATCGTCGCCGCACCGCTCGCGACCGGCCAGTCGCTGGCACTCGCCGCACGTCCGCGTGCGTTCGATGCCGAGATCCCGCTCGATCCCGGCGTCGGCGGCCAGTCGATCGGCATGGGCGCGCTGCAGGTGGGCGACATCATCCTGTCGACCACCGACGCCGCGATCTCGCAGGCCATCCGCCGCGTGACGAGCGGCAAGGTCAGCCATGCGATGCTGTACGTCGACCAGGGCGGCATGGTGATCGAGGCGGTCGGCAACGGCATCCTCTGCCGGCCGCTCGGCGAAGCCTTGGCGGATGCGACGGTGGCGGTCGCGTTCCGCGTACCGGGTCTCGACGCCGCGCAGCGCGACACGATCGCCCAAGCCGCCAGCGCACATATCGGCGAACCCTACAACCATGTCGGGATCGTCCGCCAGGCGCTGTTCCAGATCGACCAGCGACTGTGCGCGACCCTGCCCAACGGCCTGTCCGACCGCTGCCGTGCGTTCACCGGTCGGATCGACATGGGCACGCCGTCCAACGACAGCTTCTTCTGCTCCGAACTCGTGCTCGACGCCTATCAGGCAGCGGGCAAACCGCTGACCACCGAGCCACCGAGCTGGTCGACGCCCGAAAACATCGCCAACCTCCGCTTCGATTCCGACCGGTTGCGCTATGTCGGTCATCTGAAGGCGGCGCCATCGGGCGGGCTGTTCGGGCATCTGCTGTCCTACGCAAAGGGCGAGGCGGGGCGGGCTGCACAGGGCCTTGCGAACGAGAGCTACAGCCTCAACTGGGACGAGGTCGAGCTGATCGCCCAGCCGACCAATTTCAGTTGCTGGGCAGCGGCGGGCGCGATGGTGATCGGTTGGGGCGAACGCGTCTCGCTCAGCCCCGACAGCGTCGCGAACCTCTGTAACCGCACCACCGCGACCGGGCTCGCACCGGAGCAGGTCGGCGACTTCGCGCGCGAGATGGGACTGAGCGCGGCACCCCCCGCCTGCTACACGACCGATGGCCTGCGCGGGCTGCTCGAGGCGCATGGTCCGCTATGGGTGGCCGCGGACGTGCCCGGTTTGCACGCAATCGTCGTCACGGGCATGTATGCCGATGGACCGAGCGTGTTCGTGCGGATCAGCGATCCATGGGACCGGACCATCGGCACGCCGGGCGCCCCCGGCGCCTATGCCAAGACGCATCTGACCGGCAGCCGCTACATCATGGGCTGGGACGCGTTCGCGGCGGAATACGAGAATGCCGCGACGCTGGCGGGCGTCAACCTGCAGATCCTCCACAATGCGGATACGGGCGGGCGCCGTCCCAACACGGGGTCCGCCGCCGCCGCCGGCTATGCGCAAGGCTATGAGCCGCGCCGCGCGGCAGCGCCGCCGACGAGCAAGGGGACGCGGGCGATGGACGCCGGAGCCGACCCGATCCGGCGTACCGACCGGACGATGGTCGGCGGGGTCAGCTTCGCACTCGAACAGCTCGATGGTCTGCGCCGACCCCGTACTGCGCGTGCGGTCGAGACGCCCGAGCAGCACGGCACGCTGGCGATCGACGACTGGCCGCAGATGCCGGATGCGGGCGGCGGTACGTTCGGTGGCGTCGCGCTCGCCTGGAGTCATGGCGGCGGGGCGGTCGGCAATGTGCGCGTCACCCCCGGCCGGGCGGCGCTGAGCGATGGCTGGGTACTCGCGGTCGAAGGCCATATCCTCGACGGGCCCGACGAAGAGACTCTCGCCAAGCTGACGTTGGTGCTCGATCATCGCTTTACCAAGCCCGGTGAGGCGGACCATCGCTCGACGATCCGTATCGTGCTCGATGGCGACGGTCACCATGTCCGCACCAATGCCTGGCTTGATGCTGGGGCCATCCCGTCGCGCGAACCCGCCCGCGTCGGCGTTTGAACGGCTCGGCCCGTGTCGCCCCTTCGCCCTCCTCCCCCTCCGCCAAGCGGCGGCTATGCCGTATCGCGGTCGCTGGCGCGCGACGCGTTCGGGCGCGAGATCGGCGAGTCGGCTCAGGCTCCGCAACCTGAGGGCGATCCGGCTGCGGTAGCCGCTGCGCCGAAGCGCGAGACCGCGACCGACTCGCTCGGTCGGCGTGCGGGTGCGCTGTCGGACGAACTCGACTTTCCCGCGTTCGTCGCCAGCCTCGTCCACGGCACGTTCGATGCGATCGTCGACAGCTCGATCCGGCAGATGGAAAGCTTTGCCGATCTCGTCGCCGCGGTCGCCAAGCCGCTCGAACAGTTCAAGAACGAGAACGTGACGCTCAACCAGGCGCGCGACTATCTGGTCGAGCAATATCCGCGCGACGTCGCGATCGGCAAGGGCGAGGACGGCCCGACACTCGTGCCGGTGACGCGTCCCGGCAACGACGAATCCGCATCGCCGCCGTGGCTCGCGGATTTCGGGCTCGACGACCAGGAACTCACCGCCGAACTGCTCGAGCAACAGGTGCTGCCGCACGCACGCGAGGCCGTGGCGAAACAGCGGTTGCAGACGCTGTCGACGATGGTCCTGCTCGGGATGAACCGGGTCGTCGTCAAGGACGGCACGATCAACGCGCGCGTACGGTTTCGCGCGGCGGCGGCGGATCACACCGCGTTCGACTATGCGACCGGCGGCGATCCCAAGACCGGCGGCGCGGAATGGAGCGAGCGTGGGTCGCGCACCTATGCCGCACCGTCGACCAAGGTCTCCACCGTCGGCGTCAACGTGCAGGCCGACAGCGATCTCAAGGCCGAATTGTTCGGCGAGGTGAAGATCAATTTCGCCAGCGAGACCGTGCCGCTCGATCGCTTCATGGACGAGGCCAAACGCGGCCAGCTGGAGCATCACGCGAGAGGCGGATCGAACCGGACTGCGCCCGTCCGTGCCGCGCTGCCGGCCCCCGCCCCGCTTCCCGTCGCGCCGGGGGTAACGGCATGACCGGCCTTCGCCCCCTCGCCCAGACGCTGACCGAAGTCGCCGAGGGCGCGATGGCTGCCGCCGCGCAGACCGGCGTGCGTGCGACCCGGATCGAACTCGATCTGCCGATCGAGATCGGGTTTGGCGGCACGGAGTTCCGCGCCGACCTGCCGCGGTTCGTCACGCGCACCGCGTTCGACCTCCCCGTGTCGCGGCTGCGTGTCGTGTGGGAGATGCCGTCATGAACGCCGGCGCGCTCCCGCTCGAGCATTTCATCCAGGCGGTGCAAAGCCAGCTCGACAAGGCGCAGACCGCGATGGCGACCAAGGCGCGCAACCTAAACTTGCCGCTGACCTTCGCGATCAAGGACATCACGATGGATTTGCGCGCGCAGGTGGAGTTCACCGCGGGCGAGATCCGGATCCGCCCGGCGGGGGCGGCGGATACGCAGGCCAGCCTGTTCCACCTGGTCTTCGCGGCGATCACCCGGCCGATGATCGAGGAGAACGCGATCGCCTCGTCCTATGATCCGAACGACCGGCCGCTCGACGAGCTCGGCGACGACGTGTCGGAGGAGGAGCGCCGCAAGCTAGAATGGATCGGCGTCCGCACCGTCGACAAGCTGCAGCAGATGAGCAAGGACGGCGGCGAGCGTGAGATGGCGCGCGTCACCAGCCTGCCGGTCGACCGCCTGCGGAAAGCGCTGGAGCGCGCTGCCGCGCCGCTGGTCGAGCATGTCGTGCCGGTGCCGAACGACGATCCCGATGCACCGCCGCTGCTCCGCGTCCGCGGCCGCAATCTCACCCGCGGTGGCCCGCCGCGCGTCATGCTCGCGGGCGAGGCGATGGCGGTGGTCAAGGCGAGCGAGACCGAGCTGTTGCTCGCGCCATCGCCGCATCAATGGTCCGGCGAACTGACCGTCGCGCCGACGCCGACCGTCTCGACCGCGATGGCGTTCGACCTGCGACCGTTCGCGCCGCTTCCCGTCACGCCGGGACCGATCGCGGCCGTCATTCTCGATCCGGGAGCGGCATCATGACGATGCGTCGCCTCGCCGCGCCCTGGGCCCCCCGCGGCTCGACCGCCTATTGCCTGCCGGGATCGATGCTCGTGAAACTGAGCCTCGGCGAGGCGCCTGCGTCGGTTCCCGCACGCAACGACGTCCGCGACGGTGCGATCGCCGCCGCAACGGCGCTGGATGGCGGCGCGATCGACCGGATTTTTCGCGAGCGGGGCGGCAACGTCAGGATCGCGCGGCTGCACACCGCCGCCGCCAACATCGGCCACAAGGGCGCGCGCAACCGGCACTACACCGACGCCGAACAGATCAGCGGCGTCGCGCGCACGTTCCTGGTCCAGGCTGACCACGCGACGCAGCTGGGCGACCTCGCCGATGCGTTGTCGTCGATCAGCACGGTCGAATGGGCGAGCCCCAATTACGTCGCCGCGGGGCCGTTCGGGCAAGCCGCCCTGCTGGCGGTCGACGCGGTCGACGACGAGGAGATGTGGGCACCCTGGGCGATGATCCGCGGACCGCAGGCGCTCGCCTACGAACCCGGCGACAGCGCGGTGATCGTCGGCATCATCGACAGCGGCGTCGCACCCGAGCACCGCGAGTTCGCCGGCCGGTTCCGGCGCGGCTACGACACCGTCAACCTGTCGACCCGCGACGTCGCGCCGGGGATCGAGATGCTCGGGACCACCGACGATCCCGATCACGAACCGGTCGATCATTATGTCGGCCACGGCTCGGCTTGCGCGGCGATCATCGGTGCGCTCGGGATCGACATGCCGCCGGGCCTGGCGGGCGATGCGCAGCTGCTGCCGATGCGCGCGCTGGGTGCGGCGCGGCTGCCCGGACGATCGGCGGCGATCGGCATGGGCGCGATCGCCGATCTCGATGCGGCGGCAAAGCTGGCGATCGATCTCGGCGCGCGCGTGCTCAACCTGAGCTTCGGCACCGACGACGCGCAACTCGCGCCGCACATGCCCAAGCCACATGCCGACGTCATCGCCTATGGTGCGGATCGCGGCTGCGTGTTCGTGGCGGCTAGCGGCAACAACGGCCACGAGACGACCTATTGGCCCGCTGCCTATCCGCAGGTCATCGCGGTCGGCGCGGTCGGCACCGATGCGCGGCCGACCGGCTTCTCGACCCGCGGCCAGCATGTCGCGCTGTGCGCGCCGGGAGACCGGATTTTCACCGCGGCGCTCGACGGTTATCAGCGCGCGACCGGCACGAGCTTTGCCGCGCCGTTCGTCAGCGCGACCGCGGCGCTGATGATCGCGCGCGCCGAACGCCGCGCCTTCCCGATCGATGCCGCGACGATCAAGCATCTGCTCGCCGCCACCGCGCGCCCGTTCTCGACCGCCTCGCCCGGCTGTGGCGCCGGCGTGCTCGATGCCGCCGCCGCGGTCGCCGCGGTGGATCGGTTCATCGACCACGAACATCCCGCAACCGAGGACGGATGATGGCCAGACCCCGCACACCCCGGAAAGGCCCGAACCAGCAGAGGAATCCCGCCATGACACTCTCGAACATCCGCTACCGCGATCTTGCTCGCCTCGAATATACCGAGCGCACCCGCCTGCAGGAGCGCCTCAACCAGCTCGATCGATCGGCGCGCTCGCGGGCCGGCGCGGGAGTCGGCGGTGCCACCGATGCTGTCTATTACTCGGTCGAGGAGAAGGCCGAACGCGACCGGATCGCGCGGACGCTCGGGATCCTCACCACCACGCCGAAGGAATGGGCCAGCCCGCTCTATGTCGCCGCGCGCGACCTGTTCACGGAACGCAACCTGTTGATCGGCCATCTCGGCAACCCGGACGGCTCGGTACTCGACGAATCGCCCGGCGTGACGCTGGAAATGGCGAGCGGCGACCGTCTCAATGGCCCCGCCGCGGTCGATTGCGCGCTGACCATCGGGCTGTTGATCAGCGATGCGACCGAACCGCCGCCGATCATCATCGACGACCGGCCGAGAAAGACCCAGGCGCCGGTAGCGACGGTAGCGGCAAATACGGCACGCACCCCGGCCGAAACCGCCGCCGCAGCGGCAGCGGCTGCCGAGCTCAAGGTCGACAACGACCGCTTTGCGCTGAACGCCGACCGAGACGATCCGCAATGGCCGCTCTTCGCCCGGGCGTTCTTCAAGGCGCTCGGCGAGACGCAGTCGTACAAGCCGCTGTCGGCGCGCGTCCTGCGTATCCTGGCGCAGGAGGGCGGCGGCGCGTCCGGCGACGAGCGTGGCGGGATCGTCGATACCGTCGAGTTCGCCAAGGTCATGCGCCAGCTCGCCGCGCGCGGCGTCACCGAGCATGATCCCCAGCTCGGTCGCCGGATCAGCGAAGCGCTCGACACGGTCCAGCATGTCGGCGTCGGCGACGTCACCAGCGAGATCGGCATCGACCTGCCCGACCTCGACACGGTGTCCGACGCCGAGGTCGTCTCGGACAATATCCGGTTGATGGGGCCGGTGATCTGCGCGGCGATGCTCGACGAGCTGAAGGCGTTCCAGGTCGTCGACAAGATCCTGGAGAGTGCGCAGAACGGCACGCTGCCGATCGGCAAGGGCGCCGCGGGACAGATGCTCTATCGCCGGTGGAAGGAATCGCCCAACCGGATCAGCGAGGGCGAACGCGCCGACCTGTATGCGATGACGATGGGCCAGCCGGGCGGCAATCCGGCGATCCAGGGCAATACCGACTTCAACGACCTCTGGCTGCGGTTCGTTTCGTCGGTGTCCAACTTCGTCCGCCAGCAGGATGTCGACAAGTTGCTGCGCGCGGCGATCCCGAGCGCGACCGGCGCGCAGCAGATGCGCAAGGCGGCACGCGATCTGGCCACCAACCTGTCGCTGCACGGCTATGGCATGACCTATTATGCCGCGCTCGAGCTGCAGGGCGAGGTCAAGTCGATGATCCAGCTGCTCAGCGATCCCGAGATCCGCGGCGCGTACGGCGCGCGCGACATGTGGCAGGTGATCGATCAGGTCGCGACCACCGATCTTGGCGGCGCACGCACCAGCTCGCGCTATCGGACGCTCGCCACCTGCGGCGCGATCATCACCGCGTGGCTCGCCAACAACATCGAGAAGATCATGCGGCCGATGGGCGTATTGCTCGACATGATGGACGTGCGCTCGCCGATGCCGCGCACCGCGGGCTCGAAGGCGACGAGCAGCCCGACCGACTATGACCTGGTCAACGCCTGCGAGCTGTGGCTCGCCGACACCGCGACCACCGACAGTCGCG
>Ga0247813_10000273_pt1 | contig 57418 bp, 54 predicted proteins | sample UWRJL169409C1_FD_180719 | JGI IMG/M metagenome (GOLD analysis project Ga0247813, IMG submission 180719) | Plant litter microbial communities from Arlington Agricultural Research Station in Wisconsin, United States - UWRJ-L169-409C-1 | ecosystem: Environmental > Terrestrial > Plant litter >... | reverse complement strand
AAAAATCCAATTGATAAATTCCAAATTCCAATGCTTACGTAGAGTTTTAACCGCAATGTACGCAAAGGGTTTACGCAAAGTTCGCTAGGTTATTTTGCTCGCAAAGTCGCAAAGTATTTTCCGCAATCTTGTGTGAAAAACAAAAAATCCCAAATTCCAATCGTAAAATTGGAATTTGGGATTTTTTAAATTTATATAATGCAGCCGTTATTATTATTGTTACCTACAAATTGTAATAAAAGCTACTAATTCAGTGGTTTCATAGTAAGTAAACGAGACATTTATAATTTCATAACCTTCAGCAGATTTTTTATTTAAGAAACCTTCAACCTCATTTGCCAATTCATCTTTCATCCCAGAAAAACCAGCTGTCTTTTTTAAAATATGTACTTCATGTTTTTTCATTCTCTTTTTTTGGTTTTAAATTAGAAGAACGAATTTACGAAAAATCTTATATTACTAAAAAAAGTTTTAATTCTCAAATTGATTTTTAATGCGATCCTTCGACTTCGCTCAGGATGACAACTGGATAAAAAAAATCCCAAACTCCAATCATAAAATTGGAATTTGGAATTTTTAATATATTGGAATTTTTATTTACCCCACAAGGTTAATAATCTTTCCAGGAACAATAATCACTTTATTTGGCGTTCTTCCATCTAATTGACGTAACGTTCTTTCATCTTTCATGATAATTTCCTCGATTTGCGGAGCTGTTAAATCCAAAGGCAATTCGATTGTGAAACGCATTTTTCCGTTGAAAGAAACTGGATATTCCTTACTGCTTTCTATCAAATGTTTCGCATCAAAAACAGGGAAATCAACCGTTGCTATTGAAGTTGTATTACCTAATTGTGCCCATAATTCTTCAGCAATGTGCGGCGCGTATGGTGAAACCAAAATGGCTAATGGTTCTAAGATTGCTCTTGAATGACAATTTTGAGATGACAATTCATTTACACAAATCATAAACTGAGAAACTGAAGTATTGAAAGAGAAATTCTCGATATCTTCTGCCACTTTTTTGATGGTTTTGTGTAATGATTTTAAGTTATCTTTTGTTGGTTCGTCGTTGTTTACGATTAAACCGTTGTTCTCATCAATATACAAACGCCATAGTTTTTTCAAGAAGCCAAAAACTCCTGAAATTCCAGCGGTATTCCAAGGTTTTGCCTGCTCCAAAGGACCTAAAAACATTTCGTACAGACGCAATGTATCAGCACCATATTCAGCACAAATATCATCCGGCGTTACTACATTGTATTTTGACTTCGACATTTTTTCGACTTCGCGACCTACAATATATTTTCCGTTATCATCTGTGATAAATTCAGCATCAGCGTAATCTTCTCTCCATGCTTTAAATTTTTCAACGTCTAATTCATCAGAAGAATTAACCATTGAAACATCAGCGTGAATTGGTTGCACTTTATGATCTCCAATTTTATTTTTAGAAACAAAACTATTCGTTCCTTCAATTCTATAAACAAAAGCACTAGTTCCCAAAATCATTCCCTGATTAATCAGTTTTTTGAATGGTTCTTCTGTTGGAGCAAAACCTTTGTCTTTTAAGAATTTATTCCAGAAACGAGAATACAATAAATGTCCGGTTGCGTGTTCGCTTCCTCCAATATATAAATCGACACTTTCCCAGTAGGCCAAAGCTTCTTTGCTTGCAAATTCATTTTCATTGTGTGCATCCATATAACGCATCCAATACCAAGAACTTCCCGCCCAGCCTGGCATTGTGTTTAATTCAAGAGGAAAAATAGTCACATTGTCAATCAACTGAGTACTAACTACTGAACACTTAACACTGTCCCAAGCCCAAATTGTTGCATTTCCTAATGGAGGCAACCCATCTTCGGTTGGTAAATATTTTTCTACTTCAGGCAAAATGATTGGCAAATGCTTTGCATCAATCATTTTTGGCAATCCGTTTACATAATAAACCGGGAAAGGCTCTCCCCAATAACGCTGGCGGGAAAAAACAGCATCACGCAAACGGTAATTTGTTTTTCCGCTTCCTTGTCCTATTTTTTCTAAAGCCGTAATTACAGCCTGAGTTGCTTCTTTATAATTTAATCCGTTTAAGAAATCAGAATTGGCAATTACAACATTGTCTTTTGAACCGTAAGCGGCTTCAGAAATATCAACATTAGCAAAAATATTTTTGATTTCCGGCATTCCTCCCGAAGCTTCGGGATGGGCTTTAAAGAAATTCGCAAAAGCGTAATCTCTCTCGTCTCCACAAGGAACCGCCATTACAGCTCCTGTTCCGTAACCTGCCAAAACGTAATCTCCAATCCAAACCGGAATTGCTTCTTTTGTAAAAGGGTGTTCAGCATAAGCTCCCGTAAATACTCCAGAAATGGTTTTTACATCGGCCATACGCTCACGCTCTGAACGTTTTGCCGTTTTTTCGATATAGGCTTCAACAGTCGCTTTTTGTTCAGCAGTTGTAATTTTTGCTACCAAATCATGTTCCGGAGCCAAAGTCATAAAAGTCACTCCAAAAATAGTATCAGGTCTTGTAGTAAAAACTTCGATTACTTCATCATGATTTTTTACATTAAAAGTCACCAAAGCTCCAACTGATTTTCCAATCCAGTTTCTTTGTGATTCTTTGATAGATTCACTCCAGTCAATATCATTCAAACCTTGCAACAAACGCTCCGCATAAGCAGAAATACGCATGCTCCATTGTGTCATTTTTTTACGGATTACAGGATATCCTCCACGTTCTGAAACGCCATTTACAATCTCGTCATTTGCCAAAACGGTTCCTAAACCAGGACACCAGTTCACTTCTGTTTCTGCCAAATACGTCATTCTGTATTGCAAAAGGATTTTTTCTTTTTGATCATCAGAATACGAATTCCACTCAGCTGCAGTAAAAATCACAACATTGTCATCGCAAACTGCTTCAACCAATCCATTTCCTTCTTCTTCAAAAACTTTTACAAGCTCTGAAATGTCAAAAGCTTTCCCTTCTTTTCTGCAGTACCACGAATTAAACAATTGGATAAAAATCCACTGTGTATGTTTGTAATAATCAGGATTTGAAGTACGAACCTCACGGCTCCAGTCAAATGAAAACCCAATTTTATCTAATTGCTTTCTGTATCCGGCAATTTGTTTTCCTTCTTTATCAACTCCACCGTCGATATTTACGCGCGTTGTATCTTCAGGACGTTGTCCTGTCTGAATCGCATATTGTTCTGCCGGCAATCCAAAACTGTCGTATCCCATTGGGTGCAAAACATTAAAACCCTGATGTCTTTTGAAACGAGAATAAACATCTGAAGCAATATAACCCAGCGGATGCCCAACGTGTAATCCCGCTCCAGATGGATAAGGAAACATGTCTAAAACATAATGTTTAGGTTTTTCAGAATTATTACTTGCAGCAAAAGTTTGGTTTTCAGCCCAATATTTTTGCCATTTTTCTTCGATTTCGTTTGGATTGTATTTCATTTCTAAGGTTCAAAGGTTCAGAGTGACAAAGGTTCAAAGGTTTTGCCACCTAATTTAGAGCGCAAATTTACATTTATTGTAGATTGTACCAAAGCTATTTCTCTGACAAACAAATAAAATAACAAAATACTTATTTTAAATTAAGTAAAAATACTTATTCTAGCATTTCAATACGTAGAAAAATGTAATTTTGCCAAAACAATTCGAAGCATAAAAGTTCCAGAGGAACGACCTATATTGTAGGGCTGGACTTCAGTCCAGTTTAAAATAAAGAATAATAATGCCTATTTTTGAATAGCATTAATAAAATTAAAATGGCTGACAAAAAATACAAAGTTGAAGTTCGGGTTTGGATTGAAGAAACTGAAGGCGCCTTTTTGGGAATTGGAAAAATATGGCTGCTTGAAAATATTCGAAAAACGGGTTCTATAACCAATGCTGCCAAAGAAATGAAAATGGCGTATCGTCAGGCCTGGCAATTAGTAGAAGAAATGAATCAGCGCGCTGAAAGTCCATTAGTAGAAAAACTGCTTGGAGGAAAAGGCGGCGGCGGCGCAAAACTGACCGAAGCCGGAGAAAGAGCTATTACTGTTTTCTATGAAATTGAAAAACGCATTAAGGATTTTGCTTTAAAAGAAACTCAAAATCTAAAATTTAGGCTCTAAGTTGCTATTGCGAAGCCCCGGAACTGAGTTGCTAAGATTTTTATATTGATTTATTCATGTTTGAATCGTATATTTATGGTACGAAAGTTAAAACTTTGAACGTTATTAACTTCAAATAAAGAAATTCTTTATTATTTTTACCACATAATTTAAGCATACTATGAGTTCCAACTTTGATAAATTTCAAAAGCGCAGGTTAATTTCCTCTTATTTTTCTGTTGTATTAAGTGTTTTTCTGGTACTATTCCTTTTAGGAGTACTGGGATTATTCATTATCAATTCTAAAAAACTGGCTAATGATTTTAAAGAAAAAATCGCAATGACGGTTTTCTTTAAAAATGAAGCTAATGATAGTGTTATCAAAGCATTCAATACCGAATTGAAAAGAGCACCTTTTGCAAAATCATATGCTTATGTTTCTAAAGATAAAGCAGCAAAAGAGCATACCGATATTATTGGAGAAGATTTCTTAACCTTTTTGGGAGAAAATCCTTTATTAAACTCTTACGATATTCACTTAAAAGCAGATTATGTTGAAAGAGACAGTATTTCCAAAATTGAAAGCAGTCTGCGTCAAAACACCATGATTGAAGATATTGTTTACGACAAACAATTAGTAAATCTGGTAAATGACAACATCAAAAAAGTCAGTATGTGGATTTTGATTATCAGCTGTTTCCTCGCAGTAATTGCTGTTTTATTAATCAATAGTTCATTACGTTTATCTATACATTCAAATCGTTTTATCATTAAAACCATGCAGATGGTTGGTGCAACAAAATCGTTTATCCGTAAACCTTTCGTAATGCGTAGTGTAAAATTAGGAATGTTAGGTGCCGGATTGGCAATTATTGCGCTAATTGCACTATTGCTTTATGTAGAAACCAATTTCCCTGGATTAGGAATTTTAGAAGACAAAGTCTTAATCGGATTGGTTTTATTGGCCGTTTTCGGATTAGGCGTTTTAATTACCTGGGTAAGCACGCATTTTGCAACACAACGTTTCCTGAATTTAAGAACAGACGATCTTTATTAAGATTTCAGACTTTAGATATTAGATTTAAAAATAAACTCATAAAAAGAGGACGATTGCTTCGTTCCTCGCAATGACAAAATGAAAAATATTAGCAACAAAGAAGAACTACACCCTCAAAAACAAGAATTTCTTTTTGACGGTATTAATTATAAAATCTTATTGATCGGAATTGGTGTAATCGCCTTTGGATTCATATTAATGTCTGGTGGAGGAAGTGATAATCCGAATGTTTTTAATGAAGATGTTTTTAGCTTCAGACGTATTCGTTTAGCTCCAACAACGGTTTTAATTGGTTTTGGAATCACGATTTATTCGATCTTCAAAAAAATCTAAATAATAGATTTTTTTGAATTTTGATTGTCATCCTGAGCATAGTCGAAGGACAACAATCTAAAATCTGAAATCTAAAATCTAAAATTCTACATGAATACATTACAAGCTATCATTCTTGCCATTATTGAAGGAATTACAGAATTTTTACCTGTTTCTTCAACTGGACATATGATTATTGCCTCTTCTTTTTTCGGAATTGCACACGAAGACTTTACAAAACTTTTTACAATTGTTATTCAGCTTGGCGCTATACTTTCGGTTGTTGTTTTATATTTCAAACGTTTCTTTCAAACACTTGATTTTTATTTTAAACTTTTGGTCGCTTTTATTCCGGCCGTAGTTTTAGGCTTATTATTGAGTGATTTTATTGATGGATTATTAGAAAATCCAGTTACGGTTGCGATTTCTCTTTTAATCGGAGGTTTGATTTTATTGAAAGTGGACGAATGGTTCAACAACCCAAATACAGCAGAAACTTCTCAGGAAATTACTTATTTACAAGCTTTTAAAATTGGATTGTTTCAGTGTATCGCTATGATTCCCGGAGTATCCAGAAGTGGGGCAAGTATCGTAGGAGGCATGTCTCAAAAACTATCAAGAACAACTGCCGCTGAATTTTCATTCTTTTTGGCTGTTCCAACGATGTTGGGTGCAACAGTAAAAAAATGTTACGATTATTATAAAGCTGGATTTGAGTTGTCTCATGATCAAATTAATTTATTAGTTATTGGAAACGTTGTGGCTTTTATTGTCGCGCTTTTAGCAATTAAAACCTTCATTGGATTTTTGACTAAAAATGGCTTTAAAGTTTTTGGTTATTACCGAATTCTTGCCGGAATCATTTTATTGATCATCCACTTTTTCATTCACCCGCTTACCATTATATAATGACAACTGAAGAATATTTAGACGGACAAGTTTTACTGATAGACAAACCTTTAAAATGGAGTTCGTTTCAAGCTGTCAATAAATTAAAATACCTTTTAATCAATAAAGTTGGACTTCCAAAAAAGTTCAAAATTGGACACGCAGGAACTTTAGATCCTTTGGCGACCGGATTATTATTGATCTGTACCGGAAAATTTACAAAAAGAATTTCTGAACTTCAGGGTCAGGCCAAAGAATATACTGGAACTTTTTACATTGGAGCCACTACTCCATCTTATGATTTAGAAACAGAAATCGATCAGACTTTTCCAACTGATCATATTGATGAAGCTCTGATTCATGAAACCCTAAAACAGTTTTTAGGCGAAATAGATCAAAAACCACCTATTTTTTCAGCTATTAAAAAAGATGGCGTTCGTTTATACGAGCACGCACGTGCCGGAGAAACAGTAGAAATTGCCAGTAGAAAAACCACAATTCATGAATTTGAAATCACTAGAATTGCATTGCCTGAAATTGATTTTAGAGTAGTTTGCAGTAAAGGAACTTACATTCGTTCCTTAGCTTTTGATTTTGGAAAAGCTATTAATTCAGGTTCGCATTTAACCGCATTACGCAGAACTAAAATTGGCGATTATGATGTAAAAGATGCGATTGACATTACTTTGTTTGAAGAAAGCCTTCAATAAAACGGAGTTTACTTTCTTTATTGCATCCTCTAAAATATTTTTTTATTCTGTACGAATTATCGTGATTTTTAAATATCTTTCAAAAGATCATTTTGTCGATTCTGCGCATATTGAAAATAAAACTTTTCACAGCAAAGACAAGGTTAAATCAATTTTATGAAATATTTTTTAGTCGCGATTATTACATTTTTTTTCTTTAATCTGAAGCTTTCTGCTCAGGAGAGAAAATTCACTTACATTCAATTTGATATCAATCTTTCTATAACAGGAAATCCTGATTATGGAGATGCCCCAGAATATGAAGGCGACAAACAACCCTGGCTCCTTCCGGATGGTTTGGGCTCAAAACTGGGTTATGGCGTCCATTATAAACAATGGTTAACATTGGGTATTCACAGTGGCCTGGATTGGAAATGGAATGAAAAATTGGTTGCTGTTCCAGTTTATCTTAATTTTGGATTAAGACCAAAAATCGCAGAAGGTATCAGAATTACCATGGAAGTTGGCTACGGAAAAAGTTTTGCTTTAGGTCGCGGTGATCTCAGCGGTGAATACAAAAAAGCGCGATTAGGATTAACAGTAGATGATCACACGATATTTCTTGAAGTAGCCGACTTTGGTTTTCCTTTGCACGAATATAATAGTATTGGAAGTGTCAATTTTGGATTTTCCCTGATTAGTTTTTAAATCCAAAATTTGTTATCATTTACAAAAAAATAGCACATTACGGAACGAGGCGATTAGTAATGTGCCAGCTTCTAAAATAATTTTGCTTTCCGTGCTTGTTTTTTTTTAAGGCTAGTAGTGAGTCATATTTTTGCCTCCAAACAATAAACCTGAAATAAAATCGTAAAATTTGTCGAATAACTTCATCATGACAGTGTATTTTTAATTGTTAGACATTAAATAAACACCAGTAAAAAGAGTAAATCAAAAAATAAATAATAGAAGTGGGATTACCTTACTAAGGTACAAAATATTATAATCAGAAAATATATTTTAACGCATTATTTATTACTAAAATTCTTATTTTCAGTCAATTAACCCGTAAATAATGATTTTCAAAGATTTAATAAAAAATTTATAATCTGTTGTATTTTATATTATCCATAATCTGAAGCAATTCTTTTTGAACAGAAATCCCTTTATCTGCCAAATACCATAATTGCAGATCAGTCTTGATTTTTTCATCAATTACCCCATATTCTTTTTTATAATTGGCCATTAATTCGGTCGCTCCTTTTGGTCTTGGTCCCCAATCTGCACGCACTATTCCCGCTTCTTTACAAATTACAATAACCTTGGGGATTGCTCTTCCGCCATTAGTCAGATAATGACTCATTAATTCATCATTTTCATCTCTTAAAACAATTCTAAGATCGACTTTCTTATCAGATGCAACAGCCATTTTATTAATTATCGGAAGAATTTGAGCCGCATCGCCACACCATCCTTCTGAAATAACCAACCAGATATAATGGTTGTCCAGATCTTGAAGCTTTACTATTGTTTCCTCAGAAATTGTAATAGTTTTCTCCAGACGATTCATTCTGGTTTCATTTAGACTTGTATAATGTGTAAGACTTTCTGATTGATCGTTACCGGTCGATTTTCCTTCTGATAATAAATCGGTTACTAATTTTCGATATTCAGCATAAGAATGACTGTTGAATAATGCTTTAGCGACAATACTTTTCATATTTCTTTCGTTTTGGTTTTATAAATTTAAGCAATTTAAAAAGACGACCAAATGACTATTGTCAGATTCAGTCAAAATAAAGTGTAAAAGCCTTTCAGAATTTAAATATAAAAGAGCAATTAATTTTTTGTAAACATTATTTTTAAAAATCAGAATATGTCTATATTTGCACAAATTAACGCAACACAAACATGAAATATAAAAGAATTCTTCTAAAACTTAGCGGCGAGGCCTTAATGGGTGATTTACAATACGGAATTGACCCAAAAAGATTAGCCGAATATGCTGAAGAAATTAAGCAGATTCACAGTAAAGGAGTAGAAATTGCTATTGTTATTGGAGGAGGAAATATTTTTAGAGGCGTTGCAGGAGCAAGTGCCGGTATGGATAGAGTACAAGGCGATTATATGGGAATGCTTGCCACTGTTATAAATGGAATGGCTTTGCAAGGTGCTCTTGAAGATAAAGGAATGAAAACACGTTTGCAGACCGCTTTGAAAATGGAATCTATTGCAGAACCATACATCAAAAGAAGAGCTGACCGCCACCTTGAAAAAGGAAGAATTGTTATTTTTGGAGCCGGAACCGGAAATCCATATTTCACAACTGATACTGCTGCTGTGTTAAGAGGAATCGAAATTAATGCTGATGTTATCCTGAAAGGAACCCGTGTTGATGGCGTTTATGACTGCGATCCTGAAAAAAATGCTTCGGCAGTAAAATTTGATTTCATTTCGTTTGACGACGTTTTGAAAAAAGGATTAAACGTAATGGATACTACAGCTTTTACATTAAGCCAGGAAAATAAATTACCAATCGTTGTTTTTGATATGAACAAAATTGGAAACTTATTGAAAATCTGCGAAGGAGAAAACATCGGAACGGTAGTTAATATTTAGTCCCGAAATTTTGGGATAGATTATTAGATGTTAGATCATTAGATTTTTACAAAATCCTGACAATCTTTAAAGCAATTAAAAAAAATAAAATTATATTAGTTAGTAAATTAGACGAAGCTCTTTTTAGAAATCTAAAAATCTAAAGTCTAATAATCTAAAAATCTAAAAAAATGAGTGAAGAAATAGATTTTATATTAGAAAGTACTGAAGAATCAATGAATGGCTCAATTGCGCATTTAGAGAAAGAATTCCTGAACATTCGTGCAGGAAAAGCTTCTCCTGCAATGTTGGGAAGTGTTTTTGTAGATTATTACGGATCTGCAACACCGCTTTCACAAGTTTCAAAAATTAGCGTTCCAGACGCAAGAACAATTACTTTACAGCCTTTTGAAAAAAACATGCTTCATGTTATTGAAAAAGCAATCATGATTGCTAATATTGGTTTTAATCCAATGAATAACGGAGACATGATTATAATTAGCGTTCCTCCTTTGACTGAAGATCGTCGTAGAGAATTAGCAAAACAGGCTAAAGCTGAAGCTGAAGATGCCAAAATTGGTGTTCGTAACGTACGTAAAGACGCTAACACGGACATTAAAAAATTAGAAAAAGAAGGAACTTCTGAAGACATTTGTAAATCTGCTGAGGAAGAAGTTCAAAACTTAACGAATGCTTACATCAAAAAAATCGATGAATTATTGGCTGCAAAAGAAGCTGAGATCATGAAAGTGTAATTTTATTCGAAATAAATTAAAAATCCGTTTGGTAAAATTATACCAGACGGATTTTTTTATTGTTATTTTTGCATACCAAAAACACAAAGTTTTCGTTTTTGAAACTATAATCCTCTGTATGAAGCCATTTTGTTTATTGATGTTGTTTTTTACGCTTACCATTCAGGCGCAATTTCAAATAAACGGAATTGTAAACGACTCCAACAATAAACCGCTGCCGTTTGCAACCATTACCACTTCAGACAATAACAATACCATTACAGATGTTGATGGAAAATTCATTTTTACGTCATCATCAAACATTACTAATTTTACTGTTTCTTACATTGGCTTTGAAACTAAAGTAATTACGATTCTCAACAACAAAAAGTTTTATTCGATTGCCCTTTCACAAAAAACAGATGATTTAAAAGAAGTTGTGGTTTCTAATGAAAATCCGGCCTTGGCCATTTTGAGAAAAGTAATCGCCAATAAACCTCAAAACAATCCGCAGAAAAAACTTCGAAGTTTTGAATACAAAACCTACAATAAGCTAATTGTCACTGCAAATCCTGATTCTATTGATGGCAGAATTGATTCTTCTGCCGCATATAAAGATTTTGATAAAAAAACCATAAACATTGATTCCTCTGATTATAAATTTAAAGAGATAATCAGCAAACAACACTTGTTTCAAACGGAAAAAGTTTCGCAATATCAGTTTAAAAACAACAAACTCAAAGAAACTATTTTAGGCACAAAAATGGCTGGTTTTAAACAGCCGGTTTACGAAGTGCTGGCTTTCAATTTGCAGTCTATTTCGATTTATGATCCGAAATATGAATTATTCGAAACCAAATATCAAAATCCGATTGCCGACAATGCTCTTGAAGATTACAATTACAAACTCCTGGATACTGTTGCCATAAAAGGTCGAAACACTTTTATGATTTACTTTAAAAACAAGAAAAAAAGAAAATCATCGGGTCTGGAAGGAGTGTTGTATATCGATCAGGAAAATTATGCGATTGCAAAAGCGGTAATGCGTATTAAAGGGGTTTTGGACATTAGCGGCATTCACGAATTTACCTATGCTCCTGATGAAAAAATCTGGTTTCAGAGCAACACTACCTTCAAAATTGTAAAAGGAAAAAACAACGACGACATTAAGATCCTGGGAGGAACAATTCAGTTTGACGGAGATGTAGAAGATGCTTTTAAAACCAGAAAAAAAGCAGCTTCTGATTTTACTTATCTAATTTCAGAAAGCAACAATTTCGACATTCATTACAATACTGCAGAACCGATAAAAAATCCTTCCCTTTATATTGAAGTGAAAGAGGATGCCAGTAAAAAACCTGAAAGTTTCTGGAATGAATACCGCAAAGAAAGTTTAGATTTAAAAAGTCAAAAGACATATCAATTACTTGACAGTATTTCGATAAAGAAAAGAATTGAAAGCCGTTTAGGAGTGGGCCGAAAAATCATCAACGGCTACTTTCCTATTGGACCGGTTGATCTTGATTTAAAGAAAATCATCAGTTTTAATAACTACGAGGGTTTTCGTTTGGGAATTGGAGGAATTACAAATGACCGTTTTTCTAAAAACTTTAGAATTGAAGGTTATGGCGCTTATGGCACAAAAGATGGTGTTTTTAAATACAGTATAGGTTCAGGCGTTTTGTTGGATAAGAGCACCAATACCTGGTTAAACGGATCCTATACAGATGATGTTCGCGAGATTGCAAGTACTGTTTTTGCCGTAGACAAACGTGTTTTTAAAATTTATGATCCCCGTCCTATCAATATTAGTACATTTTATAAATACATCAGCTGGAAGGCCAATGTACAAACTAAAATAATTCCGAAAACAGAAGCTATTTTTGAATTGTCACGCACCTATGTCGAACCGAAATTTGACTACCTTTTTAATTTAAACGGACAATTATATTCGAGCTATATCATGACTACGGCAATGGCATCAATTGTTTGGGCGCCGTTTAGTGATTTTATGCAAACACCAAACGGACGAACAGAGTCTGACAAAAGATTCCCTCGTTTTACTTTTCAGTATACGCAGTCCTTACCAAACGTGTTAGAAAATGATTTTGCTTTTGGTAAAATAGATTTTAAAACCGAATATGAAAAAAAATACCTGAACGGTCAAAAAACGAGTTTATTACTGCAAGGCGGATACGCGATGGGCGATGTACCTATCACACATTTGTACAATACAATGCCCAACAACCTTACTAAGGAAACTATAGTACAACGTATAACTTTTGCAGGAAGAAACAGTTTTGAAACCATGTATTTTAATGAATTCTTCTCCAGTCAATATGTGTTTTTTCAAATAAAACACGGTTTTGACCGAATCACCATATTCAAAAAAGTGCGTCCTGTTTTGGTTTTAGTAACCAGAATGGCATGGGGAAATATGGAAAATCCGGAACAACATGTGGGTCCTGCATACAAAACATTAGACAAAGGATTTTTTGAATCCGGAATCGAATTAAACCGAATTTTCAAAGGTTTTGGTTTAGGTGGATTCTACCGCTACGGCCCAAATCAATTATTGAAATTAGAGGATAATATTGCAGTTAAGATTTCTTATGTACTTGATTTAGGATTGTAAAATTAAATTCCAATCCCAATCCCGAAACTTCGGGACGGGATAAATTCCAAATTCCAACCAAAACAATGCGTAATTTACTAACAAAGAAAAAACAAAATCCCAAATTCAATCTTAAATTGGAATTTGGGATTTTTAAATATTTGAAATTTTTCAAAACGCTATGGCTTCAAAATCAAAACCGAAGGCGTATTATTCAACCAGATACTTTGTGATTCGATCAGTTTTTTCCAGCTGTCTAAACTAATAATCATTAAGTTCTGGCTTTCTAAAAACTCTTTTTTAATCGTTCTGTCGTGCATAATCATGATATGATTTGGTGCAATTTGTTCAATCGAACGAATACTTTCCTGAATATCACGTGTACTCTTTATATCTCCGCTGGCATCTAAAACCGTAATTTGAGATCCGTTATTGTTGATTAACTTTTTAGCATAATCAATTAAGAAAGCATCTTCCTGATTAAAAATCGGCATGAAGATTTGATTCACTTCTTCTAAATCCTTATCAATAAAAATTCCGACCGGCATTTTGCTTTTGGCAATAATATGACGCGTTCTTTCATCAAAAGGAGAATTTTCAAACAAGCCTTCTTTTCCTGTAAACTTATCAATCAAACGATCCGGATTTACGATTCGGGTTGTAAAACCAAGAATCTTTCCAAGCAAAGTTCCATCAAAAATAGACTGTCCCAAACCAACTAATAACAAATCATATTCTCCTTGATTTGCCGTGTCTATAATTTCGGTATCTATATCGTTTGTTACTTTAAAAACACTTAGCATATTTTGATTCAAACGATGTGATTCTTCAATTACCGGAACTAACATTTTGCGCTCATGATCTTTGACATCAAACGAATGTATCTCAGTACTTAAAGACAAGTGCATCGCCGTTACAATCGAATTATCACCTTGTTTTTTCACTAAGCTGTTGGCAATTTGCAATAGTTTTTTTCCTTTTTCCGGAGTTGCAAACGAAAGCAGAATCTTGTACTTGCTTTTATTTCCAATTTCTTCGGGAACAGCCGTAACCTTATCTTTAAATATAAAGTTAATGAAATCCAAAGCCGGCCCCGTCATAAATGTCGTTACCAAAGCCATAATGACCATCATGGTAAAAATTTCTGTTGAAAGAACACCCAAATCATAACCGATATTTAAAACCACCAGTTCCATCAAACCACGTGTATTCATCAGTGCGCCAATAGCTAAACTGTCTTTCCAGTTTTGACCTACAAATTTCGCTGCTAAAGCACTTCCAAAGAATTTTCCAGTTACGGCAACTGCAATAATTACAGCAGTTACTTTCCATAGATACGGATCATTCAATAGACCAATTTGTGTACGCAAACCTGTAAATACAAAGAACAAAGGCAATAAAACGATAATAGAAACATCTTCTACTTTTTCAATAAATATATTTCTGAATTTATTGTTCTCCGGCATAATTGCTCCGGCTAAGAAAGCACCAAACAAAGCGTGAATCCCAATTAATTCAGATGCATAAGCAGAAAATAAAAGCGTTAAAAAGAAAATAGCAACAACCGGTTTATTCAAACTTTCGCGAGTTGAATTCAAATCACCCACACGTTTCAAGAAAGGACGAACAATTTTCAACATGACAATTACATACAAAATAGCTAAACCAATAACGTATAAAGCACTTGTGAACGAACCTGCTTTTACAATCGCAATTACAACTGCTAAAATACACCAGGCTGTAATGTCATCGGCAGCAGCGCAAGTGATGGCAATCGTCCCCAGTTTAGTTTTTTGCATGCCACGTTCCTGAACAATTCTGGCCAGAACCGGAAAAGCAGTGATACTCATGGCGATTCCCATAAACAATCCGAAGGAAGAGAACTCTACCCCATCAGGAGCAAAAGTTCCGTATATAAAATAGGCAAAAGTTAATCCTAAAGCAAAAGGTATTACAATACTGGCGTGGCTGATTACAACCGATTCATGCGCTTTATTTTTAAGGACTTTCAAATCCAATTCCATTCCGATGACAAACATGAAAAGTATCAACCCAATCTGACTTAAGAATTGTAAGTTTCCCAAAGATTCTTTTGGAAATAATGCTGCTGAGAATTCAGGGAAATACATTCCGACCAAAGAGGGTCCTAAAACAATTCCGGCAATCATTTCACCAATTACAGATGGCTGCCCAATTTTTCTAAAAATCCATCCAAACAAACGGGCTACTAAAATTATAGTCACAATCTGAGCCAATAAAATCGCTAATGGATGCTGTAAATTTTCGACCATAGAATGTAGAAAATCATTCCAATGATTGCTTTCTATTTTTTTCTTAACAATGTTACGCCCAATTTCTAATGATGCTCCCTTAGAAATTACCCAATATATCAGAGCGCCGAAACCTCCAATAATTGTTACATAAAATAAAGAGTTTTTAATATTATTCATAACTCGTTTTTTGATTTATTGCCGCAAATATCAGCACTGAAAGTGTAGTGAAAAAGTAAATTTACTGCTAATTTTCAATCTATGTAACAAGTCCGAAAAACTTTGTAATAAGTCTATATTTTGACCTTTTTTAAAAAGTCAGAACGATAGGTTTCGCTCAAAATAAGGGTCGTATTTTTATTATTTTCTTCTAAATGATGCAATACAATTTCGTTATGATTAAAGAATTTGATTGCTTTTACCGCCACAATTTCTTTTTTATTTATTCGGCAGAAATCGGTTTCCGGTAATTCTTTTAAAAGGGTATCAAATTTTACGTTTTTCAAATTCAGAAAGCTTCCATCAGAAAGTAAAACGCTTTTGTCACGGCTGTCGCTGATTGCCGTTTTGATGTATTGAATTTGATTGAAATACAACAAGGTTTTTCCCTTGTCAGTATTCAGTTGAATAAATTGTTTTGCTGTCTCTGGTTTATTGAATCGTTCAAAAGCTTTTGAGATTGCTTTTTGCAAACGTTCTAATTTTACAGGTTTTGTAATATAATCTACCGCATCGATATTAAAAGCATCGGCAGCATATTCTTTATAGGCCGTACAGAAAATTACTAATTTATTCTGCAGCATTTCAGCCAAATGCAAACCGTCAATTCCCGGCATTTCGATATCTGATATTAATAGATCAAAATCGAGATTCGGAATATCGGCAAGAAGTTTTTCAGGATTATTAAATGTTTTTACGATTTCTACTTCGGGAATTTGTTCGCAAAGCATTTTCAGATACATTAATCCAGGCAACTCATCGTCCAGAAGCAAGCATTTCAGTTTTGTATTCAAGTAAATCTATTTTTAGATGAGCGATATAAATGTCATTTTCTACGAATCGATCGAGTTTGAAATTATTCTTATAAATTATTTTCAAACGATGTTCTAATGTTGTTTTCCCTAAACCGCTTCGCTCCTTTTTCAGTACCTTTTTATCAGAGATCTTATTCGAAACCGTCATCGAAAAAGCATTGTCTTTGAACTCAAAAACAACCGAAATAAAAGCATCGGCACTTTGAAGATCGGCATGTTTAAAGGCGTTTTCAATTAAATCAATCGAAATTAACGGTGCCAGTAAAGGCTGTTCGTATAATTTATCTTCTTTGTTGATATTGGTTTTGATCTTCAACTCAAAAAGCGGACTGATCTTGATTTTATTGATTTCGATAAGATTCAGTGCAAAATCAATTTCTTCTTTCGCCGTGACGAATTTCTTTTTGCTTTCATATAAAATATAATCCAGAACATTGGCCAATTTATCCAAAGCAAAATAAGTTTGATATGCGTGAGATTGAATCGAATTCAAAATATTCTTAAACAAGTGCGGATTCAATTTTGATTCTAAAGTCTCTAACTGCAAGTCATTTACTTTTCTTTCTAAAGCATAAAAACTTTCCTCGGCATCATCTTTTGACTTTTTGGCCTTCATTAATTGATACACCATAAAGCAAATGATGACAACCAGCAATAAAATTATAGCTAGAAAAATAAAAGTAATGGTATTGTTTTCTTGCATTATTATGTAAAGTTAAAAAGTTTTTTTGCCACTACCCGAGCGATAGCGAACAGGCGAAGCAATTTCACTAACAAGTGCGAATTATTTTTTATTCTAAAATCTGCTTAATCTGCGGAATCCGTTTAATCCGCGTCATCCGCATTCCATTTTATTAATGACTAGAAACAAACTTCAACCCAATAATCGAAGCAATCAGTGTTGAAAGGAAAAATATTCTCCAAAAAGTTGCCGGCTCTTTAAAAACAAATATTCCAACTAAAACGGTTCCTACCGCTCCAATTCCTGTCCATACGGCATAGGCAGTTCCAATTGGTAAAACTTGTGTGGCTTTATATAATAAAATCATACTGATTGAAAGACAGATAAAAAAACCACCCATCCAGTACGTTGACACTATTCCAGTTGTTTCCTTGGCTTTGCCTAAACAGGACGCAAATCCAACTTCAAAAAGTCCTGCAATAATTAATAAAATCCAATTCATTTTCGTTTCATTTTTAAATTAAGTACAAATATGAGAAAAGCTAACGATTAAACAGCAAAAAGCACGAATTTATCCCAAATTCACAACTTGAAAATTTGTGTTAACATTAAGTAAAATACAATCGATTGTTTATGATTTAGAGCAGTTTTCACTACATTTGCAACCATTTTTAAAGATTTTATGAAAAACGCTATTCACGTTGGTTTTTGGGAAAAAGTAGCCCGAATCATTCTTAAAAACAGAATAACAATTTTAGTTTTGGTTGCAGCTTTGACAATTTTCCTTGGCTATCAATGGAAAAATCTTGCTATGACTTATACCGAAGCCAACCTACTTCCAAAAAATCATATTGCAAATAAAGAGTATCAAAAATTCCTGGACAAATTTGGTGAAGAAGGAAACCTTATTGTAATTGGTTTTCAGGACAAAAAATTCTTTACTCCAAAAAATTATGCCGCCTGGAATGAGTTGATGACCGGTTTAAAAAAATCAAAAGAAGTTGATCTGGTTGTCTCTCTAAATGATTTGAAAAAATTAGAAAAAGATACTGTAAACCAAAAATTCGTACTTAGTCCATTTATAGATCAAAGCAAAACTGTCGATCCGGCCTATTTGAAAACCGTTCAGCACGATTTATTCAATAACTTGCCTTTTTACGAAGGATTACTTTTTAATAAAGAAAGTGGAAGTGTTCGTTCGGCTATTTACATGAATAAAGCACTTGTAAATACAGCTGAAAGAAAGACTTTTATTTTGGAGAATTTGGTTCCGAAGATCGATAAATTTGAAAAAACAACCGGAATCGATTTGAAAGTTTCGGGAATGCCATACATCAGAACGATCAACGCTGCAGATATGAAAGGCGAAATAGGATTATTTATTGGAGCCGCTTTATTTACAGTTTCGCTGATTTTCTTTTTCTTTTTCCGTTCGTTCAGAGCAACGTTTATTTCAATCTGTATTTTGATTGTTGGTGTAATCTGGTCGTTTGGAACGCTTGGATTATTTCATTATAAAATCACGATTTTAACGGCTATTATTCCGCCATTAATTATTGTTATCGGAATTACGAATTGTATTTTCCTGATCAACAAATATCAACAGGAAATTAAATTGCATAACAATCAGGCAAAGGCTTTACAGCGTATTATTTCGAAAATTGGAGTTTCGACTTTAATGACGAATTTAACGACTGCGATAGGTTTTGCAACGTTTATGATTACCGGAAACGATTTGCTTTTTGAATTTGGTTTAGTAACTTCAATCAATGTAATTTCAGTGTATTTATTAACGCTTTTAATTGTACCGATTGTATACAGTTTCATGTCCCTTCCAAAAGAAAAACACCTTTATCACTTAACTAAAACTTACATTTCTACCTTATTAGATTTTGTAGAAAATGTCGTAAAAAACAAACGAAAAGTAATTTATACGATTTACGGGTTACTTTTGGTTTTCAGTGTTATTGGAGTTGCTCAAATGAAAGTTTCAGGAAGTTTGATTGGCGAAATGCCAAAAAGTGCTTCTTTCTTTAAAGATATTTTATTCTACGAAAAAGAGTTCAACGGTGTAATGCCGCTGGAAATCATGATTGACACCAAACATAAAAAAGGTGTTATGAAAGCGTCGACCATTCGTAAAATGGACGAGTTGCAGAATACAATTGAAGAAATGCCTGAATTGGCAAAACCGGTTTCGATTGTGAATTTGGTTAAATATTCTAAACAGGCTTTTTATAACGGAAATCCTGAATATTACCAATTGCCAACTTCGCAAGAGCAGACTTTTATTTTGGGTTATGCCAAAAATGCCACTAAAAACAACAAAGAAAATCTAATGAAAGCTTACGTTGATTCAACTGGACAATACGCCAGAATCACTACTTTCATGAAAGATATTGGTACCGATGAAATGGCGAAAGTCGAGAAAAAATTACATTCAAAAATTGATGAAATTTTCCCGAAAGACCGTTACGAAGTTACCGTTACCGGAAAAGCATTGGTTTTCCAAAAAGGAACATCATACCTGGTTGACAATTTAATTGAATCGTTGATTTTTGCGATTCTTGTAATTGCTATTTTGATGCTTTATTTATTTAGATCGTTCAAAATGGTTTTTGCATCGGTAATTACAAATGTTTTACCGCTTTGCATTACGTCCGGATTAATGGGTTATTTCGGAATTCCGCTTAAGCCGTCAACGATCCTAGTATTCAGTATTGCGTTTGGAATCTCGGTTGATAACGCAATTCAGTTTATGGCGAAATACAAGCATGATTTAATTCAAAGCAATGGAAAAGTAAAAAAATCTGTTTTCAGTGCTTTAAGAGAAACCGGAATCAGTACTTTCTATACATCAGTAGTTTTAATTTTAGGATTTGCTACTTTCACGCTTTCCAGTTTTAGCGGAACAATCGCGCTTGGTGGATTAATTTCCTGCACATTGGCATTTGCGATGTTTGCGAATTTATTGGTTTTACCAGCTTTGGTTTTGACTTTTGAGAAGAAGAAGGCCAAGAAAGAGGATTTGGAAGGATTGGAAGAAAACACTAATTTCACGAATTAACACGGATTAAGATATTCGAAACTTTGTCAAAGTTTGACACACAAGCTTAGTCTTTGCGAGGAACGAAGCAATCTCACTTGCTAAATTGATTACTGCTTTTTATCGTCAGTTTGCTTCGTTCCTCGCAATAACAAAAAAGAATAGTAGGGTCTTTTGAAAACTGGAGCCCTAGCCCTGATAGTCCCGAAACTTCGGGAGTATCCTTTTTAGGCAATCGGAAATATCTCGTTTACCGTAAACGTTCTGCCTAAAAAGATATAGCGGATAGCGGGAAACAGCTTCAAAAATTAATTATTATCGTTTATATTTGCAATTCGATATAAAAAATACTGATTTTATTTTAATCTAAAATCAGCAATCTAAAATCTAAAATTAAAATGAAACACACAAAAGTTAAAGACTTATTAAACAGTACGACGACGCTACAGGAAGTAAATGCAAAAGGATGGGTGAGAACTTTTAGAAATAATCAGTTCATCGCGCTTAATGACGGTTCTACCATTAATAATATACAATGTGTTGTTGATTTTGAAAATACACCGGAAGAAACTTTAAAAAGAATCACAACCGGAGCTGCAGTTTCTGTAATTGGAACTTTGGTTGAAAGCAAAGGTGCGGGTCAGAAATATGAGATTCAGGTTAAAACGCTTGAAATTCTTGGAGATTCTGATGCGGAGAAATTCCCAATGCAGCCTAAAAAACACTCTTTAGAATTTTTAAGAGAAAATGCACATTTACGTGTTCGTACTAATGCTTTTGGAGCTATTATGCGTGTACGTTCAGTATTGTCATTTGCGGTTCACAACTATTTTCAACAAAAAGGATTTGTGTATGTAAATACGCCAATCATTACGGGTTCTGATGCCGAAGGTGCAGGAGAAATGTTTAAAGTTACAGCTTTGCCTTTCGACAACACTCCAAGAACTGAAGACGGAAAAGTAAATTATAAAGAAGATTTCTTCGGAAAAGAAACGAACTTAACAGTTTCTGGACAATTAGAAGGAGAAACTTTTGCGATGGCTTTGGGTCAGATTTATACTTTTGGACCAACTTTTAGAGCAGAAAATTCAAATACTTCTCGTCACCTTGCAGAATTTTGGATGATCGAGCCGGAAGTTGCTTTCAACGATCTTGATGACAACATGGATTTGGCTGAAGATTTTATTCAGTACGTAATTAAATATGCTTTAGACAATTGTAAAGATGATTTGGCATTCTTAGAAGGTCGACTTATTGAAGAAGAAAAATCAAAACCTCAGGCGGACAGAAGCGAAATGCCTTTGTTAGAGAAATTGAACTTCGTTTTGGAGAACAACTTCAAACGTGTTTCTTATACCGAAGCAATTGATATCCTGAGAGATTCAACTCCAAATAAAAAGAAAAAATTCAACTATATCATTAACGAATGGGGAGCTGATTTACAATCAGAACACGAACGTTTCTTGGTTGAAAAGCACTTTAAATGTCCGGTAATTTTATACGATTACCCGGCAAATATTAAAGCGTTTTACATGCGTTTAAATGACAACACAGAACCTGGAAGAGAAACGGTTCGTGCTATGGATATCCTTTTCCCAGGAATTGGAGAAATCGTTGGTGGTTCTGAAAGAGAAGAGCGTTACGATGTTCTAATCGAAAAAATGAAAGCTTTAGAAATCGACGAAGAAGAATTATCATGGTATTTAGATACCAGAAGATTTGGTTCTGCGACGCACGCAGGTTTCGGTTTAGGATTTGAGCGTTTGGTATTGTTTGTAACAGGCATGACAAACATTAGAGACGTAATTCCTTTCCCGAGAACTCCAGGAAACGCAGAGTTTTAATCTTTTATTTAAAAAAGTTTCAAGTTTCAGGTTTCAAGTTATTGGAACTTGAACTAAAATAATAATATTTGTTTCAGGTTTCAGGTTTCAGGTTGTTGGACGTTCAGCAACCTGAAACCTGAAACTTGAAACTTTTAACAAAAATAAATGCTAAAGCAATTTTTAAATTTAAAATTATCACAAAAATTATCTCCACAGCAAATTCAGCTGATGAAGTTAATTCAATTGCCTACGCAAGCTTTTGAGCAACGTTTATTAGAAGAAATGAACGAAAATCCGGCTTTGGAGGCTGGTAAAGAAGACGAATATGAAGCCGATGAATTTGCCAATGAAGACTACGACGATTATGATGATGCAGAATCAGACAGAATCGAAGCGGACGACATTAACATTGACGAATATCTGAGCGACGACGATACTCCGGATTATAAAACTCAGGTTAATAATTATAGTGAAGACGAGGAACGCGAAACGCCTTTTGCATCGCCAATTAGTTTTCATCAGGATTTAATCAATCAGCTGAATACTTTTATTCTGAATGATGAAGAACGCGAAATCGCTGAATTCCTTGTTGGAAGTATTGATGATATGGGCTACATCCGCAGAAGCGTTGCTGATATGGTAGACGACATGGCCTTTACTCAGGGAATTTACACTGATGAAGCAATGGTCGAAAAAATGCTGCACGTTATTCACGAACTGGAACCTTCGGGAGTTGGTGCGCGTGATTTGCAGGAATGTTTATTGTTGCAGTTAAAGCACAAAACGCCAACGGAATATGTTGATTTAGCGATTGATATTATCGAAAATCAGTTTGATGCTTTTACCAAAAAACATTACGATAAATTATTGCAGAAATATGCGGTTTCGAACGAACAGCTTAAAAAAGCGATTCACGAAATCGAAAGATTAAACCCAAAACCGGGCGGATCGTACACTGGAAACAATAAAGTAACGGAGAACGTAGTTCCTGATTTTGCCATCAGAATTGTGGATGGCGAACTTGAATTGACTTTAAATGGAAGAAATGCTCCGTCGTTGCACGTTTCCAAAGACTATCAGGAAATGATGCAGACGTATAAAGATTCTCGTGATAAATCGTCAGCACAAAAAGATGCGGTTCAGTTTATCAAACAGAAGCTTGATTCGGCTAAATGGTTTATCGATGCGATCAGACAACGTCAGGAAACACTATTTGTAACGATGAATGCGATTATGCATTATCAGGAAGAATACTTCTTAGACGGTGACGAAACCAAACTAAAACCAATGATCTTAAAAGACATTGCAGATATGGTTGGTTTGGATATTTCGACGATTTCGCGTGTTGCCAACAGTAAATATGTGGAGACGCCATACGGAACAAAACTAATTAAAGAATTTTTCTCTGAAGCGATGAAAAATGATCAGGGAGAAGATGTTTCGACTTTAGAAATCAAAAAGATCCTTAAAAATACAATTGAAGAAGAAGACAAAAAGAAACCTTTACCAGACGATCAATTAGCAGAAATCTTAAAAGAAAAAGGGTATCCGATTGCGAGAAGAACGATTGCAAAATACCGTGAACAATTGGATATTCCGGTTGCGAGAATGAGGAAGAAGATATAATCAAACTTTTATAAAACAAAACCCGACAAATTTTAAAATCTGTCGGGTTTTATTATTTTATAAAGAAGCAAGAAATTCAGAAGGAGTCATTGTTGGAATTTCAGAGTTTTTAAAATCTTTTTTATTCCGAGTTAGAATAATATCAGATTTATGGTGCAAAGCACTAAAATATTGAACCGCATCTTCAAAATCATTAAAATTTGAAATTAAACTTTTGTCAATCACAATTTCATCAACATTTGAAACATCACATATAATTCTAAACTTTTTTAAAGCTTCTAAAACTAATTTCTCTTCTATACTCCTTGAAACTACATAAACCGTATTTACAAAAGACAAAGAAGAAGCTGCTAATTTGAAATCTTTATTTTCCGCCATTGAAGCAATGACAGCTATATCATTATAAAATGGCTCTCTTTTATCAATCAAATCGATTAATACATTTGTGTCTAAAAATAAATTCATGATTATTTATATTTTTGAGACAAATAATCCTGACGATCTTTTTTATAGTCGAAATCCACTGGAACCTGCCCCTTACCTACTGTTAGACTTTTAACAAAAGAACTTATTTCAATTTCTTTTGTATTTTCTTTTTTTTCAGTTTCAGTAATTGCCTTTAAATAATTTTCAACCAAAAGTGATAAACTATGCTGATGTTGAGCCGCATATATTTTAGCTTTTTCAATTACGCTTTTATCTAATTTCAATGTTAATTTCGCATCCATGGCTCCATACTTATATACGTACAAATGTAATGATTTTGTCCGTACAAAACAAAACCCGACAAATTTAAAATCTGTCGGGTTTTGTTTTATATAGGATTTTCTAAATTATTTATATTGATCAGGCAATATTTTCACATCAAACAAAAAAACATTCTTTTTATCCTTATAACTATAAATCAAGCTGTAATCATTATCTCTAAAAACCTGAAGTCCTGGATTTGCTTTCGCAGTACTTATCAGACTTTTTTCGATTTCAGTCTTTATTACCTCAATCTCTGCAGATTCTTTTTCTACATTCAGCAACGTTAAATTGTATTGAACTGCTTTTTCATTAGGTAAATCAGGTAAGCTTACACTATCTAAGCGAATGCCTTCCTGAATTTTCAGTGGGCAATTTTTATTGTATTTTGAAACTAGTTCTTTTACTTCAGTTTTTGTTTCAACGGCTGTTTCAGAAAGAAAAAATTGAAAATAAATGGCTAAAGCCACCGCAATTCCAATTACACCTAATAATAAGATATTTTGTTTTCTTTTAGTTTTCTTGTCTTGCATTGTTATTATGGCTTAAAGAATAAATCTATTTCTCCTGACTTTTTTTCATTGCATTATAATAGGCAGCACGGCTTAACGGTTCATATTCTTCCGTTTCACCCAACATTACCAGTTTATCATTATCCGTTTTACGGAAACTGTAATTGGCAAGATTTCCTGTTCTGGTACACACAGCGTGCACTTTAGTTACATATTCGGCTGTTGCCATAAGTGCCGGCATGGGTCCAAAAGGATTTCCTTTAAAGTCCATATCAAGTCCCGCCACTATCACACGAATTCCCTGATTGGCAAGATCATTACAAACCGTAACGATTTCATCATCAAAAAACTGCGCTTCATCAATTCCGATAACGTCGCATCCTTGAGCTAAAATAGCAATATTGGCTGCGGCAGGAACGGGAGTGGAACGAATTTCGTTGGAATCATGAGATACCACCATTTCGTCATGATAACGGGTATCAATAGCAGGTTTAAAGATTTCGACTCTTTGTTTGGCAAATTGGGCGCGTTTTAATCTGCGGATTAACTCCTCGGTTTTACCCGAAAACATTGATCCACAAATAACTTCAATCCAACCAAATTGTTCTTTGTGATTTACTGTATTTTCGAGAAACATTTTGTATTTTTCTACCTTTAAAGATGAATAGTTTTTATTACTTTGTACTGGTAATAAATCGACGTGAAAAATTGCTGTTTTTACACTTTTTCAAAAGTAGAAAATTTTTATCAAATCGGAGATTCGCAATCGCTTATTAACAGAAATAAAAAAAAATCTTGTTGATTTCTTTCCGTAATAAAGACATTCAATTACAAAACATATAAATTACCCCTATTCACTATAATTTCAACAGCTATGAAAAAAAAATTGGAAGCCGATTTAATCAGCATTGCACATCGAATTTTAAAACTTAAAAACAAATCCGATATCAATCAATTGTATCTTGAAACGCAGAAATTATATGAGAAACTGGCGGTTTTAAAATTTATAGACGAAAACTTCGAAGGTGCAAAACCAACAATCAGCCACGGTGAAATCACTTCTCAAATTGAAACTATTTTTGAAAAAGAAGAAATAACTCCGGTGGAAATTAAAGAAGATGCACCAATTGTTGCTGAAGAAACTGTAGTTGAAGAAACTCCTGAACCAGTGATTGCAGAAGAAATAGTTGCTGAAATTCCGGAAGAAATAACTCCGGAACCTGCTGAAGAAGCTATCGAAGAGCCGGAAGTTGAAAAAATCGAAGAACCGGAAGCTGTTACTGAAACGGAGGAAGTGGAAACAATTGAGGAAACTAAAACTGTCGAAAGTGTTAAAGATCCAATTATTGAAAAAATCAACGAAGCTGTTCTTGAAGCTAAAAAGACAATCGAAGCAAATAGAGATCTTTCGTTTAAAACAAGCAGCGATATAAACCCAATTCCGGATTTTAAACCCGCTTTTGAATTAGATAAGTCAGAAGAAAAAATCGAAGAGAAAGAAGAATCAAAAATTCAAACTACATCAAAATCAAATCCGCTTCCGCTTGCATTTGAAGATTTCGGAATTAATTATGCCGATGCGCAGTTTGTAAAAGTAGACAGTTTTGAAGCTGTTCCTTCATCTTCTTTTCCATCACTTAATGAAATTCAGGAGACAAAAATTGAAACAGAAGTTCTGGAAACTCCGGCTGAACCAAAAGCAGTAACATTAAACGAAAAACTGGCAAAAGGTTTTCATATTGATCTGAATGACCGAATTGCTTTCACTAAAAATCTTTTCGGAAACAGTGCTGAAGATTACAGCCGTGTTTTAAATCAGTTATTGACTTTTGACACCTATGCCGAAGCGCAGGAATTTATCGAAAATATGGTAAAACCAGATTATAACAATTGGGAAGGAAAAGACGATTATGCTGAGCGTTTCTTAGGAATTGTAGAGAAGAAATTCTCATAAAAAAAATAAAACACAGATTGCACGAATTTACACGAATTCCTGCTTTGTGAAATTTTTACAAACACTGAGAATCCGTGTAAATTCGTGAAATTAGTGTTATAAATAAATAACTATGTCTAAATTATATATCGTTCCAACGCCAATTGGCAATCTTGAAGACATGACTTTTCGTGCCATTCGGATTCTTAAAGAAGTCGATTTGATTTTGGCCGAAGATACCAGAACGAGTGGAAAACTGTTGAAGCATTTTGAAATTGGTACGCACATGCACAGCCATCATATGCACAACGAGCACAAAACAACCGAAAATTTAATTGCGCGTCTGAAAGCCGGCGAAACCATCGCTTTAATTTCTGATGCGGGAACTCCGGCGATTTCTGATCCTGGTTTTTTATTAACACGCGCTTGTGTTGAAAATAAAATTGAAGTAGAGTGTTTACCAGGAGCAACAGCTTTTGTTCCGGCTTTGGTCAACAGCGGACTCCCAAATGATAAATTTGTTTTTGAAGGTTTTCTGCCTGACAAAAAAGGGCGCCAGACTCGATTTTTGGCTTTAGCCGAAGAAACAAGAACGATGATTTTATACGTTTCTCCACACAAACTCGTTAAGACTTTAGCGGAGTTTATTCAATATTTTGGAGAAGACAGACAAGTTTGCGTTTCGAGAGAATTATCAAAAATGCACGAAGAAAATGTACGTGGAACAGCAAGAGAAGTTCTAACACATTTTGAAAAAACAGCGCCACGCGGCGAGATCGTTGTGGTGGTTGCGGGAAAAACAATTATTAAAGAACCTAAGAAAAGTAAGTTTTCTAAGGATGATGATGAAGAATAGTTTTCGCCACGAATTCACAAATTAAATAAATTAAAAAATGTTTGCCACGAATTTCACAAATTATCACGAATTTTAATTAATGGAAATTTGTGAAATTCGTGGCAAAAAAACAATACAAATAACATGAGCATTCAAGCCTTTTTAGAAAAAGTAAAACAAACTCCAAACGAAATAACATTCCCGGAAACTATCGCAATAATTGAGGAAAACTACAATTTTACGCCAACTGCTTTCCAAAACGGAACCCAGCACAATGCTGCCGGAGAAAATTCTGGTTCTTGTAAATTATTCTCTTTTGCCAAATTACAAAACTTAAGCAAACAAGAAACTTTAGCTTGTTTCGGTGCTTTTTATTTCGAAGAAGTTTTAAAAGATCCAAACGGAACAAACCACCAAAACATTAGAAATTTCATCAACTTAGGCTGGGACGGAATTCAGTTTGAAGGAAATGCACTAGAAGCAAAATAATTTTAGATTTTAGAGTGTAGATTTTAGATTTTTTTGAAAACTGATACACTCTAAAAGACCGTAATAAAGTTAAAGCAGAACATTTGCCACAGATTAAACGATTAACACAGATAAAAAATCCTTTTAAATCATTTAATCTGTGGCAAAAAAATAAATATCAGATTAAACGATTTTTGATTTCTCCAATCTAAAGTCTAAAATCAAAAACCTACAATTAAAATGCGTTGGACATTAAAACCAAAACCTTCTGAAGATAAAGTCAAACATTTGGCGCAGGCCTTAAATGTAGAAGATTTTGTAGCAACACTTTTGATTCAGCGTGGGATTGAAACTTTTGAAGATGCCAAAAATTTCTTTCGTCCCTCTTTAGAACATCTTCACGATCCTTATCTAATGAAAGATATGGACAAAGCGGCTGCCCGAATCGAATCGGCTATTGAAAATCAGGAGAATATCTTGGTTTTTGGCGATTATGATGTTGACGGAACAACAGCGGTTTCTTTGGTTTCATCCTATTTGAAATCCCATTATCCAAATATTGCCACTTATATTCCGGATCGTTATGACGAAGGTTACGGAATTTCCTTCAAAGGAATTGACTTTGCAGATGATAACGGATTCTCCCTAATTATTGCACTCGATTGTGGAATAAAATCAATTGATCATATCGCCTACGCGAAAGAAAAAAACATTGACTTTATTATTTGTGATCACCACAGACCCGGAAATACGCTGCCGGATGCGGTTGCTATTTTAGATCCGAAACGAGAAGACTGCTCCTACCCTTACGATGAATTATGTGGTTGTGGCGTTGGTTTTAAATTGATTCAGGCTTTAGGTCAGAATCGAAATGAAACTATCGAAGATCTGGTTCCTTATCTGGATTTGGTTGCTACTGCAATTGCTGCAGATATTGTTCCGATCACAGGTGAAAATAGAGTTCTGGCTTACTTCGGATTGCAGGTAATCAACAGCGATCCACGACCGGGAATTAAAGCTTTGGTGCATCAGGTAAAAAAGAAAGTCTTAGATATTACAGATGTTGTTTTTATTATTTCTCCAAGAATAAACGCGGCGGGCAGAATCAAACACGGTAATCATGCTGTTGAACTGTTAACCGAATTTGATTTTGATCAGGCACAGCAATTTGCTTCAGAAATAGAACAATACAACGCTGACCGAAAAGATTTAGATAAAAAAATCACCAAAGAAGCTTTTCAACAAATTATAGAAAATCAGGAAGAAGAGCGTTTTTCAACGGTTGTTTTTCAGGAAGACTGGCACAAGGGCGTTATCGGAATTGTGGCTTCAAGATTAATTGAAACCTATTATCGCCCCACTTTGGTTTTCACTAAAAGCGGTGACAAATACGCAGCTTCGGCAAGATCGGTTAAAGGATTTGATGTTTACAATGCTTTGGATGCCTGCGCGCATCATTTAGAACAATTTGGAGGCCATATGTATGCGGCCGGAATGACGTTGAAAGCTGAGAATTATAAGACTTTTAAAGATGCTTTCGAAAAACAAGTCGAGGAAACCATCTTACCCGAAATGCGAACTCCGGAAATCGAAATCGACGCAGAGATTAATTTTTCAGACATTACCCCAAAACTCATCCGGATTTTAAAACAATTTGAGCCTTTTGGCCCATTGAATATGACGCCGGTTTTTATGACTACGGATGTAAAAGATACTGGTTATGCTAAAACGCTGGGTTCAGAAGACGAACATTTGAGATTGTTTGCGAAGCAACATAACTCAGAAGGAATCGCCGCGATTGGGTTCGGACTTGGGAAAAAATTAAATATTACAAAAAATCAAAATACTTTTCAGCTTGCTTACACTATTGCTGAAAACGAGTGGAACGGAAACATTTCAACTCAGCTTATGTTAAAAGATATTCGAACAAATGGAAAATAAAGAAAAGAAAAACGATCCGTATCAGGCACTGCGTTTTAGAGAATTTAATATGTTTTTATTATTGCGTTTTGCGATGGTTTTCGCCTGGTCCATGCAGTTTATTGTAATTGAATGGGAAGTTTACAGCATAACCAAGAATCCGCTTTCACTTGGAATAATTGGTTTGATGGAAGTAATTCCAGCGGTTTCGATGGCCCTATTTGCCGGACATATTGTCGACCAAAGAGAGAAAAAAGGAATGTTGGTATGGTGTATTTTAGGATTTTCAATCATTAGTTTTGGGTTATTTTTACTAACCTGGCCTGCAGTTGTCGGCGATGCATCACATGATCTTATTTTATACTCTATTTACTTTTTAGTATTTCTTGGCGGATTAGTTCGTGCTTTTCTTGGCCCAACGATATTCTCGCTTTTATCTTTAATTGTACCAAAAAAGGCTTATCCAAATGCTGCAACCTGGAGTAGTTCGGTTTGGCAGATTGGTTCGGTTCTAGGACCAGCTGTTGCTGGGTTTTCTATCAATTGGATCGGAGTTCACTGGTCAATGTGTCTTGTTGTTGGTTTCTCTGTTTCAGCCTTAATTGCTTTAACGCAAATTGAGAAAAAACCAATTCTGAATCCGAAGATTGGGGAACCGGTTATGGAAAGTTTGAAGGAAGGAATCAAATTCGTTTTCAATAATAAAACTATTTTAGGAGTACTTTCTCTTGATATGGTTGCTGTTCTTTTTGGTGGCGCCGTGGCTTTATTACCTGTTTTTGCACAGGATATTTTAAAAGTCGGTCCGGAAGGATTTGGTGTTTTAAGAGCTGCGCCGGCAATTGGTGCTTTTATTACGATGTTGATTTCAGCTTACGTTCCGTTGTACAAAAAAGCCGGAATGAAACTTTTGATTGCTATTTTTATTTTCGGACTTTGTATTATTATTTTTGGAGTCTCGACTATTTTTTGGCTGTCTGTTGTAGCGCTATTTTTAAGCGGTGTTGCTGATGGAATTTCAGTAGTAATACGCCAAACGATTTTACAATTAAAAACTCCCGATCATATGCGTGGACGTGTTGCTGCAGTAAACTCTATGTTCGTGGGTTCGTCAAACGAATTAGGAGCATTTGAAAGCGGTTTAACAGCCAAATTAATGGGAACTGTAACGTCAGTAGTTTTTGGTGGAAGTATGACCTTATTAACTGTTTTAGGTTTCGGAGTAGCATCGCCTACTTTTAGAAACTTAGATCTTCAAAAAGATATGGAAGATCATCAAAATATGGAATAATGAAAAAACTATTATTGGCTTTCTTTTTTACTATTTCCCTTTTTGCAAATGGACAAAATCTGTACATCAAAACGTATGGAAACAAAAAAGAGAAAGCCATAATCTTTATTCATGGAGGTCCAAGTGGCAACTCCACTTTATTTGAAGGTACAACTGCTCAAAAATTAGCTGACTTAGGATTTTACGTGATTATCTATGACCGAAGAGGCGAAGGAAGATCTGCAGATTCTGAGGCTAAAATTACCTATGCAGAAGCCTTTGAGGATTTAAATGCGATTTACAAAAAATACCATCTCAAAAAAGCCACGCTTCTGGCGCATAGCTTTGGCGGTTTGGTAGCAACACTTTATGCCGAAAAATATCCTCAAAACGTGAGCAGCCTCATCATGGTAGGAGCTCTATTTTCACAGCAGGAAACTTATGATCATATTTTAAATTCTGTTTCAAAAATTGCAGCAGCCAAAAAAGACACAATTCAATTAGCGAAAATAAAGGCAATTGAAAAGCTAAATAAAAATTCTGCCGAATATCGAAAAGCTTGTTTTGATTTGGCAAGTGAAAACAATTACTTCAAAATGCCAAATCCAACTGAAGCTTCAAAAAAACTTTACAGTGATTATGAAGCTAGTGATTTCTTCAAAACGAATATTAGAAACAAAAACGCTCCGTTGCTTTTCTACAAAAATGAAAAACAAAACAATATTGACAGCAGACCGAGCTTAAATAAAATAAAGAAGAATGGAAATCAAATTTATGCTATTTACGGAAAAGAAGACGGCGTTTTTTCGTCAGCCCAAATCAATTCTATAAAAGATATAGCGGGACAAAATCATTTTGTTTTACTTGAAAATTGCTCACACTATTTGTTTGTCGATCAACAAGATCAGTTTCTTCAAAGTATTAAAAAATGGCTTAAATAAATTTAAAAAGGCTATCCTCCTATTATTAAATTTACAACAAATAGTCAATTGAAATCATTAAAATTATACTCAATAAATACAAATCATTGAAAATGTTAAACTTAGAATAAAGTAACTTTAAACCATCAACTTATTTCATTTCTTTATAAGAAAATTAATTGTAAATGAAATATAACATTACTCTTCTGTTTATCTTACTTACTTTTGGAATAATGGCTCAGGAAAATTCAATTTCCGGCGAAGTAAAAGATTCCAAAAACAACTCAAATTTAGATTACGTCAATATTGGTATTTCAAATAAAAATGCCGGAACGATTTCAGACGCAAAAGGAAATTTCAATTTAAAACTGAACGACAAAGTCACACCAAACGATACGATTGTATTTTCGCATATTGGTTTTGAGACTAAAAAAATATCGGTCAGTCAACTAAAATCAGTAAACAATAAAATAATTCTGGAACCTTCTGAAAACACTTTAAAAGAAGTTGTCGTAAAATTCAAAAAGCCAAAATCAAAACAATTTGGCCGAAGCTCAAAAGGTCTTGCTCTTATGCATTCTAATTTTTTCTACGCGATGGATAAAACCATTGATGACCGGTTAAGCCGCGAAAAGGGAATGCAATTCAAAATCAAAAAAGACTGTAAAGTCGATGATTTCAATTTCAACATTACGGCAAATGACTTTCAACTGGTCAAATTCAGGTTAAACTTTTACAAAGTCGAAAATGATTTGCCATCAAAAATCATTGTTGAAAAAGACATTCTCTTTGAAGTAAAGGATGGATTACGAGGATTATTTACTTTAGATCTGAAACCTTATGATATTTATTTAGATAAAGAAATGGGAGAAATTGCCGTAACCATCCAATGGATAGAAAGCGTCAAGAAAGATGAAAAAAGCAAATTCTTTGCTATTTCAACTGCGGTAGCACCAACTGAAACCAGTTTTTACAGAGAAAGAAACATGAGTACCTGGTACAAAAGCAATCAAAGCCTTACCTTCTACCTCAACACGATGTGCCAGTAAATCTTTTTCCCAACATATAAGTCATATAAGAAAATTTAAGTTTGCTTTGAATGATCTTATATCACTTATATGGTGAAACATTTTTTCCAAATTTTATGATTTTCTATTTAGAATTAATATAAATAATATTTATATTTGTTGAAATAAAGGATTGCGATGAGAGAAATAGAACAATTATACCACAACAATTTTGGAATTGCCTTTTACTGGAAAAAGGAAAACGAAACCATTACAGACAAAGTACAATTGGTTTTTAAAGAAACCGGATTCTATTTTACAGTTCAGGAACTGAATTACTTTTGTGATTTGATCGAAGACAGCATGATCGAAAATGCCTGTTGCGAAGCTTGTGAACTAAAAAACTCCTGTCACAAATTTCTACTTAAAACACCTTGCGCCCAAATTGATTTAGCGGTTTCTATAAAAGAATTGAAATCGATTAAAGATTTGGTTGAAGGTTCTTTATTCCGAATTGAACTTGATGAATATGTTTACGGTGCTGGGATGAATTAAGAAATATTCTAAAGATTTTAACTCCTTTTTTTCATAATTGAAATATACTTTGATTTTCTTCAAAAAAAAGTATATTTACTACAATGAAAAAATTACGAATCCTTTTTGCCATTGCTGTTTTAGCAGTTTTACTATCCAACTGCACAAACAAATCAGATGAATATATTGACCCACGAGGAACCGATTATGCCGGTTCTGAAAGCTGCATTCAATGTCATCAGACTCAGTATGATATGGCTTTAAAAAGTTCGCATTTCAAAGCAACCGCTCCCGCCTCTCTAGAAAATGTTTTAGGTGATTTCGACAAAGGAAATCATACTTTCATCTACGATAAAAACACCAAATTAGTCATAGAAAAACGCAACGACAGTCTTTATCAGGTTTTATACAAAAACGGAAAAGAAGTTGAAGCGCATAGTTTTGATATTGTATTTGGAACCAAACATGCCCAAACTTCTGTTTATTGGCGAGACGGCAATACTTATGAATTACCCATTTCTTACTACCATTCCATAAAAGGCTGGGCCACAAGTCCGGGATTTCCTGCTGACAAACCTTACTTTGACCGAATGGTAGTTAAAGATTGTTATTCGTGTCATGCTTCAAATGCGAGCAGTCGCACTGTTCAGCAAAATTCTGCTGAGAAAAATGTAATGTCAATGGATGTTGAAGATATAATTGATCCGAAAACTATAGTGTACGGAATTGATTGCGAGCGTTGCCACGGACCGGCCAAACAACACGCCGAATTTCACCTGAAAAATCCAAGCATAAAAGTGGCTAACAGCATCACCAGTTTTAAGAACTTAAACAGACAACAAAGATTAGACGCCTGTGCCCTTTGTCACGGAGGAAATGACGGAATGAAAATGAAATCCCGTTTTGATTTTAAACCCGGAAATAATTTATCGGAATTTTACAGAAGTACAAGAAGCGTAACGGACACTGCGACATTTGACGTTCACGGAAATCAGTTTCGTTTGATGGCGCAAAGCAAATGTTTCATCAACAGCGAAAAAATGGATTGCATTACGTGTCATAATCCACACGAAAATGCTTCCAAAAATGTAGCTTCTTACGCTAAGATTTGCATGAGCTGTCACCAAAATGGAATAAAACATTCTGATAAAACACTTAAAACAATGTCTGGAAGTTTATTGGCTAGTAATTGTGTAGAATGTCATATGCCGAAAAAATCATCCGGTGCGATTAAATTTCAGCTATCTGACAGCAAACAACTATCGAATTATATTCTGAGAACACACAAAATCGGAATTTATCCGGCTAAATAACGCTTTACTTTTCGAATTTCTGCAATTCAAAAGTTTCGCCATCAAAAACGCCGTAAGTAAAATAACCAATCCAGTCACCAAGATTCACATATTTAGATTCTTCTCCAACCGGAATAATCATTGGTAAATGACGATGTCCGAAAATAAAGTAATTGTAATGTTTGGTTTCGAGTTTGCGTTTGGCGTATAAAACCAGCCATTCATTCTCTTCTCCTAAAAATTTCACATCTTCATCACCCGAAATCAGTTTATTTTTAACCGATAAATATTGCGCTAAACTAACGCCAACATCCGGATGCAACCAACGAAAAAGCCATTTTGAAAACGGATTCGTAAATACCTTTTTCATTCTTTTATAGCCTTTATCACCAGGACCTTTTCCGTCGCCATGGCCAATTAAAAAGGTTTTCCCGTTAAAAGTAAATTCTTTATTATCATGATACACCGGAATATTCAATTCGGTTTCAAAATAATCGTTCATCCATAAATCATGATTTCCAACGAAGAAATAAATCGGAATTCCGCTGTCGCGAATCTCAGCCAGTTTGCCTAAAATACGTACAAAGCCTTTTGGTACAACCGTTTTATATTCAAACCAAAAATCAAATAAATCACCCAACAAAAAAATAGCTTCTGCATCTTCCTTTACCTCATCCAGCCAGGCCACGAATTTCTTTTCACGTGGTAAACTAGACTCAGGAGTTGGAGCACCAAAATGCTGATCAGAAGCGAAATATATTTTTTTCATATGTGAAATGTGAGTTGTGAAATGTGAAATGTGAAATGTGAGTTGAGAAATGTGAGTTGCGAAAAACGAACTTTAAGTTTTCACATCTAACATTTTACATCTAACATTTTACAAATTAATTATCAGAAGCATACCATTCTGCAAACGACGATTCTGTTTCCTGAAGTTTAAGGGAGAATAAAGTAATTCCGGCAGGAAGTCTTGCGATGATTCTTTTAGAAAAATCCACCACCATGTTTTCACTGGTTGGTTGGTAATCTACTAAAATTACGTGGTGTCCGCGGTTTTTCAATTCATTTGCCAGTTCGATATGTGGCGTCGTTTCGTTAAAAACAGTTGCATGATCAAACTGATCGACGATTTCTTCCTTAACAATTTTCTTTAGATCCGAAAAATCAATTACCATTCCGTACTTCACATTCGACCGGTCCGTAATTGGCGAACCAATAACCGTTACCGATAATTTATAACTGTGCCCGTGAACGTTCTTGCATTTTCCGTCGTAACCGTATAATGCATGCCCGGTCTCGAAGTTAAATTGTTTTGTAATTCTGATATTACTCATCGATTTGAATTTTAGGTTGCAAATTTACGAATTAATAACCGTTTAAATAATAAATTCCAAATAAAGAAAAATTCCAAATTCCAAGCATTGAGTTCATATTGGAATTTGGAATTTTTTAATTGGGATTTCTTTTTTTACTTTTTAAACTGAGTCAAAGCCTCTCTCGCGAAATCAGACAAAACCAATTTTCCTGTAATCGCAGCACGTTCAATTAGTATCGATTCCCATTGTTCTGTGCCTTCCCAAATGATTTTCTTCATTTCGAATAAAGCTTCCGGATTGTACGAACTTAGTTTTTGAGCAAAATTCTCCACCGCAGCGTCCAATTCATCTGCAGTATGTAGCGACGCATAAAGCCCTTTTTCCAAAGCCCATGCGGCCGATTTCCAATCTGTTGCTGCCAACGTCATTTCGGTCATAGCTGTTTTACCAATTTTACGCGAAACAGCTGGTTCGATCACAAACGGACCAATTCCGATAGCCAGTTCTGATAATTTTATGGCGCTTTCACTCGTAGCCAAAACATAATCGCAAGTCGCAATAATGCCGACACCACCGCCAACCGCTTTTCCCTGAACGCGGCCCACAATCAATTTAGAACAGTTTCGCATGGCATTTAACAAATGCGCAAAACCAGAGAAAAACTCAGTTCCCTGCTCTTCATTTTCCACTTGCAAAAGTTCATCAAACGAAGCACCGGAACAAAATGCTTTCGAACCTTCGCTTTGCAAAACAATTACCGAAACCGCTTCATTTCGGCTTAAATCGTTAATTTCCAATGTCAACCGATTCAACAATTCACGCGGAAAAGAATTACTCGCCGGATGACCAAATTGCACCGTCGCAACGGCATTTTGAAAACTCGTATATAAAGAACCGTTTTGAATTTCTGCACTCATAAAAATAGATTTGAACGTAAAGTTACGGTTTTGAAAAATAATTTCACCCGAAGCCTTTTGAAATTTGTTTTTTGCCAATTAATTGACTTTATTTGCTAACGCTTTGGGGGATTAGCTCATTTGGCTAGAGTACTTGCCTGGCAGGCAAGGGGTGACCGGTTCGAATCCGGTATTCTCCACAAAAAAACCGTATTACTTTATTGTGATACGGTTTTTTTATTTTTCAGGAGCAGAATGTTTGTTTTCAAAAGACCACCTGTCCCGCTATCCCTTCCAATCTTTTGTGTCCGCCGCGGCGGACACAAAAGGATTTCCAGTTCTATCGGGGCTAGATTAGAACGTTTTGGTTTTTATAAGATGTTTGAGTTGGGTTGTGAATTATTTGCAGGCACGGATTACATATTCAGATACTCTTTAGCCTTTCCTGTTGTAGTAATGTTCAGGTAAGGTTTTCTTCGGAACAGATTTATAATGTCTTTTTCAGTTTTAATTTTACTAATTTCAGGAACGAGGATTTCATTTATAATGTTGAGAAGGTCTTTTTCTCGATTTTGGTATTCACTTTCTAAGTTAAAAGCTTCTGATTGTGGTAGACGTTCAGATACATGAATGTAAACTTCGCCATAATCAAGATTCAGAAGGTTGTAGCCATAATTTATATAATATACATTGCTAAAGTTAGATTTTTGAAGATTGACTATTGTTTCAATTTCAGAAGTCTTTAATCGGAAATTATTTCCACGCATTTTAAATCCAATTTTAGTCAATTGATTTTTAAAAATTTCCTTGAATTCATTATTTGTCATCATATTGTTATTGCATGTCACACAAGTTTCTGATACTACAGTGCGTTTCGAAATAAATTAAGTCCATTCTTCTAATTCGCTAAATCATACCAAATACAAAACCAACTTTCCATTAAGCCAATTGCCCAAATCCGTTCTGGTAGCTGTTGTGCGATGCCTATATAGGTTTTTAATTTCCACTGTAATATTTAACCGCAAAATTACCAACAGTTTTAGTTCCAAAATAATCAAAAGCAAAGCCAATTGGAGCGCCAATTAGTGGAACCATTTTTGAAAAACTAGTTAGAGATTTTTGTCCTGATTTAGTAATTATTTTCTGCGGAACAATTTTCCATATTTTTTTCATTACTTCTTTAGAAATATTTTTTTGTATTGCTCTTTTAGTCACTTCTTTTCCAACTTGAATTCCAACTTTTTTTAATGCTTCTTGAGCCGCACTTCCTGCTAAAATTAAATATACATCCGTTCTTAAGTCTGTTGTGTCTTTTGTGTGTCCAAAGACATAAGCAATTGCAAATGCTAATGTAATTTGAATTTTCCAAGTTGCTACAATATCTACAGGAACGGTTACGGGTAAAGTTATTAAACCACCAACTCCAGTTGCTGCACCAACTAAACCATTTTTAAAAGATTTTCGACTTACTATTTTTTTTGCCAAATCAATATCACTAATTTTTGGATTTTGCTGTCGTAATTTCTCAACATATGCAGAAATTTCGCTTGAACCGGAAACAATATATGTGTCAATATATCCATCCATCCATTTAATAACTGCATTCTTTTTTTCGTCTTGGTTGTTTTCCATTTTTATTTTTAGGTAGTTTTTTTAGGTATCGCATAACGTTCTCGCGCTACAAGCAGTTTGGTATTAAATCAGCGTTATCTTTCGGATTTGCCAACTCTTCCAAATACAAACCAATTTTTCCATTAAGCCAAATATCCAAATTGCTTGTAGCGCGTGTTATAAGCAGGCAATTTATGTCTCTTCCCATAAAGTCAATTTTGATTGATCATACCAAACAATATCATTTTGTAAAGTAATTAAACTAAAAACTATTTCTTCTAAAGTCGGAAGTAGAAATTTTTCAAGTACAACTTTAGCTGTATCTATCATTGTGGGATGATTGATTAAATTTAAATGTGTCAAATGAAATTCGGTTTCTCTATTATGCACTATTGAATTTCTAAAACAATACACAAGTTTTGAAAGAAAGTAAGAAATAGTATGATTTGTTACGTAGTTATGAGTTATATCTGCGCCTTTGGTAGTTACTACGTTTAGTTTTTTAAGCAATAAATTTATTTTAATATCATCAGGAAAATAAGTTGGGATTATTGAAACCCAATCTGCTAAGATTTTATTGGAATATGTAATTCCTGGAGAATATTCAACAACAACTATTTCATCAAAAAGTTTTTTTAGCATAGAAATTTCAGAATCTTTGATTTTATCATACATTCTCTTAAAATCTCGTATGGAGAAAACTTCACCAATTGCTTGGCGTTCTAAACTTACTAAAGGTGCTTTATACATGAAATTTTCTAATACATGATAAATTCGAAGATATTTATCTAAAATGTCTTTTTGAAAATTATATTCACTAATAATGTCTAGAGAATCAACAAATTGTTGATACGTATTTCCTAGTAGGACATTCGAATTTGGAGAAAATTGAGGAGGCAAATTATATTCATAAGTTCTATGAATGGTTTCTCCGGACTTAACAATATGAAGGCAAAGAGTAGCCCAAACTGTCTTTCGGTGATGCACGAAATTTGTGTTAACAAGCACATACTTTACATTAGACATTGGAATACCTGCGCGACCAATTTTTGCAAGGAGATAAAACAATATATTTGTCCCTATACCAATGCTGTCAACATAAGTTTTTAATTCTTGTTTATTTGATAAGTTAAAAAGGAATAATGAATTTTGATAATTCAAATTATCAAAAACAAAGAAGTTATTTTTATTTAGATCATTAATTAATTCTAATAAATCAAATTCATTTTCATTTATTACTTCTTCTAAATTAATTCCAGCTCCACCATATTCGATTGTAAGTTTTTGAATAAGCGTGATAATTCCGTAAATTTCATTTTTTCTAAATCCTGGAAAGTCGTCAAACGAGTTTTTGAAATTATCTAAATGTGTAATTAAGGATTGAAAATCAGGATAAAATTCTAATCTCATCTTTGATTTAGCGATTTCTCTTTTCTCTGTCAATATAGAATCAACAATGCTGATTAATTCTGCTTGAGATTCTAAACTTTTGACATCATGGTATGCTGTGAAATCAGCGTTTTCATAGGTGATTTGGCTTAAGAGATTTGTTAAGTTATCATATAAAATATCTATCTTTCTCATACTAATGTTCCTTTAAAGTAGATTACCCAATTAATACTTTCAGTTTTGCCATTAAGTAATTCATAAATTCCATTATAAACAGCATTCTTATTTACTGTTCCAATATTAATTTTGCTTAAGTCAAGATGATTTCTAACATTTTCAAATTCCGCTAAATTTAATTTCTCAGGTTTTTTAATAAGCTCATCGTCAAAGATATCTAAAATCTCATCTGGAGTTTTTAAGTTTGTATGTGCATATCTACCTAATGCTGCAAATATTCCAACCATAGAAACTTCTCTGCCTAACCACTTTGTTCCTAAATCTTTAAATTCACTTTTCAATGAATCATCAAACTTTAATAAGAGAGAGAGTAACTTATGGAGAAATGAGTAATTAAAATATTTTTCAAAGTCGTCAATTTCAAAATCTGTTGACTGTGCTTTATGAACTAAATTTACGTTTGCCGTAATTGGTTTTCCTTCATTTAATGATAAAATGGCGGTAATTAAGTGAGAAAAATGAAATTGCCCAATCTCTCTATTCTTGCTAAATACTGTAGAATTTGAATTTTTTTCGCGAATCAATTGAAACCTTTCTAACTCAGCTTTTTTAATTATTGGAATTAAGTTAAGAAATAAAATTTCTAATTGATGTTGTGTTTTCACAGGTTTATGTCCTGCATTAAGTATAAGCATTTTATTAACTTCTTGCTGCGGATTCAAATTAGACCAGACTTCAAACCATTGAGAATTTGCGAAACATTTGTCAATATCTTCTTTAATAACTAAGCTATTATAGAAATTTATAATTGACTCTAATATTTTAGAATTTGAATTAAGGTCACCTAATCTTTCTGAATATTTTCTTGATAATTGAAGTCTTTTTAAAGATAAAATTTCATTTGAGATTTTTAATTCATCTTTGAAAAATTTTATTGTTTCCCAAATTAACTTAAGACGAAAAGTTCTTTGTAATCCATCTAGAATTTTAAACTCCGTAATTTCAATGTTATTATCTTTTATTTTATACATTCCTTCGTCAACCACTAAAACAATGGGAGGGATATGCTTCTGGAATAAAACAGTTTCTACTAAATTATCTAAGTATGTGTTACTTACAATTTCTCTTTGCACTTCGTATTCTTGATAACTCTGAGATAATGAGTTTACATAATCTCTTAAAATAATCTTTGTAAGAAAGCAGTAACTACTACCTTCTTCAATGTGATCTAAAATTATCCCTTCCATATCTTGATGCTTTTGTATTTGAATGAATATTATTTATTATTGACGGTCTGTCACTTGCTTGCTTATAACTTATTTATATGTGTGATAAAATCACATAAACCCACCTAAAAAGATACATGCTCTAAAACAAAAACAAATATCTCTTTTTATTTGTCCATTCCATTACGGAAAACCATATTCACAAAGTCTAAATCAAAAGTAACCTTTTATCAATCCAATTAACTACGTACTTTTACCTGAAAAACAATCTGGGATCTAAACTTAAATTGTAGAAGATTTAAGTTTTTTATCTTTTTTTCTGGCTTTCTTCTCTTCAGCCAAATTCTTGCATGCTGCCTGTTTATTTGTAACGCCCAAACAAAAGAAATAAACCAGCAAAGCACTGTCCATGCAGTGAGAAGGTTAAACACGAATAAGTATTTGCTGTTTTTTTTTATTTCAGGAGATAGTCGTTGGTATAAAATAAACAAATAACATGACTATTCCTGCCATTACTTTTTCTATCGTTAGCTCACGGTTTTTAAATGGGAGGTAGATTTTTATTTGGGCTTGAATGAGACTTGAGGTTAGTAAGGCGATGAGAGTGAAAGAGTGATTTTTTTTCATGATGTGATTGCATTGAAAAACTTTGCCGAGCTTCTTGCGGGGATTCCTCTCCCGAAGCCTCGGGATCGAAATGACAATATTGGGGCAACTTTGTCGAGTTTCTAGTGTGGTTCTTAGATTGTGGCAACTTTGTCGAGTTTCTAGTGTGATCCTTCTCCCGAGACTTCGGGATGAGGATGACAAGATTGTGGCAACTTTGTCGAGTTTCTAGTGTGGTCCTTCCTCCGTCAGGATGACAATATTGTGGTAACTTTGTCGAGCTTCTAGTGTGATCCTTCCTTCGTCAGGATGACAATATTGTGGTAACTTTGTCGAGCTTCTAGTGTGGTCCTTCCTTCGTCAGGATGACAAGATTGCGGCAGAACTTCGCAGCTTTGCGACCTCACCGACAAAGAAACTTAGCGCTCTTTGCGTAAACCCTTTGCGAACTTTGCGGTTAAAAAAACGTCCTGCAATAAAATTACTTAATCAAAAACCCCAATCGAATTGACCCATAAAAATAACCTGAATTGGTATTCGTTTCAGGATCTTTCAATTCGCGGCCACGGTACAGGAAAGAATAAGAAATATTGAAATTGTTGTGGCGGTATTTTAAACCAGCCTCGGCGTTGAAACGAAGCGGTTCCAACTCAAAAGTTACCGGACTGGTGTCACTGAACATACTGCCTTCGATGGTGGCGTCATAAAATTGGTAATTGACGCTTGGCATCGCATAAAAGTAAAATTCCCTAACATCAAACTGTGGTTGAGCGCTCACAGAAGCGTCGTGCAAATTAGAATCGTAAACAGGAAGTAATTTTTTGAAACCAATTCGGGTCAAAAAACCAGTAGAAACACCATCAAAAATAGTCCCCAAATTCGCTTCAGAGTGAAAATGAAGATCTACAAAATCGTTGTGCTTACTCGGGAATAATTTCTTCGAATACATTACATGCGCCTGTACGGCAAGTGCATTACCAAGCTGGTTTTCCCAGCCATACACTTTTTTATAACCAATAAGGTGATGGAAGCTTTCCTGTGTTTCGCGGCCAAAAGCATTTGGCCCCATATAACCCAATTGAAAATCGGTCTTTAAAACCGATTCGCTGTTATAGAAAAAACTGCGTCCGGCTTCGGCAAAAAGATAACCTGTAAAAGGGCGATCGTTAATATCGACAGCCGTTTCATTAATATATCTCGGATTGTAAATGTATTGTCCAACACGAAATTCGGTAATCTTTTTATTGATTTTTTGGTTTTCGTTCTTAGACAGATATCTGAAGAAAAATTCAATACCGTTTGTATAATACATATCGTTTTTAGACGAAGTGTATAAATCATTATCGGTAATAAAACCAAATTCTTTTGTTTTTGCCTGACCAAAACCTAAAACTGTTGTCAATAGGAAAAGCGCAAAAAAGGCGTTTCTATTTCCCATTATAATTTATTTTTCCAACGGCACGCATTTCGCGAACAATTCGTTCTTTACGTCTGTTTATATAACTTGAAGAACCTGTTGCTTTAAATTTTCTTGGGTTAGGTAATATTGCGGCAATTCCGGCGGCCTGCATTTGTGTTAAACTCGAAGCGTCGCGGCGGTACCAATGTTCTGTTGCGGCATAAGCACCGTAAACACCATCACCCATTTCGATACTATTCAAATACACTTCCATGATACGTTCTTTACCCCAAATAATTTCGATTAAAACGGTAAAATAAGCTTCCAATCCTTTTCGCAAATAACTTTTCCCCTGCCATAAAAAAACATTTTTGGCGGTTTGTTGCGAAATGGTACTTCCACCACGAATTCGGCGTCCGCGTTCGTTGCTTTTATACGCTTTTTGAAGCGCTTTAAAATCGAAACCATTATGATATAAAAAAGTTCCGTCTTCACTGGCGATAACTGCTTTTTGAAGGTTCATCGAAATTTTCTCAATTGGTTCCCAATCGTGATCAAAATAAACTTCTTTTCCTGCCATTTTATTTTCAATGGCGCGAATTACCATTAAAGGTGTAAAAGGTACGGGCACAAATTTAAAAAATATCACTGATCCGATCGAAAGTCCGAAAAACCATAAACACAGTTTAATAAAAAACCATTTGACTTTCTGGCCAAACGTGCGATTGGTTTTCTTTTTAGCTGCTGGTTTTGGTTTACTTGCGGTTGTTTTTTTTGGTGCTGGTTTCTTGGTTGCTGCCATTATATTAAATCTGCTAATTCTGTTCCTATTAAACTTCCTATTGCGACGCCCATTCCGCCTAAACGCACTCCACAAAACACGTTTTCAGACAATTGCGACACAACAGGTTTTTTACTGTTCCCTACTCCCATAATCCCGCTCCAACGATGCGCGATCTGAAAATCCTGATTTGGTAAAATTACATTTTTCAGCAAATCTTCCAACTTATTTTGCACAATTTTGGTTTGACCAAATTCGGTTGTGTTTTCTGTTTCAAAATCCAAGTTTCGTCCTCCGCCAAGCAAGATTCTGTCGCCTATATTTCTGAAATAATAATATCCGCGATCTAAGTGAAAAGTACCTCTTATATCTAAATTCGGAATTGGTTCCGTTATCAAAACCTGAGCTCTTGCCGGTTGTACCGCTCCTTTTGTTAACGTATTGGCGAAACCATTTGTTGCAAACAATATTTTTTTGGATTTAAAACTAAAATCGTTCAATGCAATTTCGACATGATTTCCTAAATCGGCATATCCCGTTACGGTTTGTTGATTTAAAATCAGGATATCTGCAGCAGCAACAGCTTGTTTCAGTAATTCCTGCATCATATTTCCGGTATCGATCTGCGCTTCAAACGGATTAAAAATTAAATATTCCTGAATGTTTTCAAAACCAAATCGGTCTACTTCTTTGGTAAAAACATCAGCTCTAAAAAGTGGTTTTAATATTTCATTGATAAAAGGCAATCGCCCAACACATTCATTAAAACCTCTTTCATCTTCTTTCAAAAACAATTCATATCCGCCATGAGGTTTAAAATCTATTGCAGCATCTCCCAATCTTTTTCGGAGTAATTGCAAACCCTGCCAACGTTTTTCAATCAAGGCAATCACATCTTCTTCTGTATGTGTTTTAAGATCTTCCATAATTTCAGAAATACTCCCGAAACAGGCAAAACCGGCATTTTTCGTACTGGCGCCTTGTGGCAACATTCCTTTTTCTAAAACCAGAATTTTCGCCGTTGGGAATCTTTCGCGTAAGCGCAATGCCGCGTGTAAACCTACAATGCCGCTTCCTACGATCGTGTAATCAACATTCGTGAACCAATTTTTAAGTTCCCAATAACTTAATTCCATTTGCCAAATTTTTATAAAAATAATGATTTTTTATTCGCCACGAATTCACGAATTATTTTTTTGATAATCTTTGAGAATAGAGAATTCGTGAATTCGTGGTTTTGTTTTACCACAAATTACACAAATTAACGCAAATTTAATCAACGGAAATTCGGGTAATTCGTGACTAACTTTTAATATTTACCTCTCACTGATTTACAGATTTGTTTCACGCAGATTCTGCAGATTTAGGCAGATTTGATTTAATGAAAAAATCTGTGTGAATCTGCTCAATCTTTTTTAGATCTGCGTGAAAAAATAATTCGTGAATTCGTGGCTATTTTTAATTCCTGCTTAATAATTTGTCTCAAGCAGATTCTGCTAAAATCTTTTTAAATCTGCGTGAAAAAAAAATTCGTGAATTCGTGGCGAAAAAAATTTAGTAAACCTTTGGGATTTTTAACATTTTTTGGGATTTGGAATTTAACTATTTGGAATTTAAATGTTGTATTTTTAGCCCCACGAATATTAGAATTTTATTATGAAAAAAGTATTATTTACAACCTTAATAATGATGAGTTTAAACGCTATCGGACAGAATGTGATGTCACCAGAATTGTTATGGAAATTAGGAAGAGTGACTGCACTTGGACTTTCGAAAGATGAAAAAAATGTTGTTTTTAAAGTTTCTACTCCTTCGGTAGAAGAAAACAAATCGTCTTCAAAATTTTACATTCTGCCTGTAAATGGCGGAACTGCAACTGAAATTAAAGACACTAAAGACGTTTTGGCCGACAAAAATGTTTCGCCTGACGGAAAATTTTTAGTGTACAATGAAGAAGTGAAACTGGAAAAAGTTTTAGGAAAAGATTTCTACCCAAGCCTTGGCAAATCAGACGCCCAAATTTATGATGGTTTAGATTACCGTCATTGGGATACCTGGAACGAAGGGAAATTCAATCACGTTTTTTACAAAGAAAACAAAGAAGGTGCTGCCGGAATTGACATTTTAAAAGGCGAAAACTTTGATTCTCCACAAAAACCTTTTGGTGGCGACGAAGATTACATTTGGTCTCCTGATGGAAAAAGCATCTTATATGTTTGCAAGAAAAAAGCAGGAACTGATTATGCTATTTCTACAAACACCAATATTTATGAGTACAATTTAGAGACTCAAAAAACAACCAACAGAACCGAAGATAATTTAGGGTACGATACGGCTCCGCAATTTTCGCCAATAGGAAATTTAACGTGGTTACAAATGAAACGTGATGGTTACGAAGCGGACAAAAACGACATTATTGTTGAGTTTAAAGGAATCAAAACTAACTTAACGGCCAATTGGGACGGAACTGTAGACAACTTCATCTGGAGTAAAGATGGTAAAAACGTTTATTTTGTAGCACCAGTTGACGGTACAAAACAACTTTTTGTGGTTAACTTTCCGGGATTGACAAGAATTGCTATTCAGGTTCGCCAAATTACAAAAGGTGATTTTGATGTAAATGATTTAGTTGGTTTCGCGGGAGATGATATCATCGTTACCAGAAATGACATGAATCACGCACCGGAGATTTATTCTTTTAATTTGAAGAAAAATACCTGGAAACAACTTTCGAATGTAAATACAGATACGTACAAAACATTAGCGTTAAGCAAAACAGAAAAACGTTATGTTACTACAACTGACGGTAAAAAAATGTTGGTTTGGGTAATTTTACCTCCAAATTTTGATGCTTCAAAAAAATATCCAACGTTGTTATTCTGCCAAGGCGGACCACAAAGTGCATTGACACAATCGTATTCTTTCCGTTGGAATTTCTCTTTAATGGCTGCTAAAGGTTATGTAGTGGTAGCGCCAAACCGTCGCGGTATGCCCGGACACGGAGTAGAATGGAATGAGAAAATCAGTAAAGACTGGGGCGGACAAGTTATGGACGATTACCTTTCTGCAATTGATGATGTTGCCAAAGAAAGCTATGTTGATAAAAGCCGTTTAGGTTGCGTTGGTGCAAGTTACGGAGGATACTCCGTATTTTATTTAGCGGGAATTCACAACAATCGTTTCAAAACGTTTATCGCACACGATGGTGTTTTCAATACCGTAAGTATGTTGGGAACTACAGAAGAAGTTTTCTTTAACAACTGGGATTTTGGTGGTGCTTATTGGGAAAAAGACAATGCTGTTGCTCAAAAAGCGTATACAACATTTAATCCTGCAACTATGGTTGAGAAGTGGAACAAACCAATCTTAATCTTTCAGGGAGGAAAAGATTTCCGTGTGCCAATCGGACAAGGACAAGAAGCTTTTCAGGCTGCTCAGTTAAGAGGAATCAAAAGCCGATTCGTTTATTTCCCAGATGAAAATCACTGGGTTTTAAAACCTCAAAATGCTCAGGTTTGGCAAGGTGAATTTTTCAAATGGCTGAACGAAACACTATAAATTAGCTTTAAACAATATTAATAGCCGCAGATTGTTATATAATCTGCGGCTATTTTGTTTTTTAAACCTTTGAATTATGTAACAGATTCACTTTGATTTCTTTTTTTAAAACAGTTTTTTTGAATAAATTGCAGGGAATTCGAATCGAAAAACACCCAAATCTCAACAATAATAATCTATGGAGAGTAAAAAAAGTTACACCGCGATCAAAGTGCTCTTCAGCTATGTTGCGTTACTCGCTTTGGTTGTGACAGTGGGATGGTTTTTATATTCTGAAAATGTAGTTTACAACAAACTGGAAGATAAAATTGCTTTCGAAAAAACCAAAATCCTTAGAGTTAGTAAGTTATTTTCAAATGTTTATAAAACAGAGAGTTTAGCCAGAAAAACAATTCAGACCAATTCTGAGAGCGACTTTAAAAGTTATCTTATTGAAACCGATTCTTTACGCTCGAGAATTGATACTTTAAAACAAATTGTCACTACACAATATCAAAAAACTTTACTGGACAGTGTTACCTATTATCTGTCTGAAAAAACCAAAAACATTCAGCAATTAAAAACCATAAAAAACAAAGCCGATGATGAAGTATCGGTAAATTCTGCCATTGATGAAATCACTAAAATGGAGTTTAAATTGCGCAAATTAGAACTTCAGGACTTTAATAAAAACCCCAATCAATTAGGAAGTTACCAGCGAAATGTACTTCAGAAGTATGTCGATTACTTAAATCAAAATATTCCTGACGACAGCACTAATACGTTAAGCAAAAAGGCTTCTGATTCTATTTTAGCCAATTCGAAAAAGCTTTTGAGCAATGTAAAACTGAAAGCAGAAAAGAAAAAAGAATCACTGAATTTTGAGGAAAATAAGTTATTGAAAAATGAAATTGCAATTTCAGAACAACTTCGAAAAGTACTTCGAATTATTGAGCGCGAGATTATCATCAACTCTATAAAAAACAATTCCTTAAAAGAAAAATCCCTTAAAAAAGTCAACGAGATTGTTACGGCATCAGCTATTATTGGTTTGGTGTTGACGTTGTTTTTCTCGATTTTAATTGTGAGTGATTACTCGAAATCGCAAGTTTATAAAAAACAGCTTGAGATTGCCAATTTCAAAACAAAAAACCTGCTTAAAAGCCGTGAACAATTAATTTCGACAGTAAGTCACGATCTAAAAACACCGCTGAGCACGATTGTTGGCTATTCGGAACTCTTAGGCAATTCTGATGTGAATACCAAGCAATCGTATTTCATTAAAAACATTAAAAACTCTTCAGAATATATCACGCAGCTGGTTCAGGATTTATTAGATTTCTCAAAGATTGAAGCCGGAAAAATTACGGTTGAAAAAGTTCCATTTTCTTTACCTGAAATTATTGATGAAGTAGCCAAAAGTATTCAGACCGTTTACAAGCAAAAAAACATTGAGCTTATTATTAATGTTAATGAAAAACTGCATACCAAAATTGTTGGTGATCCATTTCGACTGAAACAAATCCTGAGTAATATTATAGGAAATGCTTATAAATTTACTGAAGAAGGTTTCATTAGAATCAGTGCTTTCTTAAGTGAAAATGATCAATTTTTCACGATTACAATTGAAGATAGTGGAATTGGGATTGAGAAAGGGAATCAAAAATTGGTTTTCGAAGAATTTGCTCAGGCCAATGAAGGCATTGAAAAAAAATACGGTGGAACAGGTTTGGGATTATCAATCTGCCAGAAAATAATTTCGATTTTAGGCGGAACTTTACAGCTTGAAAGTACTTTTGGAAAAGGAAGTACTTTTGAAATTCAGCTTCCATTATTGTTTGACACCAGTAAAAATTCGATTTCTGAAGAAAAAAAACCAATCGTTCGCAACACTAAAAACCAAACTTTTATTGTAATTGATGACGATATCAATCTTCTCAATTTAACAAGTGGCGTTTTAAGACAGGAAAATCATCCGGTACTCTCTTTCAACAGCGCCATTAAAGCTTTGGAAGCGATTCAGAAAACCAATTTTGATTTTATCATTACCGACATTCAAATGCCGGAAATGGATGGTTTTATGTTTCTTGAGAAACTTAAAAATACTGCTGTTTATAAAAATCAACCGGTAATTGCCTTAACCGGAAGAACAGATTTGGACGCTTCGGTTTATGCAAAAGCGGGTTTTACAACTGTGGTGAAAAAACCTTATTCGCCAAAAATATTACTGGAAACCATCCATCTTATTTTAGAAAATGACATTTTGCCTGCGGTTGAAATTAACGATATTGAACAAAAAGCAGCTTCAAAATCGTATTCATTAGAAACTTTAAAGGAATTTTTAGGAAATGATAATGATGCTCTGAAAGAAGTTTTAAAATCATTTATAGAAAGCACCAATGAAAACTTGGCCCACTTAGAAACTGCCGTTACAGAAGAGAATGTCTCCGAAATAAATGCTATTGCACATCGAATCGCGCCAATGTTCAATCAAATTGAAGCTTATGAAATTGGTGGAATTTTAAAAGTTTTAGACAAAAATGATTTTGAAATCTCTGATTTGAAAGATATATTTAAGGCTTTAAAAGCTAAAACTGAATCACTTTTTAAAGCCCTGCAAAAAGAAATTATTTAGTTTATGTTGTATTGCTTTAACTTATTATAAAGTGTCTTTCTGGTAATTTTTAACAATTTTGCCGCTTCTGATTTGTTATTTTGAGTTCTTGAAAGCGCATGAATAATAGTTTCTCTCTCATTGTCAGACAATGAAAAAGTTTCATTTGAACTTTGCTGATTGTTTTTTTGAACCTGGAAAAACTCGGCAGGCAAAACATCACTTTCAATAAAGTCGCCACGCGATAAAAGTGTAGCGCGTTTGACACAATTTTGCAATTCACGCAGATTCCCTGGCCAATTGTATTTCTGAAAAATAGCAACAACTTCAGGAGAAAAACCTATAATTTCTTTATTCAATTGTTGATTGGCTTTTTCAAGAAAATAATCGGCAAAAACCATCAAATCTTCTTCTCTTTCTTTTAACGAAGGAGAAAGAATAGAGAACTCATTGATTCTATGGTATAAATCTTCTCTAAAATCGCCGTTTTTTACTGCCTCACGTAAATCTTCGTTTGTAGCTGTTATGATGCGGATATCGACGTTAATTTCTTTATTGCTTCCAACAGGTTTAATTTTTCGTTCCTGAAGCGCTCTTAATAGCTGTATTTGATTTTCATAAGAAAGATTTCCTATTTCATCTAAAAAAAGAGTTCCGCCGTTGGCCGCTTCAAAATAACCCATTTTGTCACTAATGGCTCCGGTGAAAGATCCTTTTAAATGTCCAAAAAATTCACTTGCAGCCAACTCTTTCGGAATAGCACCACAATCAACTGCAATAAAATTATTGTTTTTACGCGTACTTTGCTGATGAATACTTTTAGCAATGATTTCTTTTCCTGTTCCGCTTTCTCCAATAATCAAAACCGACATATCCGTTGGGCTAACCAGATGAATATGATCTAATAATTTTTTGGAAGCGACAGAGATACCTCTGACAAATTCATTTTCAGAAGAGATGCTTTCTTTCTTTTTCGGGGCTTTTTTTTCTTTAATTGGCACTTCGTCTGCTTCAGAATTTTTCAAAGCATTTGTAATTACCAATAAAACCTCGTCAGGATTGAAAGGTTTTGAAATATAATCGGCTGCACCATTTTTAATGGCCTTTACGGCAGTATTCACATCTGAATATCCTGTCATTAATACAACCGGGATTTCAGGGTTTGAAGTCTTAAATTCAGACATAAGTCCAATGCCATCAGAATCTGGCAAACGCAGATCTGTCAGAATCAAATCAAAAGATTCTTTTTTCATTGCCAATCGGGCTTCTTCTGCCGAGAAAGCAACCGTTACATCGTATGCTTTTTTTATTAGAAATTTCTCTAATAATTTGCAAAACGAAATATCATCTTCTATCAATAAAATCTTTGACATCTGTTTTTAGGGTCTTTTTTGCTAAAATAATACTATTAAAGTTGTATTTTCATAAAATTATGCAAAAAAAAAGAGATTGCACGTCGCAATCTCTTTTTCACCAAAAACATAAATCTAATTCACCTAATTATATTTTCAACCAATTGCCATTGACATCTGAGTAAACAGTAGCCTTTTGGTCACCAACTGATATTTCGAGTTTGAACTCTTTTTTCTCATTTGTATAAGCTTTCACTAGCTTTGCGCCAGGGTAAGCTGCTTCTAAAGCTGTTTTCACAACAGCCGGAACTGCATCAATAGCAACTTCTTTGTATGTATCCTGAACATTGATAGCAATCTTTACAGTTTCAGCTTCTGTAGTTGTTGCATGTATTGATAAACTTCCCAAAATTATTGCTGCTGCTAAGATTAACTTTTTCATAATGTTCTTTTTAATTATTTTTTAATGATGTTTCCTGAAGCATCTGTAAAAAAAGTATATTTCTTACCTTCTTTCGAAATTTCAAGTTTGTACTCGTCCTTAGCATTTTTCCATGCTTTCTCTAATTTAGAACCTACAAACGATTTTTCGATTGTTGATTTTACTCCGGCTGGAACAGCATCTGACGTAATTTCAGTATATTCATCCTGAATATTTACTGAGGAAACAATTTGATTTGTAACAACCGGAGTTGCTGCATTCATAGACAAACCTCCTAAAAGGATAGCTGCCGATAAGATTAACTTTTTCATATTATGGGGATTTTATGGTTACTTTTTAAGGATGTTTCCTGTTGCATCAGTATAAACAATCGATTTTTCACCTCTTACAGTAATCTCGATTTTATATTCTTTTTTCTCGTTTACATATGCTTTTTCAAGTTTTACCCCTGGATAAGAATTATCTAAAGCTGTTTTGATGGCTGCCGGAACAGCATCAATTTCTTTGTACTCATCCTGAAATTTCACTGATTGAGTTATTGAATTTGTTACATCAATAACTCCTGCCTGCATGGACAACCCTCCCAATAGGATAGCTGCCGATAAGATTAACTTTTTCATAATGATAGTTTTTTAGTCGTTAATGATTATTATTTTTTAACCCAAGATCCATCTGCATTAGCATACAAAGCACCTACTTTGTCTCCAACTGTAACTTCTAATTTATATTGAGAAGCTGCATTTTTGTATGCTTTAGAAAGAACTGCATCTGGATACGCTTTTTTAAGTGCGTCTGTAACAGCAGATGGTACTTCTTCTACTTTGATTTCAGTATATTCGTCCTGAATTGAAATTGTTTTTACGATTGTATTTGTTACTGGAGAAGTTGCAGCAAATGATGTTAAACTTCCCAAAACGATTGCGGCTGATAAAAATAAATTTTTCATAATAGTATAATTTAATGGTGTGTATCTTTTTTAATAATTTTAATGAATCTGTTTGGATTATTTTTTAATCCAAGATCCGTCTGCGTTAGCATAAAGAGAACCTACTTTGTCTCCTACTGTAACTTCTAATTTATATTCTGATTTTGCATTTTTGTATGCTTTAGTAAGAACTGCATCAGGATACGCTTTTTTAAGAGCATCAGTAACTGCTGTTGGCAATTCTACTACTTTAATTTCGGTATATTCTTCCTGAATAGAAACTGTTTTTACGATTGTATTTGAAATTGGAGAAGTTGAAGCAAATGATGTTAAACCTCCCAAAACGATTGCGGCTGATAAAAATAGATTTTTCATAATAGTTGTATTTTAGTATTCGTAATTTTATTTTAGTATTTGCTATCTGGATATACATAGCATTTTATTTAAATTATTTTTTAATCCAGGTTCCGTCTGCATTTGCGTAAAGAGAACCTACTTTCTCCCCTACGGTAACATCTAATTTGTATTCTGATTTTGCATTTTTGTATGCTTTAGAAAGTACTGCATCCGGAAATGATTTTTTCAAAGCTTCCGTTATTGGAGCTGGTACTTCTTCAAGTTTGATTTCAGTGTATTCATCCTGAATTGAAATCGTTTTTATAATAGAATTTGTCACTGGCACTGTTGAAGCGAATGAAGATAAACTTCCTAAAACAATAGCGGCTGATAAGAATAAATTTTTCATAATGGATATTTAGTTTAATAGTTGTTTACGCTTTAGGTAATGAAATTATTATGCCGTAAACCAAACATCGGCTGCCAAACCACATAAACTCTTATTTTCAAAGGCTTTATCGCTATTGTGCCAAGATTTAGAAATATTAAAAAGTGTGTAATTTCAAATAAGAGTGTGTAAAAAGTATACACTTTTAGTGTTTACTAAGGTGTTTTAACAACAAAACCCGACAGATTTGAAATCTGTCGGGTTTTAAAAACATACTGTAAAATAAAAAAGGCCGTCAAAATTGACAGCCTTTAGAATTATTCGATTGGATTCATTTTAAAAGTATCCATAAATGCAGTTGTATAATCGCCTGCAATATATCTTGGATCATCCATTAATTGTCTGTGGAAAGGTATTGTAGTTTTCACGCCTTCAATTACAAATTCATCTAAAGCTCTTCGCATTTTGCTGATAGCTTCTTCACGAGATTGTGCCGTTGTAATTAACTTAGCAATCATCGAATCGTAGTTTGGTGGAATACTGTAACCAGAGTAAACGTGAGTATCTAAACGAACTCCATGTCCTCCTGGCATATGAAGTGTAGTAATTTTTCCTGGTGAAGGACGAAAATCGTTATAAGGATCTTCGGCATTAATACGACATTCAATAGCATGTAACTGTGGTAAATAGTTTTTACCTGAAATTGGAATTCCGGCAGCTACCATAATTTGCTCACGAATCAAATCATAATCAATAACTTGTTCTGTGATTGGGTGTTCTACCTGAATACGCGTGTTCATCTCCATGAAATAGAAATTTCTGTGCTTATCAACAAGAAATTCTACCGTTCCGGCTCCTTCGTATTTAATGAATTCAGCAGCTTTTACAGCAGCTTCTCCCATTGCAGCACGCAATTCGTCGGTCATGAAAGGTGAAGGTGTTTCTTCAGTTAGTTTTTGGTGACGACGTTGTACTGAACAGTCTCTTTCAGAAAGGTGACATGCTTTTCCGTATGAATCTCCAACAACCTGAATTTCGATATGACGTGGTTCTTCAATAAGTTTCTCCATGTACATTCCGTCATTTCCAAATGCAGCAGCAGCTTCCTGACGCGCACTTTCCCAAGCTTTCAATAATTCCTCTTCTTTCCAGACAGCACGCATTCCTTTTCCACCACCACCGGCAGTAGCTTTAAGCATTACCGGGTAACCAAATTCTTTGGCCAGTTGTTGTGTTTGTTCGAAAGATTCCAATAGTCCGTCTGAACCTGGTACACATGGAACTCCTGCTGCTTTCATAGTCGCTTTTGCAGAAGCTTTATCTCCCATTCTGTCAATCATTTCAGGTGCGGCACCAATAAATTTGATTCCGTGTTCCTGACAAATTTTTGAGAACTTAGCATTCTCTGATAAAAATCCGTAACCCGGATGTATTGCGTCTGCATTTGTAATTTCTGCAGCAGCAATAATATTTGACATTTTCAAATACGATAAGTTACTTGGAGGAGGACCAATACAAACCGCTTCATCAGCAAACTTAACATGTAGGCTTTCTGCATCGGCTGTAGAATAAACTGCAACAGTTTTGATTCCCATCTCTTTACAAGTACGAATTACACGAAGTGCAATTTCTCCTCTATTCGCAATTAATATTTTTTTAAACATCTTTTTAAAATTAGATAATTAGACAATTTGATAATTGGATCATTAGATTTTAGATACTTCCGAAAGTTCTAAACCTCTAAAGATCTAAAAATCTAAAATTAAGATGGATCAACTAAGAATAAAGGTTGGTCAAATTCTACCGGAGACATGTCGTCAACAAGAATTTTTACAATTTTACCTGAAACTTCAGATTCGATTTCGTTGAATAATTTCATTGCTTCAATTACACAAAGAACATCGCCTTTTGAAATAACACTTCCAACTTCAGTAAAAACTGGTTTGTCAGGAGATGGTTTTCTATAAAAAGTACCAATTATTGGTGATTTTATAGTAATGAATTTAGAATCTTCAGCCGGAGCAGATACCTCACTAGTTACATTAACAACAGCAGGAGCAGTTTGAGGAGCAACTGCTTGTGGCAATGCTTGCTGAGCTGGTAATTGTTGTACATAAGTAGTTTCAGTTACATTTCCTTCTAAAGTTGTTCTAATAGTGATTTTTACATCATCCATTTCTAACTTTACTTCTGCAACTCCCGAATTTGCTACAAATTTGATTAGGTTTTGAATTTCTTTTAAATCCATAATGATTCGTTTTTAGTTTTAATTTATTTCTTATCGTAAGCCCATTTCAGATAAATAGATCCCCATGTGAATCCACCTCCAAAAGCGGCAAAAATAACATTATCTCCTTTTTTAAACTTATGCTCAAAGTCAGCTAATACTAATGGTAAAGTTCCTGAAGTTGTATTACCATATTTTTCGATATTTACAAGCACTTTAGAGTCATCAAGATCTAATCTGCCGGCAGTAGCATCGATAATACGTCTATTCGCCTGATGTGGTACTAACCAGCTTACATCTTCTTTTGTCAGATTATTTCTTTGCAAAATTAGTTCGCTTGCATCAGCCATATTAGTAACAGCATATTTGAATACTGTTTTACCATCCTGCATAATATTATGCTGTCTGTTTTTGATGGTTTCTTCTGAAGCAGGAATTAAAGATCCCCCTGCAGGAATTTTCAGGAAATCACGGCCAACACCATCACTTCTTAAGTACTCATCCTGTAAGCCTAAACCTTCATAATTGGGTTCAAATAAAACCGCTCCAGCTCCATCACCAAAAATAATACAGGTAGATCTGTCTGTGTAATCTACAATTGATGACATTTTATCTGCACCAATCAATAATACTTTTTTATATCGGCCGGACTGTATGTAAGCAGCAGCAGTTGACATTCCGTATAAAAAACTGGAACATGCGGCTTGTAAATCGTAGGCAAATGCATTAGTGGCACCAATTTCTGTAGCAACATGCACCCCCGTAGCAGCCACCATCATATCCGGTGTAGCTGTTGCCATTATTACCATATCAATTTCTAATGGATCAATATTGGATTTTGCTATTAAATCTTGTGCTGCTTTTATAGCAAGATAGGAAGTTCCTTTATCAGCATCTTTAAGAATTCTTCTTTCTTTTATTCCGGTACGTGTAGTGATCCATTCATCATTAGTATCGACCATTGTTTCTAGTACTTTGTTAGAAAGTACAAAGTCAGGAACGTATCCTCCAACAGCGGTAATTGCGGCTGTGATTGTATTCATTATATTCTATTATTTCCTTTCAAATACAGGGCATTTGAAAAATTTTTAAAAGACTTGAAAATTACAAAAAAAAATCTAAACGTATTGTCGTAAATTTCCTTAAAAAAGAAAGTTATAACCAACAAAAAAAACTCTCACATAGTGAGAGTTCTAATATCATTTACAAAAACGTATTAAGCAACCGCTTCAGATTTATCGATAACAACTTGTCCTCTGTA
>Ga0247813_10000272_pt1 | contig 57549 bp, 55 predicted proteins | sample UWRJL169409C1_FD_180719 | JGI IMG/M metagenome (GOLD analysis project Ga0247813, IMG submission 180719) | Plant litter microbial communities from Arlington Agricultural Research Station in Wisconsin, United States - UWRJ-L169-409C-1 | ecosystem: Environmental > Terrestrial > Plant litter >... | reverse complement strand
TCTGGATAACAGAAAAGATACTTGTACAGAAATTTAATGACAACATATAAAATGAAAAAGTATATAACCAAAATCGTGATGGTCGCCATTTTGATCACCACAATAATATCCTGTAAAGTTTCAAAGGATATTGAAACTCCAAAAGATGCATTTCCTGAAAATTTCAGGAATGCATCAGCTTCAACAGATACAACAAGTATTGCGGATCTGGAGTGGAAAAATTTCTTTACAGAGAAAGATGTCATTCAATTGATTGATAGTGCTGTGGCAAGAAACAATGATTTGCAGATCGCTGTTAAAAATATTGAAATTGCACAATACAGATTTACACAATCAAAATGGGGAAATGTGCCTCAGGTTAATTTATTTGTGAATGCCAGCACCAGCAATCCGTCTGACAATAGTTTTACGGGAATGAATTTAAGTCAGGCTTTAGGCCAGAAACATATTGACGACTATTCTGCCGGAGCTTCACTTTCGTGGGAAGCTGATATTTGGGGGAAAATCCGAAATCAGAAAAAAGGTGCTTACGCAGGTTACCTTCAATCAGAAGAAGTTAAAAAAGCCTTGCAGACAAATATTGTAGCCAATGTTTCAAAAGGATATTACAACCTTTTGATGCTGGATGCACAGTTAGAAATCGCTAAACAAAATGTTCAGCTAAATGACAGTACAACTACGATCATTAAATTAAAATTTGATGCCGGACAAGTTACTTCATTAGGAATTCAACAATCTGAAGCACAGCGATTAAGTTCAGCTCAATTGATTCCGTTATTGGAACAGAATATTGCAATTCAGGAAAATGCCTTAAGTGTTTTAACAGGATCTTTTCCAAATTCTAAAGAAAGAACTACACGTTTGAGCACTATTGAAGTAAAAAACAACAATGCAATCGGAATTCCTTCTTCATTAGTAAGCAGAAGACCGGATGTAAAAAGCGCAGAATTAGCTTTGAAAGTAGCCAATGCGAATGTTGGAATAACAAAAGCTGATTTGTATCCTTCCTTAAAAATTACAGCGCAAGGAGGTCTTAATTCATTCGAAACCAGCAGTTGGTTTAATATTCCGGCATCATTATTCGGAACGGTTGCCGGAGGTTTAACCCAGCCTTTATTCAACAATAAAAGAGTAAGAACGCAATATAATATCGCTGTCGCGGAAAGAGAAAAAGCAGTTTTAAATTTCAGACAATCCGTTTTAGTTGCCGTAAGTGAAGTGGCTGACGCATTGGTAAAAGTTGAAAAATTAGAACAACAGGAAACTTTCTTGCAGGAGCGTGTAAAAACACTGCAACAAGCTATTAGAAATGCCAATTTGTTATTCAAAAACGGAATGGCAGAATATCTTGAAGTACTTTCTGCACAAGCAAATTTATTGCAAAGCGAATTAGAATTAGCTGACATAAAAAGACAACAGCTTTCTGCCAATACCGATTTATATCGTGCCTTGGGCGGTGGCTGGAGATAATACCCGTTTTTAATTAATTATTTATTTGAGATTACGCTGTGAGACTTCGGTCTTGCAGCGTTTTTTTTTTGTTTGCCACGAAGGCGCTAAGCCACGAAGTTTTTTTGAACACGGATGATGCCCCACAAGGACAGAGGTTTGGAATTAATCTTCTACTGTCTATTCTTTCCTCTTCTATATTTATTCTATTCTCTTTATTCTATTCTCTTTATTCTATTCTCTTTATTCTATTCTCTTTATTCTATTCTCTTTATTCTATTCTCTTATTCTATTCTCTTATTCTATTCTCTTTATTCTATTCTCTTTATTCTATTCTCTTTATTCTATTCTCTTTATTCTATTCTCTTGCTTCTTGCCTCTTGCTTCTTGCCTCTTGCTTCTTGCTTCTTGCCTCTTGCTTCAATACTCCACATCAAACTAAAAACTACACATTCTGTCTCAAATGACCCTAAAATAGTCGTAAATACCTATTAGATTAAAAGAACAACATTGGTAAATTTGTATTAAGTAACTAACCAATAACTATTTAAATATTAACCAATGAAAAAAGCAAAGATGATTTTCTGGATTACAACTATTATTATTTTTCTATTTGAAGGCGTTATGCCGGCCTTAACTTCCCAAAGTGAACTGGCAAAAGAAGGAATCAAACATCTTGGATATCCTGAATATTTTGGGAATGCCTTGGTTATTTTTAAAATTTTGGGTGTTTTGATATTAGTTATTCCACAAGTATCAAATCGTGTTAAGGAATGGGCTTATGCTGGTTTTGCTTTCGATTTTATATTTGCTTCCATAAGCCATTTTGCGGTTGATGGAGTTGATTTTCAGGGATTTTTTCCTCTAATTTTTTTAGTGATTCTGGCTATTTCTTATATCTATCACCATAAAATAGAACAGTATAAAAATACCGCGTTGTAAATTAGTAAAGGATGATAGAGGTTTTTAAAACAAATGTTCAGGAAACAGAGCAGTCAAAAATGATTGTGAAGGAGCTTCTTGAGCATTTTCCAAACGGCATCATCAACTTTGATCTTGAGGATTGCGATAAAATTTTGCGTGTTCATGCTTCATCAATTTCAAATCATACCATCATTGCACTTTTAAACTCTTATGGCTACCAGTGCGAAGTACTTCCATAAAAATACAAAATATTGATTTTTAGAAGTTTATTTTTAAAATCGTAAATTTGGATGTATCACTAATTTAAATCAGGAAAAAAATGAATATTCCAAAAAATCATCAGGTTGTAATGCCATATTTAGTTGTAAATGAAGCATTAAAATTTATAGAGTTCACAAAAAATGTTTTTAATGCTACTGAATTACAAGCGCCACTACTTCGTGAAGACGGAACTGTTCAGCATGCTGAAATTACCATGCACACCAACACGATTATGGTGACAGACGAAACCCTGGATTGGAAAGTGCAAACTGCCAACTTATTTGTTTACGTACCCAATGCCGATGAAAGCTTTAAAAAAGCAATTGAAGAGGGTGCAACAGTTTTAATGGAATTAAGCGACCAGAATTACGGTCGAACCTGCGGGGTAACAGATCCTTTTGGAAATATCTGGTGGATAACATCCGTCGATAAACTGACAATTTAAATGAAGAAAAATGAAAAGAGAAGTCCAAAAAAAAATTATTGAAACATTTAAAAAATTAAATGCAGCTCTTGCCGAGTTTTCTGAAGGCGAACTAAATACAGTACCTTATCAAGGAAGCTGGACTGCCGCACAAACAACGCAGCATATTGTTCTTGTCTGTTCCGGTTATCCGGAGCTATTTGCCGGAAAAACAGAAAAAACCATCAGGAAACCTGATGAGAAGATAAAAGAAATAGAAACCATATTTTTAGATTTCGACACAAAAATGGAGGCGCCTGATTTCACAAAACCTGAAATTAAAGATTATAGCAAAAATTCGCTTACTTTATCTTTACTCACTATTGAATCAGATTTATTAAAGGCATCAGAAAACTGTGATTTAACGCTCACGTGTCTTGATTTTGAGGTTCCGGGCTTTGGAAAGTTTACAATTTTAGAATGGATTAATTTTGGACTTATTCACACACAAAGACATACAAAGCAGTTACATGATATTTTTAATTATGTTACAAAACTATAAACACAGAATTCATTTGAAAAAACCTGAATTTACAAGCAAAAAAAAAGCGACACTCCCCAAAGTATCGCTTTTTTTGTCTAATATAAATAATCAGTTTATCACTAAACTTTTCTTCTTCCGCTTATTAATGAAAGTATAAATAATACGATAAATATGAAGAATAAAACTTTTGCGATACTAGCGGCTCCAGCGGCAATTCCACCAAAACCAAATATTCCCGCTATTATAGCTAGAATAATAAAAATGACTGTCCAACGTAACATATGATTAAATTTAAGGTTTATAAAATGACTTTCTAGGTCTGTTTGTTATATCAAATTTCTTTTTTAAAAACAGCTTCGTTTAACTCTATCCATTTTTTTATTAGCGCAATCAATTTTAAAACACAATAAATGAGTAACTTACTAAAAAGTATCACAATTCACTTTTTAGTTTTATAGAATTCCCATGAAAATGCTTTTGAGTTAATTTTTTAGTGGATTGGATTAATTATAGGCATGTCTTAGATCTAATTTTAGATAAAATTTTAAACAACGTATGGAATTGGCTACAAAATATAATTTTATAATAGTAGCTAATTTGAACTTTAAAGCCTTATAAACGAATTAAAAATAATCCCGATGAAAGCAATATCTAATAAATCAAAAATCGTTTTTTTATCAACATTTCCACCAACACAATGTGGAATTGCTACTTATACACAAGATACAATAAAAGGTATTACCGATGTTTTTGGTAAATCTATAGCATGTGAAATTTGTGAATTGGTTAAAGAGCCAATAGAAAACCCAACACAGGCTTTTACATTAAATACTAATAACAGAGAAGAATACGCACAAGTTGCCGAACAAATCAATGAAGACGAGAGCATCAAACTAGTTCACATTCAGCATGAATTTGGATTGTTTGGCGGAAATTATGGCGACCATTTATTAGATTTTTTAAATGTTATCAAAAAACCGGTAACGTTTACTTTTCACACTGTACTACCTAATCCAAATAATGAATTAAAGACATTTGTAAAATTACTTTTGAGCTACAGTAATTCTGTATTTGTGATGACAAACAGATCTCACGAAATATTGATCAATGATTACAATATTCCACAAGATTATATTACAACAATTTCGCACGGAACTCACGTTGTAGTTTACGAAGCTCCGGAAACTGCAAAAGCAAAATTTGGATTTGAAGACAGAAAAGTACTTTCAACTTTTGGTCTTTTAGGAGAAGGAAAAAATATTGAAACCGGCTTAAGATCTTTACGAAAAATTGTTGAACATACACCAAACGCACTTTATTTAATTATTGGAAGAACACACCCTAATTTAATAATTGACGGCGTAGATACTTATCGTGAAAAACTGGAAGCAATTGTTAATGAACTGGACTTGCATGATAATGTTCGTTTTATTAACCAATATCTTGAAACAGAAGAACTTTTAAGTTACTTACAGGCTACGGATATTTATATGTTTACATCAAAAGATCCAAATCAGGCAGTAAGCGGTACTTTCTCTTATGCAATGAGTTGTGCTTGCCCGATTGTGGCATCAAAAATTCCGCATACAAAAGAAGTACTTACCGAGGATTCAGGAATTCTTGTTGATATCGGAGATGAAGAGCAATTTGCAGATGCTGCTATCAAATTACTTTCTGATGAGAATCTAAGAGAAGAAATGGGTAAAAGTGCCTTTAGAAAAACACGTGCATCATCTTGGGAAAATATCGCAATTGCACACATCAATACTTATAATAAATTGATTGAGGACTCTACTGAAATTAAATTCACTTATCCTTCAATTGAATTAGCACACGTTAAAAAAATGACTACCGAACTTGGAATCATCCAATTCAGTAAAATTTCGATTCCGGATCTTTCTTCAGGTTATACATTAGATGATAATGCAAGAGCGTTAGTAGCACTTTGTATGCACTACAGACTTACCGAAGACAAAGCTGATTTACCTTATATTTTAATTTATCTTGATTTTATTGAGCGTTGCCAAAAACCAAAAGGTAATTTCATGAATTATGTAGACGAACACAATCGCGAACATATTGAGCAAAATGCCGAAGTAAATCTTGAAGATTCAAACGCACGCGGAATCTGGGCTTTAGGAACTGTGGTTTCTATTGGAAATATTTTGCCGGAAGCTATTACTAAAAAAGCTTCAAAATGTTTATTGAACTCTTTAAAATGGGCAGAAACTATTCAGTCGCCACGTTCTATTGGTTTTGCAACAAAAGGTTTGTATTTATACCACTCTGCTGTTCCTAACTTATATGTAGCGGCAATAATCAATAAACTAAATGCAAAATTATTATCAAACTATGAAATTCACGCTTCAAAAGACTGGAGATGGTTTGAAAATTATTTAACATACGGAAACGGAATTCTGCCAGAATCTATGCTGTTTGCTTATTTGGTAACAAATAAACCTATTTACAAAAAAGTAGCTTTAGAATCGCTTGAATTCTTAATTTCGAAAACATATAAAGGAGATAACTTCAAAGTAATTTCTAACAATGGATGGTACCACAGAGATTCTGAACCAGCAGAATATGGAGAACAGCCAATTGACGTAGCATACATGATTCAGACTTTAAATTCGTTTTACAGCGCATTTAAAACTCCGGAATACAAACGTCAGATGAAGATTGCATTTAACTGGTTCTTAGGGAAAAATCACCTAAGCCAAATTATGTACAATCCTGTAAGCGGAGGTGGATATGATGGCTTAGAAAAAGACAATGTAAACCTAAATCAGGGTGCGGAATCTACAGTTTGCTATTTAACTTCACGATTGATAATGGAAAACCTGAAATTATCTGAAAGTAAAGTAATTCCGTTAATGAAAGCAAAAGCCGACATTGCCATTAACTCATAATATTTTAACTATATTAAAACTAAATTTTAAGTAACAGTAAATGTTACCGTAAAATCCCTTCTGTAACAGAAGGGATTTTTTGTTTTGGTATAGCAATCGAATAACGTAACAGTAATTAAGTTATTGTGCACCGATGTAAATTATATAAACTTGAAAAAAAGTTGTGTAATATTTTTCGTTAACAATTAAGATAACTTTAATCTCAAATAAGAAGGGAAAATTAAATATGTTAAAATATTGATTTTCAATCTAAACTCACCAATTAAAAGCAACTATTTTGATACTCACTTTAAAAAATACGTTCGAAGAAGTAGGAAATGCAACGTTGTTTGCAAAGCAGTTTTTTAAGGAAGTATTTGTACCTCCTTATGAAGCCAAACAATTTTTGAAACAATGTTATATAATCGGATATAAATCATTGCCACTGGTAGCTATTACAGGTTTTATTATGGGACTTGTGCTTACACTGCAATCCCGACCTACATTAGTAAAATTTGGTGCTGAATCCTGGTTACCGGGAATGGTTGCGCTTTCGCTGATAAGAGAAATCGCGCCGGTAATTACCGCATTGATTTGTGCAGGTAAAATTTCCTCTGGTATTGGTGCCGAATTAGGCTCAATGAAAGTAACTGAACAAATTGATGCTATGGAAGTTTCAGCCATCAACCCTTATAATTATCTGGTTGTTACAAGAATTTTAGCCTGTACTTTAATGGTGCCATTATTGGTAATTTTTGCAGACGCAATCGGAATAATTGGCGGTTATATGGGAATTAATATTCATGGTGATGTGAACTTTTACCGTTATCTGACTCAAATTCTACAATCCTTATCATTTCTGGATTTAATTCCGGCCACTATCAAAACATTTTTCTTCGGATTTTTTATTGGAATGATTGGATGCTATAAAGGATTTAATGCTTCAAATGGAACTGAAAGTGTTGGTAAAGCAGCAAATTCAGCAGTTGTTACAGCATCTTTAACCATTTTTATTATTGATATGGTAGCCGTACAAATAACTGATTTATTTTTTTAAAGATGATTAAGGAAGAAAAAAATATCGAAAAAGAACCGAAAGCTAAAGACAAAAAAGCGATCATCGAAATTAAGGATTTGCACAAAACCTTTGGTAAAGACAATAAGATTTTAAAAGGAGTAAATCTTACTGTAAATCAAGGAGAAGATTTAGTGATTCTTGGTCGTTCCGGTTCAGGAAAATCGGTAACTATAAAATGCATCGTAGGTTTAATCGAACCAGACAAGGGCGAAATTAAAGTATTTGACGAAAATGTACTGAACCTGAGCAAAAAAGAACTGAATGAAATCAGAGTCAGAATTGGTTTTTTATTTCAGAGCGGCGCACTATACGATTCAATGTCGGTTAGGGAAAATTTAGCCTTTACGCTTAAAAAGCACAACAAAGATTTAACTCCTGAAGAAGTTGAAGCTGAAGTCGTCGAAGCCCTTGACAATGTAGGTTTGAGCGACGCAATCGAAAAAATGCCATCTGAATTATCGGGCGGAATGCAGAAAAGAATTGGCTTAGCCAGAACTTTGATATTAAAGCCGGAAATTATTTTATACGATGAACCAACAACAGGTTTGGACACGATTACATCCAGAGAAATAAGCGAATTAATTTTGGATATAAAACACAAACGAAAAACAACATCGATCATCATTACACACGATATGGCTTGCGCCAAACTTACTGCAGACCGCATTATGGTTTTGAAAGAAGGTGTAATTCATGCCGAAGGAACATACGAAGAACTAGAGAAAAGCGAAGACGAATGGGTACGCTCTTTTTTTGAATAAAACTAAAAAATAAAATTAGAAATCATGGATAAGCAATCTGGATATACTTGGAAATTAGGAATGTTTGTAACAATTGGTCTGTTGCTTTTTATAATGGCAATTTACTTCATCGGGAAACAAAAAAACCTGTTTGGTTCTACATTCAACATCACATCAACATTTAAAACCGTGAGCGGTTTAGAAGTTGGTAACAATGTTCGTTTTTCAGGAATAAACATCGGAACGGTTGAAGAAATCAGGCTGGTAAACGATTCTTCTGTAGTGGTAAGTATGGTTATTAAAGATGAAGTTCGCGAATTCATCAAAACAGATGCGCGCGCCAGCATTGGCTCTGACGGTTTAATGGGCGATAAAGTATTGACGATTTCTCCCGGAGTAAAATCTACAAAACCAGTCGAAAACAATGGTGCAATCGCTTCTTTAAACGGAATCGAAATGAACGACATCATGAAAAGCGTTAAAAAAAGTGTTGATAATGCAGGTGTAATTACAGAAGAGCTGGCCATTTTTAGCCATAGCATGAACAACGGAAACGGAGCTTTGGCAAGATTGGTTCGTGATGATAAAATGGCAAACAGCGTTTCGAACACACTTTCAAATTTAGAAAGCGGTACAAAAGGTTTTAGCCAAAATATGGAAGCTGCAAAAAGCAACTTTTTATTTAAAGGATACTTTAAGAAAAAAGAAAAAGAGAAAGAGAAAAAACAAGAAGAGCTGAAAGAGAAAAAAGAAGAAGAAAAAGAAAAAGCTGAGAAAGCTCAAAAAGAAAAAGCCGAAAAAGCCAAAGAAGAAAAAGAAAAAGCCGAAAAGCAAAAAGAAGAAGACGCTAAAAAAGCCGAAGCTGAGAAAGCCAAAAAGTAATTTAAATACACGCCTATGAATTCGTCTTTCAAAAATATTACACTAAAAACACTCAAAGTGTTGGGGATAACAATAGCATCTATTTTGCTGTTGTTATTTCTCATTCCGCTATTATTTCCCGGAAAAATAGCTTCTGAAGTAAAAAAAATAGCGAATGAAAAATTAGATACAAAAATGGAGTTCTCGAAGTCGAGACTTTCATTTTTTACTCATTTTCCGTCGTTAACAGTTTCGCTTGACGATTTATCACTTACTGGCTCTGCACCTTTTAGCAACGATACTTTGCTAAAGGCAGAACAGGTTGCGTTTGGTATCAACCTAAAAAGACTTCTTTTTGATAATGAAGTAAAGATTAATAAATTATACGTTTCTAAAGCCTTGATAAATGTAATGGTAAACCAAAAAGGTCAGGCCAATTACAATATTTATAAAGCTCCGGATGAGAAAGATAAAAAAAAAGCCGATGATCCCGAAGAAGGAACTGCAATTCGGCTAGAACGTATTGATCTTGAAGATTGTCATGTAAAATACAACGATCGGTCTGCTAAAATTCTGGTCGATGCAGAAGGCTTCAATTATATAGGAAAAGGAAATTTAAGCGAAGATATTTTCGACCTAAATACAGATGCAAAAATTGACAAAATTGACTTTTATTACAACCAGACCGCTTATTTGAGAAGTAAAGAATTACGTGCCGATTTAATTACCAGAATTAATACACACGCACTTTCTTTTATTCTGCAAAAAAACGAGTTAAGAATCAATAAACTGCCTTTAACTTTTACCGGCTTATTTACAATTTTAAAAGACGGATATAAAATAAATATCAAAGCGGCATCACAAAATACAACCTTAAAAGACCTGTTTTCTGTAATGCCTCCGGAATATTTGACCTGGCTGGAAGAAACAGAAATTTCAGGAAAAAGTGACTTGCTTTTATCTTTTAGAGGAAATTATAATGTAGCCAAAAGTCAGAAACCCGATTTGGCTTTCAACTTAAAAATAAATGAAGGCGCGATAAATTATCAAAACGCACCTGCCCCACTGACTGATTTTCAGATGGATTTAAATACTGTTTTGCCCTCGCTTGACGTTGAAAAACTATTGATAAATCTTCGAACATTAAAATTTAAAGTGGGCGAAAAAGATTATTTCACGGCTTATCTGCATAGCAAAGGATTTAAAGAAATGACAGTTGATGCAAGCGTAAAAGGCGCTTTAGATCTTGAAACTGTTGATGCCGCTATAGGATTGAATACAATTGATTTAAAAGGAATTTTAAAAACAAATATTCAGGCAAAAGGTGTTTTTAGCACGTCAAAAAAACTTTTTCCTAAAACCATTGGAGGAATTTCATTGCGAAACGGCCTGCTTAAAACGGACTCTTATCCTAACCCAATTACAGACATCACTTTTATTGCCAATGTGCTTAATAAAGCCGGAACATTTGAAGATTTAATCGTAGCTGTTGCGCCTGCATCTTTTGTTTTTGAGGGAAATCCTATGTACGTAAACGCAACATTTTCAGACTTTAATGATTTGGCTTACAATGCTAAAATTAAAGGTGAGCTAAATGTGGGACGAATTTACAAAGTGTTTTCGAAAAAAGGTGTTGACATAACAGGCTGGGCAAAAGCAGATCTTTCTTTAAAAGGAAAACAAAGTTATGCTACAACCGGACAATACAGCAAACTGGACAATCGCGGAACAATTATTTTAAAGAATATTAAAGCAACTTCAGAACTTTTTCCTAAAGCATTTTATATCAAACAAGGAAATTTTCGTTTCCAGAATGAAAAAATGTGGTTCGAAAAATTTGATGCTTTTTATGGAAAATCAGATTTTGCAATTAACGGATATCTTTTAAATACTATTAATTATTTTCTGGAATCGCACGGAACTTTGAGCGGAGATTTTAACTTAAAATCAAAACTCATAAATGTTGATGAGTTTATGGCACTCAAAAAAGGCGAAAACACAGATCGAAATATTGAAGTAGCATATGCCAAAGAAGATAATCCAAAAATGAGCGGCGTTGTAATTGTACCCAGAAACTTAAATGTTGGCTTAAAAACAAATGTGGATAAAGTCGAATATAACGGACTTGTTTTAAAGAAACTAACCGGAAAAGTAGGCATTACAAAAGCGGGTTTTTATCTCGAAAATGCCAATTTTAATATCATTGACTGCATATTAGGAATCAATGCTACGTACAAAGATGAGTCGCCAACATCGGCACATTTTGATGCCCATTTTACTGCCAAAGATTTTAGCGTACAGAGAGCTTATAAAGAAATCCCGATGTTTCATGAAATGGTTACCGCTGCAGAAAAAGCACAGGGAATCATTAGTGTCGATTATAAAATAAAAGGCGATTTGAACGGAAATATGGGGCCTATTTACGAATCACTCGAAGGTGGCGGAATTTTAAACCTGCGCGATGTTAAAGTAAAAGGATTGAAATTATTTGACGGTATTAGTTCGCAAACCGGACAGGAAGGACTAAATAATCCCGACTTGAAAGGTATTGAAATTAAATCGTCAATCGATAATAACCTGATTCATATTGAACCTTTTACGTTTGGTGTAGCAAGCTTTAAACCTACAATAAAAGGTACAACAAGTTTTGACGGATTGCTGGATTTAAGAATGCGTTTAGGATTGCCGCCGTTTGGAATAGTTGGTTTTCCGATCGTAATTACGGGTACACATAATGATCCTAAAATTAAGATTTTTAGTAAAACCGGCAAAAAAATTGACGATGCCGTTTATGACGAAAAAAACAACAAAGTAATTCGGAAAGAAAAAGTGAGCAAAAAGCAGAAAAAATAAGAATTTATGAAAAATAAAAAACAAAATGGCGCATTCGACAAGTTTGCTTCGCATGTTTCAAAAGCCGCCGGAAGCACAACTGCTTTTGTAAGTGCTTTTTTAATCGTGATAGTGTGGGCTATTTGTGGTCCTATTTTCAATTATTCAGAAACCTGGCAATTGGTTATAAATACCGGAACGACCATTATTACATTTTTGATGGTGTTTTTAATTCAAAAAGCTCAAAATAAAGATTCACTTGCTATCCAATTGAAATTAAATGAATTGGTAGCTTCAAACGAATATTCAAGCAATAGTCTTGTCGACATTGAAAGTATGACGGAAGAAGAAATGATGATTATTCAAAAATATTATCACCACCTAAGTCAACTTGCCAAAAAAGACGAAAGCATCAAAACTTCACATTCTATCGACGAGGCTCGCGATCAACATGAACGGAAAGATAAAAACAGGACAAAAATACGTACCAAAATCAAATAAAAATGAAGTTACGCTCAACAGAAACTTTCTGGCCATTAAGACATGAAATGGATAGTTATCCATCGCTGGATTCAGACAAAAGTACTGCAATTTTAATTATTGGCGGAGGAATTACCGGAGCATTAATCGCCTATAAACTTATAAACGAGGGAAAGAAAATTATTATGGTCGACCGCCGTGATATCAGCAACGGAAGTACAGCCGCAAGTACTGCTTTATTGCAGTACGAGATTGATGTATCTCTTCACGATCTTATTAAATTAAGAGGTGAAGAATGCGCCGTTGACAGTTATAACAGCGGAAAAAAAGCAATCTTTGACCTTCGAATAATTGCAGACGCCATAAAAAGCGACTGCGGATTTGAATTTAAAAAAAGCATCTATTTCTGCTCACTAAAAAAAGATCTGCCATTTTTAAAGACAGAATTTAAATGCAGAAAAGAACATGGATTTGATGTAAGCTGGCTTGAAAAATGGGATTTGGAAAAACTTGGACTTAACGCCATTGCAGCTATAGAATCTAAAACTGCAGCCGTTATGGATCCGTATAAACTGGCTAACGATTTAATTCGCTATTGTCAGGAAAAAGGTATGGAAGTTTTTGACCGAACCAATATTACTTCTATCCAAAACCATAAAGGACAGTTTACTGCGCGTACTGATGAAAAATTCGAAATAACTGCCGATCATATTATTCATTGTACAGGTTATGAAAGTACCGAAACGCTTTCTGAAAAAGTGGTTGATTTAAAAAGTACTTACGTCATTGCTTCTGAAAGCATTCCCGAATTGCCGAAAGTGTTTAAAAATGCTATTTTTTGGGATACCTCTACGCCATATGTTTATTTTAGAGCAACTAGTGATAACCGTATCATTATGGGCGGCGGTGACGAAGAGTTTAAAGATGCTAAAAGACGTGATAAACTAATTCCGAAAAAAGAGTATTATCTTTTAAAGAAATTCCAAAGAAAATTTCCGAAAATCAAATTCAAAGTCGATTATTCGTGGGCAGGAACTTTTGGTGAAACAAAGGACGGTTTGCCCTATTTTGGAAAACCAAATCCGGACAAAAACGAACATTACGTACTGGGCTTTGGCGGCAACGGAATTACCTTTAGTGTTATTGCCATGAATTCAATTCTTGATTCTATAAATAATAAAAAGAATAAGGATTTGGAGTATTATAGGTTTGGAAGGTAAGGTCCTGAGATGCTAATGTACTAAGATTCTAAGATGCCAAGGTACTAAGATAAAATAACGACAAATATTTTAGACGCACAGTGTGCGTCTTTTTTATTTATAAACAATCACAAAATTGTATCTCTTTTATACGCTACTCTATAAGATTTGTGATGGGGGAAAATTCTAAAAGTTCAGAGGAAAAATTTGTAAATTTGATTAGAATACTAAATAAAAAAATCGGCACAAAAAGCCAAGAAACAAAAAATTCTAAGGTTTCAAAGTAAAAAACTTAGGAACCTTAGAATCTTAGCAACTTAGTGCCTTTATATATTATGCTGTAATAGCTAACGGATTCAAATTAAATTTATATTCTTTTGGACTGCAGTTGAATTTTTGTTTGAAGATTTTAGAGAAGTAACTTCTGCTTGTAAATCCAATGCAATAAACAATTTCAGAAATATTTAAGTCTGAGGTTCTAATTAGAATTTCGGCTTTTAAAACGCGCATGTGCGTGATGTAATCGTTTACCGTGCGGTTGTGAATCATTTTAAAACCTTCTTGTAATTTATTTGGCGACAAGCCCGATTTTTTACTTAAGGATTTAATGGTAAAAGGTTCTTCCGGATTTGCTTTAATTAATTCCGAAAGTTCTTTTATTTCTTCCATTTCTCTTAAAGTCAAACAATTTGTTTCTTTTGATGCAGCAAGTAAATCATCTGTATGTTGTTGAATTTCCATTGCCAGAATAATTCTCAAAATACCTTCTTTCAATAAATTGCGAACAATTCCGTTTTGAGTTACAGCATTTAATTGTTCTATTTTTTCTGCAATTCTCAAATTATAAGAACCAATATAAAAGAAATCTTCAACAGCATCTTTTCCGAAGAAAGTTTCTTTTACTTTTTCGTTTAAAGAATGCGCGGCATTGCTGTCAGTACCAACAATTATAAGTGTAAATTTAGTTTTAATATCTTTTTCGAAAAACAAAACATGTTCTTCTTTTTCTTTAGATGAAAGAATCGCTGTCTGAAAAGTTTTTAATTTTCTTTCTTCGCCCATAATTCCAAAACTATGAGATAAGTTTCCCTTTGAACAGTAAGCAAAATAAACCGGAGACGATTTTAAATTTAAGATATTCATTCGTACATCCGCAGAAAAAGTCATATCAAATTGAACATAAGAGATATCATCATTAAACGAAGCGCCTACAATCGATCCTTTTGCAAAGCTATTGTTGACATCTAATTTATATTCATCCAAATCAAAAGTAACCTTTCCTCCTACATTCAAAGTTAATTCTTCAAAAATATCTTCAATTTTCTCTGTATTTATAGCAACTGTTTTCATCTTGCATGGGGTTTAAATTCTGTATTGTGATTTTCATAGCTCTTCCGCAAACATTAAATATGCTTAAAAAAAGTGCGGAATTTCCTTACCTGAACTATTTTTCAAAGTTCGCCTATTGATAGTCGGAAAATGTTATATAATTTTTGTAATTTGTTTTATAATTATCTCTAAATGATTATTTTAATATTAAGCTTTTAATCCCAATTTAATGAAAAGTTTTTCCTTTGCTCCGATAACCTCTCCTAACGCTAACATTTTGATTTTAGGCACTATGCCCGGAAGAAAATCCCTAGAACTAAACCAATATTACGGTCATAAACAGAATAATTTCTGGAAATTTATGTTTGAAATTTTAAATCAAGATTTTTCTAACGACTACGAAAAGAGAAAAGAATTATTACAAAAAAATAAAATTGCTTTGTGGGACGTTTTACAATTTTGTGATCGCGTAGGAAGTCTGGACAGCGCCATAAAGAATGAAATAGCAAATGATTTTGAAAGTTTTCTAAACAATCATCCCAACATTACAACTATCCTTTTTAACGGACAAAAGGCGGCGGCATTTTTTAAAAAATATGTTGCTTTAAATAGGGAATACTATCAAATTGTACTGCCCTCTTCGAGCCCGGCGAATGCAAGCCAGTCATTTCAGTCAAAATTAGCCGAATGGAAGGTTATTGAAACTTTAAATAACTCTCACTGTTAATTTATAAATTTTACCTTATAGTAAACTTAATAAGGTTTTTCAAGGGCTAAGACTGATAATTTTAACATTTATATTTAAAATCTCCATTTTAACATTTGAATTCTATAATATTATAATATTAAAATGTAACAAATTCCCAACGTCAATACTATAATTTTACCAAAGGTTTTAAGGTATTTTAATAATTAAATTCTAGTAGTTTATATGGACTCACTACTTATAAATTACGTTAAAAGATTAGATTATTAAGGTATTGGTTGTTAGTTTATTTTAAATAAAAGCTATTCGTTACTGAATAGCTTTTATTAATTTAAAACTATTATTTAATGCAAAAATAATCATGAAAATTCAAACGTATTCAAACCACATCAGGTTTTATCCTTGGCATCATTTTGTTTATTATCCTGTACTAATGGCATTTTTGGCAGGAAGCATTTATTTTGCCTGTAATACGAAGGATACTTTAATTTGGATATTTATCAGCGTTTGTTTTGTGTTTTTATTCTGTCTTGCCTTTATGCTTCGTCAGCATTATTCACTTATTTTGCAAAACAGAATAGTAAGACTCGAACTTCGCTACCGCTATTTTACACTTACCGGCAAAAGACTTGAAGAATTCGAATACAAATTAACTGATGATCAGATATTTGCCCTTCGTTTTGCTCCAGACGATGAACTTTTAGGTTTAATCGACGACACCATTAAAAACAATTTAACCGGAAGTGCCATCAAAAAAGCGATCGTGCACTGGAAAGCCGATTATCATCGGGTTTAATTACTGCTGAGCTTTTTCTTTTATCATTAAAAAAAATGAAAAATAAAAGAAGCACAATCCAAACAAAAAATATAACCTCAAAATATCGTTCTTATCAATTGGCAAGGATGATTTGGCTTGTTTAACAATCCCTCAATTGTATTGACTTCTTTAGACAGTCTTTATCTCAAAATTATTTGCAATTGCGAACAATTTCGATAGTATTGTATATCGCGTCATTCAAAACTGAACCGCTTTTTTTCTTCTGTTTTATCAAATTCGGAAGTTATTATCTTCCAATATCGTAATAATTACTCCTATCTCTTCTAAAGCTACTTAGAAAATAGTATAAAATTCATAATTCTTACAAATTAGAAGCTTAAAAAATAGTATTATTTTGCAAACAACAATCATACACAACTGATAATCAATTCAATTAAAAGAATAATAAATTTAAAAAAGTAAAAGGGATGATTTTTTTTGCTAACTTTAATTGTTAAAATTTGTAAATAAAAACCTAAAAATAACTCCCATGAAAAAACTATTTTCTTTTTTAGTTATTTCTCTTTTTTGGTTTTCAGCTCAGGCACAAACCACGGCCGAAATTCCGGTAGAAATCAATTCATTTATAATACAAAATAATGATTCAGAAAACTTTCAGGATTACGACGCAAACGAATTGCCCTGGCACGCGAGACGATTTAAATTGACTGCAGGAGCATTTTTTCCTTCCAATAATACAGAAGTTGAAGTGGGAAACAATAATGGTACTTTCGGAAATTTAATTGATTTTGAAAAAGATTTGGGATTTGATAAAAATACCTCATCGTTTACCGCCGCTTTTGAATGGCGAATTTCAAGAAGATCAAGACTGGGTGCTGAATATTTTTATTTAAGAAGAACTTCAAGTAAAGTGCTGGAAAGAACAATTGAATTTGGAGACAACATTTATCCAGTTGATGCAAGAGTTGGTGCTTTTATGGACAATGAAATCTACAGAATTACCTACGGCTACGCTTTTATATCTAAATCAAAATACGAAATTGGAGCGCTTATTGGAGCGCATATTTTACTGGGAGATGTTGGTTTAAAATTTGAAGGAGCAACAGCAGAAGTTGGATACAGAGACGATTTTGATTTCACGGCGCCACTGCCGGATGTTGGACTTTGGGGAGAATTTGTTTTAGGAAGAAAAGTGGGCCTTTATGCAAATGTCAATTATTTTGCCCTGAAAGTTAATGATACCGATGGTAGAATTTGGAGTTATAATTTATCTGTTTTGTATAATGTTTACCAAAACTTTAGTCTTACAGCAGGTTATACCGTCCTTAATATAAGAGTTGATACTGTACAGGAAAGGCTGAACGGTTTCTTTAAATGGGGTTATAATGGACCTAGTATAACGGCAACGTATGCTTTTGGAAATCATGTTAAGCTTTATAAACATTGATTTTTTTTTTTAAAAAGGGGCTAAGGTGCTGAGATACTAAGGTTCTGAGGTTTTTTTAAAGGAAAAAGCTCAAGCTTCAAAGATTTCAATATTGAACTCGAAACCTGAAACCTCAGACAAATAGCATCCTTGCAAAAGGGGTTTCAACTCCTCTCAGCCTGACAGAAAAGTAACAAACCCGGCATCCTCAAAAAAGATATCGGGTTTGTTTCTCTACGCAAACATAACTCAAAATAAACTTAAACTATTATTTCTGTACCAGAGAAAATTTTATAGCTGTTCCTCCTCCAGCTGCAAGTTTAATATCCAAAACTGTTTTGCTGTTTACCTTTTGTTTTGAAATAGCAACCGGATACGGATTTGTTTTATAATTAGCCCCTGCTCCATCCGCATAAATTTCGGCTTCGTACTCTCTTCCGGCATCCAGAAATAACAAAGGTACTTTAAGATCTCTGGGTTTTTTGTTTGTTATAGCACCCAAATACCAGTTTTTTTCGTCCCAGTCTTTGCGGGCAATTGTGGTATATTCTCCAATTTTAGAATCCAAAAATCTAGTATCAGACCAATTGCACGGAACTTCTTTTACAAAATGAAATTCTGGTTTTCCCTCATAGTTTTCAGGCAAATCCGAAGCCATTTGCAACGGACTAAAAATAACGACATATAATGCCAGCTGATTGGCCAAAGTGGTTTGTACTCTAGCTCCGGAAGGTGTTTTATAATCAAAATTAAAATTCCCCGGAGTATAATCAAACGGTCCGGAAAGCATTCTCGTAAAAGGCAAAGTCGTTAAATGTTCGGGCGTGTTTCCTCCATCTACAGACCAGGCATTGTATTCCTGTCCTCTTCCGCCTTCCTGAGACATAAAGTTTGGATAGGTACGTTGTAAACCTGTTCCTTTTATCGGTTCGTGATTGTCAATCATAATATGATATTTCGCTGCCGTTTCCATTACTTTTCTGTAGTGGCGCGCTGCGTATTGGCTGTCGTGCCATTCTTTTTTGTCCAGAAATTTGTTTACATAACCTGTTTTTACGGTATTTACACCCATTTTATTGTACAGTTTAAATGCATCTTCCAACTGGCTTTCATAGTTTTTTGTAGCTCCGGCTGTTTCGTGATGGCCTATTAAACGAACATTTTTAATGGCGGCATATTTTGTAATTTCTTCCAGATTAAAATCAGGATAAGGTTTTACGAAACTAAACGCAGATCCGTCTGCGGTCCAGTCACCGTCCCAGCCTTCGTTCCAGCCTTCAACCAAAACACCGTCGAAACCATTTTTTGCAGCAAAATCAATATATTCTTTGGTGTTTTTTGTTGTTGCACCGTGTTTCAGACCTTGTCCCCAGGTGAATTTCTCCAAATGCATTCCCCACCAGATTCCAATATATTTTGAAGGCGTTATCCAGGAAAGATCTTCAATTTTTGAAGGGTCGTTTAAATTCAGCATGATCGTGGAAGCTGCTAAATCTCCTGGATTTTTACCTAAAATGATGGTTCGCCAAGGCGTTGTAAAAGGCGTTTCGGCATATACTTTTACGCCATCTGCCCACGGCACTAATTCACTTTTGTATTGTTTATTATTTGTTTTTAATAATGTCATTGAGGCAAAATCAGTCAAATTAGCTTCGTGAATTGCTACAAATAATTTTTCTTTAGTTTCAAAAGTAGCTGGCGTGTTTATAGTATCTGTTTTACTAACAGGCGTTTTGCGGTATGTACTTTCGTAATAACTGTTTTCTCTGTGAACAGGAATCCACCAAACCTCATTTTCTGATTTAAAAGTAAACTGAGTGGCTTCGTCAGAAATTTTTACTTTGTTTAAATGGGGTTGTTTCGGAAAGAAATACCGAAATCCTACGCCATCATCAAAAACCCTGAAAATAATATCAACCAAACGTTCGTCTCCTTTTGACTCTTTCAAATGAACAATTAATTCGGTGTGGTGATCGCGAACCTTTTTGAATTCGCCCCAAGGCTGTTCCCAGGTTTCGTCAGCTGTTTTTTCTTCGGTAGAAACCACTTCAAAACCTTCTGTCATCTTCTGGATTCCCTGAAATTCAAATCCCATCAAAGAAGGTTCAATAACCGATTTTCCACTTGATGAAAAGCTGTATTGAGGCTGACCCGAAGCAGTTAATTCAAAAACTAATTTTGTGATTTTTCCGGGCGAACTGATTGCATATGTTTTTTTAGTACCAGCACTGCAGGCGTAAATCAAAATCGACGCTAAAGCAATTAAACAGTATCTATATCTTATTTTTTTCATTATTTAATTGTATTAATTACAACTCTTTATTTAATTTCATTAATCAATTGTTTTGCTTTTGCAGGCTGTGCGGAAACAAAATAATTAAAAGCCTGATCTAATTTTTGCTGCACATCGGCATTGCTTTTCTTTTCGATTCTTAAATTGTACATTTTACTGATTTCAGTAAAAACCGATTCGGTATTTTTTATTCCGGCAAAAGCTTTTACTTTTTCGATATAGGTGTAACCAAATTCTACCGTTGGCTCAAACATAGTTCCTTCGCCAAAGTCGTTCCATGTAATTAATTGCAGGTAATTTAGGTTGGCATTTTTAGCCATCGCAAGTGTTTCATCCAGCGTTGCACCGTTGTTGTGTTCGATGGTCCAGCCAATCGCTGCTCCGCCTCCGCCTTCGGCATAAAAATCTTTAAAACCGGGGTAAGCGCTTCCTATTGCCACATTTAATTTTGGTTTGGTATTGGTATAAAAATTCGTCAGGAAAGAGTTGTCTTTATACACCCACGCATATTCTCCCGAGGCATTTGCTCCTGCTTCTACAGATTGATCCCAAAGTGTGATGAATGTAGGTTTTGTAGTTATCGTATTAAAAACATTCGTCCATTCTGCAGGCGTTTGCAATACAATTGGTCCGAAGTTTAACAACAATGGTTTTCCATTTACTTTGATGTAATTGGCATCATCAAAATAATTTTTCTCCATATACGCTAAATCGGTTTTTGCCGCTGCGGTAACCGAAATTGCTTTTCCGGCATCGACGGCACTTTTTGTAACCCTGTCTTCGTAAACGATGGCATATTCTAAACCAACTTTGTTTAGCATAGCGATTAATTGCTCTGTGTTTTCTTTTACCATTCTGTAATCGTAAACATCGTAAGTGCCGTACCAATCGATTAAAACGCCATCAATTCCGGAGTATTTCATTAACAATAAATGGTTTTCGATCACATTTTTATCGCCTGAATGGTACGGACCAATTAGGGGATAATAATACGATGCAATTTCTCTGCGATTGTTTACGCCTACCGTGTTCGGATTTTTGTTGGCCATTGTCCAGTGATATCCCCATTTTTTGTCGGCACTGCTTTCGTTGGTTTCAAACCACGGCATGTAGTGCACGTAGATTTTGGTGCTATTTGTTTTTTCAATCGCAACGGGCGTAGCTATTTCCGGTTCTGCAGGTTTATCTGATTCTTTGTCATCGCTGCTGCAACCGGCGGTGATTAAAATATTCAAAATCCCAAAAAACAATAATGTGATATATCTTTTCATATTGATTTAATGTTTGTTTTTTATTTTTTATGCCACAGATTAAAGGATTAACTCTGATTTTTAATCATTGTAATCTGTTAATCTTTGGCTGAAATTATTTCACGCAGATTTTACAGATTTAAGCAGATTTTGCAGATACTTTATTTATTCAAATCAAAATTAAATCTGCTTTAATCTGTAAAATCTGCGTGAAACAATTCAGTTAATCATTTTAATCTTGTAATCTGTGGCAAAAAAACCAAAAAGATGTCAGCCTTCCACGACTAACCAACATGGAAGACTAACATTCCAGAATCTAGTTTACAGGATATCCGGGATTCTGATTAAGGTTTTTATTTGTGGTCATTACAGTACTCGGGATTGGGAAAATCGCTCTGTATTTTTCTGTCGCTCCTTTTTCCCACCATGAATCGAAGAAAGTTCCAAAACGAATGTTATCTGTTCTTCTTCTTCCTTCAAAAGTAAATTCACGAAGCAATTCCTGATCGACATAAGCAAGATCGATTGTTGCTGGCAGTTCTGTTCCCGCACGTGTTGCAATTTGCTGTAGAAAAGGTTTTGCTAAATCTGCAGCTCCTAAACGAACGTAACATTCTGCCTGCATCATCAAAATTTCGGCATAACGAATTACGACAAGATCGTGATCACGTTCCCACATTTCGCCTGCTTTCATTTCATATTTTCCCAAACGAACACCTTCATTTTCTTTGGCATCGGCAACACTTGTCACAGCTTCTGTATACGTTAAAGGTTCTCCGTTATCCATCATAATTACTTGTCCGGTTGCTAAATTAATCTGATCTCCCGCAACCATACATTTTCTTCTTTTGTCTGTTGCTTCAAACGCAGAATAAACTCCCGGTTGAGCACACATTCCGTTGGCGCTCCAAGGATAATCTCCAATAGCAGAAAGCGTTAATTTATGCAGATAATGACAAGACATTGATGACATATAATTTCCAACAGTTCCTGCTTTTGAATCGTACGGAATTGCAAAAATAATCTCTGGTGATTTTTCGTTTTGTGTCGCAAAATTCGCGAAGAAATCAGGCGCTAATGTATAACCCGTTACTTTTTGGCACATATCAATACAATCCTGCCAACGCGGCGTTCCCACAAATGCTTCTGAATTTAAATACAATCTCGCCAATAATGAATAAGCCACATTTTTAGTAAATTTAGAATACACCACATTCGAAGTTAAATGCGGAAGTGCATCTAATAATTCTTTTTCTACAAAATCGTAAACCTGTTTTCTGGTTGAATTTGATGGCAAAGAAGTATCTTCAAAATTGACTACGATAGGCACATTACCAAACATGTCAAGAAGGTTGTAATAGTAATACGCTCTTAAGGCTTTCAATTCGGCATAAATTGGCGCCTTTGCAGTGTCTGTCAATGAAGATTTATCGATTTGATAAATGATCGAATTGATCTTCGCAATTCCGGTATAGTTGTAACGCCATGCCGAAAGAATCATACGATTGTCTGGTTTCCAGGTGTGTTTTTGCGCATCCTGATATTGTCCGCCATCGTACCAGTTGGTTCCTCTGGTTGGAATCGTGGCTTCGTCTGAAACCGTTTCGTTTAAAAAGAAAACATATTCGCAAGTTGGGTAATTGTTTGAAATTCCGTCTGCAAATCCTCTTAACGAAGAATAAGCACCACCAACTAATGCATCAATTTCTTTAGGCGTATTTCCGAAGTTTCCGTCTTCTACCCTATCGTACAAATCTTCACTTAAGTCCGTACATGATATCGTAAAAAGCATGCTCATCAATATTGCTGCTGTTATTTTGATTTTCATTTTTTATATTTTTGAGTTAATTCGCTTAATTGTTAAACGTGAAATTTAATCCAACAGAAATTGTTGTTGGCCTTGGATAATTATTATATCTGTCAATTCCAGGCGCTGCCAATCCGGTTTGATCCATTACTCCGGTTTGGTTGATGCCGTCTTGTGCATTTAAACCAATTTCAGGATCAACACCTTTGTATTTTGTAAACACGGCAAGATTTTCGCCCATTAAATACATTCTTAATTTTGAGCCTTTTAATTTCAATGGCAAGGTATATCCAACAGAAACGGTTTGAAGTCTAAAAAAAGAGGCGTCTTCGATCCAGTAACTTGAGTATTTTGGTGCCGAAGTAATATCTGTATTCAGGAAATCATCAGGAACATTAAAAGCCGGTAATCTGTTTGGGTCGTTTAACATCATGTTTGTCGCGTTTAATGCTTTTTGTCCAAACATTCCGTAACCTGAAATTCCTAAATCAAAATTTCCATAAGTAAAATTCATTCCGATACCTAAAGTTAAATCCGGCTGAATATTTCCTAAATCTCTTTTGTCAGCATCTACCAAAACATTTTCTGCAACTATTTCTCCGGCAGCATTGTAGTATTGCATTTTTCCATCGGCGTCAAGCCCTGCACTTTTAAATCCCCAGAAAGTTCCAACAGGATATCCTTCGGCAATAATTTGAGAATATTGTCCGGACATACCCGCTAATCCGTGTAAAGATCCGCTGTAAATAACATCTGTTTTATACGTTGGATTGGATAGTTTTTCGATTTTTTGAACGTTGTGTCCTAAAGTCAAATTGGCATCCCATGTAAATTTATCTCCTTTTATAATGTCTGCATTTAGCGTAAGCTCTACTCCTTTATTTGACATTTCACCTACGTTTGCCAGCATATTCCCCACTAAATAAGGCGGTTGTGGCACTTCATACGTATATAATAAATCTCTTGTTGTTTTAGAGTACCATTCAAATGAACCTGTAATTCTGTTAAATAAACTAAAGTCAATACCCACATTTAATTGTTCTGTAGATTCCCATTTTAAATCAGGATTTGGGTTTTGTTTTGGAGAATAAGCCAAACTCCACGTTCCTGTAACCGGATCGTAGTAACTGTCATTGCCCACTCCTAAAATCGAAAGTGATTTATATTCACCAATTCCGTCCTGATTACCGGTAATTCCCCAACCAACTCTAAGTTTTAAATTTCCTAACCAGTCTTTAGACGAAGTCATAAAATCTTCGTTAGAAATTCTCCACGCCGCAGATGCAGATGGGAAAGTTCCCCATTTATTGTTTTCTCCAAAACGGCTAGAACCGTCACGTCTGACCGTTGCTGTCAACAAATATTTGCTGTCGTAACCGTAATTGGCACGCGCATAAAATGAAACCAAATTCGATTTTCCTTTATACGAATACACATCGCCCAAACGATAATTGTAACCTGCTCCTAAATTATTATAACCAAAAGCATCAGTTACAAAACCTGAACGTTGTGCGCCAAAACCTTCGTAAATATTTTCAAGGTATGAATATCCTGCCAGTGCGCTAATAGTATGTTTATCAATAACTTTATTATAATTAACATACAATTCGCCTTGCGCATTTGTAAATTCAGCATAAGTTCTTTGTGCATAACCGCCCTCCGTTCTTCCTTCCATAACCGCGTAAGAAGGTTTGTATGTACTTCCCTGCATCGCATTATGTTCTAATGAAATATTGGCAACTGCTAAGAAATCATTTAGGAATTTTACTTCGGTTTTAAAATAACCCAAAAGTCGGTGTCTTTCGTTATCAACCGTTCTGTTGGTTAAAATCTCTACCGGATTTTCGTAGATATTTCCTCCAACTGAAGAAAAATCTCCGTTTGCATCATAAACCGGAATTGTTGGGTTCAGGTTATAAGACCGTTCAAAAATTCTGTAATCAATTGGATGCCATTTATCGATATTGGCAAATAATCCCATATCAAATTTTACAGCTTTGTTGTCTCCAAGATATTGGTAAGCATTTACATTTCCGCTAATTCTTTCCAGACCACTTGTTTTTATAACGCCTTCATTGTTTAAGTACGAAAGTGACGCTCTAAAACCGCTGTCTGTTTTACCAGAATTTATGCTTAAAGTATGCGATTGCGAAATGGCAACTTGTTCTGTTTCTTTTTGCCAGTTGGTATTTCCGCCGTAATCAACAGCGTCAAGATTTCCGGTTTGGCGAACCTGAGCTCTCCATTGGTTTGCCGATAAAAGATCTAAATTATCAGCCACATAACCCACGCTTGATAAACCGCTATAGGTAACAGAAACGCCTTTTGTTCCTGATTTCGTAGTGATTATAATTACTCCGTTTGCTCCTCTTGAACCATATATGGCTGTCGCCGAAGCATCTTTAAGAATGTCAACGGATTTAATATCCGAAGGTTGCACAATATTAATATCAACACCTGCAATACCATCAACAACTATAAGTGGGCTGTTGCTTGCTGTTAATGAAGTTCCTCCGCGCAAGCGTAAAGTTGAACCTGCCGCAGGGTCTCCCGACGGACGAATCACATTCAATCCCGCCACTTTTCCCTGTAAAACCTGTTCTGTAGAAGAGATTGTTCCTTTAACCAAATCATCTGCACCAACGGTCGAAATGGCTCCGGTTAAATCTGATTTTTTCTGAGTTCCATATCCAACAGAAACTACCTGAACTTCTGCCAGTTGATATCCGTCATTTTGCAAACGAACATCGATATTGGAAGAAGCTGAAGTGATTTGAACTTTTTGTGTTGATGATCCGATGAACGAGACTTCGATTGCACCTCCTATGGCTACATCCAACGAAAATTTTCCATCAAAATCTGTTGTGGTTGCGTTTTTTGTGCCTACTTCAATTACCGAAGCTCCCGGCAAAACACTTCCTGTATTGTCATAAACGGTACCTGATACTTTCTTTTTTCCCTGTGCCAATATTCCTGCCGAAAGGAAAAGCATGAAAATCATGAATACCAACGATTTAGTAGTCCACATTTGATGCAGGACTATTTTTTTATTTTTACTACTATTCATTAGAATTGGTGTTTGGTTTGATAGTGATTATTTGTCTAAAGTTTTAAGCGGAATCGTCGTATCCGAAATTGTTTTGTCTTTATTGTCTTTTACTAAAACATGTATTTCACTTAAAGTCGGAATTCCCTGAAGCTCTGCAACCAAATTGACAAATCCTTTTATTTCAGCAGTGCCGCCCGTAAACTCGCCTTGAATTACTTTGCTTCCGGCTGTAATCGTGTAAAGTAATTTGTTTACGCCCGGTTCGTTGTTTTTTCGGTACATACCAAGAAAATCTCTTTGGCTAATCTGCAAAGGAAAAAATCCAAATACCGGTGCCGGCGGCGGCTCATAAGCACCTGCGTATAAAACCTGATCAGGAGTGGTTCCTGCCCAATCGTCTTTGACCATAAGAAAAACTAAATTTTCCATCACATAACCGTCTGGTGCATTGTAATACGTTTTTGGAACTAAGTCCATTTTGTAAAAACCGTTTCCTAAATCTTTCAATTTTGTTTTTTCCACAATTTCCGGAAGCCATGACTGGTATTCCTGTTTTACATCCCAGTTATTCAATCCACTGTGAATATGTACACTTGTTGCACCTTCAAAAACCGGAGCAAGATTGGCATTGAATAAAATACTAACCGGTTTGTCCAGAGTAGGTTTTGTTGGATACGATCTGATTAATTCGTTTGCTGTATAAAATGTAGTGAAATCTGTATAAGGCATATTAGCAACTTCACTTTGTTTTGATCCGTTTTTGTTTTTTAAACGAAACCAAAATCCTGCGCTTGCTGCAATTTCTGCCGGAGTCTTAGAAAAATAAGCCGTTGGAGTTAAAGTAAAACTCCACATTTTATTGCCTTCGTAATGCAATTTTGCAAATTCTGATGAGTTTTCCCAGTTGCCCGCATCCGGTTCTGATGGTGACCAGATCCATATGTAAAGATCTTCATTTTCTGCAAACGTGGTTCCGGCAAGATCAAAATACCACGTAACCTGCTCATCGTATTTGTATACTACCGGAAACGATGACATTGCTCCTACGGCTCCGGTGGTTTCTTGCGCAGTGATGAAACCCGGCGCCATCAAAAGGGCAAGTAAAATTGTATATATAAATTTTTTCATATTAGTTAATAGCATTTAATTTGAATACATAAGACACAAAGGCAATTCCGCCTGAAGAATGCACTAATTGAAGTTCCATTTCGTCGTTGTTACCCGGAACAGAAGTCAGTCTGAGCTCATCTGTTTTTTGCGTTTTCTGAACATCACTGTACAAATAAATTCGTACCGGACCGCTTGCATTGGTAGGCTGAAAATCGGAGCTTAATCTCCAAAATCCTGTTTTTGCAAATAGTGGAGGAACGTCTCCCAGAACTTCATAACTTGTAGGATTCATTTTTTCATCTACATTGAATTTAATTTTAAAATCTTCGTAGTTAAAATAGGTACTCAAGTTTTGTTCACTCGGTTCGATGGCATTTGCCTTAGCAGATTCATCAACCATTTTCAAATTTGTTAATCCCCAATTTCCATTTACTTTTTCGTATAGGGTAATCGGATCAACAGCGCTTCCGTCTTCTGTGTTATCACAACCAATAGTGATTAAACACATAAAAACAGCTAACCAGTAAATACTTTTACATCTCATAAATTTGTGGTTTGTTTTGTTAGTTTTTTATCTCCGTAAAGACAGAACGAAACTAGAGGTTAAATAAATCTAAAAAAAAAGATCTGAGAAAAATCAAGATAAAATTCGAGTATTTTTACACACAGATAATTGAATATCAAATATTTATCTATTTAATATATTTATAAAAATCAAGATGCTGTTTAGACTAAATTCCGTTTTTTTTATGGCAATAATGACAATATGAAAATTAATGCAGGTATTTTTTTCACTATACATATTTATGATTGCTTTTTATTGTATAATTGCAAGTTATTAGATTGGTTTTAACATTTTGAAGCGATTTGACTGCTTAAATTGCTCAATTTTGGATCCAAAATGCTAATTTTAAAATGCTCAATCATCAACTCTTTACATTCCGTATAAAAACGAATTAACCCAACAAATCAAAAACTAACTTTACTATAACCAAACCATCATGCGAAGAATATTAATTCTGTATTTTTTTATTGCAGGTTTTTCTTTGGCTGCGAAAGAGAAAAATCCTGTTTTGGAAGAATTAGACAAAGTGCTTCTTAAAAAAGAAGTGTACTTGAAAAAGAAATATCATAAAATTGCAGCCTTAAAAAAAGACCTTTCCAAATTTACCTTAAGCCAAAATAATGAACAATTGTATAATTGTTATATGTCTTTATTTGAAGAATACAAATCGTTTAAGTACGACTCTGCTTACTACTATTTAGAAGAAGCAAAAATCAAAGCCATTGTTTTAAAAGATCCGAAATTTTTGGCTAAAAGCCGAATTAAAGAAGGTTTCGTTTTGCTTTCATCCGGATTATTTAAAGAAGCAATTGATACTTTGAATGTAATCGACGACAATAAACTTGATCAAAAAAACAAATTCGAATATTATTCCATCAAAGCCCGCGCCTATTATGATCTTGCCGATTATAATAAGGATCAGCGTTTTAACATTCATTATGTGCAACAGGGAAATCATTTCCTGAAAAAAGCATTGGAATTAATTGGCACAAACAGCAATGCCTATTGGGCCGCAGAAAGTTTAAAACGGCTTAAACAACAAGACTGGCGTGGTGCTGAATTTGCTTTTAGTTACTGGATTAACAACTATAATTTACCTCCTGATTATTACGGTATTGCGACTTCCAGTCTCGGTTATATTTATTCGGAAAGAGGCTATACCAAAAAAGCCATTTATTACCTCGCACTCGCCGCTATTGCCGATGTAAAAAATGCGACAAAAGAAACAGTTGCTTTACGAAATCTCGCCAACGAACTTTTTAAAATGGGCGAATTAGATAAGGCAAATGAGTACATAAATATTGCTATGGATGATGCGACTTTTTACAATGCGAGACATCGAAAAATTGAAATTTCGTCGATTTTGCCCATTATCGAAAAAGCACAATTAAATAATGTAAAAGACAAAAATGATAAACTCGAAAGAATCATTATTCTATTGACCATTCTGACTTTCATCATTATTTTGTTTCTAATTATCATCTTCAAACAATTAAAAGAAAAGAATAAAGCCCGAAAAATTATGGCTTCTTCCTACGCTCAATTGCAGGAAATGAATGTGAGTTTAAGTGAGGCCAATGCCATTAAAGAAGAATATATTACTTATTTTATCAAGGCGACTTCGGCATTCATTAATAAGATAGATCATATTCAGAAAAGTACTCTTCATAAAATAATTACTAAAAAAACAGATGAAGTTATTGCGAGTTTAAAACGATATAATGTAAAGGAAGAACGAGAAAATCTCTTTCACCAGTTTGACGAAATCTTTTTGAGATTATTCCCGACTTTTGTAAACGATTTTAATAATTTATTCCCGAATGATCATAAATGCGTGGTAAAAAAAGGGGAACTTTTAAACACGGAATTACGCATTTTTGCATTATACAGATTAGGAATTCAGGACAGCAGCCAGATGGCAGAATTTCTTGAACTTTCTGTGGCTACAATATATACGTACAAAACAAGAATCAAAAGCAAATCAGATTTTAAAGATACTTTTGAAGAGAAGATTATGGCGATTAAAACGATATAAAGTTTTGCCAAGAATTTTACTAATTCTCACTAATTATTCTTTGCGATAATTTATCAACTAGAATTAATTTATAAAAATTAATTCGTGAAAATTCGTGAAATTCGTGGCAACCTTTTAAACTTTTTACTCTGATTCTAATTGCAGTATCACATTTTGATAACGTGTACTCAATGAAAATAACTGCTCTGCAAAAATCATAATCGCAAGCGGGACAAACAAAAATGCTGTTAAATCTTTTTCGTATAAAAAATAACTCGTTACAATAAAAATTCTCGCATATTCCAGATAATAAATCCAGTTGCGTTGTTCTAGTAAAGCACCGCAATTGACTAATGTTATCAGAATAAAACTCAGCACAAAAACTTTATCAAAGAGATTTAAAAACTCAAAATAATAGGTAAAAACAGTTAGGAATAAAGTACAGATTCCCAATTGAATATAAAGGTAATTTCTAAATTTCAACCTTTGGTGCGGATTACTTTTATCCTGTAGAAATCGCTTTTCTAATATCGGTCGAATATCCTGATCCATGTGTGCCGGGCTTCCAAAAACAGCTTTCCACCTGGCTTTAAATCCTGAGGAACGTTTCCATAATTCGTAAATTTCAAAATAGTAATGAAAATGCTGCCAAAGAAAACTGTAGCTCTTTAGCGGATGCGTTAAACCGTATTTTGGTTTTTCTTCTTCTTCCTGGAAAGTTCCAAAAATACGATCCCAAAAAGTAAACATATCTCCATAATTTTTATCGAGATATTTCTCGTCAGATGCGTGATGAACGCCGTGAATGGATGGTGTTACAAAAACATATTCAAGCCACTTTATTTTACCAATAAGCTGTGTATGCGTAAAAAAGGAATAAGCTCCGTGTACAATCAACATCGTAATTACCATAGCAGGATGAAAACCAACCAGCGGAAGAACACACCAAAAACCAGTTCTTACAACGGCCTGAAAAGTGGTAATTCTGGCTGCAGCCGTAAAATTAAATTCTTCACTATGATGGTGTACAATATGCGCTGCCCAGAAAAAATTGACTTCATGACCCAATCTGTGGTACCAATACCAAACAAAATCTGTTGCGAGAATTAGGGCAAACCAGACAAAAATATTAATTGGAATATCCATAATTCGGTAATTATTATAGACCAAATAATAGAGCTGATAAAAACTTGCGGCTACAAAAAGATTGATTAATCTTTCGGCAACACCAATACTAATGTTCGAAACAGAGCTTTCGTAATTGAAAATCTCAGGTCTTTTTTTTCTTTGTGCCAATTTGTATTCCAAAAACAAAAAAATGAAAAACGCCGGCATGGCAAACGCCAGAAAATTAATATGTTCCATTTAATAATTACTTTTAATTGCAAAAAATCAGGTCTTTAATTCAGTATTACTTTAACTAAAAAGATATTTTCATCCTTTACTATTTCAAATAACTGATGAAAATATGCTTATTGAACTTGGGAAATCAGTCTTTAATTCTGCTTGAACTTTGGCGCATTCAATGCAACTTCTTTTACTGATTGCGTATCGGCCACTTTTTTCAAAGCAATAATGTAAGCGGCAATTCGTGGTGTTACATCATGTTTTGCTGCAATTCTGAAAACAGTTTCAAAACCTTTTTCTAAAATATCTTCCAAACGTGTATTTATTTGGTGAATTCTCCACGACTCTAAAAGCGAATTCTGAAGCCATTCAAAATACGAAACCGTTACACCGCCTGCATTTGCCAAAATATCCGGAACTACCAAAACATTGTTTTCATGCAAAATCTGGTCAGCATCTGATGAAACAGGTCCGTTTGCGCCTTCAACAATAATTTTAGCTTTAATTTGGTGCGCATTTTTCTGTGTAATTACATCTTCTTTTGCGGCCGGAATAACGACATCAACTTCCAAAAGCAATAAATCTTCGTGTTTTATAGCAACTGAATTTGGATATCCTTTGATGCTTTTGTTGTTCAGGTTATAATACAAAATCAACTCAGGAATATTAAGTCCGTCAGGGTTGTAAAATGCTTCTGAAACATCACTTACTGCGACTACCTTCAATCCTTTTTGGTGTAAAAACAATGCGGAATGCAATCCAACATTTCCAAATCCCTGAATGGCAACTGTAGATCTTGCCGGTCTTAATTTTAATTTTTGAAGTGCCAAAAGTGTAATAATGCTTACACCTCTTCCGGTTGCTTCTACCCTGCCCAAAGAACCTCCGGAATGCAAATGTTTTCCGGTTACTACGGCATGAATTGGTTTGCCGTGAAGTAATGAAAATTCATCCATCAACCAGCCCATTTCATCAGGCCCGGTTCCCATATCCGGTGCCGGAACATCTTTTTCGGGTCCAAAAATATCAGATAAAGCTTTGGTATACGCTCTTGTAATTTTTTCTAATTCTGTTTTAGAAAGTGTTCTGGGATCGCAAATGATACCGCCTTTTGCGCCACCAAACGGAATTCCGGTTACGGCAGATTTCCAGGTCATCCAGGCTGCCAGTGCTTTTACTTCATCAAGATTTACTCCGTTATCATAGCGAATTCCACCTTTTGAAGGCCCTAAAGCTGTGTTGTGAATCACGCGGTAACCTTCAAAGTTTTGCACGTTTCCATTGTCCAGCACAATAGAAAAATTAACCACGATTTGTTTTTCAGGCCGCTGCAATTTCTGCCTGATTGATTCATCAAGATTAAGAATATCTGCTGCGGTATTAAAGCGATCAATCATAGATTGAAAGGGATTCTGTTTAATTAATTCTGCACTCATTTTATATGTCTTTTAATTGGGGTTATTTTTTTGATTTAGAATTTTACCTGAGTCTCTTTAAGAGAATTTTTACTGCAAACAATTGCCTGGTCTACAACACGGAATTTTAATAAGACAGCATTGCATCATTATGTTGGTATTTCTATTTGATCTCATTTGATGATTTTTAATAGTTCTAAAAAAAGCCTTTCATGATGCATGAAAGGCTAAAAAAAAAATAACTAACAAAGTCCATTTTCTATTAACGCCATTTCATTGCAGGATTCATCATGCAACACATCGTGAAGCAGCACATAACCTGAATGATATTTTGACTAGAGTTTCTCATTGTTATGGCAAATCTATAAATTATATTTTATATATTCTATAGAATTAGTCGAGTTTATTTTTATTAATTTAAAACTTAACACTAAAATACCTGTAAATTAACGAATTAAGGCTCTTAAAAAATTAAGTAAATTGAGAAATAACGATTAAAACAATAGAAATTAGGGCTAAAAAAATACCAATGAAATTAATTTTCGATAATTTTTCTTTGAAAAAAAGCAAACCAACAAGGCTTCCCAAAATAATAACGCCTATATTCATTCCGGCAAAAACGGTAGATGGATTTTCTGAGAATGCCTTATGTGCTTTTAGATAGAAGAGAATATTTCCGAAATTAAAAATTCCGACCAAAGCTCCAAAAAGTATATTTTTAGATTCTAATTTTACTTTTTTGAATACCGAATCATAAATAACAACAAGTAAAGAAACTGCAAGAGCAATATCAAAAATGACAAACAAAGATGTTGTGTATGGTAAATGTGTATAAAGCGCAACTTGTTTAAAAAGAATATCAATTACGCCAAAACCAAGTAAAACAACGGCAGGATAAATCCACTTATTTTCAGCATTTCCGGTATTTTTGCTTAAAATGAATAACAACGCGATGAAACCAATTATAAGTCCGATTACTTTATAAGAATTGAAGTCTTCTTTAAAAATAAACAAAGCAGCCAAAATTGGAATAAATAACGACAAACGCTGAGCTGCATCTGTTTTTACAATTCCCATATATTTTATTGATGTAATAAGAAACCAGAAAACGACCGGCAAAAGAATTCCTATTGCGATGTAGAGATTCCACGGCGCAGTGGTATGAATTTCAGAAAAATCCGGACTAAAGGTAAAATAACATAATACCAGAGCAAACACATAATTGAATGCTACAATTTGAATTGGGTTGCCATTATATTTTCTGGTCATTTTGAAAATAACTCCAACAATTACGCTACAAAGAATACTTAACAGAAGAAATAACATAGAATAAGTTTTAAACACAAAAATAAGGTTTATCTCTTTTATACTTTCCAAAAAAAGATATTAATCGCTCTTTAACCAACCAGTAATACTCATTCTGGTATTTTGTGTAACCAAAACCTCATGAACTAATTCATTGCTTTTAAAGAAAACCGTTTTTCCCTGGGTTGGTGCAATTTTCTGATTGTTATTTTCCTGGTGGATCATTAATTCTCCGCCATCGGCTTCTTTCCAATTACTGTTTAAATAACTGATCATGGAATACTTGCGACTTGGATTGTTTTTAAACTGATCTAAATGTTTGAGATAAAAATCACCACGTTCGTATAAGGAATAATGAAATTCATAACCGGTAATTCCGGCGTAGCAACTTTCGTTTAAATAGACAATGAAGGCATCGATTTGGGCAAAAAACGCATTCTCAAAAACATTATTATGCTTTTTATCTAACCAGTAAATTGAATCGCTTCTGATTGCACCATCGTAAGAGAGTTTTTCCGAATTTCCTATTCCGGCAGCAAGCAGTAAACTTCTTTCATTTAAATCATATAAGTTTTGTTTTAAATGATTTGCCAATTCCGGGCTTAAAAAATCCTTAGATATTCCAACTTTATTCTCAATATAACTCGAAATCAAATCTTCGAAACTATTTTCCATTTTTATTTTGGGAAAAACTGCAAATACAGCCAACGAAGCAAGGTAGAGCAAATTAAACTGGTAAAGGCTTTATTTTCAATAAATAAAAAACTGTGTCAGGAGATTACTAAATCTTTTTCAAAGTTTAAAACCTTGAAAAGATAGTCGCGTATAAAAAAACCCGGCAGGTTTTAAAACCTGTCGGGTTTGATGTCTTAAAACATACAATTAATTAATAATTATAATTCACAACTAATATTAATTAATCTATAGTTTACTAATATAACTTCCGTACATATCTTTAAACTGATGTCCTTTAGCAACGCGGTCTTTGCTTAGTTTTTTATATTCAACCAATCCCCATAAAATAAATTCTTTGAAGAAATATTGGTCTTTTTTGTCTAATTCGGGTTGGTATCTTTTTACTAAAACATCCAATGGTGTTACTTCATCCAAAATTTCCTGATAATCAGCATCCGAAGCATCGTCTAATAATTCGAAACCGCTTTCTGTAAAAAACCATTCGATTAAATCACTGTAAGCCGTTTTCTCCCCTGATTTTTCCAGTTTTTCTATTTTTGGCAACAGTGTTGGAAATAAAGTCTTGATTGCTGAGCCTAACAAACTTTGCGCAACAAAGGCTGCTCCCTCCTGCTCGCCTTCGTACACCAATTCGACTTTTCCGGTAATAGCGGGAATAATTCCAATAAAATCAGACAGACGCAAATTTGTTTGATCAATTCCTGCTTTTAATGCTCGACGTTCTGCTGTACTAATCAGGTTTTCAAAAGCTGTAATACTCATTCTGGCACTTACACCACTTTTATTGTCGATATATTCACTATCACGTGCTTCAAAACTAATTTGCTCTAAAATATCGCGAGCCAATTCCGGTACATAAACAATATCACTTTGATTTACATCCAATTTTGCTTCCTGTTCGGTAATGGTTCTGGCAATGGCAACGGTTTCAGGGTAATGTGTTAGAATTTGAGAACCAATTCTATCTTTTAAAGGCGTTACGATACTTCCTCGGTTGGTGTAATCTTCCGGATTTGCTGTAAAAATAAATTGCATATCAAGCGGCATTCTTAACTTGAAACCTCTAATCTGAATATCGCCTTCCTGTAAAATATTAAATAAAGCTACCTGAATTCTCGCTTGTAAATCTGGTAATTCGTTGATTACAAAAATACAACGATTCGCTCTCGGAATCATTCCAAAGTGAATTACGCGATCATCTGCATATGATAATTTCAAATTTGCAGCTTTGATTGGATCAACATCTCCAATTAAATCAGCTACGGTTACATCCGGTGTTGCTAATTTTTCAAAGAAACGTTCGCTTCTGTGCAACCACGAAATTGGCGTTTCATCTCCTTTTTCAGCAATGATATCTTTTGCAAAACGAGAAATCGGATTTAAAGGATCGTCGTTAATTTCTGAACCTGTTACAAACGGAATATATTCGTCTAATAATTCTACCATCTTGCGTGCTAAACGGGTTTTAGCCTGACCACGAAGTCCCAACAAATTGATATTGTGGCGCGATAAAATAGCACGTTCCAACTCTGGAATTACGGTGTTTTCAAAACCATGAACACCTTCAAAAACCGGCGCTCCTGATTTTATTTTTTCCCGTAGATTATTTCGTAATTCGTCCTTTATACTTAAACTTTTATATCCTGCGGCTTTTAACTGACCTAATGTATTTATGTTTTCTATTTTCATATTGTTTATTTAAAAATTGAAAGATTTAATGATTTAAAAATTCAATTAATACTTGATTTATTTTTATTCAAAAAACGTACCGACCTAACGAACGCTTCGACTCCGCTCAGCGCGACAATTGGAACCTTTGAACCTAAAAATTAACGTACCCGCTTCTTCCTATTTGTTTCATAATCCTCAAAAATCATTTCTCCCAAACCTTTTAGTCCGGTGTAAAATGCTTTTCCCTGATTGGCTTCGGTAAAATGATTCACAAAACGCTGTAGATACGGATCGTTTGCAATCATAAAAGTCGTAATGGGAATGTGTAATTTTCTGGCTTGCTGTGCCTGCGTGTAGCATTTGTCGACAATATATTCGTCAAGACCGTTACTATTCATATAATAAGAACCATCGCGCTCGCGCACGCAGCTCGGTTTTCCATCGGTAATCATAAAAATTTGCTTGTTGGTATTTCGCTTTCTTCGCAAAATATCCATTGCCAATTGCAGTCCGGCAACTGTGTTTGTATGATACGGCCCGACTTGCAAATAGGGTAAATCTTTAATTGGAATTGTCCACGCATCATTACCAAAAACCAAAATATCAAGCGTATCTTTTGGATAACGTGTGGTGATTAATTCGGCCAACGCCATTGCTACTTTTTTAGCCGGCGTGATTCTGTCTTCACCGTACAAAATCATACTATGGCTAATGTCTATCATCAAAACGGTGCTCATCTGGGCCTTGAATTGCGTTTCTTCTACAACCAAATCATTTTCGGTTAACATGAAACTTTCAACACCGTTATTAATCTGGGCATTTCGTAAACTTTCTGTCAACGAAATACGTTCTAAACCATCTCCAAAATTAAATTCACGGAATTCTCCGGTATGTTCATCGCCATTTCCGGCATGTTTGGTTTTATGATTTCCGTTTCCGGAACGTTTTAAATTTCCAAAAATTTGATCTAAGGCCTGCTGTCTTATGGCACGTTCTGTTTTAGCAGTAATTCCAAAACCGCCGGTTCCATCCTCTTTAACCTCGTCTTTTATGTAACCTTTCTTTTTTAAATCTTCGATAAAATCATCGATTGTGTAGCTTTCGTCTGTCAGTTTATATTCCTTATCCAGCTCGCGAAGCCAGTCTATCGCTTCATCAAAATCGCCCGAAGTATGGGTGATAAGCTCTTTAAAAATACCAAAAAGCTTTTCAAACGGAGACTGAAAAGGGGCTTCGTATGTCTTAAAATAAAAACCTTTTTTAAATTCGTTTTTCATAATTTTAAAATTACGTTATTTTAGAATTACGCAAAAAGAAACGCTTATTAATTTTTAGTTAAAGTATTTTGCCTAAAACGAACGAATATTAGGCAGAACTATACTAGTTATTCAAACTTTCCGTCAACATAATACCATGCATTATTTTCAAATCTAAAGGTAGAGAATTCATAGTGCGTTTGCGGTTTATCATTGGAATTTAAAAAATAAGCTTTGAACTCGACTGTATTTTCAGACGAATTTAGGATTTCTAATTTATGCCATTCATTAGTTGTTGCCCATTTCAAAATTTCGGCTTTCGAATAATAATGTCTCTCAGACACATGAGTTGTGGCTAAAAGATAATCGGCATTATGAGTCGCATAAGCCGAATATCTGGAGCGCATTAAAGCTAATGCAGTTGGTGCCTTTTGATCGTTTTCAAGATATAATTCACAACAATTTTCAAAAAGCAAACCAGTATCGCAATAGCATTTTTTACTCTCCATCAACCTGCTCTTCGCCGTTAATTTTTACATGCAGCTGATTCAATAAAACCTGATATCTGCTGATTTCTCTTAAATCTTCATCTTCTTCGGCATGATCCAGTAATTCGTCTAAAGTTTCATTTACTTCAAGCAATTTATTATTGGCTTCCCTATTGTTTTTTACAGCAATCAAATCAATAATTTCCTGCACACTTATTTTTAAATCTTCGAATTTCATATTTTTTGTTTTGTTTTTTATTTTTTGTTTCAAGTTTCAGGTTTCAGGTTGCTTGGCGTAACTTGAAACCTGAAACAAAGAAAACTTGAAACTTTTTTTACTCTTGTGCTTTATCTTCGTTGAATTTTTTGATAATTGTTTTCAGCTTTTCTTTGCGAGCAATTTCGGCCTGTTTTACTTTATTTTGGGCTTTGTGCAATTTGTCGTTGTGTTTTTTGATATTCCTTTCGTTGTTGCGTCCCATTATATTTCTCTTTTAATTTGGTCTAAAGTTTTCTCGGTGTAAATCAATTCAGTTATAATTTCTTGTCTTAAATCGGCAATATCATCATAATCAAAATGTTTTGCCCAGGATGTTAATTGCTGCAAGTTTCGGATTTGTTTGATGCGTTTTGTGGTTTCAAAACTTGTCCTTAAAATCGCTTTTTTATTATAATCAGGATTATTTTTGTGCTGATAGGTTACGGTGTTTTTATCAAAATCAGCATCAATATAATATAGTTTTTCATCGGCATTATCAGGATGAAATTCGCTCCAGGCAGCAAAACCTATTTTAGTTTTAGACGGAGTTTCCGGATCCATTGCAATTAAGCGCCATTTGCTGTTGGCCAGTCTTCCCCAATGATTCGAAATGCGATACATTCCGGCTTCTGTATAGTAATAAGTACTTCCGGCTTTGCTTTCAAACTGTTTTTTTAAGCCTTCAATTTCATTTGCCAGCACTTCATGAAAAACACAAAATGTGTTTTTGAATGAGTTAGGATGTGGCTTAAAGTTTTTTTGCATGTGCAAATATACTGAGATTGTTGCGAACTCCCTAAATCAAACAATAAATGATTAACTTTGCTGCTTCAATTTTAAATAAAAAAGTCATGTCTAAAGATTCACACGAGAAAATGTTGCAAAAAGGAGTTTATACCGGCATCATAGAAAAAGATGAAAACAATAATTATTTCTGTGGAGCATATCTTTTAGATTATAAAATCGCACATACTAACTTTACTGTTGGTGACTGGATTACAATTAAATCGGTAATCGAAAATCCAAGCGACATTAGCTACGATAAATATCCTAAAAAATCTAAAAACTTTGATAAGGCAAATAATAAGCCGGAGAATAAATAAGTTTTGTTTCAGGTTTTTCTTTGTTTCAAGTTTGAAATGAGATTTAACCGCAATGATCGCAAAGATTTACGCAAGGTTCGCAAAGCTTATAACAGAAGGCTTTGCGAACTTTTTGCATTTATTAAACTTTAATATTCAAAAAACTTTTCGTGCTTTTCGTTTATTTTAGTTTTCTATAATCCAGCTATAACATTTAAACGCTTAACATTTAACTTCTAACATTTTACATATTTCGATAATATTTTTTCCTTCAAAAGTAAAAAATTAAAAAAAAGTGTACCTTTGCAAAAAATTTGTCGTTTTGAAATAAAAAAAACTGATTTCAAACTAATAGACAATAAGTTACCTTTTATTTATGAAAAAAATAGTTGAATACCGCAAGTTACTAAACGTTGAAAAAACTGCAGAGTTAAAAGATTTAAAGACCATTTATCGCAATGCGATGAAAGAATCTCATCCAGATAAATTTCAAGGTGATGATGCTGGTTTGAAAGCTGCAGAAGAAAAAAGTAAAGCTATTATTGAGGCTTACCACTTTTTGGTTAGTATTAACCCTGAGACAATTAAAGCAAATTTACCTGAGTATACAGAAACGATTTCAACTTGTTCAATTACTGATTATAAATTTGTTGAAGGTCGTTTAATTATCGATTTCTCTAACGGAAGTGTTTACGAATACATTAGTGTTCCTAAAGCTACGTACGTTAAAATGGTCAATGCAGATTCTCCTGGAAGATTTGCAAAAAGACATATTTTAAACTCTTTTACATGGAGAAAGAAAACAAATCAGGAATAGATTTACGCTATACTATTTATAAAAGCATTCTGACAACAGAATGCTTTTTTTATGCTTAAAAATTAAAAAATTGTATTTTTTATTTTCAAATAATAATATAATTAAAAGTTTTAGGGCGAATTCAATCGGTAAACACACTGAAAACATGAGAATTAAGCATAAAAAAACTATAACAAAATTTTAGGTTACAAAATTCTTTAAGTTTTATATTTTTAGATACTTTTGTTGCACAAATCAATTAACTAATTAATTTTTTATAATGAAAAAAATACTTTTTTTACTTACCGCTTCTGTAGCGATAATTTCTTGCAGCAAAGTTAAAGATGGAGAGTACCTTATTACAGGAACTGCTACAGGAATCGAAAACGGAAAAACGATCATTCTTCAAGGTCAGGACCCAACTACTAAAATGCCATTAGCTCTTGATACAGTAAAAGTAGAAAATGGAAAATTTGAAATTAAAGGAAAAGTAACTGAACCAGCATTTCATACTTTAATTCTTCAAGGTGCAAACGGACCAATTCCTTTTATATTAGAAACAGGAGAAATTAAAATTGCTATCGATAAAGACAGCATCCACAAATCTAAAATTTCAGGAACTTATAATAATGATGAGTACGTAAAATTCAACGACGAACTTACAAAAACTCAAAAAGCATTAGTTGATTTTCAAAAAAACAACACTCAAAAAATGCAAGCTGCACAACAAGCTCAGGATACTGCAACTATCAACGGTTTGATGAAACAATACATGAAAATTCAAACTGAAGTTCAGGCTGATTCTAAAAAGAAATATTTAGCTTACGCTGAAGGTCACCCAAAATCGTATATCTCTGCTTTGATTATTCAAGGTATGTTAGGAGATCCTTCTACTGATGTTAAAAAAGCAGAAGCGTTATACAACTCATTAGATGAGTCTGTAAAAAATACAGCTCCGGGAAAAGAAATTAAAACAAAACTTGGTCAAGCAAAAATGCCTGCAGTTGGTGCAACAGCTCCTCCTGTTGGTGACGCTAAATGAAGGTCAGATTTTTCTGCACCAAATCCACAAGGGAAAGTAATTTCGCTTAAAGAAAGCTTAGGAAAAGTAACTATAGTTGACTTTTGGGCTTCATGGTGTGGACCATGCAGAAAAGAAAATCCGAATGTTGTAGCGATTTACAAAGAATTACATTCTAAAGGACTAAATATTGTTGGAGTATCATTAGATAAAGAAAAAAGCAAATGGACAGAAGCTATCGCAAAAGACGGCTTAACCTGGACACATGTTTCAAACCTTAAATTTTGGGATGAACCAATTGCACAACAATATAAAGTAGAATCTATTCCGGCAACTTTTATTCTTGATGCATCAGGAAAAGTAGTTGCTCAGGACTTAAGAGGTCCTGAATTAAGAGCAAAAATTATAGAGCTTTTAGCTAAATAATACCAATATTCAGAATAAAATAAAAAAATCTCCCTAGTGGAGATTTTTTTATTTTATTCAATACCAATGAATTAAAAAATACTTTTAAAATAACTTAAAATTAATTGCATTTTTACTTTGTAAACCTCAAAAACGTTTATATATTTGCAACCGCTTAGCAAAACAAAGCGCACTAATACAAGCTTCGGGGAGATACTCAAGCGGCCAACGAGGGCAGACTGTAAATCTGCTGTGTGAACTTCGCAGGTTCGAATCCTGCTCTCCCCACGGAAAGGCCTAAAAGGCGGAAAACTTAAAGTTTTCATTCTTTTTAAAAAGCCACAAAAAATGTCTGAAGACCTGCAAATTCAAGGATTTGCAGGTTTTTTTTATTTTAGGCCTGTTTTCAATATTTATAAATCCTCACAAAATTAAAGGTGCAGAATCGGTGCACTTTCCGGCGCGCTGAAAAGTGCACCAGAAACAGTAAAAATCCCTTATATCATAGGGGTTAACGAGATTAACGACTTGATTTGGCAGTAATATTATTCTACATTTATTAATTTAAAAAGTAGGATTATGTTGGAAAGCAGTTTTGGTTTGGGATTCTTTTTAAAAAGACCCAAAATAGAAAGTAAAGAATGGATCGTATATTTCAGAATAACTGTTGACGGTATCCGTAAGGAAAGCTCAACTAAGAGAAAATGGGATAATACACGATGGGATCAAAGGTTCGAAAGAGCAATCGGCTCAAAGGAAGATGCAAAGTCGCTGAACTTCTTTTTGGATTCGCTGACTTTAAAAATCAATGAAATCAAAACCGAAATGATGTACAGCGGCAAAACCATAACCGCTGAGAAAATTATGGACGAGGTTCTGGGAAGGACCGCGCCAAAGATTAAGGTTCTCGAAGAATTTCAAAAGCATAATGATGAAATGGAGGCGCTTCTTGGAAAAGGCTATGCAAAAGGCACCCTTGACCGGTTTACCATTACTAAAAACCATTTGACTGCGTTTATAAAATTCAAGCTTAAAAAGCACGATCTTGAATTTTCGGATTTGAATCTTGAGTTTGTAAAGGACTTCGAGTTTTACCTTAGAACTGTACGCGACTGCAGCAACAACACCACCCTAAAATATATTGCAAATTTCAAAAAGATTGTAATCCGCGCCATTGATAAGGAGTTAATCACCAAGGACCCATTTAAGAACTTTAAGGGACGTAAAACAAAACTGGTGAAAAAACCACTCACCGCACAGGAATTGTACGAACTTGAAAGTCATTATTTCACAACTGACAGGCTCAATGTCGTAAGGGATGTATTTGTCTTCCAATGCTACACTGGTCTGGCTTACATAGACGCTTATCAATTAAAGAAAACTGATATCAAAGAAGGCATTGATGGAAATCTATGGATTATGTCCGAAAGGCAGAAAACAAACTCATCATTTAATGTCCCTCTTCTTCCCCAAGCACTGAAAATAGTTGAAAAATATAAAGAGCACCCGCTGTGTATCCAGCGTGGAACCGTGCTTCCTGTTTCATCCAACCAGAAAATGAATGAGTATCTAAAGGAGGTGGCAGTCTTGTGCGGCTTTCCTTTTACATTAAACACGCATATGGCACGCCGTACTTTTGGAAGCACTGTGACATTAAATAACAACGTCCCTATTAATGTAGTTAAAGAACTGCTGGGTCATGCATCGGTAAAACAGACTGAGGCATATGCTATAACTGAGCAGGCCACAATCGGACGTGAAATGTCTATTCTCAATAAAAAACTCAATAAAACTGGATCCAAAATATCTAAACCTGATTTGGCGGTTCTCAGTAGGCTCGAAAAGGAAATTCAGGCAATCAAAAAGAAATACAACATTTCTTCGTGATCAATAAATTTCAAAATATATTTAAAATTAAAAGAGGCTATCTCAAATATTTTGAGATAGCCTCCTTTTACACAACTTAACTTCGCTTTTATATCCTGGATGATAAGATGGGGTGTACTTAATGTATCCTAAATCCTGAAGCTGTTTAAAATACTTATGATAAGTCGGCAGCGTATTCACATGTGACAGCTCCATAATTTTACTGCGGCTGACTTTAATCCTTCTTCTTTGGCCCTGCCTATAGCCTAATCCTAGTATTGCTGTCAAAATTGATAGATGCCAGACATTTAGTTTAGGATCATTACTATACATTGACAGATAACTCATTATATAGCTTTCTTTTAATCTCTTAGTGTTTATCATCATCAAATAATTTTTGAAGATCTTGTTTATTATAGTAGTACGATCCAAGCACTTTTTTGAAACGGACTTTTTGGCTTGTTCTAAGATTCTGTACTGAACCTGCTGAAATATCAAGCAGTTTTCTCACAGACTTGCTTTTAATCCACTCTGGTTCCAAAGTTTCTTTCCGTCCAGAATCCTTATCTTTAAATAAAGCCTGTATTTTATCTACTAGAAGAAGACCAAACTGTCTCAGATCTTCCTTGGTTACAATTTCATTCATAATACAATTTCATAAAATTATTAATTGCAGAACCTTTAACTGTCCGCATCAGCTGAAAACAAAAAATATACTTCACTGCCACGATTTTTTTTAAAAGATGGTCTATACTTTATGTATCCATACTGATGAAGTTCCTGGACACATTTATGATACGTATTTGCTGAAGAAACTTTAGCAATAACAATAATCTCCGAGCTAAAGACAAAAATTGGATTAATAAAGCCCTTAACGGATCTCAATTGTAATAGAGCTGCATAAATGGCAATATGCATTGGACTAATCCGGTAATCATTCTCTATTGCGGTGAAAAAATCCGATAAAGGCTTTAATTTTTCCATAACTTTTAAAGTGAGGGAGTTTTTCTTTTCTTTACTTTATTATCTTTCCTCCCTGAATCACCTTCATCAGAATCTAGATTTTTTTTTTGATCTTTAGATACTGATTCTTTTTGAGATTCAGCCTTTTTCTCTTCCTTACTCTCTCGATGATTAATTCTTTGTAAATTTTCATCATAAACATTAACAGTCTTAAACTGGGGATTTGCCTCCACAAACATTTTACTTTCAACACCGCTAACTACGAAAGTCGCTGACTGAAGATTTCCTTTTTTAAGGGAATTTAAAAGGTCTTCTCTATACTGCGGAGTATTGAGCTCTTTGATTGAATGTTTTGCCAGACTTGCTTCCAAATCATACCCATAATTCTGATGGTATTGGTTCAGCTTAAAATTACCATTGTCAGATTGTTTAAAGTCGATTTTCAGCCAGCAATTATAGCTCTCCCCTTCTTTGTTTTTAAGATCTTTATTGACAGATCTGCCTTCCATCAAATTATAAGCCTCTTTCATTGTAATGCTGGCGCTGTCTTTGTTGATGTAGAAGGTCTGTTCCAGACCAGGTTTGTTTTCTTCTTTCTGGAGATTGACATGATAGGAATTAAAAAAGTACATATCTGTCTGCTCAGACCTTTTGAAATTTAATTCTACAGTTAAGGTATCCTTATTTGGCAGACCATTGTTCATAATGCCGGTGTGCATAATTTTAAAATCCTTATCTCCATTCATTATGTTCTCTCGCAGTTCAGCATCGAACGTTTCTCCAAATCCAGTATATTTTAACTGGTCTTTCAGGTATTCTAAATTTTTCTCATTCATTGCGTTTTCATTTAAATTATTTTCTAAAATTTCTCTCCTATCTATTTCTCTTTTGGCAAATCCAGTAAGTTCTATTGCTTCATTTTCGGAAGTATCTGCCCCGCTATTCAAAACTGCTCGCAAGTCGTCGATAACTGATTCAATCGGCAGGCTCTGAAAATAATTCGCATCATTGTTCATAACCAGACAGTACTCCTTCGCATCCAAATGATTTCTAAAAAACTCAATTGTGTCGGTATCAGTCACCTCATCGGTATTAAAGACGGCAAATCGATGGCCGTTATAAGCCATTTCCTCAGCAAATGACAGCATCATTTCAGTGTCAGCTAAATTGATTATCATAATTTATTTTAAAACTTAAAAAGTGTCACTGCTTAATTCTGTAATCGGAATTACCTTATCAGTCAGATTATTATTAATATCCACTTCCAAATGTCTTCCGCCGTTTTTTTCAATCATCTGAAGTGTCAGATACTTATTCTCCGGGATGGTAAATTTCTCCAGAGCATAGACTTTTATTATTTCAGATTTATAAGGAATTACAGAAGACGATGAAGTTGCATACAAAGGCTCCAATTCAATTTCCTGTGAGGCAGTTCGTTTTGATTTTCTCTTATCCCTGATAAAAAAACGAAACTGATCAATATCGTAGTTAATCTTTGATTTGTTTTCAAAAACAACGCGCAGATACAAAACATTCTGCTGGATAAAAATGCCGTTCACCTCCAGTCTGATCTGATACTTTGATTTTTTTAGACCACTGATTTTTTTCTTTTTGGAATACGCAGCCCAAGCACATTGTTCCGTTCTTTTCTGATTTTCGTTTTCTAAAGAAAACAGCACATCCCTGCTTGCAGCCACTGCATTTTCAGCCTTAAAATTTAAGTCAGGGCACGAATCGTCATAATTCAGTACAAAAACGTACAATTTCCCATCAGATGTTACAACTGTCAGATTGGTCTGGAAAAAATGCTGTTTAGCCGCTTTTACAAGTAGTATATTCTCAACTCCTTTTGCTTTCTGTACAAGCACTTCTGCGCTTCCTTTATCTATGCTCTTGATTGTATAAGGAAAAATAATGCTTGTGGTTTTAGAAAAACCTATTTGTAGATTTTTATACTGCTCTTCGTAAAAGACAGTTTCCCTTGCGTTTGACTGTGGATTAACTGAAGCACAAACCAGCAGCAAGCTGATTAAAAACAAATAATTCGCTCTTTTCATATTTTCTCTCTTTTAAGGTTTTATTTTTTTTTGTTTTTCATCATACAGAAGTACCTGATACCCCGCCTTTACAACCACTTTTATGAGTTTTACCTTTTTGCTCATAAGACTTTTGGCTGCCTCGATGCCCATACCAGCGGCCTGTGCTCCCCATGAATCCGAAATCCCGGTAAGACCTAGAGTCTGAATGGATCTGTCCGCTGATGCCTTAGCCACATCCCTGTTAATTGCTCCGGGGATATAGATGCCGTCAATCCCGTCCATATCATAGACTGTCAGCTCGACGGGAAATATCGAATTATTGTACTGGATGTTTGTGATTTTCACCTCCAGCCTCTCTCCTTTTAAAGCCGCCGTACCATACAGAAAAGTATTTCTGGGTATCATTGTTCCTTGAAGAAAAATATCATCCGTAAGTCTTAATTTAACCACCGAGCCATTGACAATAGTCTGCGTCTGATGCACAACTGCTTCAATAGCATTTTGTATCTCTTCAGCAGGCTGTGCTTCGTCCAGAGAATAAAATTCATTTGTTTTGAAAGAGGTCTGCCAATCGGCATTCCGCTGAAGTGAGCTTATGTTATTCTCTGCTTCTTTTTTCTGCACTGAATATATTTTGCCTTTTTTGCTCTCAGATGTCTGTTTAAGTCTATCCTGCACGCGCTGCGGATGCTGTATATCCAAAATATTTTCCAGCATACCGCCTAACTGCTGAAGTTCCGGATCAGGTTCCTGGGGCGTGCTCATCGTCGACATTAGCCCTTCAAGTTTTTTAATCTCTTCCGATTCTCCACCAGAAGTGCCGTAATTTTCAAATTCCCTCATGTCCTGACCGTAAGTCGGGGCAGCAGGCTGGCTGATTACTTTTTCAAGAGCCCTCAGCTTCTCATAAACTTTCTGTTCATTGCGGTCCTGAAAAGACTCAGAATTAAAAGCCGATCTGTTTTTTGGAAGCATGCGGGATTCAAAATCACTTGTGGAAAAAGAATCTGCTTTATCTTCCGAGACTTTATTATCAATATAGTTAGGATCTTTTTTTATCTGCTCTCGCAGTTTTATCGAATCAACTGCCGCCTGATCGTAATAGCTCATCTTATCCAGTGCTGAATCTTCTTTAAATTTAGGCAGAGGCAGATTAAAATTGAATCCTTTCTTTTCATCGTTCCCTGCCATCTTGGATTCCATTCTTCCGCCGCCTAATGAATAAAATAAGAATGTGAGAAATGGAAATGTTATAAGAGGCAGCATTAAAAGCATCTTTCTCTTTTTAAATTCCTTTGGAGATACTATTTTCTCTTGCATAATTTTAGTTTTTTAAATTGATTGTCTTAATTTTTGAAGCTGTTGAAACCTCAGCTTGTTTATAAAATGTCCTATACAGGTTATAAATTAAATAACCCGATGTCAAAACCGTAAAGAACAGAAGTCCCCAGATCAGTTTTGTTTTAGAGAGCCCATCTGTGACTCTCTTCATTTTTTCTGCCCATCTTTTCTGCGCTAGCAGATAATACTTGTGATACACAAAAGGCTCAGTCTGTCTTGTAAAAAAGGATTTCATAAATCTCTATTTTCTGGTTTCTGCGGAAAGATCTTTGTTTTCAATCGTATTAAACCGCTCGATAAGAAAACCATGCGGATTATTATCGCTTCTTGATACATTGCGAAGCGCACCTTCTGTACGCAGGCTTCTTTTTAAAATACTGGTAGTACGGATAATGTTCTGTCTGGCATAACATCTAAAACGGTAGGGATATTCACGGATATCAATACTCACACTGTCAATCTGGATGGTCTGGCTGATATTTCCTGATATAATACCCGAATAAAAATTGTTTTCCTTCAGGTCATCATAAATCCGTTTTGCACTGTCGTCTGCCAGATATAGGGCTTTTGTGATATTGGTTTTAATGACCTTATCATCAGGATCAAGGGTAAAGAAAGACTTATGAAAGGTTTTCACATGGTCCCTTGCTTCAACAGCGATATTATCTTTTCTTTCCGAAGCGTAAGCTTCCAGCGCTTTGCCGTTTGCCAGAATATATACTTTATCCTGCATAAGGCTCACTGTCTGGAAACTTTTATAGACAGCATAACAGCTTATTATGATGCAGCCTGCAATTACAAGCATCGTGAAACCTCTTACATATCTAAATGCCGTATCAATGTTTTTCATTTTGGTAAACATATGCTTCTGTTATTAAGTCTGTTTAGAATTTCCTTTAAGCCTGTCATTCATATAGTTTCCTTTATCAGTAAAATAAGGACTGCTTCCTGCTGTCGCAGCCATGCTGCTGGTCATTCTCCGATCCGCATCTCCCATCGCATCAGCAGTCATTCCAACCGCATTTGAAGAGGTTCTCATAACAGAACTAGCTGAATTGCCAAACATGCTTGTCACTTTATGCCCCAGGGCTCCTCCTCCTCCTGCGTGAACAATATAATTGGCAACAGAAGGCACGGTAAAATATCCTATGATGCCTATTATCATGAAAATTAAATATGACATATCGGTCCTGCTGAAAAAAGTGTCTCCTGTTGCCTGCACCTGCGAGAGGTCCAGCTTGAGCATGAGTTCCTGAATCTTTCCGATTATGCTTCCGAATATATTGGCAACAGGAAGCCAGAGGTAAATATTGATATATCGGGCAAGCCAGACAGTGAGCGTGTGCTGGAAGCCGTCAAATACTGCGATTCCAAATACCAGCGGCCCTAAAATGGAAAGCACCACGAGCTGAAAGGTCCGAAGGGTGTCAATGCATAAGGCGGCAGCTTCAAACAAAACCCTCAGCACCTCGCTCAGCCATTCCTTGACCGAATTTCGAAAACTGTAAGAAGCTTTTTCCATCGCAAATTTTACATCATTGCCTATGCCTGCGAGCATGCTCTCATCCGATGGATCAGCACCGTCATGCGTATACTTATACCATCTGTCACGATCACCCGTGCCTGCAGTCCCGACATACATCTTCCATGGATCGGTTTCTTTAATTGCTTTTTCTTTCTCTTTAAGCAGAACAGCAACTGCATTGTTAGAGCCTGTTACCATAGCTGCAGTAGCTGTAACAGTCGGTTTCATAACTCCGTTAATAAGTGCCAGAACCGACGGAAAAATCATAATGCAGAATCCTATAACAAAGGGACGGAAGAGCGGATAAAAATCAATGGGCTCGGCACTTGCAATATGTCTCCACACGCGTGAAGCGATGTACCATATAGTTCCAAAGCCTGCTATTCCCTGCCCTACTGCTATAAGATTAGAACACAATGGCATCATTTGATCATAGAGCTGGTCTAAAACCCCATGAAGACTACTCATATCATCACCAAGTCCCTGCGCCATGATCCTCAATGGAAACACTAATGCCATAAGCACCGCTGGTAGTACTTTTTTATTTAATAACATCTTCATTCTTTAGTCTTTAATTGCCTGTAATCCTCTTGACGTGTAAACATCATTTTTCTCCCTTGCTCGCTGAAGAGCCAGCACGTTCGACGTGGTATTAAAGTTTCTGAGAAAAAGCAGTTTATCCTGCATCTGCTCATAGATATCGTCAACTGCCTTTAGTCTTTCGTCGTCCGACATCCTGAGCTTATCAGCTGTTATGACCATCGTAAGTTCATCGAGATTTCGCAGGCTCTGATTAAGCAGGTTTCCGTAAACTTTCTCAAAGTAATTTATTTCCTGTCCGCTGAAATTTCCGCTTTTTATAAATCGGTTCATTCCATTGCGGCTTTCCTTGACTATTGAAATCTGATATTCCACTATCTCTCCTACCCTTTTATAATTTCTCACCGCTGGACTTACCTGCATGAGTGCGTCTAGAAAAGTTTTATGTATGCTGAAGTTTCCTTCAGTCATATCTTTTACCGTTTTGTATCCACCTGAAAGCAACTCATACCCCTTTTTCATATCACTAAGAATTTTCTTGAACTGGGAAAGCTTTTCAATATTCAAAATCAGCTGCTGAATTTCTGCTGATTGCCCCATTGATTTATCTGGAGTCAGAAATAGGCAGATAACTGCCATAAACAATAATATCTTTTTCATCATTACAAGTTTATAATCCGTACAATTCACTTAATCCTTTAGAATCCTCTTTGTCGGCAGTTTTTGAAACCGACAGCAGTCTGGCATCGCTGCAGAAAGAAAGACAGAAATTATAATCCTCCTGCATAGTTTTGTGCAGGAGATCAATGCGTGCAAGTCTCTGGTCATCTTTTAGTTCCAGTTCTGCATCGGTAGTAATAACTAGCAGCTGGTCGAGAGTCTGACTGCAGTTCTGAAGAAGTTTATCAAAAGACCTCTCTATATAGACCAGTTCATTACCATGAAACAAATCAGCAGTCTTAAGATCTGCCAAAGTCTTTTTACAGAGTTTCATTATTTTAAACTGCATGGAAATGATTTCAACAGTTTTATAATAATTCCTAACCTTTGGATTGATTTTTAAAAGTGAGGTAAAATAATCACCGTGCAGGTTGACTTCTCCTTTTCTGGCATCCCCAATAAAATTGAGTCCGTTTGATACTGCCGAATATCCTTTCTTTGCATAGTCAATATAAACCTGAAGTGCCGCTATTTGAAGGATTAGTTCCTTCCTCTGCTTTGCCTGCCCGCTCATACTTTGATTAAAAACACAGAGCGCTACTAGTAGTACAGCTATCTTTTTCATGTTTTTTTTATTGAATTATGGAATTCCGTAAAATTGTTTCACTTGGTTTACATCTGCTTCTGTTTTGGCCCTCTGAAGACTCAGCAGTATGTTCTGCTGGTTAAACATTGTAAGGTCGTCGTAGTTCCCATCAATCTGATCAGCAGCCTTGTTGATGATTTCAAGACGTTTGAGATCGCTCATCTGGGTGGCAAAAGAATCCAGAATCAAAAAAATCTGGTCGATATTCTTCACACTTTCCTCGAGTATTCCTGTATATACGCGCTCCATATACTGGATTTCGCTGTCTTTAAAATGGGTATCCTGCTTAAAAAGATTCCAGGCTCTTTCATATTCCTGAACAAGCTGTGTCTGCTTTTTGGTAATCTCTCTAATCCTCTGATAGTAGGTAATAATTGACTTTACTTTTGCGAGTTCTTCATAGTAGCCTTTGTAAAGATCTTTCTGTTTCTGAGTCCAGTCCGAGATCTCATCGAGCTTCAATTTGGAAAGTACATTTTCCACCTGCTTCTGTGCATTCTGAAGCCAGATCGTTTTATTCTGTAGCCGCTGGATTCTCAGGTCAATGGCTTTAATCACCTTTTTCGTAACAGCTTTTACAATTTCCAGTATCGGCAATACCGCAACTTTTTCCGCAGGTCTTGCCGAGGTGCCGACTAGCAGCAGGCAGACCATCAAGACTATTAATTTCTTTTTCATTATTCCTTTTCATTTAATTCCATTTCTCATATCCTGAGCCATTGCGGCTATTCCTTTCTTTATGTCCCCGCCAAACTTCTTCGCATAGGCATTCATTTTAACTTTCTCGCTTTCCTCTGTTGTGAACGCCAAATATTCCTCGAGAGAAACTTCCGTGCGATATACCTTGGAAAGCATCCCTCCCAAAGAGATAAAAACTTCCTTGTATTTCCTGGCTGGATCATTGGCTTTATTTACAGAAAGTACAAGTGCCTTTTCTTTGTCTGTAAGTCCCAGCAACTCCTGAATCTGGTCAAACTTATTCTGATATTTGCTCTGGTCCAGAAGGATCTTGCAGTCGCTGTTGTTGATAATGGCCTGCTTGACCACTGGTGAAGAAATAATATCCTCCACCTCCTGAGTTACCACTATCGCTTCCCCGAAGAATTTACGCACGGTCTTAAAAAGATACTTAATGTAATCTGCAAAACCCTCCTTCATCAGTGCTTTCCATGCTTCCTCAATAAGTATCATTTTTCGGATACCCTTAAGTTTTCTCATCTTGTTTATAAAAACTTCCATTATTATGATGGTCACTACTGGAAAAAGAATCGGATGATCTTTGATATTATCCAGCTCGAAGACAATAAACCTTTCTTTTAGAAGATCCAGATTTTCTGTCGCGTTCAGTAGATAATCAAACTCGCCTCCCTTGTAATAAGGCCTGAGTACATAAAGAAAATTATTCACATCAAAGTCCTTCTCCTTTACTTTATCTCCTTCCAAAATTGAGATAAAATCCACCTTCAGGAAATCATAGAAGCTATTGAAACAGGGAAATATCTCTGCATTATTATCCAATTTCTCGTAATACAGCTGCAGGGCATTTGAGAGCGCTACATACTCGCTCCGGTTAAAGGTTTCGTCGTCTTTTTTCCAGAGTGCGAGCAGAAGCGTTTTAATGCTCTCTTTTTTCTCCGTATCCAGACTGTCTCCTTCTGAAATATAAAATGGGTTAAAACGGATAGGATTCTTTTCATCGTAAGTAAAATAATAACCGTTTACCATATCGCAGAGCCCTTTATAGCTGTGCCCGACATCCACCAGCACAATATGCGTTCCCTGCTCGTAATAGCTTCTCACCATATGATTGGTAAAAAAGGACTTGCCGCTGCCCGAAGGTCCGAGTATAAACTTATTGCGATTGGTGCAGATTCCCATCTTAACAGGCTCATCACTGATATCAACATGAACTGGTTTTCCAGTCAGCCTGTCTCCCAGCCTGATACCACACGGACTCAGCGAAGATTTATATCCCGTTTCCATATTCAGAAAGCATACCGCCTGTTCGGTAAAGGTGTCGAAGGTGTCATTCATGGGAAAGTCCGCAGCATTTCCCGCCATTCCAGCCCAATAGATCTGAGGAGCTCCGACAGTTTCCTGCTTTGCTACCGCATCCATCTGCGCAAGAGCTGATGACACTTTGTTTTTAATCTCTTTCAAGTCTTCTTTATCCGTGCTCCAGGCCAGTACATTGAAATGGGCTTTAACCGGAAGCCTCTGCTGTGATACTGCCTCGTTCAGGAAATCATTTGTAGCATCCCTGGCAATCATATTCTCCCGGCTGTAGGCAGAGAGTGACTGCAGTCTGAGTCGCTTGCTTTCCAGCTTTTGGATGGTTTTCTGTGAATCCTCAATGAAGATATACTGATTGTAAATATGATTACAGGATAAGAGCTGGCCGAGGGTTGAAGCAAAACCAATGCTGAATTTGGTCTTATCGGTTGAATAGCGGTCAAAATTGATTCTCGATCCGCATAATCCAGGAAGATCAGCTGCATCACCAAGCGTAAAGAGCTGACAGTGTTTATCCCCTACCGCTAATCCCTCATCAAACCTTATATCCTTAAATACGAATGAATCTTCACGCTCTGACAAAAAACAATACTTTTCCACCAGCCCTATTCTTCTGCTCTCGCTTCTAAGCGATTCATTTTGCAGACGCTCCAGCTTTATAAATCCGCTGTCTTCCATAATCCTTTTAAACTGCCCGCAGGTATCTGCAAAATCCTGCAGAAGCTGCGGTTTTAAGGTTTCCTCGGGTACTATGGAACTTCTAAGCAGATTAGAAAACAATGAGGTTGCATTTCTTCTTCCCGCCGGTTTCTTGGTCAGCATGATATAGCAGGAATGATCCAGAAATGGTCTTTCATTAAAGAAACGCTCACTGCTTCTGGTCAGAAAACTGCTGTCTTCACTTGAAAAATCAGCTCTATAAGCACTTTCTAAAAACCAGTCCTGTTTATGAAAAACACAAAACTTCGGCAGCACCTTTAACGCCTTTATCCATGACTGGTGGAAAGCTTCATACTCCTGGTCTGACAGCGTAAAAATTTCAGGCAGTTCTGCCTTAAAAACTATAGTTACATCGCCCTGTTTTGATAAAATACAATCATGCTCCACTGCCATAACCGGCAGCTGCTCTTCCATCCTCTTCTCCATCCTTTATTTATTAGGTCATTAACGTTCTGTAGCTATATCTTCATAAAAACCTCTCTGCTGTAAACTTTAATCCACTTTGGAATCTGTTTTTTAGCCAGAGCCTTCATCATGCCGTATTCTCCGTAGGTATTACTCATTCTGTATATTTTAAAAACAAGAAAACCTCCCGCCGTTCCAATAAAACCAATGCATATCAAGGAAGGAACTCCAATTATGTACAGGGCAGCAAACAGAATCATAAGACCTACAACACCTCCACCCAAATACCAGATATACTGCGCTTTAAGTCCCTTAAATTCTATACTCTGATTGATTCCTTTATTGATAGAATAAACGCTGTTACTCATCTTCTCTATCGTTTAAACCCCGAAAAAGGATTTAATGACCGTAGCTACTACCACCAGAAACACACAGCTTCCAAACCAGGCTGCTGCGACTTTTCCGGTATCAGGATCTCCGGCATTCCATTTCTGGTAGACTTTTACTGCCCCTATCAGCCCGAGGATCGCTCCTACTGCATACATTAACTCAGTGCCGGCATCAAAGTAACTTCTCACTTTCTGGTTGGCTTCATTGATTCCCGCCACACCATCCTGGCTGTAAATAACATTACTAACCAGAATCATCAGGAGCGACGATCCCATAGCTCTAAATCGTCTCAAAAGACTTTTAAATTTCCATCTCCATTTTTTCATCACAAATCATTTTTAAAGTTATTCTTTAATAAAAAGAAGAGGAATACCGCCGTTGCTGCTCTATTTTTCCTGTCACATAAAGCCATACCGCACCAGAGAGAACGGGGAATATTCCTCCTCTGAAATTTTTAAAATACCGGTCCTTCCCAGAGACTGTCTGCTTCGCTGAGCGTTAAAAGCAGATTGGGATGCTTTTGAGATTCAAAGACCATTAGTTGGTTAATGTTTTCTCTGAGTGAGGAAATTTTGATATAAGGATATTCATCCAGAAGCATTCGCAGGTAGTTTTGAAACTGCTGTTTTGTTAGACGTTTTTCTGCACTTTCTTTAACTGCTTCTTTAATACGTTGCGACAGATTTTCCGCATCTTCCAGGGTATCAAAAGAGTTCGGAAATGAATCGGATATCGATTTTATTTCCTGCAAATTTTTAGAAGTTTTTTTTAGAAATGGTATTTGCAGTTTCTTTTCACCTGATAGGATTCTTTTTAAATCACGACTGTGAAATTTCAGTAAGATTATTAGATACCAGAAAATTATAGCAATACCAGCCGCGGTCAGATAACTGCCCCATGAAATATTTGTAAACATAGCTCCTCATTTTATCGTTCAACATTTTATCCTCATCTATGAAAATCACTATCCGTTAAATTTTGATGTGATTTATTCTACAGGTCAAAGGAACGATAAGAATAAATTTTCTACAAGTACAACTTTTCTGTACCCTTTTTGTACCCTTTTAAAAGGCCCGAATTTAAAGGGTTGTCCGATTACAAAAGACAATAAAATCTAGTACGTTTTTATCTTGCGGATTATTTTCTCAAGACTTTCAATCGCAATTTCCTTATCACGATCTTCTGCATTATATGACTTGCTTCTCACTGACTGGTAAGAAAGATTTCTCTTTACAGGAGTAGAAAGATAAGGTACTATACTTTTAAATATGTAATTCATAGACTTGGCTTTAATAATTCTCGCCTCATCTGTAGCCCTTAAAATAAGTCCAATCTGATCTCCTGAAAGTATACATTCAAGTTTTGAGTCTGCCTTCTCCACAAATTCACTCCCGACAGAAGCATCAATCTGTTCCTGCATTAGAATTGCAGCCTTCTTTTCAGCAAATCTGATTTCACTGGAGAACCAGTATTGTAAAAATGAGATAAGATTCTGCTGAGACGGATTAAAGGTTAATTTTAAATCTGCGTTTATTTTAGACAGTTTCTTGCAGAAGTATAGCAGCTTTTCAAGTCTTTCAGATAAATTCTCAAAACCTTCTAAATACCTGCCTACTCTAGTAACCAGTCTCTCGGTATATTCTCTGGAATTAAAATTCATTCTTATAAGCATAAGATCAAGATTTGAAAAACCTTCAGATTCCGTAACTGGATAATTTAATTTTTCAAGTTCGATGATTATCTCTCTATAATACAAAATCTGGCGATAGGTATACTTACTCATTCTGCTGTTTTGAAGTGGCGCAGCAAGAAGATTAACAACAAATTCCAATTCTAGATCATTCTCCCCAGTATTTTCTTTTTTTTTAATCACATTTTTTAAAACCTCAAGTGTCTCTTTTTTCCAAATTGAAAAATAGCTGTAGGATACCCTCTGGTCCAAACTCATAAAGGACGAATATCTGATTTCTACAAATGACAGCAAATCGTCCAGGGAACTAACGATCAGGTCAAATATTCTAAAAAATTCAGGAGAATTGAATTTTTCGATCATTCTTATTTCTACTACCCTGTCTATTAAAAAAACCAATGAAGAATGATACTTTCTTATAAGAAGTCTAATCTGCCTTTTACTTTTCAGTTCGAAAAAAGAATCTTTAATATGAATTTTAATTTTTTTTGATTCAGATACTATTGTTTTTCTCAAATTCTCCAATTCATATTCCGATACTTTTACAGAAGAATTATCAGCATCAAATGAATTTATAATCAACGAATCAAACCATTCCAAAGGATACATTTTAATCATCGTCTTATCGTTTTAATTAAACAATCTCTGGCAGAATAAGGAGCTTTATTGGCACCTTACTTTTTATTAGAACGAAATTCGGTTGGCAGCATACCAGTATGTCTTTTAAAAAATACGCCAAAGTTTTCAGCGCTGCTAAATTCTAATTCATCGGCAATGTTAGCCACGGAATAGCTTGAGTCCGTAAGAAGATTTTTTGAAACATTGACAAGAGCTTCAATTATAAATGCTTTAGCTGTTTTACCTGTGCTTTCTTTTACCATCTTATTCAAATGTCCTGGAGTGATAAATAATGCTCCTGCATAAAACTGAACATGATGCTGTTTTCTCAAATGTATTGATAGTAGAGTCAGGAACTGTATTACAATGCTCTCCCTTCTTGAAAAGTCAAGATTTAAGTCGGGTT
>Ga0247813_10000271_pt1 | contig 57567 bp, 46 predicted proteins | sample UWRJL169409C1_FD_180719 | JGI IMG/M metagenome (GOLD analysis project Ga0247813, IMG submission 180719) | Plant litter microbial communities from Arlington Agricultural Research Station in Wisconsin, United States - UWRJ-L169-409C-1 | ecosystem: Environmental > Terrestrial > Plant litter >... | reverse complement strand
AGAATTAAACACTATCTTGATTATAAAGGAATTAAGGTGAGTGCCTTAGAGAAAGAAGTTGGCATGTCTAATGGCTCTTTTGCAAGTCAGCTAAAAAACAATAAAACTATAGGTCTCGATAAGTTAGAAAATATCTTAAGTAAGCATTCTGACATTAATATTGAATGGCTTTTGACGGGTGTAGGAAATATGCTGAAATTTGATGTTTTACAAGAAAAAGGATCAGTAAGCTACAAAAAAACGGAGAAAGATGCTAAAAATCAAAATATTCCGCTTTATAGTATTCAGACCACGTCTGGAATTATTGACTTGTTTGGCAACAACGAATATCAAAATCCAGTAGACTCGATCTCGATACCTAAAATTTCTGAATGCGATGGTGCCCTATATGTTACAGGCGATAGTATGTCACCTTTGCTAAAAAGTGGTGATATTGTGGTTTATAAAAAGGTATATAATCATGAAAAGAATATTATTTGGGGCGAAATGTATCTTGTTTATATCAACAATGATGGTAATGAATTCTTTTTTACCCGTTTTTTAAAACAATCAGAGCAGGAATCATTTGTGCAGTTGGTAGCACAAAACCCCGATCATCAAACTATAGAATTTCCTGTTAGCAGTATTAAGGCATTGGCTTTAGTAAAGGCTTCAATTAGGGTTAATTCGCAGTTTTAAGATTTAAGCGGCTGAGGTAGTGTATTTCTAAAAATTTTACTTAAATAAAATTTTAAAAAAAGTGAGACTTTTAATCGTTGGCGTCGATTAGAAATCTCACTTTAGGGTTCCAAAAAAAAGTCATCATTTTAATAATTTCCCTGTTATGGAAATTACAAGTTCAAGTAAAAATTATTTACTGCAAAATTATTCCTAAAAGAAGATGTGGCTATACGTATTTATACCTGTTTTTGGAGTTTCTTTTATCAAAAAATACGCAGACATAAGATTTTTATTGCCAAATCGTAATAACGATAAGGTTGAATGACAGCAGGATAATCCTTTTGATGTATTAATTAAATTCAGTTTTTTTGAATTCAATTATTTTTTCGAAGTATTGTATTAGGATTTTTCTTTCTACCGAATATAGAGCAGTTTCCTCTTCTGTTTTTAAATACAAATCGGCAATACTTTCAGCATCCAGTTGATGATTTAAAAAATGATTTTCGGCATATTTTATAAGGTCGTCCAGAAAAAGTTCGTACAATCTTCCCTTTTCCAGTGTTTCTGTATCACCTTCTTTTATTTTTTCCATTTCAGATTCCGGCAAATCAATGGTCAGATAAGTACAGTCTACTGCAACTTTAGAAAGCATTTCTTTATTTACTTTTCCGGTACCTAAACAATACGCGCACGGGGCAGGTGTCCATTTTAGTGCTTTGTTCATGCGATGTATATCTTCCCAGTCAACAAATGTTTTGCCAAGGCACCTTGGGCATTCTATATTTAATTTTCGAAATAGGAACTTAAAAAGGGTCATTTTTCTGGAATTAATTTAAGATTTAGTGGCTTGGCTAATATAATTATTTATATAAGAAAAATTAGTTCAGTAGTAACTTTTTTGGAAGAAAAGATTTATGAGTAATGAGAATTGAAAATGTATAAAGCTAAAAAAAGCTGTAAATAGTGTTTTTACAGCTTTTTTCTTTTGTGTTTTATTGTTGTCAGACTGATGTAAAATTACTTTGTTGACAGGTTTAGGCCTTTTTTTTCATTAAATAATAGTAAACATTTTCTCCGCCTTCAGGCACAATATTCGAATGTATAAATTCGTAGCCATACGCCGCCATAAAGTTTAAAGCATCGATAATAGAATTAAAGACTAAGACTTCTCCGTTTTTATCTTTCAAACGCGCTGTATCATTATTGCTCGACATCAGTTTTGTTCTTTGTCCAATGTCGATCGAAACCTTAACTTTAGAAGACATATATTTTGAAGTGCCAATAATTTGAAGGTATTCTACATCCAGATCCTGAATAGGAATTCCGTTGATGGTTTGTGCAAAACTTGTTAAACTTAATAATATCGTAAGAGTTAGTAGTAGTTTTTTCATGTTTTAGTTGTGGTTAGATATTAATAGTTGAGCTATGATAATTGCGATCTAAGAATTGCAATTTTTTATTTATAGCTTTGATACAGGCTATTTTAAGCGATATCAAGATTTATACCATAAAAAATGAAAACTAATCAAAAGTATTAGTGATTAAAAACAAAAAAGCCCAACTATAGAAGTTGAGCTTTTAAATATTTTCTAATTTTAATTAAATCGAAGAGGCACCGCGAGTTGTAATAATAGTGAGAAATTGTCTTTAAAATAACCACTCTCTTTGGATTGATTTAGTTGATTAAATTGACCAGTGATAGAGAAGCTAATTATATCTTTTGCCGCTTTATCCGGGTCGTCTTTATCCATTTTTTTATCTTTTAAGTTAATATATAATCCTGTATTACCATTTATTATATAATTACTCTTACCTATTCCATAATAAGTTGCTCTATTTCCCCAATATAAGCTTCCATACTGTTTACTGTTTTTTCCTTTTATAATTGGGATAAATAGTTCGCCAAAAGAAGATAGCCCTTCATATGAAATTAAATCACCTATTGCTCCTGCAGTTGTTTCTACCACAGTTTGGTATGCAGTTGAGTCCTTATTAAAAACAAGAATTCCTTCTTCTAAAGTTCTTTTTTTTAATGAAGAATAATTGTTGGTTTTAGCATATCCAAGCGCAATTGAAGCAATAGATCTTTTCCACTTATGCTCTTTGATTTCGGTATGAAAATATCTGTTTAAGCTTAAAAAAACACCTCCATTTTGACCAGTTGTTTTATTGACCAAATTTCCATATTGACCGTTTGGGGTAAATAGGTTATAATTTGCCTGTTCAATATTTCCTATTATATTAATCCATGTCATACCTTCCGATGCATGCCTATTATTTCCATTTTTGATAGAGTCCGTATAAGTCCAATAAGTATGTTTTATAACTCTTGAATATCCACCTGTTACTCCGTAGTCTAATGGTGGGTTTTCACTTTTGTAAAGAGTAGTGAAGCCATTTGATGCTTTGAAATTACCTTGAATAAAAAATGAATTTTTTAGATTTTTTGTTGAAGGTGTGTCTTTGAATAATGATGGAAATCCAAGTTTTAAAGATATTTTACTATCTGTAAAATTTGCGGTTACATTACTAATAGCTGAAGGATCAAGATTGGACCCATTTATAGCAGAAGGTATTTCGAAATAATAAAATCTGCTAATCTCTTTTTGATTATTTACGTCCTGTTTCATTAATTTTTGTCCAACTACGTTGGTAATTGAAGTTAATAAAATCGTTGTTAAAAGTAGTTTTGTTTTCATATATTTAAGATTTTAGGATTAAGCATTATGAAAGATTAAACAATAAATCTATTTGTTTAATAGTCAATTATTTAAAATTTTTATTTTAACTTTATTAAACAAGATTACTACTATTTCATAAATTAGCAACACGTATTTATACGGTTTTTTAGCACAAAAAAATCCTCAACTAATTTAAGTTAAGGATTTTGAGTATTTTATTGAACAAAAAAGACTACTTCAGAAAGCTATCCAATAAAATCTGATATTTCCTTCCAACAGGAATAATTTCGCCATTAAACATCGTAAGCGTTTTAAAAGTTACAGCCGCAATTTTGGTGATATTTACAATAAAAGAGCGATGTACCTGAACAAAATTAGGACTGTCAATTTCTGTGGCAATGCTCGCGAGTGAACCGTAAATAATAATGGGTGATTTTAGTTTGGCGCTGTAGAGTTTCATGTAGTTGCCCAGGCTTTCGATATAAATAATATCGCTTAGGAGGGTTTCTGTCATTTGTCCGTTTACGCGGTGTGAAAGGACTTTGGTATCAGTGTTGTTTTCTTTTTTTGAAATAGCACCAGTAAAATAAATCTTGGCTTTTTCAATCGCTTTAGAAAATTTATCGAACGAAATAGGTTTTAGTAAATAATCTATAGCATCATTTTGGTATGCCGAAAGGGCAAAATCAGAATAGGCTGTGGTTACAATCGTAAGCGGTCTTTTGGGTTGTAATTCCATCAATTCGACACCGGAAATTACGGGCATATTAATATCCAGAAAAATAATATCATACGTATTCTCATTGAGCATTTTTACCGCTTCCATACCGCTAAAAGCACTTCCGGAATGTTCCAGATCGTCAAATTTTGAGATGTGCGATGCAAGCGCCTTATGTGCCGGCGATTCATCGTCTATGATAAGACAGCGGTAGGTAAGTGCCATATTTTTAATTTTACGATAAAGATATTCTTTTCTTTTTTGCAGTTTAGTTCATGTCGTAAACCGTAAACTTCTAGACGTCTTTTTAAGTTTTCGATTCCAATTCCCGTGCTTGAAAGCCTTGAACCCGATTCCAGGTAATTGTTCTTTAAAGTAAAGGACAATTGGTTGCATTTTACCTTTAGATCAATATTTATAAAAGGTTTTGGCGTTTCGGCAGAGAATTTAACGGCATTCTCAACCAGCGGCAAAAAGAACAAAGGCGGAATATCGATACTGTCGTAATCGCCCTCAAAATGCTGAGTCACCACAAGGCGTTCGTTCTGAAAAGTATAATATTCGATATATTTTTTTATAAAGGCAATTTCTTCCTCCAGAAAAACATAATCTTTTTTAGTGGCTTCAATCTGGTAGCGAAGCATGTCTGAGAGGTTCAATATTCTGTCCGGCAATTTATCAGGGTCAGATAACGATTCTCCGTATAAATTATTCATCGCATTCAATAAAAAATGCGGATTCAATTGCTGCTTCAAAAACGAAAGTTCAGACTTGAAATTCATAATATCCTTATCTGCATCCGTAATTTTTTTAGTGATAACAACATGAATAAAGTAAAAAAACATTCCGTTGATAATCAGCGATAATATTTGGAGTGTCTTGAAATTTCCCAAACCAACCAGCGGAAAAAACCAATTCATAAAAAAGTAAAAAGAAGTCCAGTAAATTACAAAGAGTGTAAAAAATGTTTTAAGCTTTTTTTTAAATAAAAAAGGCCGAATGATATAAATATTAAAGATCGTTACCCATACAATACAAGGCAAATATCCAACTGCTATTTTACTAATCATAAAAGACCAATCGTGACCATCTAATCGTATTTCGTCATAAACACAAGCAAAAATAACCAAAATGATAAAGGCGTTTACGATGATGTTGCGGAGAAAAAAGTTCTGATAAATTTTAAGAATCTTCATAACAGCAAAAATAGGTTAATATTATATGTTGTAATATTTTAGAGCTCATAAATTATACAAACGCCATTCGTATAAATGATACGCCATTGGTATAATTCTGCTATTATAATAGGAGTTTGCCCATTACTTTTGCCCTGGGTTTCGATCCTTTCTTCAATAAACAAATTTTAATTCATCTCAATTTATGAAAACAAAAATCATTTGTGTTTTATTCATTTGTGCGTCGGTACGAACTATGGCTCAGGAAAAAGAAGCTCCTATGCAAACAGTCGTAAAAGCAGTAACAGATAAATTTCCTACTACGCGAATTTTAGACGTACAATACGAACAATTGGGACCAACAAATTTTGATTCAAGACTTTTTGGAGATCGATTTGAAAAAGGAAGAATCGACGATCATAACCGTTTAAAAGTAGCGATCAATGTGCCGTTTTTTGCCACGCCATCTAAACGTTTTGTTCTAACGGGTTCTTTACGGTATAAATATGAAACCTATGATTTTGGCGATGTTTACAATTATGCCACAGCATCGACTTATACAAAAGAAAAAGAAGAATTTCATTATTTTGCAGGAGCTTTGAGTGCAACTTATATGGCTAAAATTTTTAATAAACCCGTTATTTACAATGCTACCGCAACTGTCGACGGAAACGAAGATAATGTACAGCGTGTAAAAGGATTTGTAACCGCAAATATTGTAATCAAACGAACTGCTAATACTACGATAACTATTGGAGCATTAGCCATGCTGGATCCTTCAGCAATTATTCCCATCACACCACTTTTTACTCTTAACCATAAATTTAAGGATTCAAAATGGGATTTGGATTTCATTCTTCCGCAGCGTTTATTGTTTAGAAGGCAATTGTTAGAGAACGGAAGAATTTCTTTAGGAACAGAACTAAATTCTGAAAGTTTTTATTTAAATTTAAATGCTTCAAATTTAAAAGGAATTTACGAGTTAAATCAACTGGAATTAAAATCAGGTATTACCTATGAATACCGTATTACACCGCAAATAATTGGTTTTTTAAAAGGCGGTGTTAATAATATTTTAAGTACTCGTGTAACAGAAAGGGGTGAACGAACGTCTAAGTATATTTATGATCATAAAGAAGATGCTCAGGGGTATTTTAGATTCGGAATCTCTTACAATCCTTTTTAATCAAAATTGGTTCTATAAGTTCATTTATTATTTTTTATCGTATTAAAATAGATAATTATGGTTGTTGAAGTTTTTAAAACAAATGTGCAAAAAGAAGCAGATACCAATTACATTATTGCTGTAATCCTGACGCAGTTTCCTGATTATAAAATTAATTTTGATCTCGAAGATTGTGATAAAATATTACGGGTTGAAGGTGTAGATCTGGAACCCAATAATATCATAGACTATGTAAATTGTCTGGGATATACGTGTGTAAAATTAGAATAATTTTTTTTAGGTTGAATTGATGAGGTTGTAATAGTATGTTTATTTATTGTTTTAATGAATTAAAAACAGGTATAAATACGCAGCTTTATATATCATTTTATAAATAGTTTTGTACGATAATTTCTTTTGAAAATTAAGATATGACAAGTTTTATTCTTTCGCTTTTACTTTTACTTTTAAAACAGTTTAGTTAACTGTTTTAATTCTGTATTATTTTTTGTGATGCTTTTTCAGATTTGAAAAGGTGTAATGTTCTTTTGGGCATTATTTTCTACATTTGTGGCCTATGAAAAAAGCGCTCCATCTCTTTGACTTTACTCAAAAAGTAAATTACAAAAACGAAATTTTAGCCGGTCTGACAGTTGCGATGACCATGATTCCTGAATCGTTGTCATTTGCTATTCTTGCAGGTTTTCCTCCTTTGGTAGGTTTATATGCTGCTTTTATTGCCGGTTTGGTTACTGCTATTTTTGGCGGAAGACCCGGAATGATTTCTGGCGGGGCAGGAGCAACTGTTATTGTTTTGATTGCTTTGATGAAATCGCATGGTATAGAATATGTTTTTGCAGCCGTTGCGCTTGGCGGTATAGTCCAGATATGCATAGGACTTTTTAAACTCGGAAAATTTATTAGGTTAGTGCCTCAGCCCGTTATGTTTGGTTTTGTAAACGGATTGGCAGTTGTTATTTTTATGTCGCAGCTGGAGCAATTTAAAACGGTTGTAAACGGACAAGTTTCCTGGTTGCAGGGAACTCCTTTGTATATTATGCTGGGTTTGGTCGCGCTGACAATTGGAATCGTTTTACTTTTTCCGAAACTTACCAAAGCAGTTCCGGCTTCGCTGGTAGCAATAATGGTGGTTTTTGCCATCGTACTAATTTTTAATATCGAAACCAAAACGGTCGAAGATATTGCCTCTGTTCAGGGCGGATTTCCACCTTTTCATATTCCTAATATTCCTGTTTCTTTTGAAACTTTCAAAGTCATATTTCCCTATTCTGTTATTGTTGCCGCCGTAGGTTTAACCGAAGGTCTGCTAACATTAAATCTTGTCGATGAAATTACCGGAACACGAGGAAACAGCAATCGCGAATGCATTGCGCAGGGAAGTTCGAATATTTTAAACGGTTTCTTTTTCGGGATGGGAGGCTGTCCAATGATTGCTCAGACTTTAGTCAATCTTTCGGCAGGTTCAAGAGCCCGACTGTCGGGAATTATTGCAGCTCTTACAATTTTATTAATTATCCTTTTTGGTGCGCCTGTTATTGGCAAATTACCTATGTCGGCTTTGGTAGGAGTAATGATGATGGTGGCGATTACGACTTTTGAATGGGCAAGTTTTAGAGTCATCAATAAAATGCCTAAACATGATATTTTTGTCGGAATTTTGGTAGCCATAATTACAATTGTATTGCACAATCTTGCTTTGGCGGTTTTAATTGGTGTCATTATTTCAGCGCTGGTTTTTGCCTGGGAAAGTGCCAAAAGAATCCGTGCAAGAAGTTTTATTGATGATGCAGGAGTGAAGCATTATGAAATTTACGGACCATTATTTTTTGGTTCGATAGCCGCTTTTTTCGAAAAGTTTGATGTTGCAAATGATCCGGATCACGTGATTATAGACTTCAAAGAAAGCCGCGTCGCTGATATGTCGGCAATTGAAGCTTTGAATAATTTGACCAAAAAATACAATCAGCTAAATAAAGTAATAGAACTCCAACATTTAAGCCCAGATTGCATCAAATTGCTTAAAAACGCCGAAGCGGTTATTAAAGTGAATGTTATTGAAGATCCTACTTATAAAGTGGTTTCGAGATAATGGTTAATTGCGAATTAATTTACGACCCAATTTTATCGTAGAGGCGCATAGCAGTGCGTCTAATGTGAGATGCGTTTAGTAAGTGTTAAAACCTGTAGGTTTTGTTGCGTACAGATTGTTGCGCATAAGACGCTCTGCGTCTCTACCGATATGCTTTGAGTTTGATTTTAAGATTAACAAATTATCTAATTGTATTTGTTTGATTTTTGTAACTTTGTTAAATGAAGCTAACAGAAACCTTAGAAGATTTTTACACCATCAAAGTAAACGGAATGCCCGAAAATCTTAGAAAAGAGATCGGACATTTTAATGTTTTTAAATTAGATGATTTTGTTGGTAATACTTGTAAACCATTTCCTTACACCCGAAAAGACTTTTATAAAATAAGTTTAATCATCGGAAAAAATAAAGTGCACTATGCAGATAAAATTTCTGTAATAGAAGATCAGGCATTGTTTTTTGCAAACCCACAAATTCCGTATAATTGGGAACAGGTTGATGAAAATCAAACTGGTTTTTTTTGCATTTTTACAGAAGCTTTTTTTAATCAGTTTGGCAATTTAAAAGAATATCCTTTATTTCAGCCCGGCGGAAATCCGATCGTTCCTATTTCAATGGAATTGGCAGAATCTTTGAAAAAGGTGTATTTAAAAATGTTTGACGAAATCAATTCTGATTATACTTTTAAATATGATGTTCTCCGCAATCTTGTTTTTGAAATTATTCATCAGGCTTTAAAAACACAAACTGTAACTACTTCATTATACAGTAAGTCGAATGCAACGATTAGGGTTTCGTCTTTGTTTCTGGAATTATTAGAAAGACAATTTCCAATTGAATCCATATCACAGCAAATTAATTTCCGGTCACCTTCAGAATTTGCGAATCAATTAAATGTGCATGTCAATCATCTTAATAAAGCATTAAAAGAAACCACAGGAAAAACCACTTCGCAGATTGTGTCCGAAAGGATTGTACAGGAAGCGATGATTCTGCTCAAACAAACCAATTGGAATATTAATGAAATTGCCTGGTGTTTAGGTTTTGATGAATTGTCTCATTTTATCAATTTCTTCAAGAAAAATGTTCAGGTTTCACCTAAAACCTATCGCGTAACCCAAATTGTTTGATTTTCGTAACTTCTCATTTGATTGCTTTAATTTTTGGCAAGCACTTCGCTGATACCTTTGTACCATAATATTAATGTAAAAATTTAAAATCATGGAAAATAACAAAGTTTGGTTTATCACAGGTGCTTCAAAAGGACTTGGATTAGAATTGGCTAAAAAATTATTATCAGAAGGCAAAAGGGTAGCCGCGACATCAAGAACTGAAAGCGCGTTAATTAAAGAATTAGGAAATCCATCTGAGTATTTTCTTCCTCTTGAAATGGATTTAACGAATGAACAAAGCGTTAAAAATGCGATTGAAGTAACCGTAAGTCATTTTAAAACTATTGATGTTTTAGTAAACAATGCAGGTTACGGTTTATTGGGGTCATTAGAGGAACTTACCGATGCAGAATCCAGAAAAAACTACGAAGTAAATGTTTTCGGCTTATTAAACGTAATAAGAAATACAATGCCATACATGCGTGCCAATAAATCAGGACATATTTTTAATATTGCTTCTATTGGTGGTTATAACGGAGGTTTTCCGGGTTGGGGAATTTACTGTTCCACAAAGTTTGCTGTTGCCGGTTTAACAGAATCTTTAGCCGCAGAAGTAAAAGAATTTGGAGTAAACGTAACATTAGTTTATCCGGGTTATTTTAGAACCGATTTCTTAAAAGATAGTTCTTTATTATTGCCTCAGAGTCCTATTGCAGATTATAAAGCAGTTAGAGAGTCTGAAGTAGCGCATAAAGATAGTATCAACGAGAATCAGCCGGGAGATCCTGCAAAATTTGCAACCGCTTTAATCAAAATGAGCGAAGAAGAAAATCCTGCGTTGCATTTATTTGTGGGAGAAGATGCTTATAATATGGCAAATGTAAAAATTGCCGAAGTTCAAAAAGAATTGGAGCAATGGAAAGCCGTTTCTGTTTCGACAGGTTTTTAATTAGATAATTCGGAAATGTGCCAATTGGATAATTAATTTTCATTCCAATTTATCGTAGAGGCCCACAGCAGTGCGTCTCACGCAACGTAACCCCAATTTATTCCGTTGCAACAAACCCGACAGGTTTTTAAAACTTGTCGGGTTTGTCATTTAAAATCGCGATGTGCTTATTATCTAATCTTCTAATTGACACATTAACTAATTCAATCTGCAAGCATGTTTTTTACTTCGCTAAATTTCCCGTCAACTTCTTCAATATTTAAACCTAAAATATGAGCAATTAAAGGATAAACTGAAACATTCTGAAAAGTAGAAACTTCTTTATTTGCTTTAAAAGCTGGGCCTTTTGCATAAAAAATGGCATGCATATCTTTTTCGTTATTGTCATAACCGTGCGTTCCGCCTTTTATATGTGTACTTTCTTTGCCTACTAAGCTGTACCCTATAGCTGCTTCAATAACAAAATCATGAACTCTTGGATTGGTTCCATAATGCAGTCTTTTAGGAACATCGGTAGATTTCCAGAATTTAATATGTGGTACTTTCTTCAGCGCTTTTGCAATCGAATCGTGATAACCTGGTTTTGCCTGAAGACTCATAATAGGATTAATTACATCTTTGTAACCCAGCCATTCGGGTTTTAGATAATCCAAAACAGCTACTTTTTTGTCATTATTAATTTCGGCCATTCCGTGATCTGAAACAATAATCAAATTGATTTGTTTTCCAATGTTTAACTGATCTAATTTTCGGGATAATGCTCCCATTATAGAATCCATTTTGATGACCATCTTTTTGTTTTCCTGCGAAAGCGGACCAAAATTATGTCCTGTATGATCAGGTTCGTCAAAATACAAAGTAACCAAATGCGGGCGTTGTTTTTCAGGAAGCTGTAACCACTTTAAAACCGTATCAATTCGGGCTCCATAAGGGATTTTATTGTCATAATTTTTATATATACCAGGATTTCTTTTGTCAATGTCAGAGCCTGGCCAGAAGAAAGAAGCTGTTTTTACACCTTGTTGTTCGGCAACATTCCAAATAGGATTTCCGCCATAAAAACGCGAATCATTTTTTGCCTTGCTTGATAATGAAAAAGATTCGTTTAGTTGAGCATCATAAAAAACATTATTGATAATCCCATGATGATCGGGATAAAGTCCGGTTATTATCGAATAATGGTTGGGGAAAGTTTTTGTGGGATAGGAAGGTTGCATCGATTTGGCGTGAACACCTGCTTTAGCAATTTGCTTCAAATTCTGAAGATTAAATTGTTTTTGATAATCCCAACGAAACCCATCCATAGAAACTAAAACTACATAAGTGTCTTTGTTGGTTTGAGAATAAGAAAAAGTGGTAAGAAGTAAGCATGTAAAAAGTAATAGGTGAGTGGTGAATTTTCTCATTTTGCAATTTTAATAGAACCGCAAAGATACTAATAACCTGTTTTTTAAAGAAAAACAGAATGTTAAACTAAGTGAAAGTTTGCCACGAATTTCACGAATTTTCACGAATACTTTGTGCAAAAAAAGGTTACCGCAAATTTCACAAATTACCGCAAATTATTTCCCTAGGTACTCTGCTTAAAAATTTGTACTAATTTGTGAAATTTGCGGTAAAGAAAAATATTTTTAATCCTTTAATCTGTGGCTAAAAGAAAATATATATATAAAGATTAGAAAAAAATAATTCGTGATAATTCGTGTAATTTGTGGCAAAAAAAAAACGCCAGACATAGATCTGGCGTTTATAGCTTAAGAAGTTAGAACGATTACATCATTCCTGGCATACCGCCACCCATTGGCATTCCGCCGCCGTTTTCTTCTTTAATATCAATTAATGCACATTCTGTAGTAAGGATCATTCCGGCAACAGACGCAGCATTTTCTAATGCTACACGAGTTACTTTTTTAGGATCGATAATTCCAGCTGTAAGCATATCTACATATTCGTCAGTTTTTGCGTTGTATCCAAAATCACCTGAACCTTCAGAAACTTTAGCAACAACTACAGAACCTTCAAGACCTGCATTTTCAACAATAGTTCTTAATGGAGATTCAACAGCACGAGATACAATCTGAATTCCAGTTGCTTCGTCAGCGTTATCAGCAGTGATTCCAGCTAATGCAGCTTTTGCTCTTAATAAAGCAACACCACCACCAGCAACAATTCCTTCTTCAACAGCAGCACGAGTCGCGTGTAGCGCATCATCAACTCTGTCTTTTTTCTCTTTCATCTCCACTTCAGAAGCAGCACCAACATAAAGAACAGCAACACCACCAGCTAATTTAGCCAAACGTTCTTGCAATTTTTCTTTATCATAATCAGATGTTGTAGTTTCCATCTGACCTTTAATTTGGTTTACTCTGTTTTTGATAATGTCAGCTTCACCAGCACCACTTACAATTGTAGTGTTGTCTTTATCGATAGAAACTCTTTTTGCAGTTCCTAACATTTCGATAGTGGTGTTTTCAAGAGTATATCCTCTTTCTTCAGAAATTACAGTTCCACCAGTTAAGATTGCGATATCTTCTAACATTGCTTTTCTTCTGTCTCCAAAACCAGGAGCTTTTACAGCAGCAATTTTAAGAGCACCTCTTAATTTGTTTACTACCAAAGTAGAAAGAGCTTCTCCGTCAACATCTTCAGCAATAATCAATAATGGTTTTCCTGATTGTGCAACTGGCTCTAAAACTGGCAATAATTCTTTTAAAGAAGATACTTTTTTGTCGTATAATAAGATATATGGAGAGTCTAATTCAACTTCCATTTTCTCAGGATTTGTTACGAAGTAAGGAGAAAGATATCCTCTGTCAAACTGCATACCTTCAACAACATCCACGAAAGTGTCCGTCCCTTTAGCTTCTTCAACAGTGATAACACCTTCTTTTCCTACTTTAGCGAAAGCTGTAGCAATTAATTCACCAATAACTTCGTCATTATTTGCAGAGATAGAAGCAATTTGTTTGATTTTATCAGAATCGCTTCCAACTACTTTAGCTTGTTTTGCAAGGTCAGCAACGATAGCTTCAACCGCTTTGTCGATACCACGTTTCAAATCCATTGGATTTGCACCTGCAGCAACGTTTTTCAAACCTTCTTTAACGATTGCCTGAGCTAAAACTGTAGCAGTTGTAGTTCCGTCACCCGCTAAATCATTGGTTTTAGAAGCAACTTCTTTAACCATTTGAGCGCCCATGTTTTCTAATGGGTCTTTTAATTCGATTTCTTTTGCAACAGAAACACCATCTTTAGTAACAGTTGGTCCACCAAATGATTTCCCAATAATTACATTACGACCTTTTGGTCCAAGAGTTACTTTTACAGCATTTGCTAATGCATCAACACCACGTTTTAATCCGTCACGTGCTTCAATATCAAATTTTATATCTTTTGCCATTTTTTATTTGCTTTAGGCAGTAGGCTTTAAGCTTTATGCTTTCTACTGCTGAATTAATTTTTGTTTTAATTTGTAAATTTTGCTTTTAATGCTATTGATTTTTTCTATAAGATTCTCTGCAATTTCATTATTAAGATATTGCAAATCTTTAGCTAAAATCAAAAGATATTCTGTCTCGCTGGCAGAACCTAAAGCTATATTGAGAAATTGATTGAATTCTTTGTCGCTATTTCTTCCACAACCCTCGCTGATATTAGTAGGGATTGATGAAGATGCTCGTCTAATCTGACTAGTTAATCCGTATAATTCTTCTTTAGGAAATAAAGAAGTCATTTTGTAGATTTCTAAAGTGAAAGAGTGACTTAGCTGCCAAATATCGTATTTTTTAAAATCTCTCATTTTTTTTTGTTGGCTTTAAGCTTTAGGCAGTAAGCTTTAAGCTTTTTTTGGAAGCTTATAGCTTAAAGCGTATAGCTTACAGCAATCTTTAGATTATAGCCAAGATATCATCTTCGCGCATAATCAAATAATCAGTTCCTTCAAGTTTTAATTCTGTTCCTGCATATTTACCATAAAGAACAGTATCACCAACTTTAACGGTCATAGTGTGATCTTTAGATCCATTTCCTACTGCAACTACAGTTCCTTTTTGTGGTTTCTCTTTGGCAGTATCCGGAATAAAAATCCCTGACGCAGTTTTAGTCTCAGCTGCAACAGGCTCAATAAGTACGCGGTCTGAAAGCGGTTTAATGTTTAAAGTCATGATTTATATTATTAATAGTTTATATTTTTTTAATGCTAAAATAACTTTCAGAAATTGTGCCATGCTCTTAAAACTGACATTATTTCCTAAAAAAAATGCCAGCTTTGACAGGCTGGCATTTTATATTTATTTCAAAATTATTATTTTGCTGCAGGAGTTGCCGGAGCAGGTGTTTGTTGAGCTGGAGCAGCAGGTGTGCTAGCAGCAGGAACTTCAGATTTGTCAATAATTTTAGAGTCAGTATCACTTAATGATCCTGTAAAACTTAAACTTGAAAGCAAGATTAAAGCAATCAAAATAGTAGCTAATGTCCAGGTACTTTTATCTAAAAAGTCAGTTGTTTTTTGTACTCCACCTAACATTTGAGTTCCACTAATTGTAGACGACAATCCGCCTCCTTTAGGGTTTTGAACCATGATTACTACGATCAATAGAAAACAAACTATTGTGATTAAAACTAAAAAAATTGAAAATGTGCTCATTGCTTAATTATTATTGTTATTTTGTTGTAAAATCTTGATATCCGAAATACGGTCTGCAAAGAAACTAATTTTTTCTGGATATTTCAAAATTAATATTTCATATGCTTGTATTGCTTTTGTATATTTTTTTTGTTCCAAATATACTCTGGCTAAAGTCTCTGTCATTAAGTAAGAATTATCTTCTTTGTTAATGTCGAATTGTACCGCAGGTGTTATTGCAGTTTGTTTTATAGGAGATATTTTGGGATTGGTCTCTATAAATTTATCTATTATTTCTGCCTTTTTCTTTTTCTCAGGATCAATTATTTTTGCCTCACCTTTTGGTTCTACTGCTTTTTGAGTTTGTTTTGCCTCCTGAGGACCTTCTTCTGTCCTGTCTATTGGTTCTGTTCGGGCTAATTGAAGCCATTCCTGAAATGAATGTTTTTCATTAACAGAAAAATCAAGTGGTTTTCCTATTTCAAGGTTTTCCGCTGCGATTTTTACATTTTCCTGAATTTCAATTTTAGGTTCATCAATAATTTTTGGCTCTTCAAAAACCACAGAGTTCGCTTCTTTGATCGAATTCAATATCGATTGCTCAATAGGATCAACTCTTACTGCGGGAATTTCCGGCTCTGTTATTTCCTCTTCTTCTACTATTTCTTCAAAAAATGTTGGAGTATGTTCTTTAACCGAAGTTAAAATTGGCTCCTCAACAATGAGTTCTTCTTTTTGCTCCTCGATTGTAGCTTCTTCAAAAGTTATATTCGAAACTTCTTTTATAGATTCTAAGATAGACTGCTCAAAAACCGGATCAATTGGTTTTTCGTCAGTTTTTACAGGTCCTTCAAAAGTGGTTGGTGTTACTTCCTTAAAAGTGTCTAAAATAGATTGCTCAGTAATCGGTTCAATTGGTTGCTCTTCAATTTTTACCGGTTCTTCAAAAGTGGTTGGTGCTACTTCTTTAAAGGTATCAAGAATTGCCTGCTCAGTAATTGTAATTGGTTCTGTAATTGGCTCTACTTTAATCTCTTCGGTTTTTACCGGTTCTTCAGTAGCAGGTATTACTTCTTTAAATGAATTTAGAATCGCTTGCTCATCGATTATTTCAATTGGCTTTTCTTTACTATTTACTTGTTCTTCAACAGTATTTGGCGTTACTTCTTTAAAAGAATTTAGAATCGCTTGTTCATCAATTATTTCAATTGGTTTTTCTTCTGTTGCTGTTGGCTCTTCAAAAGTTTTATTTGTTGCTCCTTTTATAGAATTCAAAATCGATTGTTCAATAGGATCAATTCGAACTTCGGTGGCTTTTTTAATTTCTTCAAAAGATACAATTTCGCTGTCGATTACTTTTATTTCTAAAAGATCTCTTAATTTTCGATCATAAAGATCATTCTGGATTGAAGTAAAAGTTTCTGAAGTAATAAAATCAAATAAAACAGCGCGATCAGTTGTGTGAGCGGCCGTTACTTTTAAGGCATAATTATACTTAAAGCTATTTTGATTGTAAAGTCCTTTTAATCGCAATGCTCTCGCACTTTGAAAATACGGAAATTCATTCAAAACACTTCCTAATGCATCCGCTTGCTTTTCTGTGATAGCATCGGGTTTGTTCATTAAGTAGGTATAATCAGTTACATTCATTTTTTATTCTTTTGTTTAATCTCTTGTTTGTTTAACTATTTAGGCATTTAAAAAATCGATTAAACTATATAATCGACTTTAATAAATAAACAATCTTACCATTTAGCTAGCGAATCATTAAAAATATCCTGAGTGATTCTTTCAAAAATAGTCTGAAGTGCTGTATTTAAAGTTGCACCAGTTGGTAAACCAGTTCCCGGGAAATCATAGTAGAATTCGAATGGTTTTTCGAAATCATCTGTTTCTTTATTTTTATTGGTAAACCTAACATTGATACGAATCGTTAAACGGTTTTGGGCCGCTTGCTGATCAGCAGTTGCTGTCATTGGAGTCGTTCTGTAATCTACAATTTCTCCTTCGTAAACCAGGTCACCGCTATTGCTTACTAAGTTAAGGTTGGTTTGGTTTTGAATTAAATCCTGCAATGCCAAAGTAAATGTTCTGTCAATTCCAGGTTCAATCAAATCAGCATTATTTTGGAAAAAGTTAACCTGAAACGTTTTGGCATCAATTTTTCCTGTTCCTGTAAAATTGTAAGGCCCACAGCCGCTTAGCATAAAAAGGCTCATTAAAGCTAATAAAGAATATATTTTTTTCATAAAATTAATACATAATCAAATTCCAATTTTTTAAAATTCCAAATTCCAATTGAAGGAATATTTTTTTCAAATATACTAATTTGAAACCGGGCGTTATCGAACAGACAAAGCTATTTGGAATTTGTTTTTTAGGTTTTAACCTTTGTAAAGTTGGAATTTGGAGTTTTAAAAAATTGTAATTTATTTATTTTTATAAATCGAATTGTTTGATTTTTCGATATAAAGTTCTTTCCGAAATACCTAACTCATCAGCAGCAGCTTTTCGTTTTCCTTTATTTTTTTCTAATGATTTTTTGATCATTTCGATTTCTTTTTGTTCCAAACGCAAAACTTCCTCTTCTTCGATTGTTTCGGCAAACAAATAATTATCATCTTGCATTTGATAATTATCTTCGCGCGTTGCAGGCGTCATGACAGCAGTTCTGGGTTCTTCTTCAAAATCTATCTCGCTTTCATTTTCCTGAGAACCATATATTTTCTGAATTAAATTAGGGTTGATGTCCTGTACTTTTGAAGTACCGTTTTTCATCAATTCCAAAGTTAGTTTTTTCAAGTCATTTAGATCGCTTTTCATATCAAAAAGGACTTTGTATAAAATGTCTCTTTCGGTACTAAAATCACTTTCTTTTTTCTTATCGCTAATTACAGACGGTAAATTGCTGCCTTCAGTTGGTAAATACGATTTTAAAGTGGCCAAAGTAATATCGCGATTAGTTTCCAGAACAGATATTTGTTCGGCTACATTTCGCAACTGACGAATGTTTCCGTTCCATCTGAATTTTTGCAAAAGCTGAACTGCATCATCATCTAACTTTAACGGTGGCATTTTATATTTATGCGCAAAATCGGCAACAAATTTTCTGAACAATAAATGAATGTCTTCGTTTCTTTCACGTAAAGGAGGTAGAGTAATTTCGACCGTAGTCAAACGATAATATAAATCCTCACGGAATTTTCCTTTTTCAATAGCATTGAATAAGTTTACGTTTGTTGCCGCAACAATTCTCACATTTGTTTTTTGCACTTGCGAAGAACCTACTTTTATAAACTCTCCATTTTCAAGCACACGAAGTAAACGAACCTGAGTTGTTAAAGGCAATTCACCAACTTCATCCAGAAAAATAGTTCCGCCGTCAGCTACTTCAAAATAACCTTCACGCGTGCTTGTTGCTCCGGTAAAAGCACCTTTTTCGTGTCCAAAAAGTTCACTGTCAATGGTTCCTTCCGGAATTGCACCACAGTTTACTGCAATATATTTTCCATGCTTTCTGTGCGAAAGCGAATGGATTATTCTTGGAATATTTTCTTTACCAACACCACTTTCCCCAGTTACCATTACCGAAATATCAGTAGGAGCAACCTGAATGGCTTTTTCGATGGCACGATTTAATTTAGGATCATTTCCAATAATCTCAAATCGTTGTTTTATTGCTTGAACTGTTTCCATTTATGTTTTTTTATCTTTTGCCACAGATTAAATGATTAACTCAGATTCTCTAAATTATAAAATATATCTTTTATATTGAAGAGATTTTGTTTGAAAGTTAATAAGTAATCCCAATTCTGAATGTGACAATTTTATATAGTTTAAAATCTGAGCAATATGTTCACTCGAAAAATCTTTTATTGCTTTTACCTCCAAGACAATATCTTTATTAATTATGAAGTCGGCATAAAATTTATGAGGTAAGATTTTACCTTTGTATTCAATTGAATATTCCTTTTCTCTTTCAAAGGGAATGTTGTTTTCTCTAAATTCTATTTCCAAAGCATCTTTGTAGACTATTTCTAATAATCCTGGGCCAAGATTCTTGTGAACCTCCATGCATAATCCAATAATCTTATAGGTCTCTTTTTCTCTATAATACTGCATAAATAAATTGATTTTTTACCATAAAATTAAAAATAAGAAAAATAATACAAAAAAAATCATTTTAATCATTTAATCTGTGGCAAAAAAAACTAATTCATTTCACTCAATCCAACCGCTTCACCTTTTAAAGTTCCACTAGTACAACTCGTAATTTTTACATTTACAAAATCCCCAATTTTATAATTCTCTTTAGGAAAAACAACCGTAATACTTTGAGAATTTCTTCCTGAGAATTCTTCAGTCGATTTTTTAGACACTTTTTCAACCAAAACTTCAACAACTTGTCCAACGAATTCTTCACTGCGAAACCAGGCGTGTTTTTGTTGTAAATCAACAATTTCCTGCAATCTTCTTGCTTTAGTTTCTTCCGGAACATCATCTTCCATTTTTCTTCCGGCCAAAGTTCCCGGTCGTTCAGAATACGAATACATATAACCAAAATTATATTTCACATATTCCATCAAGCTCATCGTGTCCTGGTGATCTTGTTCTGTTTCTGTTGGGAAACCTGCAATCATATCCTGCGAAATCGAAGCATCCGGAATAATCGCCTTAATTTTATCAATCAAAGTCATATATTCCTCACGAGTATGCAAACGATTCATTTCTTTTAAAATTCGGTCACTTCCAGACTGAACCGGTAAGTGAATATGTTTACAGATATTAGGATATTTAGCAATAACATGTAAAATGCTCTCATGCATATCCTGCGGATTAGAAGTCGAGAATCGAATACGCATTTTAGGAAAACCAACAGCAACCATTTCAAGCAATTGATCAAAATCAACCGCTGTCGCTTTTTGCATATCCGATGCGTTTACGAAATCTTTTTTCAAACCACCGCCGTACCAAAGGTAACTGTCAACGTTTTGACCTAAAAGTGTAATTTCCTTAAAGCCTTTGTCCCAAAGATCCTGAATTTCCTTCATGATACTCTGAGGTTCACGGCTGCGCTCACGACCACGCGTAAAAGGCACAACACAAAATGTACACATATTATCGCAACCACGAGTGATCGAAACCAAAGCAGTGATTCCGTTGCTCATCAAACGAACTGGCGAAATATCTCCGTACGTTTCCTCTTTCGATAAAATTACATTAATAGCGTCGCGGCCTTCCTCAACCTCTGCCAATAAATTCGGCAAATCTTTGTAAGCATCAGGGCCCACAACAAGGTCAACAATTTTTTCTTCTTCCAAAAATTGACTTTTCAAACGTTCTGCCATACAGCCTAAAACGCCCACTTTCATTTTTGGGTTAATACGTTTTACTGCATTATATTTCTCCAAACGCTTACGAATAGTCTGTTCTGCCTTGTCCCGAATTGAACAGGTATTTACCAGAACCAAATCAGCGTCTTCAAGAGTTTGTGTAGTGTTATATCCGTTTATCGATAAAATAGAAGCTACGACTTCACTGTCCGAAAAATTCATCGCACAACCGTAACTTTCAATAAAAAGTTTTTTTGTATTCTCAGGTTTATTCTCCAAAACAAGACTTTCGCCCTGCTTGCTTTCCTCAATAATCTTTTCCATTTTATAATTTCAAAGTGCAAAGATAACGTAAATGTGATCAATATGACAAGATGGCAGAGAAAAGATTTTAGATTTTAGAGTTAAGGTTTTAGATTAAACCGAAGCTTTGTGAGCTTCTTCTGAAATTTTCAGCTCAATCTAACTTTGCGAACTTTGCGTAAAACCTTAGCAAACTCTGCGGTTAAATTTTTCGCCACAGATTAAAAAATCTAAAAATGATTCTCAAAGCTTTGCGAACTTAGCCTGAAATCTTCAGCTCAATCTAACTTTGTGAACTTTGCGTAAAAACTTAGCAAACTCTGCGGTTAAATTTTTCGCCACAGATTAAAAAATCTAAAAATAATTCTCAAAGCTTTGCGAACTTAGTCTGAAATTTTCAGGTCAATCTAACTTTGTGAACTTTGCGTAAAACCTTTGCGAACTCTGCGGTTAAATTATAAGCATCATACTTAATAGAAGCTGTTTCCAGCTTTCCGCTACAAGTCCTCATAAAAAAAGCAAAGTTTCTAATGTTTTAAAAAGAGCTTCCGTTGGTCGCTTTTTTAAAACAAGAAACTTTTGCATTTTTTACTCCGGGCTTTTCACTACAATCTGGGCTAGGTATTTGGGGTTACAAGAACAACATTTCTCGTACATAAATCATTAAAAGTTATACCTATATATATTATAGGTAGGAATACAGATAAATCTGCAATTTTAGGAAACATAACATTAAAATACCTCAAAAATCAATTAGCAAGGCTGATATTTAAAAAAAATAGATACTTTTGTTGCAGAAAAATAGAGCAATGGCAAAGAATTTAGTAATAGTGGAGTCACCTGCAAAGGCGAAAACGATCGAGAAATTTCTGGGAAGTGATTTTCAGGTAGAGTCAAGTTACGGACATATAGCTGACCTACCATCAAAAGAAATAGGAGTAGATGTTGAAAATGGATTTAAACCTAAATACGAAGTTTCTCCCGATAAAAAAGCGCTGGTAAGCAAGTTAAAAACACTATCTAAGAATGCCGAAATGGTTTGGTTAGCAAGCGATGAGGACCGCGAGGGTGAGGCTATTTCATGGCACCTGGCGGAAGAATTAAAACTAGATGTTAAAAAAACAAAGCGAATTGTTTTTCATGAGATTACAAAATCTGCGATTCTTAAAGCAATCGAGAATCCAAGAGAAATTGATTATAATTTAGTAAACGCACAACAAGCGCGTCGTGTTTTAGACCGTTTAGTAGGATATGAATTATCTCCGGTTTTATGGAGAAAAATTAAAGGAGGTTTATCAGCGGGACGTGTACAGTCAGTTTCAGTACGTTTGATTGTTGAGAGAGAACGCGAAATTCAAAACTTTAATGCAGTTGCGAGTTATTCTATCGTAGCAGAATTTGTAAATGAGGCAGGAAAATCTTTCAAAGCCAAATTACCAAAGAACTTCAATACAAAAAAAGAAGCCGAAGATTTTTTAAATAAAAATATCGGATCACAATATAAGGTAGCTGATTTAGAAACTAAACCTACCAAAAAATCTCCAACAGCACCTTTTACAACTTCTACCCTGCAACAAGAGGCAGCAAGAAAATTGTATTTGCCAGTTGGAATCACCATGCAGCTTGCACAACGTTTATATGAGGCCGGACTTATTACCTATATGAGAACCGATAGTGTAAACCTTTCTAAAGATGCAATGGATGCTGCAGAAGCTGAAATCATAAAATCATACGGAAAAGAGTTTTCAAAACCGAGAACGTTTGCCAACAAAAGCAAAGGAGCACAAGAAGCGCACGAAGCCATTCGTCCGACTGATATGTCGCGCCACACAGTAAACATCGACCGTGATCAGGCCCGTTTGTACGACTTGATCTGGAAAAGAACTTTGGCTTCTCAAATGAGCGATGCGCAACTTGAAAGAACAAACGTAAAAATTGAAGCCAATAATCACAGCGAAATTTTTACAGCTTCAGGAGAAGTATTGCTTTTCGAAGGATTCTTAAAAGTGTACTTAGAAGGACATGATGACGATGAGGAAGAACAAGAAGGAATGTTGCCGGCTTTAAAAGTAAACGAAAAGCTAGTTAACAATTACATTACAGCTACGGAAAGATATTCAAGACCACCGGCTCGTTATACAGAAGCTTCTTTGGTGAAAAAATTAGAAGAATTAGGAATCGGTCGTCCGTCTACGTATGCTCCAACTATTTCTACTATCATCAACAGAAATTATGTAGAGAAAGGAACTCTTGAAGGTCAGGAGCGTAATTATACACAACTTACTTTACAAGCCAATAAAGTAGGGGAGAAGCTTTTGAAAGAAAATACAGGATCTGATAAAGGAAAATTAGTTCCTACAGATATTGGTACAATTGTAACAGATTTCTTAGTGAAGAACTTCGGAAACATTCTGGATTATAATTTTACTGCAAAAGTAGAACAGGATTTTGATGAAATTGCCGAAGGAAATATCGACTGGGCAATCATGATGCAGGAATTCTACAATAAATTTCACCCAAATGTAAAAGAGGTTGAAGCCAATGCAGAACGCGAAAGCGGAGAAAGAATTCTGGGGAAAGATGCTGACGGAAGACAAGTTTCTGTTCGTTTAGGAAAATTTGGACCAATGGCTCAAATTGGAGAAGCAGATGACGAAGATAAAAAATTCGCAAGTTTAATGTCTGATCAAAATATTGGAAACATTACTCTTGAGGAAGCTTTGAATTTATTTTTATTGCCTAAAAATTTAGGAGAATATAAAGGAGAAGAAGTTGAAGTAAGTAATGGTCGTTACGGTCCTTATGTGCGTCACGGAAGTGTATTTATTTCTTTGCCAAAAGGAGAAGATCCGTTGAGTCTTTCTAAAGAAAGAGCGCAGGAATTAATCGATGAAAAAGCAATTGCCGATGCACCAATCGCAGTTTACAAAGGCGAAGGAGTTCAGAAAGGTGTAGGACGTTTTGGTCCGTTCATCAAATGGAACAGTATTTTTATCAACGTAAGTAAAAAATACAATTTTGATAATTTATCACAACAGGAAATCGAAGAGTTGATTGAAGATAAATTACAGAAAAATATAGATAAAGTGCTTCACAATTGGGAAGACGAAGGAATTTTGGTCGAAAAAGCTCGTTGGGGTAGATCGGTAATTACAAAAGGTAAAATCAAAATTGAATTAAGTAAAGATGTTGATGCAACAAAATTAACATTGGCTCAGGTTCAGGAAATGATTGCAGCCAAAACACCGGCAAAAAAAACACCGGCAAAAAAAGCAACAACCGCAAAAAAAGCTCCAGCTAAAAAAACAGCTGTTAAAAAGAAGTAATAAATGGAATTTGATTTTCTAGAACCAGTTAATGACGGAATTTTAAAATTCATTAATTCATTGTCTTCACAAGAATTGGGAAGCAAAATTGTTTTCCATACTCGGGATCAGTTTCCTGATATTAGTAAAATTACAATTGCAATCGTGGGTGTTTTAGAAGACCGTCGTAATAGTAATGTAATTAACGAAGTTAATTTGAATGCAGTTCGTAAGAAATTGTATCATATGTTTCCCGGTAATTGGGATGCATCGATTGCAGATTTAGGAGATATCCTTGCAGGGGATTCTGTAGAGGATACTTATTTTGCTTTAAAAAAAGTAACGGCTACCTTAATTAAAAATAAAGTGATTCCTATAGTTATAGGAGGTTCACAGGATTTGACCTATGCACTATATCGTGCTTATGATGATTTAGAGCAAATGGTAAACATGGTTGCTGTAGATAATAAATTTGATTTTGGTAAAGAGAATGAAACAGTTTCGGCTAACTCATATCTGACTAAAATTATTATCGATGAGCCTAATAATCTGTTTAATTACTGTAACATAGGATATCAAACCTATTATAATTCGCAGGAAGAAATTGATTTGATCGAGAAATTGTTTTTTGATGCCTACCGTTTAGGAGAAATTTCGAATAAAATCGCATTAGCAGAACCAGTTTTTAGAGATGCTGATTTGGTTAGTATCGATCTTAATTCCGTAAAGTCGTCGGCATCAGCCAATATGGTTTCTTTTGAGCCAAACGGATTTAACGGAAAAGAAATCTGCTCATTGGCCAGATATGCCGGAATTAGTGATAAAGTTTCCTGCTTTGGAGTTTTTAATCATAATAGTACTGCACCTGAAGCTGGTATTATAGCTCAAATTGTCTGGTATTTTATCGAAGGTTATCATTATCGTTCAAAAGAATATCCGTTTGGTAGTCGGGCAACGTATTTAAAATATATAGTGCCGCTTGAAGATGAAGAATTGGTTTTTTATAAAAGTGACAAAACAGACCGTTGGTGGATCGAAATTCCGTTCGAATCAAATGGGCACAATAAATTGAAAAGAAATACGTTATTACCGTGTTCCTACGAAGAATATTTGAGCGCTTGTAATCAAGAATTGCCAGAAAGATGGTGGAAAGCACAACGAAAAAACGCTTTATAAAATAAAATTTTATAGAAAATTGCGTTTTTTTTTGAGTTTAAAAAAAATGTTAAAATATATTAGTAAGAAAATAAATATAAAGTATAAAATTTAACGTTTTACGTCGATTTTTTCTAGTAGTTTATCGATGAAATATTTTTTTTTTATTTTATTTAACATTATTTTTGAACGGTAAAATAAATTTCGCAACTAGTATTGTTTTTTAGATAAATAATAAATACGTTTACGGACTTATAATAATGAATAGAAATCCCAAATTTATATGAAGAAGTTTATTGCATTTGCAGCAATGTTAACACTGGTAATTGGCTGTGGTAAGTCAGGAGACAAAGGTGAGTTAGTTGGTGTTACAGGAGGGAAATGGCATCCTGAAAAACCTTATGGAATGACATTAGTTCCAGGTGGATCTTTTATTATGGGTAAATCAGATGCTGATTTAGCTAATGTTGAAGATGCTCCGACTAAAACAGTAACGGTTCGTTCATTTTATATGGATGAAACAGAAATTACTAATAGCGAGTACCGTCAATTTGTAGAATGGGTAAAAGATTCTACAATGAGAGTTCGCTTAGCAATCTTAGCTGATGAAACCGGACAAAAATCTACAGGTGACAAAGGTAAAAAAGGTGGTAGTATTGCAGATTATGCATTTAATGATTCAGAGCCGGACAAAATGACGGCATATGATAAATATATGTATGATAACTACTATAGTGTAGGAACAAAAGATGATCCGTATGCTGGTAGAAAATTAAATAAAAAAGTTAAGTTAATTAAAGATACTAAAGCTTACCCAGATGAGTATTATGCTGAGGTAATGGACTCTATGTATTTACCAATTGAAGAATCATATAACGGATTAAGATCAATTGATGTAAATAAATTGAAATTCCGTTATTCTTGGATGGATATTCAGGCTGCTGCAAAAGCCAAAGTTGGAAAAAGAAAAGATTTTGTTAAAACAGAACAAGTAAGCGTTTATCCTGATACAACAGTTTGGATCAAAGATTTTGCTTACTCTTATAATGAGCCAATGCACAATGACTATTTCTGGCACAAAGCTTACGGGGATTATCCTGTAGTTGGTGTAACATGGAAACAAGCAAAAGCATTTTGTGCCTGGAGAACTTTAAACAAAAACAGCTACATCAAATCTAAGAAAAAAGGACGTGATTTAGTAAATGCATTCAGATTGCCAACAGAGGCAGAATGGGAGTATGCTGCAAGAGGAGGTCTGGAATCTGCTACTTATCCTTGGGGAGGTCCTTATACTAAGAGTGACAGAGGTTGTTTCTTGGCAAACTTTAAACCTAGTAGAGGAGATTATGCTGCCGATGAAGCTTTATATACAGTTGAAGCAAAATCATACGAAGTAAACGGATACGGATTGTATAATATGGCAGGAAACGTTTCAGAGTGGACAGATTCAGCTTATAATCCAAATGCTTACGAATATGTTTCTACAATGAATCCTAACGTAATTGACGGAAACAACCAAAGAAAAGTAGTTCGTGGTGGTTCTTGGAAAGATGTTGCTTATTTCCTACAGGTAAGTACTCGTGACCACGAATATGCGGATTCTGCAAGAAGTTATATTGGTTTCAGAACTGTACAAGATTACATGGGAACTCAAACGACTGGAAGCGGAAAGAAAAAGTAAATTATAATTAAATTCAAATAACCAAATCAAATCTATTTTAAAATTAAAACCTAAAAAAAAGTATTATGGCATTATTAAGTAAAAAAACAATGAATTTCGCTTATGGTATGGGAGCGGCAGTAGTAATCATCGGTGCACTTTTCAAGTTGCAACACTGGCAAGGTGCTAGTATCATGTTGATTGTTGGTCTTGGTGTAGAAGCGTTTATTTTTGCATTGTCTGCTTTTGATCCTGTTGATGATGAATTAGACTGGACTCTTGTTTACCCGGAATTAGCTAACGGTCAGGCTAGAAAAAAATCGGATAAAGTTGAAGCTCCTGTTGATGCTCAGGGATTATTGTCACAAAAACTTGATGTAATGTTGAAAGAAGCTAAAATTGACGGTGAGTTAATGGCAAGCTTAGGAAACAGCATCAAAAATTTCGAAGGAGCTGCAAAAGCTATTTCTCCAACAGTAGATTCTATTGCAGGACAAAAGAAATATGCTGAAGAAATGTCTATGGCTGCTGCACAAATGGAATCATTGAACAGTTTATATAAAGTACAATTAGAAAGTGCTTCAAGAAACGCACAAGCTAACAGCGAAATTGCTGAAAATGCTTCTAAATTAAAAGAACAAATGCAATCTATGACTGCAAACATTGCTTCTTTGAACAGTGTTTATGGTGGTATGCTTTCTGCAATGAGTAACAAAGGATAATTAGTTTTTAACTATTATATTAAATTTATTAATAAAGAACTAATTAGAAAAAATGGCAGGAGGAAAATTAACCCCTAGACAGAAGATGGTGAACCTGATGTATCTGGTTTTCATCGCAATGTTAGCAATGAATATGTCAAAAGAAGTTTTATCTGCTTTTGGCTTAATGAATGAAAAATTCGAAAGCGCAAATAAATCATCAGAAGAAAGTAACGCTTCAATGCTTACTGCTTTAGACCAAAAAGCTGCTGAAGCGAAAGGAGAATTTGTTAAAGCTTCTGAAACAGCTCATAAAGTTGAAGGAATTACAAAAGATTTTTACGCTTACATTGGTACTTTAAAAACAGATGTTGTTAAAGGATTTGATGTAGATAAAGAAACAGGTAAATTGCCTTACGAAGCTATGGATAAAGGAGACAATATCGATAGTTGGTTTAAAGGAGAAGGATATAGCGCTAAAGGGACTGAAATTATCTCAAAAATTGAAAAGTATAAAGCTGATATTAAAGCTGCTTTAGGAACTGACAAAAAATATTCTGCAATTGTTGCGGAGGTTGAGAAAAAATTTGATGTTTCTGATGTAAAAAATAAAGATGGAGTAAAAGATAAATATTTATCTTACCACTTTAAAGGATTTCCTGCTGTAGCTTCAGTTGCAAAACTTTCAGCTTGGCAAAATGACGTTAAAAAAGTAGAATCAGATGTTTACAATAGTGCTTTAGGAAAAGCTGCAGTTGCTGCTGCTTCTTATAGCAATTATCAGGCAATTGTTGTTTTAGATAAAAACGCTTATTTCCAAGGAGAAAAAGTAACTGGTAAAGTAGTTTTAGGTCGTTATGACGAAAATACAAAACCAACTTCTTTCCAAGGTCCTGGGCAAATTGTAAACGGACAAGCTGTTATCTCTTTAACTGCTGGTGGAGTAGGTGAGCAAACTATTAATGGACAATTTACATTCTTAGAAGATGGTAAAAACATTCCACTTAAATTTGCTGGAAATTACGTTGTAGTTCCTAGACCAAACTCTGCTACTATTTCTGCTGATAAAATGAATGTTGTTTATAGAGGTGTAGTTAACCCAATCTCTGTATCATTCGCTGGTGTTGCTGACAACAAAGTTGTTGCAAGTGCTCCGGGATTATCTTCTGCTGGTAAACCAGGGAAATATAACATGAATCCGGGTTCTGGTAATGAAGCTACAATTGCTGTTACAGGTACATTACCAAACGGAGATAAAGTTACAGACAAGAAAACATTTAGAATTAAAGGTATTCCTGGACCAACTGGTACAATTAGAGGAGAGCAAGGTGTTGTTAAAGGACCTAAATCTAACTTAGAAGTTGCTACTATTGGCGCTAAATTAAATGACTTTGATTTTGAAGTTGGTTTAGATGTTGTTGGATTTAATATGAAAATTGCAGGACAGCCTACTGTTGTTGTTTCTGGTAACAGATTAAATGCACAATGTAAACAAGTACTTTCAAGAGCAGGAAAAGGAGACCAGGTTACTATTTCTGAAATTAAAACTAAACTTGTTGGAGCTGGTAGCTATTTACTGCCAAGAACTGCTCCGGTAATTTTCGAAATACAATAATAAAAGTAGTTAAAACTACACTCAATATCTTATAACGATACCACGATGAAAGTAAGAAATTTTTTAATAGCTATTGTTTCTATCGCTGGAGGTTTTTCTTCTTATGCGCAATCTAATTTGCTAAATGCGAAAACACCTGCTCAGATAGGACTTAAAACTCCTGCGCAACTTATCTCAGATAACGATAAGCCTTTAGCCTATGGTTATGTAGATGATCGAGATATCTTGATGGGAAAAACTACTTGGGAAATCATTGATTTAAATGAAAAAATCAATTTTCCAATGTACTTTCCGGTAGATACGGCTAATATTGGTTCTGATAGACGCTCTCTTTACGACGTTTTGACGAAAGCTGTTAAAAACGGCAAAATAACTGAAGTATATAGCGACAGTTATTTCAATACTAAAAAATCTTTGAAAGACATTCAAGGTGCATTATCTCGTATTGATACAACAGATGCTGGTAGAGAGTTAATCAACCAATATCCGGATGACTACAAATCACGTGTTGTGAAGAAAAAAGTAGTTACTGGTACTGGTAAAAAGAAAGTTGTTTCTTATGTTGAAGAAAATGTTGGCCCAACAAGATCTGTTCCTGCTGAATATATTCTGAAACAAGACTTAACAGCAGCTGACGTTACACAATATAAAATAAAAGGATACTGGTATTTTGACAAACGTCAGAGTGAACTGAAATATCGTTTATTAGGAATTTGTCCTGTAACTCCGGATGTTTATACGATGAATAGTGACGAGAAAGATTATATCGAGTTATTTTGGGTTTTCTTCCCTAATGCCAGAGAAGCATTACATGAAGCAAAAGCATTTAACGACAGTAACTCAGCACTTCCAATTTCATTCGATCAGATATTAAATTCAAGACGTTTTAATGCAGTTGTTTATAAAGAAGAAAACTTGTACGGAGATCGTGAGATCAAAGATTACATGAAAGATAACGCACAAAACCAATTGTTGGAATCTGAAAGAGTAAAAGAAAAGATTCGTAACTTCGAACAAGACATGTGGAACTACTAAGTATCTAAACATTACATAAAATAAAAAAAAGCTCTTACTGCCTGGCAGTAAGAGCTTTTTTTTTATTTTAAGATAATTTTGCAATTAAAATATTTTTCATGAATGATTGTGTTTCTTTAATAAAATAAAAACATTAAATACTTGGTAATCATTGATTTATTTTATAGCTTTAATTGGTTTTACTTATGATGATGTTCGTTGTTAAAAGTCAATGTTTATGTTTGAATGAAAAAATTTGCGTTAATTGTAGGAAAATAACAATAAAACGATAATTATTTCGTTAGCTTTGTTTACTAAAAAGTGTTATGATGAAAGGGAAAATTTTTTTAATGTTTATGGTTTTTGTTACAGCAGGTTTTGTTTCAAATGCACAATCAAATCTACTTAATGCAAAAACAGCTGACCAAATTGGAATAAAGAGTGCAGCACAGAGAATTTCGGATAATGATAAGCCTCTCTCTTATGGTTATGTAGATGACAGGGATGTTCTGATGGGGAAAACGGTATGGGAAATTATTGATTTAAACGAAAAAATCAATTTTCCTTTATACTTTCCTGTAGACACTGCTAATATTGGTTCTGACAGACGTTCGCTTTATGATGTTCTAACCAGAGGAATTCGAAGTGGCAGAATAACCGAAGTTTACAGCGACAGTTATTTTAATACTAAAAAATCATTGAAAGACATTCAGGGTGCATTATCCCGAGTAGATACTACAGATGCTGGGAGAGAATTAATCAATCAATATCCGGATGATTACAGAACTCGTGTTATAAAGAAAAAAGTGGTTACCGGTACAGGTAAAAAGAAATCTGTTACTTATGTTGATGAAACTGTTGGGCCAACAAGATCAGTCCCTGCAGAATACATTTTAAAACAAGATTTAACCGCTGCCGATGTTACACAATATAAAATAAAAGGATACTGGTATTTTGACAAACGACAAAGCGAGTTAAAATACCGCTTACTTGGCATTTGTCCTGTTACTCCAGATGTGTATACCATGAACGCTGATGAGAAGGATTACATAGAGTTATTCTGGGTTTTCTTTCCTGACGCCAGGGAAGTATTGCACGAAGGAAAAGCTTTTAATGATAAGAATTCTGCCATTCCGATTTCATTTGATCAGATTTTAAATTCAAGACGTTTTAATGCTATTATCTATAAAGAAGAAAATATGTACGGAGATCGTGAAATTAAAGATTACATGAAAGATAATGCTCAGAATCAATTGTTAGAATCTGAAAGAGTGAAAGAGAAGATTCGTAATTTCGAGGAAGATATGTGGAACTACTAAGTATCTAAATAACATTAAAACAAAAACTCTTAGTACCTTTGTATTAAGAGTTTTTTATATTTTATCCTTTACACATGTTAGATTATTTAATTGTCGGATCCGGATTGGCCGGAATTTCTTTTGCAGAAATTGCCCTTAAAAACAATAAATCTATTTTAATAGTAGATAATATGTCTCAGGTATCTTCAAGAGTTGCCGGAGGTTTTTATAATCCGGTTATATTAAAGAGATTTAGCGAAGTTTGGAATGCACAGCAACAATTGGTTATCATGAATGATTTTTATGATCATGTAGAATCAAAACTACAAACCAAGTTTAATTTTAAGCTTCCTATACTTAGGAAATTTTTTTCTATAGAAGAACAAAACAATTGGTTTGCAGCTTCGGATAAAATAAATCTGGCACCATTTTTATCTACAAAAATAATATCAAAAAAATATAAAGGAATCGATTCTCCTTATGATTATGGTGAAGTACTGCATACCGGTTATGTAGATACAATGCTTCTTTTGGATACGTACAGAGAATATTTGCAAGAGAATGATTTGCTTTTAAATCAGTTTTTTGATTATGGTTATATTGAGTTCTTCGATGATGGAATTCAATATAAAAATATTAAGGCGCGCAATATTGTTTTTGCAGAAGGATTTGGATTGCATAAAAATCCTTTTTTTAATTATTTACCACTTGACGGTACAAAAGGTGAGATGTTTGTAATAAAAGCTCCCGATTTAGATCTGGATGTTATTATGAACACAAGCGTCTTCATATTGCCAATGGGTAATGATTTGTTTAAAGTAGGGGCAACTTATAACTGGGAAGATAAGACCGATTTACCTACTGAAGCAGGAAAACAGGAATTAATAGATCGAATTAAAGAAATTGTTAATTGCGATTTTGAAATTGTTGAGCATTATGGCGGAGTTCGTCCTACAGTAAAAGACAGAAGACCTTTGATAGGATCACATGAGGAGTTTAAATCACTCCATATTCTAAACGGATTGGGAACACGCGGAGTAATGCTTGGGCCATCAATGGCAAAAGTATTATATGATTACATCGAAAACGGAATTCCTTTAACTCGTGAAATTGATATTAAAAGATTTCATAAGAGATATCTAAAAAGTCTTATTTCTGACCAGCCTTAGGATCATAAGAAACGAACATATTAATGTAAAGATTTCTTGAAAGTCGTAAAACAAAAGGAAACAATACGATCAGGGCAATTACTATTGCGATAAATGATTCTTCGATTGTAGCTTTAAAAAAAACAAACGAAATAATAAAAGCAGCAATTCCTACGGCAACATTCAATCCGTAACTTACATACATCGCACCATAAAAAAACGATGGTTCAATTTGATATTTAAATCCACAATGACTGCAATGGTCGTTCATTTTTAGAACTTTAGTCAGGTGAAGCGGATTTTTGTCTGAATACATGCTTTCTTTTTGGCATTTTGGACAACTTCCTGTTAAAATACTATTTAGTTTCGATCCTTTTTTTAACATTTGCAAAAAATTAAAATTACCCATTGATTTGGGAGTGTAAATTTACACAATCAATTAGTTATAAAATAACATTACATGCTTAATATACACAATTTATCGGTTTCTTTTGGTGGTACTTATTTATTCGAAGAAGTTACTTTTCGTTTAGGTGCCGGAGACCGAGTTGGTCTTGTTGGTAAAAACGGTGCGGGAAAATCAACTATGCTTAAAATGCTGGCAGGAGATTTTGCACCAGATTCAGGAGTTATTTCTCAGGAGAAAGATATCAGAATGGGGTTTTTACGTCAGGATATCGATTTTGAACAAGGAAGAACGGTTCTTGAAGAAGCTTACGAGGCTTTTACAGAGATAAAAATTGTAGAAAAAAAACTAGAACAAATCAATCATCAATTGGTTACCAGAACCGATTATGAAAGTGAAGAATACAGCCAGATCATCGAAGACTTATCAGATTACACACATCGTTTTGAACTTCTTGGAGGTTATAATTATGTAGGTGATACAGAGAAAATTCTTTTAGGATTGGGTTTCAAAAGAGAAGTTTTTAATAACCAAACCGAAACATTTTCAGGAGGTTGGAGAATGCGTATCGAGTTGGCGAAACTATTATTACAATCCAATGATGTTTTGCTTTTGGATGAGCCTACGAATCACCTGGATATAGAAAGTATTATTTGGTTAGAGGGTTTTCTTCGTAATTATCCCGGAGTTGTAGTAATCGTTTCGCACGATAAAATGTTCCTTGATAATGTTACGAATCGTACGATTGAAATTTCGTTAGGAAAAGCATACGATTTCAATAAACCATATTCTCAATATTTAGAATTACGTCATGAAATTCGCGAGAAGCAATTGGCAACTCAAAAAAATCAGGCAAAGAAAATTGAAGAAACAGAAAAGTTAATTGAGAAATTCCGTGCAAAAGCCTCAAAAGCTTCAATGGCGCAATCATTGATTAAAAAATTAGACAAAGTAGAACGAATTGAAGTTGATGAAGACGACAATTCGGTTATGAATATTTCTTTCCCCGTTTCAAAAGAACCAGGAAGAGTAGTGGTAGAAGCTGAACATGTTACAAAAGCTTACGGCGATAAAGTTATTTTAAAAGATATTGATTTACTGGTAGAACGCGGAAGTAAAATTGCTTTTGTGGGTCAGAACGGACAAGGAAAGTCAACCTTTATCAAAGCTATTGTAAACGAATTCGAATATCAGGGAAATATCAAATTAGGTCATAACGTTCAGTTGGGTTACTTTGCTCAAAATCAGGCCGAATATCTTGATGGCGAAATTACTTTGCTTCAAACCATGGAAGATGCGGCAATGGACACCAACCGATCTAAAGTTCGTGACATGTTAGGTTCATTTTTATTCCGTGGCGATGATGTAGAGAAAAAGGTAAAAGTGCTTTCAGGAGGCGAGCGTAACCGTTTGGCACTTTGTAAGTTATTATTGCAGCCTATCAACGTTTTGCTTATGGATGAGCCTACGAATCACTTGGATATTAAATCTAAAAACGTTCTAAAAGCCGCGCTTCAAAAATTTGGCGGAACTTTATTGCTGGTTTCTCACGACAGGGATTTCCTTCAGGGAATGTCGAATATCGTTTACGAATTCAAAGATCAAAAAATAAAAGAATATTTAGGAGATATCAATTATTTCTTAGAGCAACGCAATCTCGAAAACATGCGTGAAGTCGAGAAAAAAGATGTTGCAAAAGCCGCTGCTCCTAAAGAAAGTAATAAAACTTCTTACGAAGATCAGAAAAAAGGTAAAGCATTACAAAACAAATTAAGTAAGGTCGAAAGTCAGATCAAACAATTAGAGAAAGACATTCAGCACGACGATAAATTGTTGCTTTCTAATTATGATAAACATATTGAAGATGCTTCTTTCTTTACCGCATACAACAAAAAGAAAAAAGATTTAGATCAACTCCTTTTGGACTGGGAAGTTGTTCAGGAAGAAATTGATAATCTTAATGCTTAATTAGTTTTCAGTCTCAGTGGCAGTCACCGTTTTTATAGAACCTTTGTTAAAGTTTTTAAGCTTTGACAAAGGTTTTTTAGTTTTTAGGAGCTAATCCAGCTTTCCGTTTCATCCCGATAGCTATCGGGACACAAAAAAAACATTTCTAATGTTGCAAAAAGAGCTTCTTTCAGTCGCTTTTTTTCAACAAGAAATCCAATTTTTTTTGCTCCGGGCTTTCCTCCTCAATCTGGGCTAGGAGGTATAGTTTTCAGTCGCAGTTTTCAGTTTCAGTCAACAGTTTTCACAAAGTTTGTCATCTCGGCCGAAGGGTGAGATCACACTCGATGATCGACAAAGATTGACGATTTTCTTTTTGGAATCCCTTGTGCGATTTCTCCATCGTTGAAATTGACAAAAATGAGATACAATTAACAAAAGAAAAAAATCCTTTAAAAACTGCGTCATCCGCGTGCCAATATCAACAGCATTTTCACATCCCGTATTTCAAATCCCACATTTCACCAAAAAAACTACTGAATAAGTCCAATGCTTTTAGAATGCATAATAGCTTCACTGCTATTTTTATAATAACAAACAGAAACCTCTAAAGCCTCTAGATTTTTCATGATTTTTTTCGTCGCTTCTTTTTGACGTTTGCCAGTTTGCCTAATATAAACTGCTTTTACTGTAACAGGAAATATTTTGCAGATTCGTTCATACAAAACAGGATCGTGTTGCGAATCATCACCTAATAAAACATATTTAAGATTGGGATAAAACTCCAGAACGTGTTTTATTTTATCAAACTTATGATCGTGATTTCCGCGTCCGCTCATAAAAAAGTCGGTGATACCTCTTCTAATATCTTTCAATAAAATTACAGCTCTGGGTAGTTTGTGTATTTTAGTAAATTTTACAATAAAACGATATAAATTCCATTCGCTGCTTGAAACATAAAAAAAAGCATTTTCTTCTTCTTTATTGTTTCTTCCGGCCGAACTTAAAGCCTGATAATGCGGTACAACGTCTGTAAAAACCTTGCGGTCGTTTACATTTTTAAATAAAAGAATATAGATTTTTTTAAAGAAATTCTGGGTATGCGAAATCAAAAAAGTATCATCGATATCAGATATAATTCCCAGTTTTCCCTTATGAGGTCTAATGAAACTTCCTTTTTCGGTTATAGTCTCATTTTCATCTTTAAGGCTCACTTCATATTCCATCCATCCAAAATCAGTTTCGGTATCAAGCGGAATACAAAACTTAAAATAACCATCGTCTAACGTTTTGGTATGAATTTCGTGATTACCGCACTTTAGATAAATATCAAAATTTTCAAGCGTTTTTATCCTGAACTGATTGATAATTGAACGTGCATTTTTTAGGTTTTTCTTCTGAAAATCATAGTCATACGTTCTTTTAAAAACGTGGCCCATTACAATTAATTCCTGTTCATTGGCATAACCTCGATATAATTGTAAAATTGGTTTCATTAATTGCGTATATTTATAGATAGATGCTGTAAATTAATTATTTTAATTGACTTTAAAAATAAAACTTTGAAAAAGAATATCATATTTGTTGTAAACCCTATTTCCGGAGACCTTGATAAATCAGATTTGATTGAGGCTGTAGAAGAATTTGCAACTACGAATAATTTTGACCTGAAAGTTTACGAAACTACGGGCAAAAGTGACCAAAAAGAAATACAATCACTTTATAATCAATTACAACCAGAGCGTATTATAGTAGCAGGCGGAGACGGAACTATAAAAATGGTTGCCGAAGCCGTAGAGCAGTTTGATGTTATTATTGGCATTTTACCTGCTGGCTCGGCAAATGGTTTATCTGTAGATCTTAATTTGCCTAGTACAATTGAAGAGAACCTTAAAATTGCCTTTCTAAGCCGTTATATCGAAATGGACATGATTTGCATCAACGGTAAAAAAAGTATCCATTTAAGCGATATTGGTCTTAATGCCGATTTGGTTAAAAACTACGAACAAAGTAATCTGAGAGGAATTTGGGGATACGCTTTGCAGGCTTACAATACTCTTGCTGATTCGAACGAACCTTTTGTTGCTACAATTACAGCAAATAAAGAAACGGTTGAGCATACGGCAAGAATGATTGTAATAGCCAATTCTAAAAAGTACGGAACCGGCGTGACAATTAATCCAAATGGCGCGATGAACGATGGAAGATTTGAATTAGTGATTCTAAAAAGCCTTGACATATTATTACTTGGAAAAATCATTACCGGAAATATGCCCATTGACTCTGATGATATTGTGATTATTTCGACAGATAAAGCGACTATAAAAACAAATTACCCTGTGAATTTTCAGATTGATGGAGAATACTGTGGCGCACAGACTTCGTTAGACATTCATATTCTGCACAAACAAATGAAAATTGCGATTCCTTAAAAAGTAAAGCTGCATACTTTTGTCATTCCAAGAAACGAGGGATCTTCGCAAGTAATTCGACAAATTAATATGTTGCCCCGATGGGGCTATAGATTTAAGACGTATGTGTTTTTATAAATATGACGCTCCTATAGAGCTATTTTTAGAATTAGCCCTGTAAGGGCGTAATATTTATAGAAAATTAGATAACAATATTACAATAGCTCCATGGGAGCGACATTGAGTTTAGTTATTTGTAAAGGCTATTTATTTAAAAGGATTTCGTTCCTGCCAGTCTGTTTTAGGCTCAAGATAATTAAACAATTTTGCAATGTTATGATTGATCAAAGCATTGCTGTGCGTAATTAATCCGTACATTTTTAAGGGTTTTGCACCTACAGAACTTTTAATTTCAAGTGCAGTACGAGCAAAGACAATGTCAGAGAAACCCTGATTGATTGAATACGCGATCATGTCGTACAGCATATTGAGATACAGCATTTTTTCACGCTGAATGGTTTCATCATAACCTAAAAAGTAGGTGTCTATTGTATTTCCGTTTTTAATCAGTGTATTGAAACCTATTAGCTTTTCGTCTAAAAAATATCCATAAAACAAAAAGTTATCCTGCATGATTTCTTTAAAAAAACTAAAATGATTTCGGGCTAAGAAAAAAGTATTGAAAGGAGCATTTTTGGCCACATGAAAGTACAAATCGTAAATAACATCTTCGTATTTTTTAATATCTTCAAGAGACATTTTCTGCTTTCTTATTCCGTCAGCTTTTTTGCGAGCCCGTTTGTATTGATCGCGATATTTTTTTGATAAAGCATCAATATAATCCTGCTCAGTTGTCCAGTTTTTATTGATTTCAAAAATCATATTGGGCTGGGTCGAAAAGGTATAATTATTCTTGAATTCCGCTTGTAAGGGTTCAATTTCTGCTGCGGTAAAATCTTTTATACTCGTAATGTGTACCTTTTTTCCGCTCGCTTTCAGGTCTTTTTTAAGCTGGTTAATTGCTTTATGAAGTGTTTTAATTGCTTTTGACTGCTTTGTAGCGCTATCAAAAGCAAAAGCATTTTGTCCCGTAAGCATATTGTTGCCGACGAATAATACATGCGATGCAAAGTTTTTAAAAGCAAAATTACGCACAGAAGTTTTTAGGCACTGATCGCGTTCTCCAAAAGAATCGAGTTTTTCTGCAAATAAAAACTGGGTCAGGACAATTCCTGCGAGTTTATCTTCATTGAAAATCCCAATAAAATGACAAATCATATTTACCGGAGAAGAATTTTCCAGTACTTCGAGATATTCTCTGGTCAAAAAAATATTATTTACAGCCAGCGAATTCCATTCTAAAGGCAATGATGATGTGCTGTTGTAAATTTTAAAAGAATATGTTGTATTCAAAAGTGTAAGCTAATTTTTTCAAAATTAGGTAATATTTATAATAACTCGTCCGGTTTAAGTTATTATTAAGAAAAACCCGTTTGAATGGTAAATTTCAAACGGGTTGTTGTTTTTGGTATTATGCATACGCACATATAATTCCGCCCATTAATGTTAGGGTTAAAATCCAGTATCCTGAATTGATAAAAATGTATTTCCAGGATTTTCTTTCGAATAAACCATTAATTGCCAGCATTGGAAAAGCAAAAAATAGTCCCGATATAAAACCGTGAAGTGCTCCGTGTTTAAAAGTGCGATATGCAGTTCCGTAATCGGCCATAAAAGCAGCAAAGGAAGGTTTTGCAGTTTCTATTAAAGGCGGTCCGCCAACCATGCCTACTGCTCCGGACTGGTGAATTGTTAATGCTGAGATAATCATCGTCATCATTAAGGAAAAGATGTAAGTAAGTCCGAAAATTTTAATCATATTTCCGTTTTTCAGCGCTTCGGGTGTTAGCCCGGCCTCTCTCATCCAGACTGTTCCGAAGACTTTAGGATTATACCAGATAAAACCGGTAACAAGAGTTGTTAATGCCGAAATAAAAAATGGTAAGAAATTCATTTCCATGAGATTAGGGTTTTTAGATTAGTTGTTCAAATTTAAACAAAAAAGTAAAGATAAAAGCATTTTAGTTGATGCAATAGTTTAAGGTTACTATGTTGATTGCCATTATTTTGTATTTGTTAATATATAATTCTATTCTTGAAAATGTGTTTTAAATTGTATGCAATAATTCGTACAGCGTTTTTCTTTAAATAGGGATGAAAAAAACTTATTTCTTCGGATAAAAAAATAATATATAATTAAGAGCTTATTTTTTAAGAATTTGCTTTTTTTTTATAACTTTAATTCATCAATTTGCATAATAAATTGAACGAAAAAATAATCTAACCTTTTTAATTATAAAATTATGGTAGTACAATATCAAGGTGAGCAATACGGTAAATCAACTACATTTACGATCAGAATAATAGGTAATAACTTGTCTAAAAGCAGTTCTAATTACCAAATCGATTTGTTGGTAGGCGATAAGCAATTACCGATTTTTACCACAGCAATTCATCAAAGTTTGTCGAATTGCCTAAAAGAGATTTATTTGTTTAGAAAACATAACGGAATCGTATTTAAAGCTTCATCAGAAAAAGTAGCAACAACTTTAGTTCCTTATGACCAAGTCTTGTATAATTATAATAAGTATGCTTTGTTTATGGCTTAAAAAAACTATTAAGTTTAAAAATTATAAAAAGACTGCTTGCAATTTGAGCAGTCTTTTTTTATGCTTTTTGATGTTTTTAAAAATTCAATAATCAGTTTCGTCTCTAAAAATATTTATTTGTTTAAATTTGAATTCTTCCTTAGAGTTTAAAATGATGGCACGATTATTCACAATATTTCTTCTTTTTTTATCTTTTTGTCTTCACTCTCAACCTTCAACTAAAGAACTAATTGATAGTTTAAATACCATTGAAAATCATGAGAAAAAAGTTGAATTGTCTCTAAAAATTGCCTTAAAACTCCAAAATTCAGATTGGGAGAGGGCAATTAAATACGTAGAATTGGCTGAAAATGAAGCAAAAAAAACAGCTAATTCAGAATTAAGCTTAGCAAAAGTATATATTACTGCCGGAGACATCTACGACTCAAAAGATGTTTTGGATATTGCTTTACAATATTACCTAAAAGCCTACAATGTTTATAAAAGCAACGACGATGTTCAGCAAGCTGCAACAGTTGAGAATAATCTTGCCATTATTTATGCTAAAGGTAATAATAAGGCAAAAGCATTGAAGTATTTTTTAAACGTATACAAGTATCAAAAGTCCAGAAAGGATCCGACCAAACTGGTTAAAATTTTAAATAATATAGGAACGATTTATCTGGATAAAAATGCCGATTCTTCATTATATTATTATCAAAAAGCTCATAGATTCAGTAAAATTTTGAATGATAAAACGTTAACGGTATACATTTTTACCAATATGGCGAGAGCTTATGCTTCTAAAAAAGACAAGGAAAATGCTGATCTTTATTTTGAAAAGGCTTTTTCTCTATTTAACAGTTCTATTGATAATTCGCTTCAAGCATTTGTTTATGAATCTTTTTCCGAATATAAATTAGAACAGCATAAACTTGAACCCGCTATTGTATATGCAAAGAAAGCATTAGAATTGACTAAAGAAAATGCAATAAGTTTTTCAGGATTAAAATTGAATAAAATACTTTATGAAGTTTATTTAACTAAACAAGATTATAAAAATGCCGTTTATTATTTTCAGCAATACAGCACTATTAGTGATAGCATTAATATAGGGCAAAAAGCGGTAAACTTAGAAAGAATAAGGCTGGAGCAGGATTATAAAGTTCGAAGCAAAATAAGAACACTGGTTGAAGAAAAAGAACGATTCCAGTTTTATGTCATTGGATTAATATTAGTTGTCGGAATTTTGATTTTGATTAATCTACTAATACGATATCGAAACAGGAATGTTAAAAATCAACTGGAACAAGAAAAATTAAAAACGAAACAACAGGAACTGAAGCAGAGTCTTGAGGCCAAAAATATGGTTTTGGTCGGAAAAGCGATGTCAGAAATACACCGCACCGATAATATCAATGAAATCCTGACAGATCTAAAAAAAATCAAACTACAAACGGCCAACAAAGAAATGCAGCAGGCAATCGATATTGTATTAAAACGTCTGGAAAAAGATTTAAATACAGATATCTGGAAAGAATTTGAAATAAGTTTTGAGCAGGTTCATAAATCTTTCTTCGATAAGCTTACAATCGATTATCCTTCACTTACGCCAAAAGACCGCAGATTATGTGCGCTCTTATATCTAGATTTAACTACCAAGGAGATTTCTCAAATTACAGGTCAGTCTTTCAAATCTATTGAAAATGCACGTACGAGACTTCGTAAAAAGTTCGATTTGACCAATGAAAAAGTCAATCTTTCGACTTATTTAAACACTTTTAAGCAAGATCAAGTATAAAATTTTTATTAGATTAAATGTTTGATTTGTAGTAATTTATGTTAAAATGAGTGTTTTTTTAGTGATCCATTTCTACCTCCGAGTGTTTTTGCATTAGTCCTTTTTTACAGTGCCTGAAACTGTACTTCTATATTCGCCAAATCTATTATAAATAAATTTGGATGAACACGAAGAAAAAGAAGGAAACTCTAAAAAGTCTTGATGAACTTTTAGAAGAAACAAAAACAAAAAAGAGCGCACTCTTAAAAATTGTACAAAAAATAACAAGAGCAAATTCTAAAAATCAGCCTCCAAATTGATTTTTAGAATTTGCTTTTGTTGCTTTTCAATTACTCTATTAACACATTTAATTATTAATCAACAATCTTAATATTAACCTTTAAATTAAAAAAATGAACCAGATTTACTCTAAACCCAGGTATTTGTTTCTTTTGTTAGGTTTTCTGATCTATTCCGTTGGAATGGCTCAGTCGCCTTTGCAAAAAAACAAAAACAGTACTGCTCAGACCGCAATACAATCGCCTGCAGCACTTCAAAAAAAGGATCAAGTTTCTAAGAAAACAACGGATCAAAATGTTAGTCAGGATGATGAAGCGAGCCCTCTTTTAACTCAAAAAAGTATAAAAGGTCAGACACTTTCGCAGGAAGAAAGTGATGCAGTTAATAAACAATTAAAAGCAAGTCAAAAACTTTTTGATAAAAGCGCTGCTAGTTTAACAGCTAAAAGTACTCAGAACACCGATACTACAAAAGTCCGATCTTTTGCTAAATCTTCGAACTTAACCATACGAAATGTATTTGAGGTTAAAAAAGCTGATTTTGAATTGTCGGGAACTGACAAAATGCAGTTAAAATCAGTTTCTAATAAACACGGCAGAAGTTTAGCAACGTATCAGCAATTACATAATTCTATTCCTGTTGAGGGGGCTATTTATAAAGTTAGAGAAAACAAAACCAAGATTGATGCGTTTGGAGAGACTAGTAAAAAGCTGCCGACAAATAGCAAATACAAAGTCAATGCTTCTCAAGCTCTTGAAAATGCTCTTAAGACGGTAAATGCGAAGGAATATGTATGGCAGAGTAAAAAACTCTCTGCTTTAGTTCATAAAGAAATTAAGACAAAACCGGAAGGCGAATTGGTTTACGTTGGACCAAATTTCTCTTCAGAATTGAAAGAGTTTCACCTGGCCTGGAAATACAACATTTTTGCGACTAATCCGCAATCAAGCCAAACCATCTATGTTGATGCAGATTCTGGAAAAGTAATTCTGAAAATTGATTTAAGCCGCGATGTTCATAGTGCAGGCGGAAATAATAATATTGGAAATGGTAAATCACGTTACTCCGGAAACGTAACTTTTAATACAAAACAATACGCAGATGGATATCATTTAGAGGCTTTGCAGGGAAAATATGCCGTGCCTATTTATACTTTAAATATGAATCATTATGATAGCCCTTCGGATGAAATACTTACAGAATATATCGATGAAGATAATAACTGGAATGATTTATATAATAAAGATCATGATGAAGCGGCAATTGATATTCATTGGGGATTGCAAAAAACGATCGATTATTACGAAGAAAAATTTGATCGTAATAGTGTCGACGACAAAGGGATGACCATTTTTGGTCTTGCACACTTAGGTAATAAAGTCGAAAATGCCTCCTGGACTGGCGCATGGGCACAATTTGGGGATGGTGACAACCAGCCTTACGTTAGTTTAGCTATTACGGGACACGAGTTAACGCATGCGGTAACACAATTTTCTGCCGACTTAATTTATGAGGGAGAATCTGGTGCCATGAACGAATCGTTTAGTGATATTTTTGGTGTTTCGATTGAATTTTACGCTGCAAAAGATTCTAAAAATGATATTTGGCTTTTAGGAGACGAATTATATTCGCACGGAAGTTTAAGAAGCATGTCTGACCCAAAAGCACAAGGCCAGCCAGATACTTACGGAGGAACAAATTGGATAAGTCCGACAAATACAACTTATGATCATGGTGGAGTGCACATCAACAGCGGTATTACCAATTACTGGTATTATCTTTTAGTAGAGGGTGGAGAAGGAGTTAATGATATTAATAACAGTTACAGTGTAAAACCTATTGGTCTTGCTAAAGCTGAAAAACTGGCTTATGTAACGCTTACAGAATATTTATCTCCATCTTCAAATTTCGGCGACATGCGTATGGCAAGTTTAATGGCTGCTGAAGATTTGTATGGACTAGGGTCTGAAGAATATAAACAAATTACTAATGCCTGGTATGCAGTGGGTGTTGGTACTTCTTATTCTGATAAGCAGATAGCTCTTATTTCCGTTGAAAACCCTTCTACACCTTGTGGACCATTTAAAGGAGATCAGCCTTTTTATATTACCGTTAGAAATACCGGGATTACTGCCATTAAAGCGGATGAAGTTTTAAATTTCAAATTAAGAGCTATGGCGAGTGGCTTAGGCAAATTGATAACTTTTTATACAACTGATGGGCAGGTTGCTTTTGCCAAAGATTTAGCTGTAGGGGAAGAAACTAAACTTAAAATTCAAGCCGATATTCCTTATCAACTGGGCGGAGCATCAAATTATATAGAAGTAAAACTTGATTTACAACCTGTAGTAGAATTTGGTGCAAAAGACGGATATTCTTTTGTTTCGAATATAATTGTCCCAACGGCAGAGAAAGATTTTGACATCAAAGTAACGGCGTTAGAGCTGCCAATGTATACAGGGGATGCACTTATGGCAAATTATACACCAGCCATTACTTTCACTAACTTAGGCTGTCAGGATATTCCAGCCGGAACTGTTTTAAAAGTTGGATATACAGATACTGCGGTAGGAAGTGTAACAGTATGGAAAGATGTTACATTGCAGACTGCTTTTGTGGGAAAATCTCAAATGACAGTTGCTTTTGATACTGCTGTCGATTTATCAGCACATGGTTTGCATACCTATGAAGGCTATGTTACCTTAACTCAGGATCCAGTAACTACGAATAATAGTATTTTAAATGCTGCATACAGCGGTATAGTAACACAATTGCCGTATTCTGAAGGATTTGAAAGAACTCCGGGAGGCTGGAATACTAAAGCATTAAGCGGAACACAAAAGTATTTGTTTCAGAACTATCCTGTTTCATTTAGGACTACTAAATCACAATATATCTGGTCAATTACAGATCTAAAAGGGAATGGAAAAATGGCTACTAATTCTGATTTTGTATTAGAATCTCCAATCTTTGACTTTACAAATGTGGTTTCTCCTTATATCGAATTCGATTTGTATTATCTATTTCATAAAGGATATGATGGTTTAATTGTTGAATATTCTGAGGATAAAGGTCAGACATGGAAAAAAGTGGAGAATGTTAATTATCCTGAAACAGTACATCTTGATGATACAGAAGGTGGGTGGTTTACAGGAGTAAATACGCAGCTAAAGAAAGATCCGTATCAAATACGCTTGAATGATCTTGCCGGAAAAAAGGTTGCAATTCGTTTTCATGTAAAAACAGATGATTATAATGATGGTTTTATAGGAGGGTTTGTAGATAATATTCTAGTGAAAGATGCGCCTTACGACTTAGAAGTTTTATCTGCAAAATTAGATGCAGGAAAATGCGACATTAATAATACGAATGTTACCGTAAGCGCTAAAATCACAAACAATTTTGCCACAACAAGTCAGGTCGTAAATGTTACAACCAAGGTTCTTGATGCGGCCAAAAATGAAGTATTTTCAAAAATTGAGAAAACAACTTTAAATTTTGCAAAGTTTAAAGACACTTTAACGTATTCTATTTCAAATATCAGCCTTCCAACTGTTGGGCAGCACACTATTTCTGTCTCTGTTTTCCCTGAAGACATGACACAGGATGTTAAGCAAGGCAATAACGCTGTGACTTTTGCATACGATAATTGGAACAATGAAGATATGAAAGTAGCTATGCTTCCTTATAAAATGGATTTTGAAGATGCAAGCAAATTCAAAGGATGGAGAACTTCTGAAAACAAGGGATCTGCGGGATGGCAACAAGGAATATATCGAGACTTAGGATCTCCGGGATGGTTTCTTGAAGATCATACTCATTTTATGGCAAGTAATGATGACAAATGTAATTGCGATGCTTCAAACGATATGCTGGTTTCGCCGGTATTTGATTTAACAAATTATAAGGAAGCCCATTTATCATTTGATGGTTATGGAGATTCACAGCATTGGTCTGACGGTTATGTAAAAGTAAGTACCGATGGAGGAGTAACCTGGACGGAAGTCTTTCATATGCCGTATTATGGAGCGTGGTGGGAATATGATGTAGATTTAACGCCTTACGCAGGAAAATCTTGTGTACAGATTGCGTTTCAACATAATGACAACGGATTATTTGCAAATGGTTTTGCTGTCGATAATATTGAAATTACAGAGAAAAAAGATTTTTTACGATTATCTAATTTTAGTGTAGCAGAAACTGTTTATGAAGATGCACCTTCACACGAATTTTTTGTAAGTGTTAAGAATTTAGCTTATAACACAATTAATAAAGTTAAAGTTGAATACCAAATCACTCAAGACGGAAAAGCTGTAGGGGCTCCGGTGGTAGTAGAAAAAAATGATGAGATACTTGTAGGTCAGACTATTATTTATAACATCAATGGACTTCCAAAATTAGCAGCAGGAAATTATGAAATTAATTTGAAAGCACTTGCTGAAGGTGCTGTAATTGCGCAGACTATAACCGGTACTTTTCAGGTGGTTGAAAAATCTTCTGAGTTAAGCAAGGAGAATTTCTCAAATATAAACCAAGGTTCAATATTTGGATCAAAAGGATTTGTATCCAATCAAAGTGATGAAAATTATCCTTGGAGAGCGCTTCCAATTCCTGATAATACTTATTTGACGCTTCCTCTAAAAGATCGTACAGGAGATACTAACGGACAACTTTTATACAGTCAATTGGAAGGTTATTATTATTACAGTGAATTAGTTTCTCCACTTTACAAATTATCTTCAAGTGCTACAGCTTTAGAATTTTATTATGCTATGCAAAGCAATGTTAACGATATTTTAATTGTTGATATTAAACCTGTAAATGGTGAATGGACAGAGATATGGAGAAATGTTACCCAGGGAAATTACTCAGATACTGAATGGAAAAAAGGTATAATCAATATTAGCAAATACGCTGGCAAGTCAGTAATGCTGCGTTTTAGACACTCGAAATCTGATGGATTCTCTTATTTGGTTCTGGATGATCTAAAGGTAATAAATGAAGCGGTTTTGGATGTTGCATTACAAATTTTATCTCCAAAAGATATTTGCGGTAACAGCGAAGTAAAAGTTAAACTGACAAATGAAGGACAAAAAGCGATTACAGAAAATGCTGTTCAATTAGATTTAGATTATTTCAATACAGGAGAAACTATCTCGGAAGTTGTAACATCGGGAATTCCTGTTGGAGAAAGCATTGAGTATACTTTCAAAAAACAGCCTAAATTAGATGAGGGTGGAGATTCTCATATGTTTACGATTAATGCAAAATTGGAAAATGATATTATAGAACAAAATAATATCGTTAAAAATTATGTATACCAGGGTGTGTCGTCAGATTTCAAAATATTTGATACACCGGTCATTCATGGATATGCAGATAAAACCTTGTATATTAATGCTGAAACTAATTTTTTAGAACACGAACTCGAAGTTGTTTCCTATAAATGGAATACGGATGCCACTTCTAATGGTATTGAGGTTACAAAAGCCGGCGATTATACAGTAACGGCTGTATTGAAAAACGGATGTACAGTTTCTGAAACAGTTAAGGTTGTGTTGGATACTTTTGACTCTGACTTGCCAAGTGGAAATGTTTGCGGTCCTGAGGTTACTTTACAACCCGGGAATTACCAAGCTTACGAATGGTTTGATGGTTCGACCGAGCCAACGTACGTTACAACAGAAAGCGGCGATTATTATGTAACCGTTTACAATGAAAGCGGACTGGGTAAAATTTTAAAAACCAGTATTTCTATCGTTGAAAACGCTGTACCTGAAATCCAAGTTATAGATGCCAAAAAATTAGCAGCTTCTGCAGATGCCACAGCATATCAATGGTATTTAAACGGAAGACCTATTCCAAATGCAACTCAAAAGATGGTTGCCACAATTTGGGAAGGAAGCTACAGTCTTGAAGTGACAAATAGTAACGGCTGTAATCGTATGTCAGAAGCAATTGATTCCAAAGGTTTGATTGTAGGAGAATTGACGAATTCCTTTAGAGTTTTTCCAAACCCAGTTATTGATGACTTAAATATCTTTTTAGCAGATAAAATTGAAGGTAAAACCGAGATCAAAATTTACTCAATGGATGGCAAAGCGTTATGGAGTAAAACCTATACCAATATTCCGTCGAATATTAATGTAAGCGATTTGAATACTGGGGTTTATATTTTAGACTGTAATGTAAACGGAAAAAAATATACCGCCAAGATTATTAAAAAATAATAAAAAATAAAGATAGAATTGGCAGCTCTGTAAGTAGAGCTGTCAATCTTAAAAACAAAAATAATATGAAAAAATCCATGCTAGTTTTATGTACACTTTTGCTGTGTGCAACAATAACGGCTCAGACCGAAAAGGTTAAAATAGGGGTAAAGGCAGGTTTAAATATTGCGAGCCTTACTTTTGATGAAAATGAATTAGAATCATCACAAAAAACAGGATTTACTGCTGGTATTATGGCCGAAATTCCGCTGGCGAAAAATTTCTCGGTTCAACCCGAAGTACTATACAGCCAGCAAGGAATGAAATTTTCTTATTCAGATATAGATGTGGCAAATTCCAGTTATAAAAGCACGATCACTTTGAATTATCTAAATATTCCGATAATGTTGAAATACTATGTGCTAAAGGGATTAAGTGTGCAAGCTGGGCCTCAAATTGGAATACTTTTAAAATCTAATAATAAATATCAGGATAACTTTTTAGGCTATGATAATCATGAAAACTATAATTTATCTGATTATACAAATGCTTTTGACACTTCTGTAAATTTAGGATTGGGTTATCAGTTTAAAGATAAGTTTTATGTAGATTTAAGATATAACATTTCCTATTCTGATGTATTCAAAGAAGCAAATTCAAATGGGAATTATGTTATTAATAGTGATATGAGAAATAGAGTTTTTCAAATAACAATTGGTTATTTTTTTAAATAAAATTAGTATTCGTCATATTTTTTCTAAAAGCCACTCTTTCTTCAAGGAGTGGTTTTTTATATCTAGGCAAGACTTCATCTGGCAGTTTGTTATTTTGTAATTATATCACTATTGTTTCTCGCCATCTAAGTTGTCAACAGCTTTAATTGGATCTAAGATATTGGTTTGGTTAGCAATAACTTGGGCTATTATTATTATTATTATTAAATAAAAGCTTACTCAAAATTAGAATTTTTACTATTCATTTGTTTGAATGGAAAAAGGTAAACCGGGTAATTGCAGTTTTGTCTTCAAAAAAACTTTTGCTAAAAGATTTGAAAAAAGAGTTTAAATAAAAAAAGCTCCAGATTTCTCTGAAGCTTTGCTTTTTAGTCAATACCTTAAAAATTAGTATTTACTTTCTTAGAACGGTCTGCAATGTATGACATCAGCCAGGTTACTTGTCCGTCTTTTACAAAGTATATTTTTTTTGTTGCCAAATTAGGCATACTTTCCAGGAAGTTTGCTAAGATGTTGTTGGCAGAAATAAGGTATTTCTGGTCGTATGTTTTCAAAACTCTTTCTATTTCTGTATTCGTCTTAGCAAGGTTATTGTACTTGGTGAAATTATTCTTCAGGATTGCATCGTAATTAATAACGTCTTCTAAGGTTAAAGCAACATAATGATCCTTAACGTTTTCATTATAATACAGCGTTGAAAAAGCCCATACTGCTCCTCCTGATAAATAAATTTTTTCTTTTTTTAATAAAAGAGGATTTGCATCAAGCATTTCTTTGATTTTCTTACGTAAAACGGTATTAAAATCAAAAGACTTTTCCTGATATGTCGACATATCATTGGCTTGGCTTGGATTTACAACAGTCTTTTTTACAGCATCTGTAAGTGTCATTGTACCAAAATCAAGTTCTAAAGGAATAAACTCTAATTTGTTATCTTCAAGTTCATCAATATATCCGCCTTTAGTTGTTTGGGCACCAATGTCCAGCAATATGGCGTTGGCGTAATCAACAGGCGGTATAGCACCTTTAACTAGTATTTTAGCTTCTTCGTCAACGTTGATTATGTCAAAACTTTTGCTGGTAAGAGTCGTAATTTTATTTCTTAAAACATCAATGTTGCGTGCAGATGAAAAAACGGGAGAAGCTACTATAAATATATTTGCTTCAGTAATTTTAAAGTCGGCTCTTACTTTCCTCAATTGATCAGCCACTATAATACTGGTTTTGTTGATGTCTTCCTGAGGTAGTTCGCCAAAACTGGCAATATGTTCTGCAAGACTAATTCTTTCATTCGAAAAATAAAGAATTTTATAGTCTGCTTTCTTGATGTTATTGATCTCAAGGACTGAAGTTTTTATTGCTCTGCGTCCGATTTCAATTCCAACATATACATTTTTTTGAGAAAAGGAGTTAATGGAAAAAAATAAATTTAAAAGAATAAAAAATAAAATCTGGGGCTTGTTTGTTTTAAACATTGGATTTAATTATGGTTATACTATAATTTTGAATAAATGACTTTAAAATAATTATATGTGGTATTTATATGAAAGTCATAATTTTATATTGAAAATAACAGGTTTCAATATGAGATCGCAAATTTATAAAAACATTTACTAACATAAATGCAGTTATTAGAAAATATGGCATTTAATTATTATAAGGATATTTTTGGATTAGGAGAGATGATTTTATATTTCTAATGTGCTGAAAAAGAATGATATTCACAGATAATTTGTATGTAATGAATATTGTTTTTGCTTTGTTGTAAGAAGCGTTTTTGTTGAAATCATTTTGAATTCTTTGATTTTCTGTATTTTTTTGAAACTAGCTGATATTTTTTAAATAAAAAAAAGCTCCAGATTTCTCTGAAGCTTTGTCTTAGTTGCGCCAATAGTATAATTTTGGAACTGTCTTGTAGATCATTTGATAAAATATCCCAAAAGTTATTTTATTCCAAGATTTCCGTCGAATGTATTAAAGTCATCTTTTCGTTTAGGTTTTACGATCAATAAATTATACAGTTGGTGGCAGATCGATTTCAATTCAACTAAATTCGAATTATCAATTGCTTTTTCACCTAATTGTATCAATTTATGATGTTTAGATTTGTCTTTAAAAGCGCCTGCGTCTTCAAATCGTAAATTGTAAAAATAATCGATATAGCTTTCATCCTGATTGTGATAAATGTTTTCTAAAAGGTTTTCCAATTCCTTATTTTTTTTGCGAATCAAATATTTATTGCTTGACTGTAGTACTTCCTTTTCGTTTTTTATGATCTTTTCATATTCTTCTTTTTGGCGAGGAGTTCCTTTTTCAATATAAAAAGACAGACTGTCTTTTATATTGTTATATTCTTCAAGTTCAAATAATATGTGTTTGTGTCGAATAAGATCATCAAATTCCTGAATGTAGATTTTTTTCAATTCATCTATTTGATACTTTTTATCTGTTACAGTATCATCTTTATTTTCTAAGGTCTCGTTGTAAAGAATGGTCAGCGATTCCTGAGATCTTTTTAATTTGGCTAAATATTCATAATTCTCATTTTCTTCTTCACTTCGTATTTCTTCTAAAATTGTATCTAAAGCATTTTTGATTTCTGATGCTAATTTTTCAATCGAAATTTTTCTCTGATGCGGATTAAAAACTTCGCTAATTTCTAAATCGAGTGCGCCTATATAAACGTCAATGCTCAAATCACGAGATTCCGAAACTTTAAAATTAAGCTCAATATCCATTCCTTTCAAAAGATCCTGCTCAAAATTACTTCCGGATATTTCAATATACCCAATAGAAACATTACTTCCCACCATGCTTCCGGCATTGCCTTCTACGACATTTATAATCAATTTTTGATCGGAGTTTCTTAAAATGTTTTTAGAACAGGTTTTGTAAATTGTTTTCTTCAACGGTAAAATATCGTTTTTCTTAAAGATAATTTCCATGTGGCTTTTTCCCGTTTCTTCGTCTAGTTCTAAACAAATGTCGTTCGGAATTGGCTGTCCCAGAATACTGTATAACCCGTTTGTGATTTGAATATTCGAGTTGCTAAAAACTTGCTTTTGCTGATTATCGAATAAAAACAATGTGAATTGATTGGTCGCTTTTTCTAATAAAGGAACAAACTCTGCTATTTTTTTACTTGCTTTCAGAAGACCAGTATCAAAACCGCCATCGGCTCTTGTAATTCTGTAGTAGCCATCAAAAGATTCATCCAAAAGAACCACAATTAGTTCTTCAGAATCTTTAGAATGGGGTTCATAAATCGTTTCGACCTGAATATTATTTTCTTGCGATATTGGCTCGTTAGAAAGCTCTTCTTCTATCAATTCTGAAGGTTTTGAACCCGCATAATAAGCTGCTCCAATCATTACGGCAGTTGTGGGATCTAAATTGGTTTCTACTTCAATTTGAGTTCGTTCCTGTAATTGCTGGCGTATGTAAGGAATATAAGTGGTGCCGCCAACCAATATAATGCGCTCTATTTCGGAAAAGTCTAATTGATTTTCTTTAATTAATTTTTCAACCAAATGAAAAGATTCTTCAAATTTTGGCTGAATGATAAATTCAAATTCTTTTCGGCTGATATCGATGTCCAATGAGATGGAAAGTTCATCAAAATCGATTTCAATACTTGACGTTTCTTTTATCGAAAGTTCTTTTTTTGCTTCCTCAGCTTTGTAAAGAAGTTCAAAAAAGAGTTTATTATATACAGTGTTTTCTTTAGAAATTAGTTTCGACCAAAGATCATTTTCCTGAGTTTCCTTTTCGATTTTCGGGCATATTATTTTCTCCACAAATAATGTGTCTAAATCAACACCTCCCAGAAAATTATTGCCTTTGTGATCAAAAACCTTTAGATCGCGCTCGTTAATGTTTACTAATGCGATATCAAAAGTTCCTCCTCCAAAATCATATACCAGCCATTTTTTATCAGATGTAATATCAATATTTAAGGAATTTGAATACGCCAGACAAGCAGCGATCGGTTCCTGAAGCAATACTATTTCTTGAAAACCCGCCTGATAACCTGCTTTTTTCGTGGCATTGGACTGAATGGTATCAAAAGAAGCCGGAATCGTAATCACAGCAGATTTTAAACTTTCGCCTTGAGCGAAATTAATTAATTCGTTCAAAACCATCGAAGACAGTTCAATCGGACTGATATTTTTATCCAGATCTTTGATAAAATACATTTCACCAGATCCCATTTTTCGCTTAAAAGAAGAAAATACATTTTCGGCATTTGTTGCGCTGTGTTCTCGTGCTTTTTCGCCTATTTGAATGCGTCCTTTTCGAAATGAAACTACAGACGGAATAGTATCTTTGAATCCAACAGGATTTTTATAAATAGTGATTTTTCCATTTTCATATTTCGCAATTCCTGAATTCGTTGTTCCTAAATCAATTCCGATATTGATATTCTTCATAATAATGATGCTATTATTCTACTATAACAACTGCTTTTTGAACCAGCTGCCGGGTATCGTTTTCTGTTTTGTAAATTGCGGGTCTGATAACTTTGGTTATTTTTTTTGAATTTGAATTAAGAATATTGGCATCAATAGAGCTGTCTCTTTCATCATAATTTGTTCCCAAAGGATTTATAATTTTATATCCTTTTTCTTCCAATTCATTGTAAATTCTTTTTAGATTGCGCTCGAAACCGTTGAAGTTTTGTTCTAACGCTTTTTTTTCAATTTCAAATAGTTGGTTTATTATTACATTCATTTCTTAAAAATTCGATTTTATGAATGGGCAATTTACAATTTATTTAGTACGATATTAGCTGTCAATATTATTTTTTATCAAATCATTACTTATTTATAACACGATGAATATCATTCAATTATTTTCTTTATTAGATTTAAAAAATGATCAGATTTTAGAATTTAGTTCCGAGGATTATATTAGAATTGAGAAAAAAATAAATTTCGAAAAAAAAGTAAACCCGGAATTAGATTCAAATACGAGCGAAAATTTAATTATTGCGTTAAAAGATTATAAAGAAGAATTGTTGTTTGTAATGTCGAATCTTGTGTTGTTTAATTTTCTTAACCATAATAATGTCTCCAAAAATAATGTCTCAAATTATAATTTAACTGTTTCAGATGAGAAAATTAAAGAGTTTATTGCTCTTTTTTTAGCAGATGATTTGATTTCTTTTTTCAGTTTAAAACTATCAAAAAATAGCTGCAATGATTTGGAAGAACTTGATGCTGTCTTAGATTTAAAAAGATATTTTCCTGAAGAGATTGTCTATAAAATGGGGTTGCTTCTTTATTCTAAACTTGATTTTGCTATTTATCAGCTAAATGTTTCGACCAATAATGAGTTTTCTAATATAGCATACATTAAGCACAGCGCTTTTTATGATTTACTATCTCATTTTGCAACGATTGAATTAGATCAAAAAATGGTTGTTTTATTAAATTTGGTTGCTGATAATTATGAAAAAATGACGAATATTGTTTTTTTTAGTTCTGTTATAAAATCAATGGCATCTTATAATGCATTTCTTGAAGGTATAAGCAAACTCCTGATCGAAGGTAGAGAAATTTTAATGAGACCAAAAGAGAAGAAAGGGGATGAGAATGATGAACTATTTCTTGTCATAAAAATAATAAGTGTGATTGTTTTTCTTTTGATAGCTTTTCACAAACTTGGATATTACTAAGATTTATTTTAATCGGATTTCATGAATCAATATTATTTTTATCAAATCATTAATTACTTCTAACACGATGAATATCATTCAATTATTTTCTTTATTAGATTTAAAAACCGATCAGATTTTAGAATTTGGTTTTGAAGATTATATTAGAATTGAGAAAAAAATAAATTTCGAAAAAAAAGTAAACCCGGAAATAGATTCAAATACGAGCGAAAATTTAATTACTGCATTAAAAAATTATAAAGAAGAATTGTTGTTTGTAATGTCGAATCGTGTGTTTTTCAATTTTTTTACACATAATAATTTCTCCGAAGATTATTTTTCAAATGATAATTTAATTGTTTCTAATGAAAAGATAAAACACTTTATAACTCTTTTTTTGGCAGAAGATTTAATTTCTTTTTTCAGTTTAAAACTATCAAAAAGTTGGTATCACTATTTAGAAGAACTTGATTTTTTATTAGATTTAAAAACATATTTTCCGGAAGAGGTTATTTATAAAATGGCTTCACTTGTTTTTTCTAAACTTGATTTTGCTATTTCTCAATTGCGTGTTTTGAGCAGTAATGATATTTCGAGTATTAGTTATATTCAACATAAAACTTTTTATTATTTATTATCTCATTTTGCAACGATTGAATTAGATCGAAAAATGAGCAATCTATTGTCGCTTGTTATTAAATTTTATGAAAAAAAGACAAATATTCTTTTTTTTACTTGTGTCGTAAAGTCGATGGCTTTTTACAATGACTTTAATGGAAATATAACTAAAATTCTTATCCAAAACAGAGATGCCGTCTCTAAGTTTAAAGATGATGCAGGCAATGATAAAGTAGATACTGCAACAAGTCTCGTAATTGCTGTAGTATGTGTTGTTATCTTTTTTTTATTGATTAAATGTTCTTAAATTTATTTTTTGTTCCATCTTTTTAAAAAGAGAGAAAAAGATTATGTTTGTGCTTTAAAATTAGCATCAAGGATGAACATAATAGAGTTGTTTGAAGAACTAAAGATAGATAAAAATAATATTCTATTATTTTCCGCAGAAGACATAATCCGAATAGAAAAACAGATTAATGTTGAGAAAAGAATAAATCCTGATATAAATGTTAATGTCGCCAATAATCTTATTTTGGCGTTAAAAGAATATCGCGAGGAACTTTATTTTATAGTGTCTAACAGAATTTTGTACAATCTTTTTTCGAAGAAAAATTATTCCAGACATAATTTTCCTTCTCCTCAAAGAGAATATGATCCTGAAAAGATTCAGTCTTTCATCAATCAGTTTCTTAAAGATGATTTAGTGTTGTTTTTTGATCAGCATTTGTCTCATAATAAATTTGATTTCATCAATGATATTTTTGATTTTAAAGATTGTTTTCCTGAGGATGCACTTTTTCAATTGAATATGAAACTTAATGGAAAGGTTGATGCAGTACTTGTAAACTTAAGCCAAAACAATGCACAAAACATGCAGGCCATTTCGTATGTAGAATATAGAAGTTTTTATGTTTTGCTATCGTATTTCAGTTCTATCGAAATGGATGGTAAAATCAGAAGTTTAGTAAATATTGTTGCGGCACGCTATAATGCCGACAAATTATCTGGTTTTTATATGACTTGTCTATCCTCAATGCAGGGATATGTCGCCTATGATCCAGCTTTAACTGCTATTTTGATCAGAAATAGAGAAGCAGTTATATCTAATAGTACCGAAACAGAATCCTCAAGTAGTTCTGGAGGTATGTCCGGAAAAACCATTTTTTTTATCATCCTTGCTGTTATAAAAATATTATCTCTCTTTGCCAGATGTCATTAATTTATGTAGTGGACAAAATCAGAATTGAAAAATATTATGAAAGAAGTGCTAACGGTTGCTTTAACGGATTCGAGCAGCGGCCTCAATAAAAAGTCGATTTTGTATTAGGAATGATATAGCAAATCCGAATAACGGATTAATTTAGTTTTAAATCGAATATAGTTCTAAAACGTTATATCTGATTACACTACATTAACTATAAATGACTACTTATAATTCTGACTTTTATAAGTAGTAATTCTATAAAAACTTTAGAATTAAAAACTGAATTCGTATATTGTTCTGCTAAATTAACTATACCAGGCATATATTTTAATATAGCTGCTTTAAAACCTTTTTCAGTTCATTTTAATAGAAATCATCCAGATTATGAAAAAAATCCTATTGCTCTCCCTTGTACTCTTAGCTTTTACAGCGTGCTCAAAGCATCAAACAAAAAAAAATATTGCTATCACCGGAATAGATTCTACATTGCGGCCCGGTAATGATTTTTTTAGATATGTAAATGGTAAATGGTATGATTCTGTAGCAATACCTGCATCTCAAGCCGGCGTTGGCGCCTATATGTTTATGAATTATCCGCAGCGAATGCGCCTGCAAGGAATATTAGACAGTATTTCGCAAAGCAAAAATCCGGAGGGAAGTATAGCACAAAAGGTAGGGGATTTTTATGCATCAGGTATGGATACTGTAACGATTGACAAACGCGGTTATGAACCTATTAAACCGCTACTTGCTAAAATTGAGGCAATTAGCGATTTACCGTCCTTAATGAACTTTGTAGTTAATCAGGCAAAGGTTAACAATCCTTCTATTATAGCTTTTGGAGTGTCACCAGATCAGAAAAACAGCAGTATGAACATTGCTGAAATCTATCAAACGGGTATTGGTTTGCCGGACAGGGATTATTATT
>Ga0247813_10000270_pt1 | contig 57737 bp, 54 predicted proteins | sample UWRJL169409C1_FD_180719 | JGI IMG/M metagenome (GOLD analysis project Ga0247813, IMG submission 180719) | Plant litter microbial communities from Arlington Agricultural Research Station in Wisconsin, United States - UWRJ-L169-409C-1 | ecosystem: Environmental > Terrestrial > Plant litter >... | reverse complement strand
AAAAAAATTGTTTTACAAAAAAATGTTCTCGATCGTCTTGAAAAATTAGGGCATCAGGATATTATCTTAATAATGCGTCCGGATCTTTTAACAAAAGAAACCCACCAAAAAATAAAAAATCTGACATATCAATACATCACTTATATTTATGATAGTTGTACTAGATTTCCTATTGAGCACCTTCTACAAGAAAATATTTTTGACAAAATATATTCTTTTGATAAAAAAGACTGTGAAAAATTTGGCTTCAATTTCATTACTAATTATATCTATTTAGATAAAAAAGAAATTCAGCCTGGAACAGCAACAAGTGCTTCTGTTTTTATCATATTATCAGTAGATGAAAGAATAAAATTATTAAACAGAATTGCTAACTATTTATCTGAAAATGAAATTCAGTATAAATTTATCATTACCGGAAAAAGAAAGCCAAAAAATTTAAACACCAATATTGTTTATACCAGCAAACCTATTTTCCAGAAAGAGCTGCAGAATGTTTTAGAAAATTCAACTATATATTTAGATCTAATTAGAAATGGACATAATGGCTTAAGTTTCAGGATTTTTGAAGCTTTGGCCATGCAAAAGAAAATTATTACCACCAACAAATCAATTAGCGGCTATGATTTTTACAACCCCAATAATATTTTAATTATTGATGAAAATAAACCACTTAAAATAGATAGTAGCTTTTTAAATACTCCTTACGAACCTCTAAGTGATGAAATTTATACAAAATATACAATTGAAAATTGGGTAAAAACAGTATTTAAACTATAAATTAAAATGGGCAAAATATTATTCTTATGTACCGATCATTTTGATTTATATAAAATATTTCAAAATGGAATGCAGCAATATACAGGTTACGAAGTAACTACAGTTTTATATCCAAAATTTAAATATAAAAACTTCACGCAAAAGTTTCAAAATTTTTTTTCTAAACTATTTTTAAAACAAAATTTGAAACCTTATTTTGCGAGCGAAGCAATTTTTGATTCTATTCCCAAAAATGAATTTTATGAATATGTAATTGTTATTTGTCCTGATTTTCTTCACACTACGCACATGTCATTATTAAAAACAATTTCTAAAAGAACAATTGTTTATTATTGGGATGGCTTTGATCATTTTCCGAGATATAAGGAATCGCTTCCTTATTTTGATGACCGTTTTAGTTTTGATCCGGTGGATGTAAAAAAATTTAACTTGAAATTTATAACTAATTTTTATTTTAAAGAAGATAGAAATACGGAAACGCAAACTGATTTATTCTTTTTAAGTTCTTATGATAGTAGGTTTCCTCTGGTAGAAAAAATTGCTTCCTTACTTGAAAAACAAAATAAAAAAGTATTGATCTACCAGCATACTCGGAATCCTCACTTAATAAAACAAAAGAATAGTTCGATAATCTTTATCGACAAACACATTCCCTTTGAAGAGACAACAAAATTAATGCGGGAAACAAAAATTGTTTTAGACATTCATAAAGACATTCAACATGGTTTATCTTTTAGGGTTTTTGAAGCCATGGGACTTGGTAAAAAATTAATAACTACAAATGCCGATATTATAAATTATGATTTCTATAATCCAAATAATATCTTTGTATGGAAAAACGAAACGGAGACAATTTCGGAATCATTTTTAAACACGCCGTACGAAGAACTTCCTGAAGATATTTACAAAAAATACAGTCAGGAGAGCTGGATAAAAACAATATTTAACTTATGAATCAAGATATAAATACCGAAATACACAACGCTTACGAAGTAATTAAAGAAGGTGGAATTATACTTTATCCTACAGACACCGTTTGGGGAATTGGCTGCGATGCCACAAATCCTGACGCTGTTGCCAAAATATACAAACTAAAACAACGCGCCGAAACGCAAAGTATGATTGTATTGATGAATGGCGAAAAAATGATGTACAATGTATTTAAAAACATTCCTGAAGTAGCCTGGCAAATTTTAGACTTATCTGAGAAGCCAACAACATTAATTCTGGATGAACCACGAAATGTTGCTCCAAATATTATTGCAACAGATAATTCACTTGGAATTCGTATAGTAAAAGAACCTTTTTGCTTTAAATTATTAGAAAGAATGAAGAAGCCGTTGGTTTCGACCTCTGCAAATATTTCAGGACAGCCAACACCAATTGCTTTTAAAGATATCAATCCAGAAATCATCAAAGGAGTTGATTACGTAGTAAAATTAAATCAGGATAAAGTTGCCGGAAAACCTTCTACCATCATCAAATTGACTAATGATGCACAGGTAAAAGTGATTCGTAAGTAATTATTAATTGTCAAAATTGTAGTAACTTTCAACAAGCCTTTGAACCCTCAACTATGAACCTTTTGAACCTCTTTTAAAGCGTTTTCAAACTCTCAATCAGCCAATCAATATCTTCTTTGGTATTATAATGACTAAATGAAATTCGGAGATTTGGTAATTTTAAATCCGTCTCCGAAAGCATTTCTTTCAAAACATGCGAAGGCTTAATACTACCTGACTGACAAGCGCTTCCTCGTGAAACAGCAATTCCTTTCATGTCCAGACTAAATAACAGCATCGAAGTTTTATCTTGAGAAAAGGGTAGAATAATATTGATAATATTGTAAAAATCGTCTTTTTTCCCGTTAATTCTATATCCGGGAAAATGAGCTTCTAATTGCTCAATTAAGTACGTTTTTAGACCGGAAATATATTTTCTTTCTTCTTCTAAATTTTCATACGAAATCGACAATGCTTTTGCCATTCCCGCAATTTGATGTACAGCTTCTGTTCCTGCGCGAAGCCCTTTTTCCTGTTCTCCTCCAAAAATTAAAGGCTGTAATCCTGAATTTTTTCGAACAAAGGCAAAACCTACACCTTTTGGGCCGTGAAATTTATGAGCACTTGCCAAAATAAAATCAACCGGCGTTTTTTGAAGATCAATTTCAGTCTTACCAACAGACTGAACCGTATCTGAATGGAATAAGGCGTTATATTGTTTACAGATAACACTAACCCTGTCAAGGTCTAAAATAGCGCCTGTTTCATTGTTTACATGCATTAAACTCACCATTGTTTTTTTATCATCAGAAAGTAAACTTGACAAATGAGTTAAATCGATACTCCCTTCGTGATTTACAGCCACATAATCGACTTGGATATTACACTCTGCCTCTAAAACTAAAACGGTGTGTAAAACGGCGTGATGCTCAATTTTAGTGGTAATGATGCGCTCAATTTTAAGATCTTCAACCGCCGATCTTAAAATCCAGTTATTGGCTTCTGTTCCTCCCGAAGTAAAAATAATTTCCTGGGCCGTACAGTTTAATTGTTTGGCGATACTTTTTCTTGAAAGTTCTAAAATGGTTTTAGCATTTCGCCCAAAACTGTGAGTAGAAGACGGATTACCAAAATCTTCCGTCATAACTTTTGTTATTTCCTGAACAACTTCAGGGCGGATGGCCGTAGTTGAGGCGTTATCGAGATATACTTTTTTCATTACTGCAAAGTTAACAAATATCAATTGTCTATTCTTAAATATCATTTGCGAAATTTTTCACTATTTTTGACCCAAATAAAATTATGATGAGAAAATATGCAAGCCTGCTCGTATTCGCCCTTTTATTAAACGGTTGCGATGATGGCGATATAACAGTTAACCAAATAGATTTTGAAACTATAGCCGGAGTAAGCTGTACAGATGAAAATTTACTGGTTTATAAATTAAAAAGTCAGGAATCATTATTATTGCAGGTTGCAGAAGGTACTTTTCAAAATGAGCCAACAGCAATTGGTGTTCCTAATCTTTATACTATTAATAATAGTTCTTACAGATTAGCCTACAGAAGTTATGACGGAGCAATTTTAGGAACTGATATATGCAGTTTAATTCCGCCGGTATCTCCAAAGGTTATCGACGAATGGTATGCCACCGATGGTGTAATTGAAATTGAAACTAGTCAGGAAGTTACATCCAATAAAACTGATAATGGTACCCGCATTACAGGATATAACCACAATATAAATATTAAAAATGTGACTTATATGGTTTCTGGTGTTAAAGTGACCGTACCTGAAATAAAATTTGGAGATTTTAAAACAAAAATAGCGACTGAAGATGAACTAACGTTAATGTTTAAGGAAGCAGCTGATCAATGTGGCGACTTAACAGGTCAGGTTTACAACTTTAATGAAAGTTCTGCCATTACAATCGACGCTATAGATCCTTCATTAATAGTTAATTCTGTTACTGATTTAAATGCTCCAAGAACAGGATTACTAGGCACTACTAGCAACAAACTTTTATACCGCGTTTACACAGGGGGGGTAATTACCGATAGCTTTTTCTGCAACACTACTACACCAACTACTCCAGTTTTAAAAGAAACATGGACAGGAGATGCAGGCGTAAAAAATACAGATGGCGTACTTCTAAGCGGTATCATTGAAGTAACGACTACAACATTTCCCTCGGGTTTTAAACATACAATCGTGCTTAAAAAAGCGACACTTAGAAAAGGAAACAACTTCTTCTCATTAGGAGATAATTTCCTGCTGGGAGAACTAATTACTAATCCATAATAAAGAAAAAGTCAGCTATTTAATCTTACAAAAAAAACATCCATTTTTCTTTCTGAATTTCTAAATCAGAGACGAAAATGGATGTTTCTTTTTATGCTTAAATATGGTTGGATTTTAACTAAAAAACAAGCTTATTTATTGTTTTGTCTAAAATAAACTTCGGTTGCGCCTAATCCATATTTTTGATAATTTGCATCCTGAAAATCAATTCCGTCGTAGCGGCCTAATAAAAAATCAAGTTCGGCTTTTAAGATTCCTTCTCCAACTCCGTGTATAAAAACAATTTTAGGAATACGGTTTCGAATAGCAAATTCAATGTGCCTTTTTGCTGTTTCTGTCTGCAGGGTAAGAATATCATAATTTGACATTCCGCGTTTATTGGGAACCAGTTTTTCGATGTGTAAATCAAATTCCGGAGCAGCAATTTCACGCTTGTCTTTCTTTTCTTTCACAAAACTTCGTGCTTTTGGCTCCGTTTTTTCTTTTGTAATCTCATCTAAATCAATTCTTTTAATAGAATTCATTAAATTACTGGAATCTCGTATCTTAAGCAGTTCCTTGACAAAAAATGTCATCAAAAATCCATCTTCGGTTTCGATTAAAACCTCATTGTTTTTCACAGAAACAACTGTTCCGTTTATGGCCTCGTCTAAGACAGAAACCTTATCTCCTTTATTCAACATCCTGCTCCTCTTTTTCTTGATTTTTACTTGGGGTTTTCGCACTTAGCTGCATCATTCCGTACATGAAAACTGCAATTGCAATTACCATAATATATATATTTTTATCTGCCGAAACCTGCTCATACAATGCTACCGAAATAGCAAGAATCATAATTAAAATTTTAAAAGCTTTCATATTTAAAGTATAAGAATCCAAAAGTATAAAACTAAAAAATAACAGCTTCCATGTCGTAAAATCTTATTGGATATTTTTTTGTAAAATTGTAAAAAATAACCGCTTTGAATTTAGAAAAATTTATGCTGCCTTGTTTGTTCAAAACACTGTTCGGAATTGAATGTCTGGGCTGTGGTTTTCAGCGTGCTTTATTCTTACTTTTTCAGGGTAATTTTTTAGGCGCTTTCAAGATGTACCCTGCAATCTATTCTACCCTTTTATTTTTAGGATTTGGAGCTTTTTATCTTTTAAACAAATCACAAAATCACCAAAAATTACTATGGATTTTCGCTGCCTTAAATGTATTATTTATGGTGACAGGATATTATTTTAAACACTTTTATTTTTGATTTTTAATCCCTGATTATTTCTTAATCTGATTCAGAATATCGTTCATCATTTCGATTTGCACTTTCTGAATTTCGATCAATTCCTGTTGCTGATGCATAATTAAATGATCAATTTTGTCATGAATCATTCTGATTTCCAATTCTGATTTCAGGTTAATCATATAATCTTTTTTGGCGCGGTTGCGGTCTTTTTCTTCCTGACGATTTTGACTCATCATAATTACCGGAGCCTGTAATGCGGCAATACAGGAAAGAATCAAATTCAGCAAAATAAACGGATACGGATCAAAACCTTTATTGACTAAAATGTAAACATTAGAACTAATCCAAACGACAATAAATAGTAAAAATGAAATAATAAAGGTCCAGCTTCCGCCAAAGTCTGCCACTTTATCGGCTATCTTTTGGCCAAAACTTCTGGCTTCTTCTTCATCTTCAACAGTACTTACAATCGATTTATCTTCTTTTAAAGACGTAATAACACTTTTTTCAAGATCAGAAAGTGCCCCGATTTCTGTAGATAAATAATTAGAAATATATTTCTGGCGGTAAGCATTTAACTCTTTAACTCCAATAAAATCAGCATCACAAAAGGAAGGATGATCCTCAATAATAAGTCCTAAAATTGGATCGTGGATTGATTTTCCTGAAACTTTTTCTTTTGAAGGAAAAGACAGGTTAGAAATAGCACTTTTAAAAGTCTGATTATTTTTCATTTAATTATATTTTACTGGCTAATTTACACATTTAACTTCTTAAGAATCATATAAATTATTGGCCTTTAAAATTCTTTTATTTATCACAAATAGAATTCTTAAAACAAAATTTCTTTCGTTAAATCCTGCTTTTATTTACAAAAAACGCCTTACTTTTAGCGTTTCAAATTTATCCATTCAATTATTCTAATTGTGTCAAAAAATCTTATCATACAAAATATAAAAGCTTTAAAAAGCCACTCCAATATAAATTACGGAATCAAAACGAAGACTGAAGATTTTACCGAGAAGCTTTTTTATACTCTTTTTGATTCGAATGCACCTCTGAACGAAAGCATTGACGAACTCGAAATTCGTTTTAAAGAAATTGCTGTTTTAGCCTGTAATAAACCACAAAATTCATGCGAATCGATTTGGGACCGCTTTCTGGAAAAACTTCCCGGTGTTCTTGAAAAGTTAAATCAGGATGCTGCTTATATTTTAGAAAATGATCCGGCATCAAACAGTATCGACGAAGTTTATTTGGGATATCCCGGTTTTTATGCCATTGCAATTTACAGATTAAGCCACGAATTGTATCAGCTGGATTTGTTGTTGTTTTCCAGATTAATGAGCGAATACGCACACCGAATTACCGGAACTGATATTCACGCCGGGGCGCAAATTGCCTCACCTTTTTTTATTGATCATGCAACAGGAATCGTTATCGGAGAAACAACAGTGATCGAAAAACACGTAAAGATTTATCAGGGTGTCACGCTTGGCGCTTTGAGTGTAAGCAAAGAAATGAAAAATGCTAAACGTCATCCAACTGTAGAAAAAAATGTTTGCATTTATGCTAATGCTACTATTTTGGGCGGTCAGACCACAATTGGCAAAAACAGTATTATTGGCGGAAATGCCTGGGTTACAAAATCAATTCCGGCAGGTTCCATTGTCATGAATACCACTACAACCGAAGTTAAAATAAAAGAAATAAAATAATGAGGCCACAGAAATTGCTAAACCTAATTGGAAATACGCCATTGATGGAAACTGTCAATTTGGTTAAAAATAAAAACGTCAAACTTTTACTGAAACTCGAAGGAAATAATCCCGGCGGAAGCGTAAAAGACAGAGCGGCATATAACATGATTGCATCTGCCCTGGAAAGAGGCGAAATCAAAAAAGGAGATAAATTAATTGAAGCAACAAGTGGTAATACAGGAATTGCCCTGGCGATGATTGCGCAATTGTTTCAAATTGAGATTGAATTGGTTTTACCAGAAGATTCCACAAAAGAGCGTACTCAAACTATGCGTGCTTACGGTGCAACAGTGATTTTAACGCCCGCCAGCGAAGGAATTATTGGTTCGCGTGACTATGCCGATAAAAAAGTGGCTGAAGGCGGTTATTTGATGCTAAATCAGTTTGCGAATGATGACAACTGGAAAGCGCATTACAAAACTACCGGACCTGAAATATGGAATGATACTGAAGGCACTGTTACTCATTTTGTATCTGCAATGGGAACAACCGGAACCATTATTGGAACTTCGACTTATTTAAAAGAAAAGAATCCTGCCGTGCAAATCATTGGCGCGCAGCCGAGCGATGGATCTCAAATTCCGGGAATTCGCAAATGGCCACAAGAATATTTACCAAAGATTTTTGACGCTTCAAAGGTTGATACTGTTATTGATGTAAGCGAAGACGAAGCCAGAAAAATGACAAAAAGATTAGCACTTGAAGAAGGCGTTTTTGCCGGAATGAGCAGCGGTGGTTCAGTAGCCGTAGCCCTAAAAATCGCAGAACAATTAGAATCTGGAGTTATCGTTGCCATTATCTGCGATCGTGGAGATCGATATCTTTCTTCGGATTTATTCGATTAAAAAAAAGGTACTAAGTTGCTAAGATGCTAAGGTCCTAAGATTTTTTACTTTTAGTAAAACCTTAGCAACTTTGTAACTTTAAAAACTTAGCATCTCACAACCTTAGAAACTTAGCAACTCAAAAAAAAGACTTAGAACCTTAGCACCTAAAAAATATGCTCTACAGAAAACTAGGAAAAACAAACTTCAACATCTCTGAAATCTCACTTGGCACCTGGCAGGTTGGAGGAAAATGGGGATCTTCTTTTGATGATAAAACTGCAGATGAACTTTTAAATACTGCAATCGATAACGGAGTCAATTTTATTGATACAGCCGATGTTTACGAAAATGGACTAAGTGAAACTGCTGTTGGACGCGTCGTGCGTTCAAGATCTGAGCGTATTTATGTGGCTACAAAATGTGGCCGACAAATAAATCCGCATGCAAATGAAGGCTATCAGCCAAAAGTATTGCAGAAATTTGTAGAAGACAGTTTAAAAAGAATGAGATTAGAAACTTTAGATCTGATACAGCTGCACTGCCCTCCTAGCGAAGTTTATTACCGTCCTGAAATTTTCGAAATGTTTGATCGCTTAAAAGATCAGGGAAAAATTTTAAATCTTGGCGTAAGCGTTGAAAAAGTAGAAGAAGCTTTAAAAGCAATCGAATATCCAAATGTTGCAACGGTTCAGATCATTTTTAATTTGTTTCGTCAGCGGCCTTCGCAATTGTTTTTTGAGGAAGCCAGAAAAAAAGATATCGGAATCATTGCCCGGGTTCCGTTAGCAAGCGGACTTTTAACAGGTAAATTTAATTCTAAAACCACTTTTGAAGCAGATGATCACCGCAATTTCAATCGTAACGGAGATGCATTTGATAAAGGTGAAACTTTTTCAGGAATTGATTACGATTTAGGTTTAAAAGCTGTTCAGGAACTAAAAACTTTGTTTCCTGAAGCTGAAAATTTAGCGCCATACGCTTTACAATGGATATTGAATTTTGAAGCTATTAGCTGCATTATTCCAGGCGCATCAAAAACGAGTCATGTCTTATCTAATTTATCTGTTTATGATTTGCCAAAATTATCTTCAGATGAAATGGCTGCAATGAATAAAATTTATGAAGATTACATAAAATCTTCCGTTCATCATTTATGGTAGCTTTTAAGTTTCTCAGGAACTATGTTTTTTTTCGTTAGAATCTTTGCTAACAATCTTAGTACCTTAGCCGCTTAGAATCTTAGAACCTTTAAAAAAGAATGCTTACAAAATCGAATTTTAAAGAATGGTTTAATCGTTATAAATATGCTGAATTGGCCAGTACCAGTGCCGCGCTTATAACTTCTCTCTTTAGTAAAGTTTACAGCGGATTAACAACCGCTTATTTAATTACGTTTGCAGAATATTTGGCTTTTTACGGTATTATTTTATTTTCTTCATATAAAAGATTAGCAGCAAATAACAAGCTGCTCAACAAAAAAACAACTTCTCGAGATGTTATTTCACTAATAAAAAACTTAGTATTAGAATTTGGATATCCGGCTTTTTTAGACTTTTTGGTAGTTCGTCCTTTTTGTATGTATTGGATGCCTATTTTATGTGGTAATTATTTCTTCGGAATTATTCTTGGAAAAATAACAGCCGATTCTTGTTTTTATTTCTTTACCATCATCAATTATGAAATTATAAAAAAAAAGAAAAATTAAACTTCAAATACGATTTTAAATTCAGCGCCACGATTTTTACCTTCGCTGGCAGCCGTTAATTCCCCTTTATTTCTTTCAATAATTTTTTTGCATAAATATAAGCCAATTCCGGTTGACGTTTCTTTTGCAGTTCCTAAACGGCTCATTTTGGTAAACTTCTTAAACAATTCATTGATTTGCGTTTTATCAAAACCCACTCCTGTATCTGAAACAGTAATAATCAACTGATCATTTTCAAGGTATATTCTAACTTTGATTTCACTATCAAAATAAGAAAATTTAATAGCATTACTAATCAGGTTAACTAAAACCTGAACCAGTAATCCTTCGTCAATTCTAAGCTTGGCCTCTTCTAATTCCAAACTCATATGTAATTTTATATTCTTATCGATTAAACGCTGCTCTACCTGTTCGTTTATAAAAGGCAGAATAGCAGAAAACACAATCGTTCTTAATTCCTGATTTAGCTTAACAACCTGATCTTGTTCGTTTAAAAGTTTAATAAAATTCTCAATGTATCTAAATTGTAAATCGGTTGATTCACAAATTAAAACAGCAAGTTCTTTTATAGCGTCAGAAGGATTTTCATCTATAATTAATTTTGCCAAACCCTGAGGATTTCCTGCAAAGTTTTTTAAATCATGCGAAAGCATATAAATTAGGTCCTGTTTTTCGTTTATAAAACTTTCAGATTCATATATAGATTCCTGAATATTACACATCAACAAGCCCGCTTCATCAGAATATTCAGTTGGCAAAACGGATAATCTTCTATTGTTTCTGTAATCATTTAAGGACTTGGATGCAATTGCGATAGGTTTAATTAACTGATTTAAAATCAACAGCGTAATTAAAGTGGCAAGCAAAGTCATTATTAAAGAAAACACTAAAATAGAAGTAGGAGAAATATCAGTATTATAATAAAGAACAAAAAATAAAATTCCAATTAATGGAATGTGTATACCAATGAATGCAACAAATAAAAATTTGAATGCATAACTATTTTTTAAAAAACTAATTTGTGAAAGATTGTGGTACAACTTCATAAAAACAAAACAATAGGTTAAAATGCAGTATTTGGGATTATTGCAAAGACAAAGTTACCTTTTAAACGCTATTAAATCCAATAAATTGATAAAATTGGTAAAATATTTTGAAAATTAAATTTGTAAAAGTTTACAAACCCTTATTTTTGCGCTATGGGAAGAAAAAATACAGACAAAGTTGTCTTTCATCAAATTCCGGTTCTTGATGCCGGAGCAAAAGGAGTATCAGTAGCTAAGGCTCCTGACGGAAAAGTAATATTTATTCCGAATGTTGTACCTGGAGATGTGGTTGACGTGCAGACTTTCAAAAAAAGAAAGGCTTATTACGAAGGCAAAGCCGTAAAATTTCACGAATTATCAGAGCATCGTATTGATCCGATATGTGCGCATTTTGGTGTTTGTGGAGGATGTAAATGGCAAAATATGAAATACAGCCAACAGTTGTATTACAAACAAAATGAGGTAAAAAATCATTTGCAGCGCATTGGAAAAGTTGAACTTCCTGAATTCGAAACTATTTTGGGTTCAGAAAAACAGTTTTTCTATAGAAATAAAATGGAATTTTCTTTTTCTAATGCACGCTGGTTAACCGAACAGGAAATTGGCAGTACAGAAGATTTAGGAAATAGAAATGCATTAGGATTTCATATCCCGAAAATGTGGGATAAAATCCTGGATATTCAAAAATGTTATTTACAGGAGGATCCTTCGAACGCAATCAGAAACGAAATTAGAGATTTTGCAAACGATCACAATCTGGCATTCTTTAATCCCAGAGAACAATCTGGTTTATTGAGAACTTTTATGATTCGTACGGCTTCTACCGGGGAAATCATGGTTTTGATTCAGTTTTTCGAAAATGATAAAAAAAATCGTGAACTAATTTTAGATCATCTTTACGAAAAATTCCCTCAAATTACATCATTGCAATATGTTGTAAATGCAAAACAAAACGATACCATTTACGATCAGGATATTAAACTATATAAAGGAAGAAATTATATTCTGGAAGAAATGGAAGGCTTGAAATTTAGCATAAACGCTAAATCATTTTACCAAACCAACTCTGATCAGGCATATGAATTGTACAAAATAACACGCGATTTTGCCGGGCTTTCTGGCGATGAAACGGTTTATGATTTATATACTGGAACGGGAACTATTGCGCAATTTGTTTCTAAAAAAGCAAAAAAAGTGATTGGTGTAGAAAGTGTCCCTGAAGCTATTCTTGACGCTAAAGCAAATGCAGAACGCAATAATATTACGAATTGCGAGTTTTTTGTTGGTGACATGAAAGTAGTTTTTAACGAAAGTTTCATTGACCAACACGGAAAACCGGACGTTATTATTACAGATCCGCCAAGAGACGGAATGCATAAAGATGTTATTGAGCAAATTTTAAAAATTAGTCCAAAAAAAGTAGTGTATGTAAGCTGTAACTCGGCTACGCAAGCACGCGATTTAGCTTTAATGGATGAAAAATATAAAGTAACCCGCGTTCGTCCAGTCGATATGTTTCCGCAAACGCATCATGTTGAAAATGTTGTACTTTTAGAACTTCGATAACAAAAATTATAAATGAAAAAAATAATCTCATTTTTATTACTCTTTGCTTTTGGTTTATCAAGTTGCGAGAAGGATGATATTTGCGATGCAGATACCCCTACTACTCCCCGTTTGATAATTTCGTTCTATGATTTTAATAATCCAACCGTAAAGAAACGAGTAACCCGCCTAAAAGTTATTGGAGATGATCAGGCAGAAGGAATCGTTTTTAACGAAACTGCTCTCATTGATGATGAAAATAGATACTTAACTAGTGGCGATTCAATTGGCATTCCTTTAAAAACAGATGCCGACACGGCCACTTTTAGTTTTATTTTTAATTCAGGAAGTACGGATGCTACTCAAACTAACACCGATAAAATAAAATTTAATTATACCAGACAAAATGTCTACGTATCCAGAGCTTGTGGTTTTAAAACTATTTTTAAACTGGATCCTCAGTTACCTTTCGAAAAAATTCCCGGAGCTGACGGGTTATGGATGCAAGAAATTGGACAAATAAATCTTAACATTGAATACGAAGATGAAACACACCTTAAAGTATATTTTTAGTATTTGCTTATTGTTTTCAATGTTTTTGGCTGAAGCCCAAGATTCTACAGCAACAAAAAAAATAGTTCCCGAAATAACAAAAACTGCAGCAAAACCTGTAACAAAACCCAAACCGGTAGTTCAGGAAACAAAAACAGACAGCGTTCCTGCTCCTCCAAAAACAGATCGTTATGGTTTGCGTGTAGGTGTTGATTTATACAAACTAACCCGCGGTTTCTATGACAAAGATTATAAAGGAATAGAAATTGTAGGAGACTTTCGTTTAACTAAAAAATATTACATAGCTGCAGAACTTGGTTTTGAAGACAAAACCACAGACGACGACAGATTAAATTCAACCGCAACAGGAACTTACATTAAAGGAGGTTTTGACTATAATTTATACCAAAACTGGCTTGATATGGAAAACATTCTTAGTATTGGTTTACGCGGCGGATTTAGTACTTTTAGCCAGCAGTTAAACAGCTATAAGATCTATAATGCAAATCCTTATTGGGGAGAAAAACCTTCAATCGAAGAGGGTCAAAAATATGACGGACTTACAGCAGGATGGCTTGAAGTTAACGGAGGTTTGAAAGCAAAAGTCTTTAATAATATCTTTGTAGGCTTTTCTGTCCAGTTAAAACTTTTGGTTGCCAATAAAAAGCCGGATGGTTTTGACAATCTTTACATTCCGGGTTTCAACAGAACTTACGATGGTAATTTCGGAATTGGTTTTAACTATACCGTTTCTTATTTTATTCCGCTTTACAAGAAAAAAGTAATTGTTCCTGAAATTCAACAGAACAGTCCAAAGAAATAACTTCTTTTTATAAAAAGTAAAAAATCCGAACTCATTATGAATTCGGATTTTTTATTTTAAGACAATTGATATTCAACTGCTGCTTGCGAATGTATCAAAGCAGTATCAAATATCGGAACATTAAGATCTTCCGGCCGTATAACTAACGGAATTTCGGTACATCCTAAAATAATTCCATCTGCTCCTCTTTTAATTAGCTCATTCGCAATTTCAAGATAACGTTTTTTAGTTTCCGGTATTACGAGACCTTTTCCTAATTCTTCAAAAATTGTGTTGTGAATAAAATCTTTATCATCCTTATTTTCCGGAATAATAACTTCAATTTCCTGGGCAATAAGCTTGTCTTTAAAGAAATCCAGTTCCATTGTAAATTTTGTACCCAATAGACCAACCTTTTTCAAACCTTTCTTTTTGATTTCTGTAGCAGTTACAGTTGCAACATGTATAACCGGCAAATCAATTTCTTTTTCTAATCTGTCTGCAATAAAATGCATAGTATTAGCACACAAAACAATGGCCGTAGCACCGCCCTGTTTTAAAAACTGACAGCCTTTTAAAAGCATCCTGAAGGTTGAATCCCAATCGTTATTTTCGTTATTCTTTTTAATATCAGCATAATTAAAAGAATAAATCAAACATTCTGAGAAGTTCAAACCTCCCATTTTTTCATTTATTCCCTGATTTATAAGTTTGTAATAATCAGCCGTAGAAACCCAGCTAATTCCGCCTATAAGTCCAATTATCTTCATAAATAACTATTTTTTAGATTATCCGATTTCTTTAATTCCTTTTATAAAAATCCATTTCATAAAAAGTTTTTCACCGTCTTTCGTTTTTACTGCCTGAAATTTAGGCGAAATCAAAGTTGCCACAATAAATGCCGTCATCGGAATCCAAAGTCCGGTTAACGCCGTATACGTTGCCACCAAAAAACGACCTAAAATAAATAAAATCGCGAAACATCCTAATTGATATAAAAAAGCTCTTATTTGTAGTTTTGACATTTTTTTTAAAGTTGCTAAGGTTCTGAGATACTAAGTTTTCTTTTTTAGCATTGTACATCTAACCTTAAATTGTTTTATTAAATTATAAGAAACTATGAATGCTGAGATACTGAGTAAAAAACTTAGCAACTTAGCATCTTAGTAACTTATAACCTTATTCAGAAACCTGAAATTTCGTTCTCTTGCTTCCTTCGTACATTTCGTATTTTACCAAACGTGCTTCAAGACTTGCGTTGAAAAGTTTGATTTTTCTGGAAGGTTTTAAACCTACGAATTTTAAAGCTTCCAGATTTGCTGTGATAAACCAGGCATTTGTTCCCGGATAACTTTTCTTTAAAGTATCTCCAATATTTTTGTAGAATTCTTCCATATGAATATCCAGACGCTCATCATAAGGCGGATTAAAAACCATATGCAATTTTCCTTCAACCGCTTTTTCAGAATCAAAAAAGTTATCTTCAGTAATGGTAACGTAATCTTCCAAATTAGCATTTTTGATGTTATCTTTAGCTTTGTTTACAGCACTTGGCGCTTTATCAAAACCTTTTATGGTATAATGAAATTCCTTTGTTTTTTTCATCAGGCTGTTTACAATCTGATCAAATAAATCATTATCCCAGTCTTTCCACTTTTCAAAAGCAAATTCTTTTCTGTTTATGTTTGCCGGAATATTACATGCAATCATAGCAGCTTCAGCCAAAAAAGTTCCGGAACCGCACATTGGATCCAAAAAATGACTTTGCCCTTCCCAGCCTGATAATAATAAAATTCCTGCTGCTAAAACCTCGTTGATTGGCGCAATATTTGTCGCCGTTCTGTAACCACGCTGATGCAATGAATTTCCCGAAGTATCTAAAGCAACCGAAACCTGGTCTTTATCAATATGAACGTTGATTCTTAAATCCGGAAAAGCTTTGTCAATACTTGGGCGTTGTCCCGTTCTTTCCCTAAACTGATCCACAATTGCATCTTTACATTTCTGGGAAACAAATTCTGAGTGGTTAAAATAAGTAGAATGCACCGTAGCATCAATAACAAAAGTTTGGTTGGCATTTAGCAATTTAGACCAGTTTACGCCCGAAATTCCTTTATATAAAGCCTGTTCATTATTAGCCCTAAACGAATAAATTGGTTTTAAAACTTTAAGTGCAGTTCTTAGCGACAAATTGGCTTTGTACATAAAACCTTTATCACCTTTAAAACTCACCATTCTCACTCCTTTTTCGACATCCTGCGCACCAAGATCACGCAATTCTTTTTCTAATATTTCTTCAAAGCCAAAAAAACATTTGGCTATCATTCTAAAATTTTCTTCCATCTTTATTTTTGTTTAAAAAAAACTCCGATCGCATACACACATCCGATTATTCAGGTATCGCCACGAAATAGTTATTTTTCGGCAAAAATACACTAAATTTGCGGTACTTTGAATTAATTGAAATAGAATAAATGTCTGACGCACCCAACTCATCAACACCAAATCAGGAACGTAACACCGAAAACTGGTTCACATCATGGTTTGATACTCCGTATTATCACATTCTTTATAAAGACCGAAATTACAGAGAAGCCCAGATTTTTATGGACAGCCTGACCCATTATTTAAACCTTCCTGAAAAAGCAAAAGTGCTTGATTTGGCCTGCGGTAAAGGTCGCCATTCTATCTATTTAAACCAACTTGGTTTTAATGTTTTAGGAGCAGATTTATCTGAAAACAGTATTGCCGAAGCCAGCAAGAACAGTAATGAAAGTCTGCATTTTAAAGTGCACGATATGCGTGAACCTTTTGAAGAAAAATTTGACGCTATTTTTAATTTGTTTACCAGTTTTGGTTATTTTGAAAGTGATGAAGATAACCTTACAACGTTAAAAGCAATTAAAGAGAGTTTGTCAGAATATGGTTTTGCCGTAATTGATTTTATGAATGTGGCAAATGTCATCGAAACTTTGGTTCCCGAAGAAATAAAAACCGTCGACGGAATTGATTTTAAAATCAAAAGATACATTGAAGACGGACATATTTTTAAGGAAATTGATTTTGAAGATCAAGGCAGAAAATATCATTTTACCGAAAAAGTAAAAGCTTTATCACTAAAAGATTTTGAAGAATTAATGGCCGAAGCAGGAATTTTTCTATTAGATATTTTTGGAGATTACAAACTCAAAAAATTCCATAAAACCGAGAGCGAACGATTAATCATGATTTTTAAGTAGGTTTAATTGTTTAACTGTTACTTTGTTTAATCGCTTAAGCAAACTAACAAGCCCGAATAAACGATTTAAACAAAAAAACGATTAAACAAATAATGAACTATCTTTTACCCTTAATTTCTGTACTTCTGGGCTATGCTGTGGCTTTGTTTTTAAAACCAAAAAACAAAACCAATCTAAAACTACTATTGGCATTTAGTGGTTCGTTTTTATTATCGTTAACCGTAATGCATTTACTGCCTGAAGTTTACGAATCGCACAATCATAATATTGGTTTGTTTATAATGGTCGGGATTTTATTTCAGATCATATTGGAGTTTTTCTCAAAAGGTGCAGAACACGGACACGTTCACGGACATGCGCAAATGTCTCAAATTCCGTGGCTGTTGTTTATAAGTTTGTGTATTCACGCTTTTCTTGAAGGTTTTCCGGTAAGTCATCATCATGGTTTAGCTCTCGGAATCGCAATTCATCACTTACCAATTGCCGTCATTTTAACAACGTTTTTTATCAACGCACGTTTAAATAAAAAAGCCATTTTTGCTTTTATGCTCACTTTCGCCATCATGACGCCGCTTGGTACAGTAGCATCTGAGTATTTACCCGTTTTAAACAAATATTATACTGAAATTACTGCCGTTGTAATTGGTATTTTATTTCATATTTCATCAACAATTATTTTTGAAAGCAGCGAAGGACATAAATTTAATATTGCCAAAGTTTCCATGATTGTTTTGGGAATTTTACTGGCATTTTTGTTATAATCAGGGCGTGACCAAATTCACAAAAGGCGCTATTTAAGCAAACCGCTTATGCGCGCCTTTCGCAAATTCGGTCGGGCTATCCGCACTACTTCGGTAGTAAGCTCCTATCCATCACGCAACAAAACGAAAGAACATCCAGTGCATCCATTTTCATAATTCAATTATCTAATTATTTAGTTCTCTTTTTCTCCTCTTTATTGCCAAAATCTCTTTCCTGAACTTTTATCTTTTTGTTTCCAAAATTATAAGTCGCAGATAATCTAAGGAATCTGTTACTTTCATTTTGACTGTAAACCTGAGTAACGCCATTTACAATCGATTTATAATCTTTTAAATAAGATGTATTGAAAATATCATTGATAACAAAACTCAATTGCAAATTATTTTTAAGAAAACTTTGTCTTACCGCAACATTTAAACCTGCCATATATCCAATTTCATACAAACCTTTTTTAAACGGAGAACTATAAAAATATTCTATTTGCAATTTTGTAGTTTCACCCAACGAAAAATTATTTTCTGTAGTAAAATAAAGCTGTGCATTATTTGAAGGAACAGCATTTATATTAGAAATAAAAGTGGTTTTTGACCCTAAAATATAAACCGAACTTTGTGTTTCGAACCAATTTGTAACCTCGGCAGCGTAACTCTCTCCTATTCCAAATGAACTTTCATTAAAATAGTTTTCTCTGCTTATAATTTGTGTATTCATGTCTGGATTTGCTCTGAAAATAACGCCATAACCATCATTTATAATATTGAAGAAAATATTTGTTCTCAAATTCTTTTTATACGAATAAGTAAAATCAAAATTATTGCTAAATGAAGGTTTCAAAAAAGGATTTCCTTCAGAATAACTATTACTGTTAATATAAGTACGAAACGGATTCAACAAACCAAATCCCGGACGATTAATACGTTTTCCATAAGTAAAATTCAGACCGTGATTTTCATTCAATTGATAATCTAAATAAAGACTCGGAAACAGCTTCAGATAATTATTGGTTACTTCCTGATTTAAAGTTTCAGAATACCCGTTTGTCTGTGTATTTTCGGCACGTAAACCCAATTGAATACTTAATTTCTCATTGATTTTTTTATCCCCATTAATATAAACAGCCTGATTATTTTCTATGTATTCAAATACATTTGACTGATCAGGATCTAACACGGGATTTCCTGTAATTGTATTATAGTAGAAAACATTACTATTACTTTTTATAAAACTTGCTTTTGCTCCATAAGATAAATTCATAAATGTTATTGGATGTTCCATATCAGCCTTAACACTATAATTATCAATATTTTGGTTAGAATTATTTCGCGCAGATTGATTTGTGTTTTGATATGTTCCGTCTGGTGAATATGAATTTGCCGTAAAATTTTTATCAAATTTAGAATCATATGTAAAGTAATCCAGATCGACACTAAATTTTCTGCCAATAGTATCTAATTTCGAAACCAAATGTGCATTATAAATCTGACTTCCAGAATATTTATTATTGAAACCGTTATTCACTAACAAGGAATCGACTGAATTTTGATTATTGAAAATTTTAATCACCGTATTCGATTTCATATCCGGATTATATCTTTCGTTTAAATACTGAAATCCAATTGTTGTTTTATCCGAAACATCGTAATCTAATGAAAAACGACCCGAAAGATTATTCTCTTTTTGTTTTGAATCATCTCGTAATTGCCAAAGTCCGTTTGGATAATTTATATCTAAATTTTCTGTACTTCTGCTGTTTCCAATACGACCATTTACGCTGGCAGCAAATCTGAATTTGTTTTTGTTATAAAAGAAACTATTTTGAAGCGTATAAATTCCGTACGTATTTTGATCGTAAGACAGAATAGAAGTATTTTTCCATGAATCACGAATTCCTTTTTTCATAATAATATTAATGATTCCACCAGAGCCGTCTGCCTCATATTTTGCAGGCGGATTTGCAATAATCTCAATACTTTTTATATCACTTGCCGAGATTGATTTCAAAAAATTATTCAATTCTTCGCCGGATAATTCGATCATTCTTCCATCTATCATTACTCTCGACGCACCTTTTCCCAATATATTGATGGCACTGCTTTGTACCACAACCCCCGGCGCGGTATTTATCGCAGTTAATGCGTCTCCGCCCGCAGTCGAAATATTATTTTCGACATTATAAACCACACGATCTATTTTTTGTTCGACAGTATTCTTTTTGGTTTTAATGACAATTTCATTCAAATTCGTTGCGCTTTCTTTTAAAGAAATAATTCCCAAATCTAAGTCACTTTCTACTGAAATTTCTCTTTGAAAATCTGTGAATCCTAAAAGACTTATTTCTATTTTAAAAGAACCTTTTTTGATATTGATTTCAAAAGTTCCGTCTTGTTTTGTTGTAATTCCGTCAATAATTTTTCCTTCTGAATTTAATATCGAAACATCTGCCCATTCCAGCGGAGTTGATGAATTCATTACTTGTCCTTTTATTTTAAATGTTGATTGTGCCAAACAAAATAAAGGCAATAATAAAAAGATTAGGAGATTTGCTTTTTTCATGATTTCTAATTTTAAACGTGTTCAATTAATTTGAAGCAAAGTTGCCTTAGAAATTTTCCAGATTCGACCGACAAAAAAAAGTCGAACCATTTTCCTGAGAGGAAATTGGTTCGACTTTATTGGGTATAGCGTTCGGCTTTTTACAAAACCCTTGTTTTCAACTGTTTCTATACTCAGTTGGCGTGAGTCTTGTGTATTTTTTAAATGAAGTATTAAAAGATGATTTCGAATTAAAACCTACTTCGTATAATATTTCCAAAATAGTTAAATCATCTTTTGAATGATCTTTTAGAATATTCATTGCTTTTTGAATGCGATATTCATTCACAAAATCAAAAAAATGCTGATCCATATGATGATTGATCAAAACCGATAAGTCACGAACCGGAATATTGATTTGATTGGCCAATTCCTGAATCGTAAGTGAAGGATCCAGATAAGGTTTTTGATCAGCCATGTATTGTTTTAACATTAAAATTTGAGATGTTATTTCATCGTTTTGATTCTCTTTTTCAAAAGTTTTATTTTCTTCCTTAGGAAGAATATCTTTCGTTAATTGCAATTTAGAATTAATTCCTCTAAAAAGTTCCGGATGATTCATTGCTTTCAAGATAAGCCAACAGGTTACAAATAAAGCGACACTTCCTACCAAAACATTTGCCCAAATAAAAGCTTCATTAAAATTGGTGTATCGCAACAAACTTTTTAAAGCTACAAGCGAATGTGCGGCCAGAAAAACCGTTGTCATCTGAAAAAGCCATTTATAAGTTGAAGTACTGGGATTGGTGTAATTTTCCAGATATATTTCTCTGTATTTTTTCAAAATTAAAAAGACGCTTAGAATGTAAAACAAATACTGAATTTCGACTAAAACATGAAAAAAATACATTTCAGGAGATTGATCATGAAACTGAAAGAAATTTAATTTATCAATACCCGATGCAAAATAAAACCTGGGAACAAAAACCAAATTCACTATTATAAATGGAATTGTATGAAGTAAATGTTTCCATTTCAAATTAAAATCACTATAACAAACCGCTAATACATAAAAATAAAACAAAGGCATTTCAAGCAGGCAAGTTGTCCATCTAAAAATTTCCAGATTGAGATAACTACTTATATAATCGTAAACGAAAAAACCGCTGAGATCCACCGCCGTTAAGATAAAAAAGCAGGCAAATAATCGGTTTGCCAATTTATTTTTTGTTTTTACAGTAAATAAAAAGAAGGCTAATAACATAGAAATAAAAACTCCAATCCATGCAATACCATTCAAAAAACTTAATTTATCCATTTGTGTTTTTATATTTAACAAATATAATATTTTAGTTCGTTCATCAAGTTTTAGAAAAAGTATTCATAGAAAAGAAAATGAGTGAAAAAGTTTAAAAATCATGATGAGTTTACTTTCTGATTTTTCCTGATTTGCCATAAAAAAGTTTAATTTTGGAGGATAACTATTTCTACAAAAAATGACATTTACAAAAACCACAGAACAAGCATCAAAATACGAACATTTAGAAAAAATGTCAGTTCATGAATTGCTAACTAATATCAATAACGAAGATAAAACTGTTCCTAATGCAGTTGAAAAAGCGATACCGCAAATTGAAGCTTTAGTGGCTCAGGTTGTTGATAAATTAAAACTGGGCGGACGTATTTTTTATATCGGAGCCGGAACTTCGGGCCGTTTAGGTGTTGTTGATGCTTCAGAATGTCCTCCTACTTTTGGTGTTCCGTTTGATTTGGTAAACGGAATTATTGCCGGTGGAGACACCGCCATTCGTCGGGCTGTAGAAAATGCCGAAGATAATGCAACGCAAGCCTGGATTGATTTACAGGCAAATAATATTGGCAAAAATGACGTCGTTATCGGGATTGCTGCTTCTGGAACCACTCCGTACGTTATTGGCGGTTTAGAAACTTGCAATAAAAATAATATCCTTACGGGATGTATTACGAATAATGCCGGAAGTCCACTGGCTTTAACATCTCAGTTTCCTGTTGAAGTTGTGGTTGGTCCTGAATTTGTTACCGGAAGTTCGAGAATGAAGGCCGGGACAGCTCAGAAATTAGTTTTAAACATGATTTCGACTGCAGCTATGATTCAGCTTGGAAAAGTGAAAGGAAACAAAATGGTCGATATGCAATTGAGCAACGTGAAACTTGTCGATCGTGGTGTAAAAATGATTATGGAGGAAATTCCGGTTTCATATGAAGAAGGATCTGAATTATTGAAGAAATACGGCAGCGTTAGGAATGCTGTTGATAATTATAATAAGTAAAAAGGTTTTGAGTAAAATGTTTGTTTAACCGCATAAATTTTACCGCAAAGTTCGAAGGTTTTTCGCAAAGATCGCAAAGCTTTAAGTTGAAAACAAGTTTTTTAAGGTCGCAAAGCTGGTTCACTATCTTTGTCAAGGTTTTAAATTTTGACAAAGATTTCGCAAAGTAAAACCTGAAAGTTAAAGAACCTGAAACTTGAAACTTTTCAAAACAAAAATTAAAAAATGGCAACAAATAAAGAGTTACTAGGAAAAGGTGTTAGATATTTATCGGGTTCATTACCGCTATTATTTATCGGTCCTTCCTTAATATATAATGCTTTTATGAATCAGCATACAAACTGGCATTATCTTGTTTTAGGAATTGGAATTGTAGCTTGTTTAAGTGCTATGTTTTTGATTTTTTATGGATTGAAAATTATTATGAAAGGTTTATTTAATGACTAATTATCCATCTCAGTAAACCTGACAGGTTTTTAAAACTGTCAGGTTTATCGCTACTACGATTTCAAATATTATAATTACCAGATACAAATGGAAAGCCTAATTCACATTCAAAAAACCTTTGAGAAAGTCGTTTATATCGACAAAAAAATAAACAATCGGGAGTTTGAAGATTGTGTGTTTAAAAACTGTGATTTCTCCAACAGTAATTTTGCTTATAATACTTTTTTAGATTGCGAATTTATTGATTGTAATTTATCCATGACGAGTTTATTCAGCACGAGTTTAAAGAATGTGAATTTCAAAAACTGCAAACTTCTCGGAATTGCTTTTCACGAATGTGACGATTTTTTATTTCAGGTTTATTTTGACGAATGCACTTTGGATTATGCTGTTTTTTCGAATAAAAAAATGCCTAAAACCAAGTTTATCAATTGTTCGGTTAGAGAAGTTACTTTCATTGGAGCCAATCTAACGAGTTCGGTTTTTGATAATTGCAATCTGGAAGGTGCTATTTTTAACGATACACAATTGGCTGCGGTGAATTTTAAAACTGCCTATAATTATAAAATAGATCCGGAATTTAATCCGATGAGAAAAGCGCAATTTTCTAATGATGGAATTGTTGGGCTTTTAGATAAATATGATATTAAAATTGTTTGATTACGTTGAGTTATGGCGCCTCTACGAGGCTAAATATCTTGAAACATATAATTTTCTATAAATATTACACTCCTAAAGGAGTTTGTTTAAATATAGAATTCTAATAAACGTAATACTTCCCCAGCGGGAAAATATATTTATAGAACAAAAATAAGCGAATTGCTACAGCTCCATCGGAGCGAAATATTAAAGCTTTAAAACATAAATCATGAATGCGAATGTATCTTACTTAGAAAGCGTTAAAAAGCAGTTTCTATATTATAAAATGCTCAGCGAAAAATCCATCGACCAATTAGAACCTGAACAGCTTTTTGTTTCTGTAAATGAAGGCACCAACAGCATTGCAACGATTATTAAACACATTTCCGGGAATATGTTATCGCGATGGACAGACTTTCTAAAATCTGACGGTGAAAAAGAATGGCGAAATCGCGATGCTGAATTTGAAAATGATCTACAATCTAAAGAAGAAGTTTTAACATTCTGGAATAAAGGCTGGGATTGTTTTCTTGGCGCCTTAAACGATTTAAAACCAGAACAGCTTTCAGATATTATTTATATCAGAAATGAAGGTCATACGGTCATTGAGGCCATAAATCGCCAGCTGGCTCATTATCCTTATCACATAGGGCAAATTGTCTTTTATGCCAAACAATTAAAAAATGGCGACTGGAACAGTTTATCAATTCCGAAAAATAAATCCGGAAAGTACAATGCCGAAAAGTTTGCCAAGGAAAAAGAAATCAAGAACTTTACCGATGATGAATTGAAAAGATTTTAGATTTAACTGTAAACTTAACTCATAACTCTTAATTCTTAACTTCCAGACAGCTCCTAAAAAACAACTTATATTAAAATGAAAAAAATTATATTCCTTTTACCGTTAGTGACATTGTTTTCATGTTATAATGCCGAACACAATTGCAAAGATTTTAAAACCGGAAAATTCAAATTTGAGTTTGAAGTAAATGGTGTTAAAAAAACAACTGTTTTTGAGCGTAAAGACAATATCGAAATCGAGACTTTTGAAGGAAAAACAGATACGTCGAACATCCGTTGGGTAAGTGATTGTGAATATGTTTTACAGAAAAAACACCCAAAAAATATGGCTGAAGAAAAAGCTATCAGCATGAAGATTTTAAATACTTCGAAAGATTCTTATACTTTTGAATTTGGAATGGTGGGTTCTGAAGAAAAACAGCGTGGGAAGGTTTTTAAAGTCGATTAAATAAATATTAATTCCGCCACAAAGGCACAAAGACGCAAAATTTTACAATCTTCGTGTCTTTGTGCCTTTGTAGCAAAATATTTAATGTGTTTCTTTTACATTTCTATTTTAAATGTTAAATTACAACATAAATCTTACACATGAAAAATACTATTTCGCATAGAGTTGCCGACTTTTTAAAGGATTATCCGCCTTTTAATTTTTTACATCAAAAAGATCTTGAAAAATTATCTGAGCAAATTTCTATTGTTTATAAAGATAAAGACGCTGTTATTTTTGCGGAAAATGATAAAACGCACGATTCTTTTTATGTGGTTCATAAAGGCGCGGTTGCTTTGAAAAAAAGTTCGAAGAACAATGTTTTGGACATGTGTGATGAAGGTGATATTTTTGGTCTGCGTCCGCTTTTGGCACAGGAAAATTATATTATGGAAGCTGTTGCTCATGAAGAAAGTATTCTTTATGCGATTCCAATTGCTGTTTTTAAACCCTATGCACTTGAGAATAGAAATGTTGGTAATTTTCTAATTGAGAGTTACGCTTCAAATACTCGTAATCCGTATTCAGATATTCATAAAGATAAATTATACGGTGACGATTTAGGAAACGACAATTTACATTCTACAAAAGATTCTTTCGATTTACAGCCTATAAAATATTCGAAGAAAATTGTGACCTGCAGTCCGTCGACAACAGCGAGAGATATTGCGAAAATTATGAATAAGAAAAAAGTTGGCGCAATTTTGATTGTTGATGAAATGCTGCCAATCGGTATTATTACTGATAAAGATTTGCGTAATAAAATTGTTACCGGAGAATTTTCGATCCTGACAACAGCTGAAACGATTATGACAAAACCTGTTGTAACGTATCCCAAAAAAATGACGGTTACTGAGGCGCAAATGGCAATGATGAAAAGCAACATCAACTATTTATGCCTGACTAAAGATGGAACAGTAAATACAAAAGCTGTTGGAATTTTGTCGAAACATGATGTAATGGTGGCACTTGGAAACAATCCTGCCGTTTTAATCAAGGCTTTAAAAAGAGCGAAAAAAGCAAAAGAAATTAAACCAATTCGTGCCCGAATTATGCAATTGCTTCAGGGATATTTAGATCAAAATATTCCGATGACGTTAATTTCTAAAATTATAACAGAACTAAATGAGGCCTGTACAACACGCGTAATAGAAATTTGCATCGAAAAAATGAGCAGTCCGCCACCGGTCAAATTTGCCTGGCTCGCACTTGGAAGTCAGGGACGAAGTGAACAAATGCTGCATACGGATCAGGATAATGCTATTGTTTATGAAAATGTTTCGGATGTTTTTAGGGATGAAACTAAAGTGTACTTTTTGAAATTTGCTGCCCTTATAAATAAAGGTCTTTTTGATATTGGCTACGATTACTGTCCTGCCGAAATGATGGCCTCAAATCCAAAATGGTGTATGAGTCTGGATGAATGGAAAAGTCAGGTAAAGCACTGGATTACAAATCCCGGGAAAAATGAGGTGTTATTATCTTTTATTTTCTTCGATTACAGCGTTACTTATGGCGATTCAGAACTTACCAATGAACTTTCAGACTCTATTTTTGAAAATGTAAAAGCAAATCCGATTTTTTATGTTCATTTAGTAAGCGGCGCTTTGCAAAGCCCTTCCCCAACTGGTTTTTTTAGACAATTTCTAGTTGAGCAAGATGGTGCAAACAAAGATAATTTTGATATTAAAAGGCGTGCCCTGATGCCGTTGACGGATGCTGCACGTGTTTTAATTTTATCACATTCGGTTAAATCAATCAGTAATACGGCAGAACGTTTTGAGAAATTAGCGGAGCTGGAACCTAACAATCGGGAATTGTATTTGTCTTGTTCGTATTCGTTTAAGGCTTTATTAAAATTTAGAACAAAACAAGGTCTTTTGCACAATGATTCGGGTCAGTTTATTGCTTTGGAAACATTATCCAAAATGGAAAAAATAAAACTTAAACGAACCTTTAAAACCATCAAGGAACTCCAGGAATTGATTACCGTAAGATTTAATGTTTCAAATGTGGTATAAATATGAGCTTATTTAATTTTTGGAAAAAAGAAGAAAATGTATTTGATGAAAGCCTTACTATTGAAGAAACCAGATTTGTAGTTTTAGATACAGAAACTACTGGTTTTGACTATGAAAACGATCGCATTTTATGTATAGGTGCGTTGGTTTTGCAACATAATAGTATTTCTGTTCAAAATAGTTTTGAGGTGTACGTTCAGCAAGATCATTACGATAAATCGACTGCGCAGATTCATGGTATTTTGAAGGATTTTGTTTTGAAACGTCCTAATGAATTAGAAGCTTTGCAACAGTTCCTTGCCTATTTAGGAGATTCAATTATCATAGCGCATCATACTGTTTTTGATGTTACAATGATTAATAAAGCCTTGGAAAGAAATGATTTACCAGCTTTAACAAACAAAACTTTAGACACAGCACATTTATATAAAAAAACTTTAATTAAATCGCATTTATTTGAAAGAAAGGATCATTATACCTTAGATGATCTTGCTGATAAATTTGATATTTCAAAAAAAGACAGACATACGGCTTTAGGCGACGCTTATATTACAGCGATTGCTTTTTTGAAGATTGTGAAGAAATTGAATGAAAAAAAAGCAACAAATTTGAATCAGCTTTTTAAATGATTAAGGATTTTTATGAAGTTAAAATTTACATTTCGATCATTAATTTACCATTTAATAATACATAACTTATAATTTATTAGCAATAATAAAAAACTGGCGTAACATAAAAACTGATTTTGAAAGATAGCTTTGTTTGAAATAAAAAAAACAAACCTATTATGAAACTTAACTTTTTAAAATCAGTCGCTTTGCTTGGAATTACAGGACTTTCTGTAATCAGCTGTCAAAATGACGATCCTAAAGATCCTACAAAACCTGATGAAGTAAACGCTAATATTGATTTTACTTCTCACTCAAAAGTTCCTGCTTTTGTTTATCCAATGACAGGATTCGAAAATCTTAAAATCAGTACTTTAATTAGCAGCTCGGATGTTTTATCAGAATCACCAACATTTATTTACGGGGCGCAGCCAGATGGTGCGGGATTGATGAAAAACCCAAATGGTGAAGGTTATATTCTGATTACCAATCACGAAATTTTACAGTCGGTTTCAAGAGTTTATCTGGATAAAACTTTTAAACCTGTAAAGGGAGATTATCTTGTAGACGGAATTGGCGGATTAACACGTTTGTGTTCTGCAACTTTGGCTACTCCTGAAATTCATGGATTTGGTCCTATATTTTTAACAGCAGGAGAAAGTGGTCAGGAAAGTATGGTTCACGGAATCAATCCATTAGGTCAATCTTCAGATAAAGGCAGAACCGACAGAGTTTTACCTGCTCTAGGAAAAGCAAGCATGGAAAACGCTGTTCCGTTACCAAAAGAAGCATATCCTGGAAAAACAGTTATATTAATTGGAGAAGACCAATCTTATGCAACTTCTCACGCAAGTGCCGGGCAATTGATCATGTATATGAGCTCTGTAGGTGACTTGACTGGTGGAAAATTATATGCCTTAAAAAGAACAGATGGAAATCAGGTAGAAACTGCCATGACTTTAAACAACTCATATCCAGTTTCATTCGTGGAAATTCCGGATGCTAAAAACTTAACAGGTGCTGTAATTAATACAACGGTAAATTCTTTGGGAGCAATTCGTTTCTCAAGAGTTGAAGATGTAGATTACAGAAAAGGAAGCGCAAGCAATAACAGAGAAGTTTATTTTACGGCTACAGGTCAGGCAGCTGCAAACGTTCCGGTTGACGGCTACACAATGTGGGGAAGAGTTTATAAATTAAAAATGGATGCTACTGATCCTTTAAAAGGCACTCTTGAATTAGCTGTTGAAGGTGATAGTACTCCGGGAACCGGAATCATTAACCCTGATAATCTTTGTGTTACAGAGAACTATGTTTACATTCAGGAAGATGGTGATAGTTATTATGCCGATGCAAAACACGATTCTTACATATGGCAATACAGTATTGCTTCAAAACAAAATAAGCCTTGGTTAAATATGAACCATAAAAGAACTGATACGGCCTGGAATACGTTATACAATCAAAGTGGGGAAATGAGATTTGGAAGCTGGGAATTTGGTGCTATGGAGGATATATCAGATATAATTGGCGTTCCGGATACTTTTACGGTAAATATTCACCCTCATACCTGGCAAAGTGATGCATTTAAAAATGCAGATGGCTCAGGAATCAACACAAACAAAGAAGGTGGTCAAACGGTAATTATCAGAAACGTACAACGTTAATCTCTTTAACCTAAATAATTCAACCCTTATTTCTGATAAGGGTTGTTTTCTTTTATAGTAACATTATGAAATTGAAGCATTTTACTTTTCTTTTTTTGATTCTTTGTTTGTTTTCATGCAAACAAAACCAAGTTTCTCAAACCAATATAAAACAAGATTTATTAGTTGATTTAGGAAAATTAAATAATGAAATTGAAAAATTTCAGCAACTTGCAGCAGAAAATAAATCACAAAAAGAGATTCTGAAACAGTTTAAAAAATCGCGTTTAGCCTATAAAAAAACCGAATGGGCAATTGAATATTTTGTTCCCGAAACAGCCAGATTTATGAATGGACCTGCACTTGATGAAATGGAACTGGAAGAAAACAGATCTTTTGAACCACACGGTTTTCAGGTTATGGAAGAAATAGTTTATCCTGAATATAAAATTGAAAATAAAGAAAACCTCATTAGGGAAATTAATATTTTTAAATCGAATATTAAGCAATTAAAAAATACTTTTGAAGTTATTGCCATCTCTGATAATTTTGTTGTTGATGCAGTACAACAGAACGTTTTTAGAGTAACTGCTTTAGGAATTACAGGTTTTGACAGTCCTGTTTTACAATCTTCTATTCCGGAAACTGGAGAGAGTTTGATAATGATTCCGGAGTTATTTGAAAAAATAAACCCGAATAGTAAAACAGTCGCAGCGTTAAAACAGCTGACTTTTGAAGCAAAAAAATATTGTGATCAAAATAACAATTTCAACAATTTTAACCGGGCTATTTTTATTACTGACTATTTAAATCCAATTTCAAAAAAAATTAAAACCTTTCAGGAAGAAGAAAATATCAAAAATGTCAAGAAAAACAGTCCGCTTAATCCAACTGTTTCTACCTTATTTGATAAAAATGCTTTTGATGTAAACGCATTTGTACTTTCAGATGATTATAATTTTAGTGCTGATAAAGCTGCTCTGGGCGAAAAACTTTTTTATGATAAAAGCCTTTCAAAAAATAATGACAGAAGTTGTGCAACTTGTCACAATCCCGAAAAAGCATTTACGGATGGTTTAAAAACAAATATTTCCTTAACCGGAATTAACTTGGCCAGAAACACCCCTACTCTTACTTACGCTTCTTTACAAAATGCACAATTCTGGGATATGCGTCAGTTAGATCTCGAAAAACAAAGTGTAGACGTGATTCAAAATAAAGACGAAATGCACGGCTCTATTGAAGATATTCATGTTAAAATTTTATTGGATAATGATTATATAAAATTATTTCAAAAAGCATTTCCAAAAACTTCGAAAGCTGAAGCATGGCAAATTCAAAATGCGATTGCAAGTTATGTGAGATCTTTAAACTCTTTTGATTCGAGATTTGATCGCTATATGAGAGGAGAAAAAAATGCAATCAATAATGAAGAAATAGAAGGAATGAATCTTTTTATGGGCAAAGCCAAATGTGCAACTTGTCACTTTACGCCTTTGTTTAACGGAACTGTTCCACCAGGTTATTCAAAAACCGAACATGAAGTGATTGGAACTCCTGCCGAAGCTAATGGAAAAAAACTAAGCCCTGATACTGGTCGTTATTTATATAACAAAATGCCACAGTTAATAGGTGCTTTTAAAACGCCGACTGTTAGAAATAGCGCCATCACTGCTCCGTATATGCACAATGGAGTTTTTAAAACACTCGAAGATGTGGTTGATTTCTATAATACAGGCGGCGGAAAAGGATTGGGATATGAAGTTGAAAACCAAACTCTTCCTTTTGATAAATTAAATTTGGATAAAAAAGAAGAAAAAGCTCTTGTGGCTTTTATGAAAACGCTCACTGATAAAAGATACCAGTAAAACCAAAGATAATTATTATTACAAAAAAACGCTAAGAAAATTTCTTAGCGTTTTCGTTTATCATCTTATTTTAGGAGAAAAATCACTTTCTTTATTATATAAATAAATGACGTTCCAATTTATATTTTTCGTATCGAATCTTCTCAGAGAATCAGCTTTTCTGTACACCTTTTTACTAAAATAGCCTTCTTTTTTTAGTTGAATCACATTCGGCAGATTTGATTTTATGTTTATACTAAAATATCCTGTACTATCAGTTTTCGTGCTTCTTCCATTTACATATACAGAAACATTTTTAATTGGTTTTTCTGTATCATAATCGTATACATGTCCATAGAATTTGCTTTCAGTACAACTGCAAAGGAATAACAGTAGAAAAATAAATTTAAAGTTTTTATATAAATTGATTGTCATTTTGTAATACTTATATGTAAAGTAATTTGATAGCTTTTTGTAGACATTTCTACAAATAATGTTATTAATTACTAAAATATTTACCTAAATAAGCCACGATAGTATCACAATACGGCATACTAACTTTTAAATAGTTTATAAAAAAACCGCTAATATTTTTAGCGGTTTTAATTCTTTATTCTAAAACGAGTCCTATTTGGCCATCGTCATCTAATTCCGTCTCTACGGAATCATCCTCAGAAATCTCTGGTGTTTCCGGGATTTCTTCTACAGGCTCCTCATATGGTAATGGTTCTAATAAATTAACCTGTTTTAATTTATCAGTCGTTAATTGATTACCCAAAGCTTTGAAACCTTTTACAGCTATAAAATCTTCAACATCAATATGTAAATCTTCTTTTTGAACGCCTTTTACTTTTGCAAAAACCAATTGCGCCAGCGGGCGATAATCTGTTGAGACAATTTCTAATTGCGAATTTGGATGTTCTGTTATAAAACTTTCTTCCTTATTTTCGGTTTCAACCAAAAAGCGTTTTAAATAATAACGTTCCTTTTCTCCGTCATAATAAATCGCAGAAATTGGTTTTTTAGGTTTCCATTTTTCCAGAACTATCATATCTTCATCAAAATGAGTTGATAATTCCGGAACAATTACTTTTAATTTACCACTTTGACTAATGATCAGGATTTTGTCACTCGGCTTGAATTCGCCTAATAATTCTCCTCGTGCATCGACATTTAAGCGTTTTACAGTATCATCAAACCAAACTTTCCTTGGTAATAAGGTGGATATTCCCTTTTCTTTTAATTCGATTTTCTTGATTGGATATTTAGTCACTAAATTTCCTTTTGAAGCTCGGCCTTTAATTGCTAATTTGGCAAAATCGATATCAAATTTCAATTTTTTGATTGTTCCCACCTGTCGCAATAAAATGGTAATAACCTCAGCTTCTCCATTTGGATTATGTGAAAAATAAACCACTTGCGAACCAGCCGTTTCATTAGTCAAATCATACGGTTTATCACGTGTTACACCCGATACATTAAAACGTTTAATATAAGATGGACCTGATTTTCCGTCCCGATAAATCATGTTGTAAATCGTTCGTTTATCACTCTTATCAAAAATCGCAACGTGAATAATATCTTTACCCACAAATGTTTTGGCATCGACTTTTGTTACCAGCATTTTTCCGTCGCGAAGAAACACAATAACATCATCAATATCAGAACAATCGGTAAGATATTCGTCTTTTTTCAAACTGGTTCCAACAAAACCTTCTTCGCGGTTTACGTAAAGTTTTGTGTTTCTTAAAACTACTTTTGTAGCTTCAACGTTATCAAAAACACGAAGTTCAGTCTGGCGTTCACGACCTTTTCCGTATTTTTCTTTTAACCTTGTAAAGTACGTAATCGCAAAATCAGTCAGATTTTCAAGATTGTGCTCTACTTCTTTCATTTCGTCTTCTAACTTCGCGATGAAATCATCGGCTTTATCTGAGTCAAAACGGGTAATACGAATCATCGGAATCTGGGTCAATCGCTGTAAATCATCGTCATTAATTTCTCTGACAAATGATTTTTTGAAAGGCTCAAAACGGTCATACAAATATTTATACAAAGATTCTCTATCAGAATACAATTTGAATTCAATGTACATTTCTTCACGAATGAAGATTTTTTCTAAAGTAGAAAAATGCCATTTATTTTTTAATTCTTCTAACTGAATTTCTAATTCCTGTTTAAGCAAATCAACTGTTCTGTGTGTCGAAATTTTCAACATTTCAGAAACACCAATAAACAAAGGCTTGTTATCTTCAATAACGCATCCTAAAGGCGCTACAGAAGTTTCACAAGCGGTAAATGCAAACAATGCATCGATCGTTTTATCCGGCGAAACGCCCGGAAACAGGTGAATTAAAATCTCAACATCAGCAGCTGTATTATCTTCGATTTTCTTGATTTTGATTTTACCTTTATCATTGGCTTTCAAAATACTATCAATAAGAGTTGTCGTATTTGTCGAAAACGGAATTTGAGTAATAACCAAAGTGTTCTTATCTAATTGTGAAATTTTCGCACGAACACGAACACGTCCGCCACGAACTCCATCATTATAATTTGACACATCGGCAATACCTTGTGTCATGAAATCAGGATATAATGTAAAAGCTTTCCCTTTTAAAATCTTGATAGAAGCATCAATTAATTCATTGAAATTGTGAGGAAGAACTTTAGTGGAAAGTCCAACCGCAATTCCCTCTGCTCCTTGTGCCAAAAGCAATGGAAACTTTACCGGAAGATTATTTGGTTCAGCACGACGTCCATCGTATGAAACACCCCAATCGGTAATTTTTGGCGAATATAAAACCTCCAAAGCAAATTTAGATAAACGTGCCTCAATGTAACGAGAAGCTGCTGCTCCATCGCCTGTTAGAATATTTCCCCAGTTTCCCTGACAGTCAATCAATAAATCTTTCTGACCAATTTGTACCATAGCATCACCAATACTAGCATCTCCGTGTGGGTGATACTGCATAGTGTGTCCTACAACATTGGCAACTTTATTATAACGACCATCATCCAACTCTTTTAAAGAGTGCATAATACGACGCTGAACCGGTTTGAATCCGTCTTCAATTGCCGGAACTGCACGTTCCAGAATTACATACGAAGCATAATCCAAAAACCAGTCTTTGTACATACCGGTTACCTTTGTAATTACGTCTTCGCCTTCTTCTTCCTGATTTTCGTAAAAATGCTGTCCTTCAAAATGTTTAGCATCTACATTGATAATTTCTTCAGATTCATCTCCTTCTTGATTTTCGTCAAGCGGATTTTCATCTGAATTATTCTCGTCGTCGTTTGGAATTATGTTATCGTCTTCTTCGTCTTTCATTTTATATGCTGAATTATTTCAGTATTTTATGATTTAATTTTTATTGTAAAATCCCTTTATTTTTAAAGAATTTTTCTTCTTGGTCTACATCTTTATCTTCTATAAAAAGTTTAATTCCAAACTTCTTAAATAATGCCTCCATATCAGAATAACAATATTTTTGAAATCCATCTAGATTAGACGAATTTCTTGAACTTGAACATTCCATACAAAACTCGTTATAGCCAATGATTCTGTTTTTATTATCCCGAAATAAAATCATATGTCTCGGATTATAACACGCGGATGTAATTTGTTCCACAGTACAAGTATCAGATATTATTAGATTTAAAAGTTCTTTCTCTTGAATCTTATTAAGTACAACTCTTTCCTGAATCATTGTACTATCAAAAGTTAATTTGTAATTATCAACTAATACTTTATAAGTTTGAGATTCTCCTTTATATTTTGTGCTCCAAACTACTCTATTGTAATAAGAAATCAGTTCAATTTTAGAAAATCTTTTTATTGGAAAATCTCTTTTATGGATTACTTTGCTAAATGTTTTTTCTACCTCATTCTTTTTACAAGAAACTAAAAGTAAAATTGCAATCAAAAATATTATTTTCCTCATAGATTATATTTTTCTAAACCTCCTCAACCGCATCCAATTCCACCTTCAAATTCTTAATAATAAACTCTTGTCTGTCGGGCGTATTTTTTCCCATATAAAAAGACAACAATTGCTCTATCGAAGTATTTTTATCCATCATAATAGGATCAAGGCGAATAGTCTCTCCGATAAAATTCTTGAACTCGTCTGGAGAAATCTCTCCCAAACCTTTAAATCGGGTAATTTCTGGTTTTGGTTTTAGTTTTTCTATCGCGTCTCTTCTTTCTTCTTCAGAATAACAGTAAATGGTTTCTTTTTTATTTCGAACCCTGAAAAGCGGTGTTTGCAAAATATACAAATGCCCTTCTTTGATTAATTCAGGGAAAAATTGCAAGAAAAAAGTAATCAACAACAAACGAATGTGCATTCCGTCGACATCGGCATCGGTCGCGATTACGATGTTATTATAACGTAATTTTTCGAGTCCGTCTTCGATATCCAAAGCGGCTTGCAATAAATTGAATTCTTCGTTTTCATACACGATTTTCTTCGTCATTCCGTAGGAGTTCAAAGGCTTACCACGTAAACTAAAAACCGCTTGTGTATTTACATCACGCGATTTTGTTATCGATCCGGAAGCCGAATCTCCCTCGGTAATAAAAAGCGTACTTTCTAAGTTTCTTGGGTTTTTTGTATCAGGAAGATGCGCGCGGCAATCTCTTAATTTTTTATTATGAAGATTGGCTTTTTTAGCACGATCTGTCGCTAGTTTACGAATTCCTGATAATTCTTTACGTTCTCTTTCTGCCTGCAAAATTTTACGTAATAATGCTTCTGCTGTTGGAGGATTTTTATGTAAATAATTATCTAATTTGTTTTTAACAAAATCATTTACAAAAGTACGTACTGAAACCGGCGTAGTTCCGTCATCAGAACCCATATCTGTAGAACCTAGTTTGGTTTTGGTCTGAGACTCAAAAACCGGCTCCATCACTTTAATACTAATTGCACTAACAATCGATTTACGAACGTCTGATGCCTCAAAGTTTTTATTGTAAAACTCTCTAATGGTTTTTACAATTGCTTCTCTGTAAGCCGCTAAGTGCGTTCCTCCCTGTGTGGTATTTTGTCCGTTGACAAATGAGTGATATTCTTCGCTGTATTGTGTTTTACTGTGCGTTAAAGCGATTTCTATATCGTGATCTTTCAGGTGAATGATAGGATATTCTAAATCATCTTCACTAATGGTTTCTTCTAATAAATCTCTAAGACCATTTTCAGAAATGTATTTATCTCCGTTAAATATAATCGTTAAACCATTGTTTAAGTAACAATAGTTTTTGACCATTTTGATAACATATTCCATACGGAATTTGTAGTTTTTGAAGATCGTTTCATCTGGCGTAAAAGTTACTTTTGTTCCTTTACGTTTTGTTGTTTCTATTATATCTTCTTCTAAAACTAAATTTCCTCCGGAAAACTCTGCTGCTTTTTGCTTTTCATCACGAACAGATTCTACACGAAAATAATTCGACAAAGCATTCACCGCTTTTGTTCCGACACCGTTTAGACCAACTGATTTCTGGAAAGCTTTAGAATCATACTTTCCTCCTGTGTTCATTTTTGAAACTACATCAACTACTTTTCCTAACGGAATTCCACGTCCGTAATCACGAACCGAAACCGTTTTGTCTTTGATTGTAACTTCAATTGTTTTTCCTGAGCCCATTACAAACTCATCGATACAGTTGTCTAAAACCTCTTTTAAAAGAATATAAATACCATCATCCGGCGAAGATCCATCTCCTAATTTTCCGATATACATTCCCGGACGCATACGAATATGCTCCTTCCAGTCGAGGGATCGGATATTATCTTCGTTATATTGATTTTGCTCTAGCATAAATGAATTGGATTTTCGGCTAATGTACCATTTCTAGCTAAAAAATAAAAGCGTATTTTTTTTTTGTTACGAATAATAACAGCTTTGAATTCTATTTAAATTGATTTTAAAATAATACACTCTTTAAAAGCAGAAGAAATCAGTTGTAAAACAAAAAATACTATTTGATTCCTAGTACTTCTTTTGCCAAAGCAATCATTTCGGGAGTTCCCGTATTTTTGTTTTTTTCATCAGAAAGTTTTACAACACCCTGCCAATGCAGGTTATCGGCTTTGGTTTCGGTTAATTTGATGACCATGTTCATCGGCGGTAAGCCCACATCATTGGTAAAATTTGTTCCGATGCCAAATGACATTTTAATCTTGTCTTTACAAAAATCAGCGATCGTTTTTACTTTTTCGAAATTGAGCGAATCTGAAAAAACGATTGCTTTTGATTTTGGATCAATTCCCATTTTAGTATAATGCGCAATTACTTTTTTTGCAAACTCAACCGGATCACCGCTGTCGTGCCGAACGCCATCAAAAAGTTTGGAGTATTTTTTATCAAACTGACTAAAAAATATGTCTGTTGTGTAGGTATCTGTTAAGGCAATTCCGAGGTCACCGCCGTAAATTTGTGTCCAATTTTCCAGGCTAATTGAATTGGCCATTTTAAAACCATATTGTGCTGCATGAAACATAAACCATTCATGCGCGTGCGTACCAAGAGGACGTTTATTATTAAGCATCGCAAAATGAACATTGCTGGTTCCGATGAAACTTTCTGAACCAAAATGCTGCAAAGTTTCGTTTACCAATACATGAACATCATAAGAATGACGACGCCTTGTACCAAATTCTAAAACTGAAACCCCTAATTTATTGTAGCTGTCAATTTTTTCTTTTGTCACTTTTTTTATGGCATCATCATTCAACCGAATTAAATGATTTGCCTTGTAGAAAAGTTCTGAAATTAAGGACATCAAAGGAACTTCCCACAAAATGGTTCGGTACCAAAAACCTTCAACAGTAACTTTTATTTCTGAGCCTTCCTGAGTTATTTTAACTTCTTTAGGGTCATAGCTGTAACCCTGTATAAAATCTAAATATGTAGGATCGAGATAAGGGCAATAATGTGACAGATAATACTTTTCTTCCTTCGTTAATCGCAAATCTGACATAGCGTCGACTGACTTTCGAAGTAAATCTGCAAATCCGGGCGGAAATTTATGTTTGCCACGATTTATAAATCCATAGCGAACTTTAGCCTTTGGAAAAAGCCTGATTACAGCATGCTGCATCGTAAATTTATAGAAATCATTATCTAATATTGATTTCAAAAAAGTTGGTTGCATAAGACAAAGTGTTATGTTTTATTCTCAAAATTAGCAAGTGCTAAGATACGGCAATTCTCTAAAATAAGAAAAGGATAAAAATCATTTCTGTAAAAAAATTCTTATTTCGAAATAATTTTAAAGGATACAATACTGTTGGTATCAAGAAAAAAAGTAATGTAATCTCCTATCGAATTATCAATTGCAATTTGAAATTCCAAACCACCTTTTTTCTCTTTTGCATTGGTGATTTTAACGGGTTGATTTCTCTTATTCAAATAATAAAATTGAGATGTTTTTGAAATATTTTTGATTTCAAAAGTTATTTTTTCCCCCTTTTTTGCTGTAATTATTCCTGAATCCGGTGATTTGATTTTATAATCACCTTCGATGGTTTTATTGTAAATCAAAGGTCCATTAAGGAACTCCTGTTTGCTTAATTTATTTCCTAAATATGATTCTGAATCCGGAAAATGCTTGGCAAAAAAGTAATCAGGATCGGTATCAAAATAAACGGATGAAAAGTCATTTGCCATTCGTCCTTTGCTGCTGTCATAATATCCCTGTCCCCAGGTTACATCGATTAATCGCCATTTTTTATCAATCAAAACCATATTCCATGCATGATTTGAAGTTGTTTCTTTTCTGCCAATATCGACCAATCTGGTTTTTGAATCTCCCTTAATTATTTCGCATTTAATGCCAACCAGTTGAGATACATTTTGGTAAAGAAGTGTAAACCCTTCGCAAACTGCTTTTTTAGAGTTAAATGCCTTGTCAATCATTTTATCATTCAGCGCCTGAATTTTTTTTTGTCTTTCGGCTTCTGTACGATATGTAAAACCCTGTGTTCTTTGCGGATTTGTAAATGCGGCATAATCGTACTTTACATTAAAAGCAATCCAGCTGTAAATAGCGCGTGCTTTGTCATAATCGGATGTAAAATCTTTTTCAATTCGTTCTGCCAGTTTTTCTGTAGAATCAAAACTTTTAGGGTATTTTAAAACGATGTTATCAACTGCATTATATTTTTGAGCAAATGAAGAAAACAGGAAAACAACATTAATAAGGCATATAAAAACAATCTTTTTTGCTGTCATAAATTAGAAACATTCTTTTATAATATCTTTTAATTCTTTGTCTAATTCGGCATTAGAAATTTGATTTTTTTCCAAGTCGAAATTAGCATTAAAGGCGGGTAACGAAAATGTAGCTTTAATATCAGCGCCATATCTCGGCAAAGCATTACGTCCGATTTCTAAAACAGAAGCGCCGCCTCTTGTACCGGGCGAAGTTGCCATTAATAACATTGGTTTTTGCTGAAAAACTTCTTTGGTAATTCGGGAACTCCAGTCGAATATATTTTTAAATGCTGTCGAATAGTTATTATTGTTTTCTGCCAGAGAAACTACTAAAATATCAGCACTTTCAAGCTTAGCAATAAAAGCTTTTGCCTTTTCGTGCTGCCCGACTTCTTTCTCCAGATCAATGCTAAATAAAGGCATTGCAAAATCATTCAGGTCTAAAACTTCAACTACTCCATTTTCAATTAAACCTGCTGCATAAGTTGCTAAATGTTTATTAATAGATTGTTGACTATTACTTCCTCCAAAGGCGATTATTTTCATATTTGATTTTTTGTGGGTTCTTTTTTTCCTGTTACATCGTCGATTTCATAAACCTCTTTTTGTATTTCTACTGAATACTCATTTGGGTAAATTTTTCCTCCGTAAGATTTAGCATATACTTTTGTAAATTCTGCTCCAAAATACAGAATTATTGCCGAATAATATACCCAAACTAAAATAATAATTACAGAACCTGCCGCACCATATACAGATGCAACTGTTGAACTTCCTAAATAAAATCCGATTGCAAATTTACCAATCATAAATAATATTGCCGTTACTGTTGAACCTATAAAAGCATCTTTCCATCTAATTTTTCCATCGGGTAAAGTTCTAAAAATAATAGCAAAAAGAAGTGTAATACTGGCTAATACAATAACAATATTAAGTACATAAAATAAATAAACGGTACTCTCCGGAAAATATACTTTTAATCGTGAACTCACTACATCTAATGTTGTGCTTATAAAAAGACTGACAAGCATTAAAAATCCCACCGAAGCAATCATTGAAAATGACATTAATCGATTTTGAATAAATTTCTTGATTCCTTTGTCTGGTTTTGCACGTAATCCCCAAATAAAATTGATAGAACTTTGTATTTCGGCAAAAACTCCTGAGGCTCCAATTAAAAGCATTGCGACTCCAAATATAGTTGCAAATACATTATCACCAGATAATTGCACATTTTTTATAGCTTCCTGAATTTGACTTGCAGCACCATTTCCTACCAAACCATTGATTTGACCGTATAATTGTCCGGTTACGGCATCTTCACCAAAAAAGAATCCGCAAATCGTGATAATAATAATCAACAAAGGCGGCAGCGCAAATATGGTGTAATACGCTAAAGCTGCACTAAGTTTAATGGCGTTGTCATCGTTAAATTCTAAAAAGGTATTCTTTAAAAGAAACCATGTTTTGGAGAATATATTTTTGATCTTCATCTGCTGATATTTTTTGATATTCCACCAAATTTAGGAAATAATTGAAAAATTTAACTTGCTCCTTTTTTTACAAATTTTACATTTTTACCATGTCGCATGAAGCTTTAAAACGTTTTTTATTGATAGTGACAAAAAATCCCTTTATCATAAACAGTCCATAAACTTGCTTTTTGATTAGCAGCTTTCAAAGCACAATTTGCCCAGGTATTGCAGGTGTAAAACAAACTATAACTTCCTTTCGCTTCATAAAAAGCATCTTTTTTTCCGTAACTGTGACCTTCAATCCATTCCGGATTTGTTGGATTACTGAAACTATCTGAAATATAAGTAATTAATTTTTGGTAGTTTTCTTTTGAAATCATAATTCGTTTGCAATCTTCTCCTTCTTTTAATTGTTTAAAAAATGTTGTGTGCATGGCAGATGAACTAACTCCGAATGCGGCTTTTAATGCCGTACTTACTTTTAAATCGGACCATTCCGGGGTATCGAGATAAAAGCCTTTATCTCCCCAGCCAAATGCTATAAAATTCATCAAAGAATCTTTTGATTGTGTTTGACTAAACGGAATTTCTTGTCGCCAGTCTTTAATGTCATTAACAACCGGAACTACAATATCGGTATGAACTCCGTTTGAAAGAATGTAAATTGGAATTCCATCTTTTTCTTCTACTTGCGCGACATCTGTATTCACAGTAATTTTAGATATTAGATAAATTGCGATTATATATAGGATAAGAAATGTGATAATGGCAAGGATTGTCCACCCGATAATTTTAAAGGTTTTTAGCATTGTTTGGTTCGTTTTTGGTTGTTAAAAGTATACTTTTTTCTGATAACCAATTTTTAAGCCAAAAATTAAAATTTTTATTTTTATTTGTTTTTGAAGATGGATTGTGTTGAAAATAGAATTCGGGTAAAACTGATTCTGGCGGATTTTTTATTCTTTACACTTATTTATAGATTAAACAGATTTTGTTTTGAAAACGAATGTCAGTCGCTATTTTTTAAACAAAAAAACTGCTGAATTTCTCCAGCAGTCTTGATTCTATTTTATTGACTCTATACTCTTTTAAAAAAAAAAATTACACGTTAAAACGGAAATGCATTACATCGCCATCTTTTACAATATATTCTTTTCCTTCTACTTTAAATTTTCCTGCTTCTTTTGCTTTTGCTTCAGAACCATACTGAACATAATCCTCGTAAGAGATAACCTCTGCACGGATAAATCCTTTTTCAAAATCAGTATGGATAACTCCGGCTGCCTGCGGTGCTGTTGAACCAATATTAATTGTCCAGGCGCGAACTTCTTTAACACCTGCTGTAAAGTATGTTTGTTGCTTTAATAATTTGTAAGCTGCACGAATTAAAACTGATGCTCCCGGCTCTGTCAATCCCATATCTTCAAGGAAAACCTGACGCTCTTCGTAGCTTTCTAATTCTGTAATATCGGCCTCTGCTCCTACTGAAAGAATAATAACTTCAGCATCTTCATCTTTTACCAATTCACGAACCTGATCTACATATTTATTTCCGTTTACTGCTGAATTTTCATCAACATTACAAACGTATAAAACTGGCTTTGCAGTAATCAACTGAAAAGATTCCATTAAAACTTCTTCATCATTACCTTGAGGTATAATTGTACGAGCTGATTTTGCTTGTAATAACGATTCTCTGATTCTGTCTAAAAGTCCTTTTTCAGTCTGCGCTTCTTTATTTCCGGTTTTAGCTGCACGATTTACTTTTTCCAAACGTTTTTCAACGGTTTCTAAATCTTTCAACTGCAACTCAATATCGATAGTTTCCTTATCACGAATTGGATTTACGTTTCCGTCAACGTGAACAATATTATCATTATCAAAACAACGTAAAACGTGAATAATAGCATTACACTCTCTAATGTTTCCTAAAAACTGATTGCCAAGTCCTTCACCTTTACTCGCTCCTTTTACCAAACCTGCAATATCTACAATATCGACAGTTGCCATTTGCACGCGTTCTGGTTTTACCAACTCTTCTAATTTGTTGATTCTTGGATCCGGAACGTTAACCACACCAATATTAGGTTCGATTGTACAAAACGGAAAATTCGCACTTTGTGCTTTTGCATTAGATAAACAATTAAATAAAGTCGATTTCCCAACATTTGGTAATCCTACAATTCCTGCTTTCATATGTAGATAATATTTGTTTTTTTATTTGATTTATCGCTGTTAGACGCTGTTTTTACTGAGTTATATGTCAAATATTTAGCTTCTGGTTTGAGCGTTTTTTCCTCTTTTTATTTTTTTTGCTAAAATGATAAGTTTTATCCTTAAAATTTTGCAAATATAAGATTTAATACCTCGTAAATAAACAAAAAATGACGATATATGTTTTTTTAGTACTTTTCTTAAAAATTATCAAACTTTTTTGTAAACTTTTGTTAAATAACACTATTTTTATCACATTATTTAACAAACCATCATACAAATTTTAACCAAAATTAGATTAAACATGAAAAAAATTGCAATTCTATTATTTCTATTTAACACCGTTGTCATTTTTGCACAACAGCAAGTTTCCGGTGTAGTAAAAGACAACACAGGTACTCCGCTGCCAGGTGTTAACATTGTCGAAAAGGGTACTAATAACGGCGTTACTTCCGATATTGACGGTTCATATAAAATTACAGTTAAAGAAGGAGCTTCATTAATTTTTACTTACATGGGTTATAACAGCATAACCAGGCTGGCAAATTCCCCACAAATTGATGTTGCCTTATCTGAAGAAGGCGGACAAAATCTTGACGAAGTCGTTGTTACAGGTTCGAGAACCGCGGCCAGAAGTAACACTACCAGCGCGTTGCCAATTGATGTTTTATCCTCCAAGGATTTAACCTCGACAGGACAGGCGACTTTTGATAAAGCGCTGCAATACAAAATTCCATCTTTTAATACCGTACAAACTCCGGTAAATGATGCGACTTCATTACTGGATCCGTACGAAATTAGAAATATGGGACCAAGCAGAACGTTAATCCTTATTAACGGTAAACGTAAAAACTTAAGTTCTTTACTTTATGTACAAACTTCTCCGGGACGTGGAGAAACAGGTGCTGATATTTCTGCAATTCCAACAGATGCGATAGAAAGAGTGGAGATTCTTCGTGATGGAGCTTCTGCCCAATACGGTTCTGATGCGATTGCCGGTGTAATGAACATTATCTTAAAGAAAAATAACAATGCCGGATCTGTAACGGTAAGAAGTGGAATTACTTCTGAAGGTGACGGAGAAATGTTGGGAGTAAGTTTAAACCAGGGAACAACAGTAGGAGAAAAAGGATTTCTTAATTATACTATAGATTTCTCTAAAGTAAATTTAGCAAACAGACCCGGCACTGTTGATGCTCAGGGTGAAGCTGATGACTTTTTAGACGGATCGCCAGCAGCTGTCGCAACGGTAAATGAATATTTAAGCAAATATCCTGATGCAAGAAACGTGAACGGTTCGCCAGAAACAGCTGCTGCAAAATTCTTAATTAATGGTGGAAACGAAATTAGCGATAATACAAGTTTATATTATAATGCTGCTTATGTGTATAAAAAAGTAAATTCATTTGCGAATTTCAGAACACCTTATTGGAGACCTTTATCTGATGATCCTTATTTGAATGATTTCTTTGGAAATGGTGATGCTGCCAATCCTTCTTATGAGGGATATGGGCCAACTTTTGAAGGAGATTTAACAGATTATAATGGTACATTAGGTTTTAAAACCGTTAAAAATGGATGGAATACTGATGCCAGTGTAACAGTTGGCGGTAACAAACAGGTTTATAGTGTAAATAATTCCGTAAATAGATCTACTGATATTGTTACTACAACAATAGATCCAGATACCGGACTTCCGGTAACAACACCTGTTTACAGAGAAAACAGCCCGATTTCATTTAAACCGGGTGGAACATCTTTCAATCATGTTGTTGGAAATCTTGACATCTCTAAAATTGTATCAGATAAAATTAGTATTGGTTTTGGTACTGAGTTTAGATCTGAATATTTTACAGTTATGGAAGGAGATAAAGCATCGTGGGAAGGAACTGGAGCTGACTCTTTTGCAGGAAACAGACCTGAAAATTCAGGAAAATGGAACCGCTATAATGTTGGGGTTTATCTTGATGTCGCTTTTGATATTACAAAAGACTTTTTAATAAACGGAACTGTTCGTCATGAAGAATATAGCGATTTTGGTGGTGCAACTGTTTGGAAAGCAAGTACAAGATATAAATTCCTAGATGATAAAGTTACTTTAAGAGGATCTGTTTCTACAGGTTTCAGAGCGCCAACTTTACACCAGATTTATACTCAAAAATCTCAATATTCATTCGTAGCAGGACAAGGAATTCAAATTAGTGGAATTATTAACAATGTTTCTCCACAGGCACGTCAATTAGGAATTCCACAATTGGATCCTGAAAAATCGACTAACATTACAGTAGGAATTGGTGCAAAACCTTTTGACAACTTTAACATAACTGTAGATTATTACAATATTAAAGTAGAAGACAGAATTGTTTTAGGAGACAGACAAGATACTGATTTTGGAAATGTTGCTTGGTTTTCTAACTCATTCGATTCAAGAACTTCTGGTTTAGACGTTGTTGCGAATTATAATAATATCGGAATTGGTGAAGGTAAATTAGGATTTAACGTTTCTGGAAATATAACTTTAGATAACAAAAGAATTTCTCCTGTAACTAATAATTCATTTGGTGATATTTTAAACTCCCTGACATTTACTTCAAGACCAGACACAAAATGGATTCTTGGAATAAACTATGAAATTGGAAAATTCGGATTTTCTTTAAATAATACTTATTTCGGAAAAACAACATTTAATCAGGATGGTTTAGCGACAAATGATCCTAATGCGCCAGCTGGTTCTCCGGAGTTTTTAGCAGCTAATTTAAAAACAGAATTTATTCCTAAAATTGTTACTGATTTAGGCGTTAATTTTAGTGCTACAGAAAAACTAACAATTGCAGTAAATGTAAATAACTTGTTTAATATTTTACCTGAATGGAAATTCGTCGCAGAAAATGAGGCAGGAGCGGCATTACTTGCTGATCCGGCTCAAACGAAGCAACAATCAAACTTACTTACATTCAATCAGCGTTATTCAAGAATGACGTATGATGGTTTCCATTTCAGTCAATTAGGAACTATGTTTAACTTATCTGTAAACTATAAATTCTAATTCAAATTTAGTTAATAACACTAAAGGGCTGTCTACATGACAGCCCTTTTTTATACTTTTATAATTAAAAATCTCAGTTATGGCAAATTTATATGATGGAAAAATGGCAGCGATATACGATGCGATGTATCAGACTTTTGTTGATTACGACGAAGAATACACTTTTTATAACAATTTGATTGAGGAAAATAACGCTTCGAGCATTCTTGAAATTGGAAGCGGAACCGGAAATCTTGCAAAAAGATTCAACCAAAACAATCAGAATTATCAAGGGCTGGATTACAGCGAAGATATGATTACAATCGCCAAAGAGCGAAATAAAAATTGTTCTTTTATCCAAGGAGATATGCGGGATTTTAAACTTAGTAATTTATTTGATACTATTTTAATTACCGGCAGATCTACAAGTTATCTCATTACAAATGATGATATCAACAGAACTTTTGCTTCGCTACATAAAAACTTAAACGACAGCGGCGTAATCATTTTTGATTTTATAGATGCCAACAGGTTTGTTCCTTTTACAAAAGAAAATCCAGTTATTATCCACAAAGCCCGCTATGAAAACGTAAATTATATCAGAGAAAGCCATTGGGATACCAACAATTATCTTGAAAACTTTATGCTCGAATGGGCGGCTCAATACTACACTATTGTAAACGGCGAAAAACAAATTATAGAAAATGATTTTTCTACAGTTCGCGTTTTTACGCTTAACGAAATACAGCTGTTTTTATATTTGAATAATTTCGAAATAATAAAAACAATCGACAGAAAAACCTACGCTTACGATACCTTTGTAATTGTTGCTAAAAAGAAAACATAAAAAATCCTGAGCAGTTTGCTCAGGATTTTTAATTACAATTTTTATTTAAACTACATTTTAAATTCTAGATCGGCAATTAGTGTTTTTTCTTCTTCTGTGGCAGAAAAACCGTCAATGTTCCAGTAGTTGGTCAGAATATTGTTCTTTTTATTAAATAATGATTCTTCCTTAAAAACTTCACTCTTATCATAAGCGAATTCATTTTTACTAAAATTAGTTGTAATCAAATTATTTCTAACCTGAATATTTTTTACTGCTTTATCTTTTAAAACAACATCGTATCCAACTTCTTCATTTGAACTCAATACATAATAGTCATCATTATCAACTTTGTAATTTACTTTTACAATTGATCTTGTAATATTTTTAGCGCCCTCTTCTTTATTTTCTGTAAGCTCTGCAAGATTTCCCGGTGTAATGATTATACTAAATCTTATTATTAATCTCTTTTCAGGATCGTAAACAATTTCAAAAGTATCAACTGCTTTTTTGGCTTTATCCAAAGGAGATATCGTCATTATAAAATAATCCTTATTTGTAGGATCTCCTTTGGTAACAAAATCATATTCTTTTTTTGCTTTTGAATCCAAGATAGGATCAAAATATTTCAAGTTGGCATAATTCTCCATGATATCATTCAAATTATAACCTTTTAAATCAGCACTTACATCCTGTTCTATTAAACTATACGATCTATTTTGTTCTACCAGTAAGGTGGTATTTACTTTTTTCTGGCTTCCGTTAAACTGAAAATTTACCAGACCGTCATTATAGTAAGAATATTTATTATTAAGTATGAAAAACTCCCTTACATAAGCTTTTAAACGACATGGTTTAGCTAATTTTGCAGTAGAATTGGAAACAATTTTCTGAAGAATATTTTGTGGATTTTCCTTAGACAAAACAATTTCATCCAGCTTATTATTTTTATTTTTGAGGTAAACAACAAAGTCATTTTCTTTAAGGCTTTCCCAGGGAAGCGTCAATTCTTCATAATTGGTTTCAGAGATCTCAACATTGGAAGATCCGTTTAGTAAAAAAGTAACCTTTCCATCCCCATCGCTTAATAAAACTTGTTTATTTTTTTTTATTACTATAGTCGCATTTTCTATAGGTAATTGCGTTTCTATATCTTTTACAACAATCGAATACTCGACATCCTGTGCAAAACCTATTGTGTTAAAAAATAAAACAAATAATAGTATTAATCTTTTCATACGCTGTTAAAGAAATAGTCACTTAACTAGTCTAATTGTTAAATTAGCGTATAAATCTACGAATAAAACATTAAAAATTACTAATATTACTAAAATAAAACAAGAAATTACTTTACAAAAAAAAGTCCTAAGTGTTTAAACCCAGGACTTTATATTTAAAATTTAATAAAATTTACTCTCCGTGCAAAAACGCTTGTCTGTTTAACAAGGTTTCTTCATCTTCAACATGATTATCATCTGGTACACAGCAATCAACAGGACATACAGCAGCGCATTGAGGCTCATCATGAAAACCTTTACATTCGGTACATTTTCCCGGAACAATATAATAAACTTCGTCAGAAATTGGCGTTTGAGCATCTTCTGCATCAACCTCCGTTCCGTCTGGTAAAATTACTTTTCCTTTAAGACTAGTCCCATCTTTATATCTCCAATCATCAGCTCCTTCATAAATTGCTGTATTTGGGCACTCTGGTTCACAGGCCCCACAATTGATGCATTCGTCAGTTATAATTATTGCCATTTTTTTCTTGGTTATGAGTTAAAAGTTACAAGTTGAGAAATAATAATACGAAGATTTTATTCTGCTTTGTCTTATAACTTAATATAGCTTATTTTTGTGCAAAATTACAATCAAAACTCTTCATAAACAAACATTATGACATTAGAAACAAAAAAAAGTGTTTTTGTTGAATTAGGGAAATTTCTAAAACAATTCTCTGAAAAGGACACAATTAAAAAATCGGATGTCTTACATAACGATATATTTTTTGATGATTTCGAAAAACTAATACTTTTATCGCAATCTCATAATGGCTGGTACACACCTGAACAAGTATATTTTGCAATACATTCATGGGCAGAAGCACTTACTAACGAAAATATCGAAAAATGGCTTTCAGCATATCCAGCAGAGCTTTTTGATGCCAAAGAGGAAAAAACTGTCGCATTAATTTTAGCCGGAAATATTCCCTTAGTTGGGTTTCATGATTTCCTGTCGGTTGTAATTACCGGAAATAAAGCATTAATAAAAACATCATCAAACGATCAGCATTTATTACCTTTTTTAGCGAAATATTTAATTGCTGTTGATGAAAATCTAAAAGATAAAATTACTTTCGTGGAAGGCAAACTGGAAAATTTTGACACCGTAATTGCGACCGGAAGCAATAATACAGCAAGATATTTTGAGTATTATTTTAAAGATAAACCCTCTATTATTCGAAAAAACAGAAATTCGGCAGCGGTTTTAAACGGAAAAGAAACTCAGCAAGAATTAGAAGCTTTGGGAGAAGATATTTTTAGATATTTTGGTTTAGGATGCCGCAATGTTTCCAAACTTTTTGTTCCAAAAGGCTATTCTTTCGATGCTTTTTTTCAGGGAATTTTTAAATATCAGGACGTTATTCACTATGAAAAATACGCTAATAACTATGATTATAACAAAGCTGTCTTTTTAATGAGCAACTTTAAATTACTTGATAATGGCTTTTTAACTATCAAAGAAGATGCAAGTTACGCCTCTCCTATTTCGAGCGTATTTTATGAATTTTATGATGATATCGAATCGCTGCAAAATCGTCTTGAAACCGATGCAGAACAAATTCAATGTATTACTAGCAACGATTTAATTAAAAATAGTATTCCGTTTGGAGAAACGCAAAATCCGCAATTGTGGGATTATGCAGATAACGTAGATACTATAACGTTTTTGTTAACAACAAAGTAAAAAAATGTTTAATTATTTCGAATAATTTATCGCTTTTTCAGCTCCTATTGCCGAAATTTGCGTCTTTAAAATTTTCGACTATTAACAACAACCATGAAAAAACACAACTACAGCGCAGGACCCAGTATTTTACCTCAGGAAGTTTTTGAGAAGGCATCAAAAGCAATTTTAAATTTTAATGATTCAGGATTGTCTATCCTTGAAATTTCGCACCGAAGTAAAGATTTCGTTGCTGTTATGGATGAGGCACGCTTCCTTGCTTTAGAACTTTTAGGACTTACAGGAAAAGGATATCAGGCATTATTTTTACAAGGTGGTGCTAGTACAGCATTCTTAATGGCTCCCTATAATTTAATGAAAGAAAACGGTAAAGCCGCTTATTTAGATTCCGGAACATGGGCGACAGCTGCTATAAAAGAAGCAAAATATTTTGGAGAAACTGTTGTTGTAGCTTCTTCAAAAGAAGACAACTATAATAATATTCCAAAAGGATATACGATACCAGCTGATGCAGATTATTTTCACTGCACCAGTAACAATACTATTTTTGGAACTCAAATGAAAGATTTCCCAACAACGAACGTACCTGTTGTTTGCGATATGAGTTCTGATATATTTTCACGCAATTTGGATTTCTCAAAATTTGATTTAATCTACGCCGGAGCTCAAAAAAATATGGGACCTGCAGGAACTACTCTTGTAGTGGTTAAAGAAGAAATTTTAGAGAAAAACGGAAGAACTATCCCTAGTATGTTGGACTACGCAAAACACATCAAAGCAGAAAGTATGTACAATACGCCACCTGTTTTTGCTGTTTACGTTTCGTTATTAACGCTGCAATGGATTAAAGAAAAGGGCGGAATTGCTGCTGTCGAAAAATTAAACCATGCAAAAGCTGATTTACTTTATACTGAAATAGACAGAAACCCATTATTTAAAGGTGCTGCAGCAGTTGAAGATCGTTCTAAAATGAATGTTACTTTCTTATTAAATAACGCTGATCATACAGAAACGTTTGATGCATTATGGAAAGCGGCAGGAATTTCGGGATTACCAGGACACCGTTCTGTTGGCGGTTACAGAGCTTCTATTTACAACGCTATGCCTATCGAAAGTGTTCAGGTTTTAGTAGATGTAATGAAAGCTTTGGAAACAAAGATTTAAAAATTAAAATATTGAATGATTTAAAAATTTCTTTACCATCATTCTATTTATTACTATTGAAAAAATCCAGATTGAATTTTTAAATTTTTAAATTTTTCAATCTTTAAATATCAAAAAAAAATGAAAGTATTAGCAAATGACGGAATTTCAAAAAGTGGAATTCTGGCTTTAGAAAAAGGTGGATTTGAAGTTATAACTACAAAAGTGGCTCAAGAACAAGTTGCTAATTTTGTAAACGAAAATAATGTAGACGTAGTTTTAGTGCGTAGTGCAACTAAAGTTCGTAAAGATATTATCGACGCCTGTCCTGGAATCAAAATTATTGGTCGTGGCGGAGTTGGTATGGACAACATTGATGTTGAATATGCTAAAAGCAAAGGCATTCACGTAATTAACACACCTGCTTCATCATCAGAATCTGTTGCTGAGTTGGTATTTGCACACTTGTTTTCTGGTGTTCGTTTTTTACATGATTCTAACAGAAATATGCCTCTCGAAGGAGATTCAAACTTTGACGGTTTGAAAAAAGCTTACGCAAACGGAGTTGAGTTAAGAGGAAAAACACTTGGAATCGTTGGTATTGGACGTATCGGACAAGCAACTGCAAAAATGGCGCTTGGTTTAGGTATGAAAGTTATTGCAGCAGATAGTTTTATTCCTTCTGTTGATATTAAGGTGGAGTTTTTTGATGGACAGTCAATTACTACAACAGTTGTTTCTCAATCATTAGAATCTTTATTTAAAGAAGCTGATTTTATTACACTACACGTTCCTGCTCAGGATGGATATATCATTGGCGAGAAAGAATTCGAAATCTTAAAAGATGGTGTTGGAATCGTAAACTGCGCTCGTGGTGGCGTTATTGATGAAGTTGCTTTAATAAAAGCTTTAGATTCAGGAAAAGTTGCTTTTGCAGGTTTAGACGTTTTTGAAAGCGAACCAAAACCGGAAATGACAATTTTAATGCATCCAAAAATATCATTGACTCCACACATTGGAGCTGCAACCGGAGAAGCACAAGACAGAATTGGTACTGAATTGGCATCACAAATTATTTCTTTGTTGAGCTAATAATAAAATAAAAAAAGTAACTTTAAAGGGATTTATTACATTTTTGTAGTAAATCCCTTTCTTTTTATCTAAATTTGTTGTGTAATTTTAAACTTTAAATATCATGTTTGAACAATTAACGCAGTTAGTACAACAATACGGAGATGACGCTATTGTAAAAAACAATGCAATCCCGAATGAACACAACGAAGCCGTTGTAAATGAAACAAGCAACTCTATATTTGCAGGATTGCAAAAAATTGCTTCAGAAGGTGGTGTAGAACAATTAGCGGGTTTATTTAACGGAAAATCATCAATAGACAGTTCCAATCCGGTGGTACAACAAATCGCTCAACAATTATCAGGAACTCTTGGCGAAAAATTTGGTTTAAGCAGCGCGGCTTCTTCTGGCGTTGCAGCAAGTATGATTCCGCAAGTTTTAAATTCTTTGGTAAATAAAGCAAAAGACCCAAACGACAGTGGTTTCCAAATATCAGATATTATTAGTTCGATCGCAGGAAACAGCGGACAAGCATCGACTATTATGGAAACCATTTCAAAATACGGAATGCAATTTGGCCTTGATCAAAACGCAGATGGAAAAGTAGACGTCACCGACGTATTAGTTGTAACACAAAGCAAAGGCGGAATCGCAGGTTTTATCGGTCGACTTTTTAAAAGTAAATAATTTGAGATACTAAGATTTTAAGTTGCTAAGGTTCTAAGATTTCGAAAAGCTTTGTCAAATATTTAAGCTAATTAAAGGAAAAACTTAGCATCTTAGTAACTTAGAACCTTAGCAACTTACGAAAAAAACTTAAAACCTTAGCAACTTAGAATCTTAGAACCTCAAAAAAAAAATCGTAACTTTAAGTTTATGAAAAACTGCATTTACATCTTAATTGTGTTGTTTACGATTATTGCCTGCTCAACGTCTCAAAAAACAGTTGATAATGCTGTAAAAAAAAATGTTGCAGTAAGTGATACAGTTCGAATTGCAAATGATTCCCTCGAATATGAAGTAATAATTATCGACATTGGCTTTAGTACCTGGCTGGCTTCGAGAGCTTTTCCAAGAAATTATCATTCTTTGTCTTATCTTGAAAACAAAAACAATTTGTATGTTACAGAATGGAATAGTCGCGTTTTACAGCCACAGCGCTATAATCCCGATTTGTATGAAATGAGTATTAATTATAATCCCACAATTAAGTACGGTTATGAGGTAAATTACCTTATTTACAACTACATGATTTATTTTCAAAATACTTATAAACAAAAGCTTTGGGGATATGTTCCATCACGATAATGTTGTTATATTTGTAATCATTATGAATAAAAATGAATAAGTTAAAACAACGCTGGGGCATCACCTCAAACTTTCAATTGGTCATCATATTTATTGTTTTTGCCATCACCGGATCGGCATCTGCATGGCTGTCTAAACCTTTTTGTTTATGGCTGGGTATAACTAAAGAAGATTTTGGAGGCTGGTTTACCTTAATTCGTTTAATCATTATTTTCCCAATTTATCAGGTCCTATTAGTAGCAATAGGAACTATTTTCGGGCAATTTAACTTCTTTTGGGCTTTCGAAAAAAGAATGCTTAAAAGTATGGGATTGGGATTTTTGTTTAGAGATTAAACATCAATCGTTTCATTATTCTGTCTTTGAAAAAAATAAGTATAAATCCATGTAATTGTAAATGATGGTATTATATCTGTAAACGGAATTATTTCTTCGACAAAAGTTAAAAAACCGGCTACCCTGCCTACCCTTCCCTTATACATTCTGCTCATAATAAAAGCAGCAATTGGCGCCCAGATCACATCTGAAAATTCGCCCAAAAGCGGAATCGAAAATGAAATCATTCCAATACCGTCAAAAAGCAATCCTAAAAGGAGCTTTCTCATTCTATCGTCATTCGTAACATTCAAATCCTGCATTTTCTTTTTCTTTAGAGATTATTCGAATTTAAAAATAATTCATCAGTTAGATTTATTTTAAACTGTTATTATTTTTCTTAATTACCACTTCTTCAATATTCAAGCCACTTTTCTGATTTCAGATTTTTAAACTTTAGATTTCAGATTTTGAAATTTGCGCTTTCGACTTTCAATGTTGAAATTTGATTTTTAGAATTTGATTCTAATCATAATCTTTGTTTCTTTGTAGAAACAGTTTCAAAATGATACAAGCAAAAAACATACATAAATTCTACGACAAACTCGAAGTATTAAAGGGAGTCGATTTACATATTAAAAAAGGAGAAATTGTTTCGATTGTTGGTGCTTCCGGTGCCGGAAAAACTACTTTATTACAAATTTTAGGAACCTTAGATAAACCCGAAATAAATACAGAATCATCATTAAGTATCAACGGCGAGAATGTATTAAAATTACAAGATGTAGAAACTGACAATTCAAAAGAAGAAAAAACATTCAAGATTATTACCTGGACTGGTTTCATTTACGTTATAATTCTGATCGTTTGTTTTTTGTTTTTCAGAACTAAAATCTACGATGATAATTTAAGGTTAATAACAGCTAGTATTTTGTTATTACCTATCATTTCCATGATAATTTATTACACCCGATATTTCAAAAAGAAAAGCAAAAAAGACAAAACCTTATCCAATTTCAGAAATTTAAATCTTGGTTTTATCTTTCAGTTTCATCAATTATTACCTGAATTTACAGCTTTGGAAAATGTTTGTATCCCCGCTTTTATGGCCAACAAATCAAAGGCTGAAGCCGAAAAAGAAGCTAAAAAATTATTGGAGTATTTAGGTTTATCGCACAGAATTAACCATAAACCAAACGAACTTTCAGGCGGAGAACAACAGCGTGTTGCAGTTGCGAGGGCTTTGATTAACAAGCCAGATGTTATTTTTGCAGATGAACCTTCTGGAAATCTGGACACACAATCTGCCGAAAATTTACATCAGTTATTTTTTCAGCTTCGCGACGAATTTGGACAAACCTTTGTAATTGTAACCCACAACGAAGAATTGGCCAATATGGCTGATAGAAAACTCGTAATGGTCGACGGACAGATTAGTAATTAGGATTAGGAGCTATTTCCTGCTGTCCTTCCAATCTTTTGTGCCGAACCCCGGCACAAAAGGATTTTCCCTCCCATCAGGGCTAGGACATTCGAATACATAAGAACATTCATTTCAACATGAACCAAAAAGAACGAAAAGAATTTCTTGACGAAAAAGTCATTCAATATAATAATCAGGATTTCATAGAAAGTGACCCTGTGCAGATTCCACATTTATTTTCGCAGAAAGAAGATATCGAAATTTCCGGTTTTTTAAGCGCCACAATCGCGTGGGGAAACCGTAAAATGATTATAAAAAACTCACATCAAATGATGGAATTGATGGGCAATACACCTTACGATTTCATTATGTCGCATTCTGACAATGATCTGGAACGCCTTGAAAATTTTGTGCACCGTACCTTCAACGGAAAAGATTTTGGAAGTTTTATAAAAGGTTTACAGCACATTTATCAAAATCATGGCGGTTTGGAAAATGTGTTTGCCAAGAATCAGGAAAAAGACAGTTTGCAGAAAAGTATCAGCGAATTCAAAAAAATATTCTTCGAAATCGATCATTTGCCAAGAACCCAAAAACACATTTCAGATCCGCTGAATAATTCGGCAGCAAAAAGAATCAACATGTATTTGCGCTGGATGGTTCGTCAGGACACAAAAGGAGTAGATTTAGGAATCTGGAAAAGCATTTCGCCAGCCGCATTATCTTGTCCGCTAGACGTTCATTCCGGCAACGTAGCCCGCAAACTCGGAATACTTTCGCGAAAGCAAAACGACGGAAAAGCATTGGCAGAACTAGACTTACAGCTTCGCAAAATGGACGCTAATGATCCTGTAAAATATGATTTTGCTTTGTTTGGTTTGGGGATTTTTGAGGGATTTTAAATTTTAAAAATAAAAACACAAATTTCAATTCGTGTTTAAAATTCATTTATAGTATTTGGACCAAACGGTGTATTCCAATTTGTACATTGCTATCAAAAACAGAATTCTAACAAAAAACCATGAATTTAACGTACATTTGCACAAAATTTAATGTAAATGAGCACTTTCGAAAAATTCAATCTTCCAAAATCAGTACAAAAAGCAATCGACGAATTAGGATTTGTTACGCCAACTCCTATTCAGGAAAAATCCTTTTCTGTGATTATGTCAGGTCGCGATATGATGGGAATTGCACAAACCGGAACCGGTAAAACATTTGCATATTTATTGCCTCTTTTAAAATTATACAAATTTACCCCAACCAATACGCCAAAAATTGTAATTCTGGTTCCAACGCGTGAATTAGTAGTTCAGGTTGTTGAAGAAGTCGAGAAATTAACCAAATACATGTCGGTTAGTACATTGGGTATTTTTGGTGGAGTAAATATTAATACACAAAAAAAAGCTGTTTACGAAGGGGTCGACATTTTAGTTGGAACGCCTGGCAGAACAATGGATTTAGCGCTTGACGCTGTTATTCGTTTTGACGAAACTCAAAAATTAGTTATTGATGAGTTTGATGAAATGCTTAATTTGGGTTTCCGCACACAATTGACAGCACTTTTGGCGATGATGAAAACCAAACGTCAGAACATTTTATTCTCGGCAACAATGACAGATGAAGTTGATGCTGTTTTAAATGACTTTTTTGATTTTCCTGAAGAAGTTACACTTGCCGCATCCGGAACGCCGCTTGAAAATATTACTCAAATTACTTACAATGTTCCCAACTTCAATACAAAAGTTAACCTGTTAAAACATTTATTAGAAACAAACGAGAGCATGGAACGTGTTTTGGTTTTTGTCAATAATAAAAAGATTTCAGATATGCTTCATACAAGAATTGAAGAAGATTTTGAAGGTCAATTTGGTGTAATTCACTCTAATAAATCTCAAAATTATCGTTTGAGTACAATGGCAGAATTTCAGGAAGGAAATCTTCGCGGATTAATTACAACTGATATTATGGCGAGAGGTTTGGATATTTCGAATATCTCACACGTTATCAACTTTGAACTTCCGGAATTTCCTGAATTATATATGCACAGAATTGGTCGAACAGGCCGTGCAGATGCGACAGGAACCGCGATAAGCTTTATTACGCCTCGTGAAGAAGAATTTAAGGTAGAGGTTGAAGTATTAATGAATCAGGAACTTACAGTAGCTGAATTCCCTGCAGAAGTTGAAATCTCTACTAAACTAATTGAACCTGAAAAAGACAAGCAGCCAATTAAGTTTTTAATGAAAAAGCAAACACTAAAAGGTGATGGTGCTTTTCATGAAAAAGACAAAAAGAATAAAAAAGTGAATCTTGGCGGACCTTCAAAAACCAAAAAGAAAACCCACGGTTCTGTT
>Ga0247813_10000269_pt1 | contig 57825 bp, 60 predicted proteins | sample UWRJL169409C1_FD_180719 | JGI IMG/M metagenome (GOLD analysis project Ga0247813, IMG submission 180719) | Plant litter microbial communities from Arlington Agricultural Research Station in Wisconsin, United States - UWRJ-L169-409C-1 | ecosystem: Environmental > Terrestrial > Plant litter >... | reverse complement strand
TGTCAGTCTTCCTGTGATGTTCATCATTTCTGTGTATTACGTTACTGAATCTTTACTTTTTTTTTTTTTGATTTATTCGGGAATGAGAGGAGGTGCTGTTTCGTTTCAATTTTTCCCATTTCCAATGCTGTTGTTTTTCATTTCTGACATTTTTTTTATTCGTCTAAAGAGCCGGAGTATGCTTTGTTTCGTTTCATGAGCGTAAAAGGTTCGTGTTTAGCAGCCACAAGGTTTTGACAAAAAAATGCGACCTGAACAGGTGGAGATTTTTTTGCAAACCCACAGGGGCATGACATTGTGGATGCGTGAAGAACACGGAAATACCTTTGCTCTTGAAATGGGACAAAACAGCATAACGGTTCTTGGATAAAAAAGATGGGTGGAAGCCAGTGGAAAAGGCATTAAGGAAAAGGCCCAATGTGGCCAGAAAGCTGCATCTTCGAGGCAGAATCTGACTAATTATTATTTATGGTTGTGGGTGGCTTGGGAAGCCACTGAGAGGAGGTATATGCTGGTTTCGTTTCAAGGGCAGAATAAGGCTGTCTCCCAAGGGAGCAAGGTGTTGCGCAAAAATACTACCGAACAACGGGAGTGTGGAGATTTTTTGCCAAACCCGGAGGGCCTGACCTTGAAACCCAAAAAGGGGAAAGCCATAACTTCGCCCTTAAGAAACGGGGACCGGCATACGGCTCGCCGCAACAGATAAAGTGGAAGGGATAAAAAGATAAAGCATCAGCGTAGGCCGGGACAGTGGACTTCCTGTGAACAAAAACCATCTTTGGATTTTTATAAAGTTGTCAATATTGAGAATAGCTAAGCGCATGCCGAAGGTGGCTAAAGTTCAAAAAAAAATCCGGCATTGAGCCGGATCGTATGGGTTTCTGAAATAAGTAAAAAGGCCGAAACAATGCTTCCCCAAGAACTAATTCGTATTATTTAATTTGTTCAGCCTGATCGTCAGCTTCAATGGCAAGTTGTATCACGTGGCCAACCATGAAAGCGTCAACCAGGGAGAGCGCATAATCGCGGTTGATCGGCAATTTATCTGGGGTGAGTATTTCTTCATCGATATATTTTTCCGCATCCCACAGCGAACGGGTCAATACTGGGTTTTCTGGTTCAATATGATGAAAGACGCGCTCGAATGACTGATTTGCTGATTTAATGAATTCTTCCCTGCACTCTTTATTGAGAGGTAGTGAGGTGATTTTTTCAGTAGAAGTGATTGAAACAGGATCATTTTGTTCCCATTCAATTTCTGTATCTTCGTCTTTTAACAACCTGTAATCGTCATAATAGACATCTTGTTCTCCTTCCAAAAAAACTTCTTTAAAGATTTGCAATTTGAATTCATCATCGAGCTCTACTTCATTTTCGGTTTCAATACGCGAGACATATTCATCCCAGTCCCGCACTTCAACCCGGTCCATGTTATTATATAGTTTAACCGATAGCTCAATTTTGGCTGGCGAAGCGTTTGAGAAGTCCGTCCATTTTTCAAGTCCGCATAATCTTGCAATGATGTGTTGGGCATTCATCAGCGTGAATTTTTCTTCGCTGATTTTGAAGTTATCGACTAGAAGGTCGAACTTAAAGTACTTCGGATCATACCCGTACACGTTACGACGCAATTCGGGGTCGAATGAAGAAGTTTGGGTTTTGAAATCTTTGTGAAGATTTTTTGCTTGGAGTTTTAAATAATCAATAGGTTTCATAATACATTCCTGTTTTAGACCTACTTCATTATCCTGATTATATGCGTTCGTAATCTTGTTTGGATAATAAGCAGGCAGGTTTGCATTATTAAACAATTAATTGGCTGATTAAATCTTTGCACGAACGGGCACGCTTGCCAACAAGCATATGTAAACTTAAGAATATTTTTTTTAATTACAATACCTAAATTAGTTTAAAAATTGTTGGGACTTTTTACATATGAATGTTGTTTCATGAAAATGAATGAGCTAACGTTTCTCTTAATACTGGCCAACCATGATTAGCTGCATCAGGGATTGCAGCGGATATCCTTTTCAATAGGAAAAGATTGAAGCGTAAAGCCCGGACAAAGGAGATGCCCGCCCAATGGTAAATCTGAACTATATTTGTACCTATAATCGTGATTTGCCTATCAACGTAAGTGATAGAGGCCAGTAATTAAACCTTTGTAGCCTAATGATTCAGTTTCATACGAACCTTAAAAAGTATATAACCAAATACCTTCTCTATTTCTTGGCATTTTGTTTTCTAGTCTTCTTTATAGGCGCGATAAACACCTTTCTAAACCATTTTTTAGTAGAGAATCTCATTTCCACTTATAAAAACACGGTATTCAATACTTTGCTACTATTTGCACTTGCCGTTTTAATATTCTTATGGCTCTATATGTATGGCAATATACGTTGGTTGACACAGCTGGCGGTGTGGTCTGTGACTATTTACCTTGTACTACTAAGTAGTGGGTATTGGGAATTTCATTACGTGCTATCCGGCTATGCTTTGCGAAACTGGGATATTGTAGTTCTTGCTCTTTGCCTTCCGGTGCTTTTTAAACTCATTGCTAACCGTAAGTTGATTAATTCTATTGTTGAACCAGCAGGATTCATAGAGGACCTTCCGGTTGAAACAAAAGAACAGGATAATTTCAATCGAAGTGATCTTGCAAATGAAATTGCACAAAGAATTGTGAAGACTAATAACAAAAAATCATTTGCCATAGGGATATTGGGAGAATATGGGAGTGGCAAAACTTCATTTATAAACCTTATCAAATCACAACTTAACCCTGACCTAATTGCCACCATGGATTTTAATCCCTGGACCAGTGAAGGTAGTAACAGCATCCAGAAAGACTTCTTTGACATGCTTTCCACCAGGCTGTATGAGATCGACCCACAAATTTCCAGCCTGATTTTGGACTACTCAAGAAAAATAAACGGTACCGATTCATTGTTCCAAAAGTTTTTTAAAAATGCCGGCCTGATCGGCAGTCTTGCCAACCAAAGAAATTATCTTGATGATTACCATAATATTAATCGACTTTTAGAAGTAAGCGGCAAAAGATTAGTAATCGCGATCGATGACCTTGACCGTTTGTACAAGGAGGAAGTGCTTGAAGTTCTTCGCTTGATCAGAAATACCGGAAGTTTCAGCAATATTTTCTATCTGGTAGCGTATGAGCGCGGATATATTGACGAGGCGGTAAGTTCTTTAAATGCTAACGTAAACAGCAGTTTCCTGGATAAAATATTCCAAATGGAAATTCCCCTGCCTAAACGTCAAAGCGAAGATCTGGTACAACTTCTTGAAACACACCTGAGAAATTTTATTACCGATAAGGAATTCGAGGAGTACACCTCAAAAGTCGTCGATGTAGGCTTCAGGTTCAAGGAGGATTTTGCGATTGGAAAAATATTTCGACAGGCGCGGGATGTTGTCAAGTTCATCAATACTTTTAAAATAACCTACCAAAAAATAGGCGATGAAGTTCATTTTGAAAGCCTTTTTATACTGGAACTGATTAAGTTTCGATTTCCTTTAATCTATGACCGTATTTATGACAACAGGGAAGAATTTATATATGAATCAGTTTTTTTCAATTCTTCCCATGACCAGTATTATGAACTGAATACCTATACTGAAGACAAAGAAAGCAAGTTAACTATACTTCGAACTTTAACGCAGGAAGGTAAATACAACGAAGCAGAAATTGTGCTTATCGGCGGGCTGTTAAAATTCCTGTTTTTTAAGTGGGATAGGTCAAAAGATGCAAAAAACTCCATCATTTATCCCATGTTCTTTAATCGTTATTTCCGTTATCGTTTAAGTGCCAATGATATTTCAGAGAAAGAATTCAGGATCGCTTTTGAAAATGGGCTGCCAGGTCTACAACAATTTATTGAGGTACACGCACAGAAGAAAATGTCTAAGGAGGTTACCGCGCGTTTATTTCAGGTCAAGGCACAAAACCGAGAAGAATACGAACTACAGGTCCAGGGGTTGTTCTATTCAGGCATTTTTTTCATTCAGGAGCATGAATTAAGGAGGTTTGATTACGAGGCCTTGCTCAATTTGTTAAGGAACTTTGAGCATGATAGAGATAAAAAATACTACCAAAAAGACGAGAGTTCCTTTAACGCTTTTGTGGAGAAGCAGTTTAATGATGCCGGTTACCATTATCGCTTCCTCCATGAATTGACATATCATGCGAAGAAAAGTAGTAGAACCCATTTATCCAAAGCACAGTTGGTTACGCTACAACTGCATTATTTTAACGAGTATGTCAAACAGTCTGGATTAACTTATGATGCTGTCCATATGTTATATTGGACGTCTACAGAAAGATTTGTACCGTCAGTAAAAGATAAGGAAAGAGGCCAGAATCTACGTTATATCGAACCTGAGATGGCGGTGTTATTTAAAACTATTTTCCCGCATTATGAACCCACGCAGTTTTTAAGGTATTCTATTGAGTACGAAATGCGTGAAGCCGGGATTTACAGGATATATCGTGAAATTATTGAAATGTTTAATGATCCCGAAGACTTGAGAACCTTGGTTGCCGCAAATAACTATTTAGATGTCGTGGTCAAAGAGGAATATCTATCATTTCTTGATAGCGCTAAAATGAACGGTTTTAAACAATGGACAGAATTTGAATTTAAAACTGCGTTGAGGCGCGACCAAGACAATAGGGATTAAAAAATTGAAATTAGCTTATTAAAACTGCACCAAAATTCCGATTCTGTGACCCTGAATTTATCACAGGCCTGCAGCACATCTCCTTAACGTTTTTAAAAAACGGCAAGTTCAGGGCTTTTCCTGTCGAGGGCGACTCCATGCCGCCACACAAGGATGGCTCCTTCATCATTGGGCGGTACATCGAAAATTTAGGGGATGTTACAGATGGCAGGACGTATGTACTCTTAACCCGGAATGAGGGCGTCGTTTATAAAAGGCTTAACAAAAACGGTAAAAACAGGCTTATGCTGCTATCCGACAACGCTTTTTATAAACCTTATGAAGTCAAAGTTTCTGAAATATTAGAGATCTGGGAATACACTTGTAGCATTGCTACCAGTGAGTTTACGCCGGATGACTTCAGCCCTCAAAGTATTAGGTTATGTTGATGGAATTAAAAAATCGATTTGATGAATTTGAATTTGTTAAAAAGAAGAGGTAGATTTTTTGACCGAAATCTCACCAGAATAATGAGAGCGTGAAAAGAACAAAAAAAGAGTATACGGATAAATATTGCTGCATTTATCCGTGTAACATCTTACTACACTAATTTATAAACCATTTCGCTGTCATGTGCAGTTACAAAAGTTGACGTTTTTGCCCAGTTCAGTTTGTTAGTAAAAGCAATCTTTCGAGCTTCCCCAAAACAATTCCTGCAGCCTTAAAATAATTAGAAGACCGCAAATCTCTGCAATTGTATCCTTTTCATCATCTAAGTATTCTTCGCTTTCGACATGGTGTTCGTAAGCTGCCTGTAAATCTTCCAATCCTGTTATAGTCATTGCCGAATCATAAAAGACATCGTAATCAGCTAACCGCCACTAAAGGCACGCCCGAACATTAAAACTTAAAATAATGCAGGGAGAATATGATTTAAGAGGGACGTTCCTTTCTGATTTTGGAATGAATGTCTCTATTTACAATGCCCAGCTTTGTACTTTGCCAAGGTCGTTGTGGAAACATGCAAGAAAATCAATCTCGGACTGGAAAAATATCTATTTTGAAGCGTGTGAGGGATGCTCTGTATTTGAAGCGTGTGGTGGGATGTTTGCTTCTATAGTTAAAAAGCACAGTAGCCACATAAAATCCGTTACTCTTGAAAGCCTCTAGACCCTTATGGTATCCCTAAATTATAACAGCCCAAATCCGTTGTTCTGGGCAATGCTTATTAGTGGCTGGATGTTCTCTTTGTAGCGTTGGTATATAAAACCTGACTTAGCTGATAAAGCCGGGAAAATAGTGAGGTATTCTTCGAGAAACTTGTTTTTGGGATTGTGGCAGCTTATGATCTCAAAGGCCTCTTTTTGTAATTTATAGAACTTGTCAAAATGCTGCTCGATATTGGGAAGCTTATCGCTTTTAAATGCGTTAAAATTTTTGTCGATAGGGATAAGATTCCATATCAGGTCATGGGAAACGAAGGCGTGGGGCACAAAATGATCCAGGGCATATTTATCAATGTCAAGCTTTGTATTGGTGAAGATGCAATCTACCGTACCTAACTCTTTAAAGACGATATCCCAATAATTTTTCCTTTGGTTATTGAGCGTACCCCTAAAGGGTGGCTTGAATAATTTCCCGGGAATATCGGGAACGTTCGGGTTTCGCGATTGCAGAAACAAGGCCAGGTTCCAATAGCAAAAATCTTTAATAAGTTTGGCATTAGCCTGCAAATAAGGTGTCCAGTCTGGATTTATTTCAATGTGGTTGTCATGTAACGCATACAGTGATTGATTATTAAAACATTGCGATTCACTATAAATCCTTCTTTTGTAGTTGCCATCACTTTCACCTGTGAATTTCGGGAACCATGGCGTTAAAAACCAATGGGGTACATTTTTATTGAAATGGTTAAGATGCCTTTGTGTTACGGGATTTGAGGAGGTTAAGAGCTTATGCAATAAATCACTTTTACCCAAATCAATGGAAATGTTCTCTTCTTTTGCGATAATCTGCACAGCATCTTGTATTAAGTCCTGCTTTCCAAAAGAAATATAAAAATAGTTCACGGTGTACCATGCGCCAGCTATCATCCTTGAAAACATTTCTTTTTTTTGAATGGTGGTACTCCCCTGTTCTACAGCTTCTGTAAGGGCTAGCAGCCAATAAAATTTATAGGTGGCGGAGGTGTTTCCAAAAGACGCAGCCAGTTTACTGATCGGAAGGTTAAAAAAAGAAGGAAGATGCATTGGTACTTTGGATGTATTTATGCTAAAATACTAAAAAGATCAGCACGGTTAATTGTTTCAAAAAATTATACTCCAGGAAGTCCACCCAAATACTTATCCAGCGGTTTCCCGCCTTTAAATGCCAGTTTCCCAATAATTTTGTTACTAATAGCATCATATCTTACCTCAACATAAAAATCATTGATGCTATGTAGAACGTGGTGAACTTTCTCAAAGATGATGTTATCAATAGGTACGCCCTGCTCCCACACCGCCTGGTACTGGAGCTCCTCGGAAAGAATCAAAAAATCATATAACTTCATACAATTAAATAAAATGGCACCGGCCCCGCCTGCGCGACCGGAACCGCAGCGGCATCCTTTTCAGGGAAAAGATACAGCGCAAAGCCCGGTTGGCTGCCCAAAAATAACAAAGCCCTTTGAAAAAATCAAAGGGCTTATTAGTAATAGACTATTTCTTTCCTTCTTCAATAGAAACCTTACGATATTCCTTGAACAGCTTCTCCAATTCTAACGTTGCTTTACGGGCACGTGCACCGGCAGCTTTGTTTCCTTGTGCAAATGACTCTGATTCTTTTTGGAATACTTCGATACCTGCGCTAATCTTTTCGTTTAATTCGTTCATGCGTTTATTTTTAAATGAGCCTGCAAAAATACGCTTCTCAACTTAAATTAAAACCGATTTTACAAAATAATAACGCTTAGAATTACCTCCTACCCTATTCCTGACCCATCTTCCTCCCCTTCCTCATTTTTCCTTTTCATCTCCTGGATAAAAAATACTGCCGGCATACCTGTTACTGAAAAGAAGGCATTGGCAAAGCGCTGGGTACTGCTGTAGCCTACTTCTTCCCCTAAAGCCTTGTTAGTATAGTTGAGCATTTTCTTATCCTCCTTTAGCCTGTCAATGAGGTAATTTATCTTCAGGTCGTTGATGTATTCTGTAAAGCCCTTATCACGGTAATGGCGGATTACTTTGGAAAGGTATTTCGTATTAGAATTAAAGGCGGCTGCGAGCTTTACCAGTGTCCAGCCTACTTCCAAAAACCTTTTATCCCTTTCGAATTTGGCTAGTAATAGCACCAGCTGCTGCGCAGCTTCAGGGTTAAGGTCAGGATATTCCGCCCGTACTTTTTCCACAGGCGGGGAAGCTATGGCTAAAGCATCTTTCTGCATCAGCACTTCAAACTTTTTACGGAATATCTTTTGATTGGTTATGTGCCGGTAAACAAGATAAAAAATGGTCAAAAACAAGCCTAGGATTGCCGACCCGTAAATATAATCATTGTACTTCCTGCGCTCCAATAGTAGTTCGATACGCTGCTTCTGTTCCAGGAGCTCTTTGGTATCGTATTCTTTATGAACCCTGCCGGAGAGGTAAACGAACGTCGCCTCTATAATGCGGTCGGCCCTTAATAGCTTTTTCACATAATATAACTGCTGCTCCAGGTCTTTCTTATCCTGGTAATAGCGGATAAGGATCTCATAATTTTCACGCAGGTCGGGGCGCAGGAAGTTGGTATCCTCAAAACTTTTATCCACTTTTACAAAGTAGGGCAGCGCACTGTGTAAGTCTCCTAAGGCCATGTAGCATTTGCCTAAGTAAAAATTCCCCACGGCCTCATTGGCAAAATCTTTTTTACGGATAATGTGGGGCAGTGCCTGATTGATATTATGTATGGCGGCAGTATAATCCCCAAGAAAATACTGGTTGGTGCCTTCGGAATGGATAAAATAAGGCTCCATATCGCGTACACCAAGCCGCTTACCTTCACTGAGCCCTTCAGCATTAGTTCGGGCAGAAAGCCCATAATTCCCAATTTTATTATAACACAATCCCAGGGAGTGCAGCGAATTCAGGTACCCCCTGTCGTCATGCCCTTCGAAGTAGGCTGTGCATTCCTTAAGCAGGGATATCGCTTCATGGTAGAAGCCAAGATACTGCTTAATCTGGGCCATGTTGTATTTGGTCTTATAGATAAGATATTGATCGTTCGTGTTTGCAATAAGGCCATTCGCAATAAGGTAATTATCCAGTGCTTCCTTATGCTTTTTCTGCCCGTAGTAGGCTATGCCTTTTGTCAGGTAAGCCGAACCCTGCAATGCCCTGTTATGGGTTGTCTTTGCGGTCAGGACCATACTGTCCGCATAATTAAGCTGCTGGCCCACGGGGGCATAGTACACATAATTTTTGTAACCGTTCACCAGCTCTTCTTCATTGTTCTCCCGTTTCGCTTTTTGCAAGAAGGCATCAAGGTAAACGGCCTGCCGCTTACTACCGGGGTCGCTGTTGTCGATACAGTCGTACAGGTAGTCATAGGCCTTGTTTTGTAGCGTGTCCGGCTCTTCAGTTTTGTGCTGTGCTACTGCTGAACCACCTGAACACAGGGAGCCCATTAGGATGTACTTTTTAAGCATAATAAAATGTGTTTATGCATTAGTAAAGCCAGCTTTGCCATTCTAAAGTATTTTTTAAAATGATTTGGGGATGCTATGCGGGCATACTATCAAATGTAATGGAAAGTTTGTATTTCCATTAAATCTTTAACAAAAACGTGCTATGGATTTCGTGGAAATCCATAGCATTTTTCATGGAAACCCACAGCTATCGTGTTGCACCGTGTTGGGACAGGCTATAGTTTTGGCCTTGAATTCAAAAGCGAAATATTCGGCATATGCCGGATACATGTTCTGCTTACCCGGGTGAAATGAACTGACGAAAAAAAAGTAATCAGTCACATTTAACACATTTCTGACCATGAAAAATTTCCTACCAGGAACTGCACTGCTATGCTTTGCACTCCTTTCGTGTACCACTGAAGCTATCCAGAGTGGCGCAACTGAACATACTGTAAACGCCAACCAGGCTTTTGCAAGCAGGCAAGGCCAAGGTGACGCCACCCCTGCCAATACCCAAAATCCCTACGACTTTGCGGGTGCAGCCCAGAATGAACTGCTTGACCTTTACCTCGATGGCAACAACAGCTACAGTTCTATTGAAGAAGTGAGTGATCAGGTAGCACTTTTGGCTGCCCAGCACTATGCCCTGGGTGGGCAGGATATACCACCCACGATATCCCAGGAACAGATTGCCTTTATTGTAACTAATCCAAGCGGGGCCCTCGACACCATCGGGACGAGCCCTGCGTTATCTGCTTCGGCGGCGGCGGACTTTTCAGAGTTTATGGTAACATTGGATGCTGCCCAGGACGCGACTTTTGAGGAGCAGTATTCCCTGATCATTACTTACGAGGCTACATTGATTAATAATCCCGCCTACAGTGCGGCGGATAAGGAAGTAATCCTGACCTCCACCTCGATAGCACGCTATACTATTTACTACAGGAAGAAACGAAAAGACCGCGATTGGGACACCTCGGTTGGTAATATAGTAGCTGGTGCCAGTGGCGCAGAAGAAAATACCATTAGCGCGGTAGCCATGGCGGTAGTTACCGGTATTAGTATCAATAACGGTATTACGCAGTAGCATGGGCTCTTTTTCAACGATAGAATCAAAAGTAGTAGCCGCTGCCAGCGTGCTGCTACTTTTTGTTAACCTGGCAAGCCTTTACTTTATCATAGACCTGTACAGCTATGATGAAATAACAGGCTATTTAGCCAATGGTGCCTTAAAAAGCTATGGCACGCGGGGATTGGTATACCTGCTTTTCCCCGCTACGATATCAAACCTCCTATTTATAGGAATAGCCCTTATGGTACGGTTCCTCAAGTAATAATGCCGTGCAAAAGCTATGATAAGTCCGAACAAACTAAACGAAAGCAATGAACGAACCTCAACACATCCCGGGGTATATCAGCTACGGCGAGGGCCTGTATCTATACTATATAAAAACTGGGGTACCAGACTCGGTACTAAAGGATGCCCTTAACACTCCTGCGGTCCGTATTGTCCTGGTAACCGGTGGTATACTGGAAATTGAGCTAAGTACGGGGCTGCATACACTGCACCCTCAAAATATCCTTATCATACCTGCAACCATAACCGCCAACACGATAGGAAACAGTTATGGCCTTCACCTGCTGATTGCCAGCACCTCTTTTCTTGTAGAGCATAGTCTTAATAGTATCGTAAAAGAGTCCTTTGGCTTTCTGGTCACCCAGTCACCGGTGGTTATTCACGCCGGCATACAGGCCTATAATACGCTTGCCGGATTATTGACACATTTGGGTTCGATACTTATTAATGCGGAAGCTTCCCTTTTCCAAAGGGAGAAGGTCACGCTCTGCTTTAACCTTTTGCTGTTGGAACTTACTGATCTTTACCCCCCTAAATCGGCCGAGGTAACGAAAAGGGGCAGCCAAAGGGAAAAACTGGTTTTGGGGTTCCTCACATTAATCGCGCAGCACTGCCGCGCGCAGCATGGTGTAAAATTTTACGCTGACCGCCTGTACGTCACCCCGGATTACCTCAACAAGGTTGTCAGGGATATTACCGGTAGTACGGTGAAGCATTTTGTAGAGGAAGCCATAATTGCTGAGGCGAAAAACCTTTTGCATGCAACGGAACATACCGTCAGGGAAATTTCCGAAGCACTTGACTTCAGCCAACCAGGATCTTTTAGTACATTCTTTAAAAAGATGACAGGCATTTCACCATCTGCCTACAGGCGAACGAAGCCCATTGAGCCATCTCGGGAGGACGGCACTTACGGGGCTTTCTTCGTAGTCTGGGATAAAAGTTCCGATCAATAACGAATTCATAAAGGATTATGTAGAACTCTAAAAGATAACCGTATGGCACAGAACTATACCCTTGAATGGCTCGACTCCCAAATCTCCATTGTACTCAGCCCACATAAGATGTATTTTCAGGATATCTCTAAGGAAGAGCTTCAGGCGATGTCTGAAAAGGCTGTTATAGAAACTGTGGCCATACAGTCGGAATTGAGGAACCAGGTTTTCTCATTGCATAAGGAAAACCAGATCAAGCTGCTGGTACGCAAATACCATTCGGCACTGATCATATTGCTTGATACCATTACCGAGCATCAAAAAGACCCTGCCTTTATCCAGGCTGACCTTCTGAATATCGCCGCAACGCTGATCTCTTGCCTCGATGAATTGCTGACTTTTATTGAAAAGCGGTTCTCCAATTTCCTGAGCCTTGAAGAGCGGGTCCCTTCAACGTACCTGGCTGTCTCCTGCAATGAGCTTAAGATTAAGCTGGACCGGTTAAAAAAGCGGCTGGTTGCCAATGTCGCCGATACACGTTTTACCGATTTGGTACTGGGCAACCTGTACGGTTTTATCAACTCCAAAAAAAATGCCCGCGTCACCTTCCGGGAAATGCTGTACCGAAAGGAACTCGTAAAAGAACTGGAACTTGTGGGGGAGAAAAAAAACCAGACGAGTGTCTATGCGGCGCTGCATGAGCTATTGGTCTATATGAATTTCAACGGCAGGAGTTATATGAATTATTTCACACAATGCATTGCCGATAAGATCAACCTGCTGCAGAATAAGGTTGAACGCATCGACAGCCTGAATTTCCACTATAAGGAATTCCAGCAGATGCACAGCAACCAGAATATGGTACTGTACCCGCACCACGACAATTTGAAAGATGTCCTCAATAACTGGTTCAGCCAGGAGATCGCCTATCTTGAAAAGACATTGCACCTCGCGGTAAGCCCTCTGAGTGAACGCCGCGCGCCGGCGGCAGTACCTGTTAAAGATGAAAAAATAATATGTGACCTCTCAGCAGACCAGCTGGCCCTTATATTACGTGCAGCGGACGAGTCAAGGGTTGTGGTTGCTAAGTCGATGACCGAAGTTTTCAAGAGCATCGTACCGCACCTCTCCACTACCAGAAAAGAAACGCTATCCTATACGGCAGTGCGCAGTAAAGCCTATAATGCCGAAGACCGGGATAAAGAACTTGCGGTACTAGCACTGCAGCGCATGATCGAAAAGATAAAAGGGTATTGACTACTACCGTGAATAAACTAATGAGAAAGGGATGCACCGTTACCGGTGCATCCCTTTTTTTTATCCTCCTGAAAAAAATAATTTCTTCCTATTGTCCTAAAGTAGCGGGGGAACAAGGGGAACAGCACGGGGGCACAAAAAATTTGTGCTTGTAGCATTTTTGATTGATGACTTCATTTGTCCCATAAAACTTCCCGGCCAACTCCGGGTACAGCGAAAATGTTCAACGATAAAAGAAAAGATTATGCTGACAAACATTTCATGGGGCACTTACGTTACAGCCGTCGCCCTGTTACTCACAAGCTGGTACGCCTTTGTAGGATTTCGCTTTTACCTTACCGAAGTAAAAGGCCTGTTATCCGGAAAACACAAATTCAGGGTGACAGGTGCAAGATCCCTTAGCATGGATGAACCGCCTTTACCAGAGGCCCAGGAACCTGCCATTGCACATGAGATCGACACCTCCGCCTTTGCTGTCGAGGACCCTACGTTCAATGATGTGGATGCGGTCGTTGAAAAACTCAAATCTACTATTGCCGAAGCGGCCAAACGCAGTGTCGTAAAAGAGGAACTGCTTACTTACCTGCAATTGGTGTTAGAAGAATTTCCCTCGGTAAAAAATTCCCCTTTCCGCGAGTCTGTCAGTGAATTTATCGCCTCGGAATGCAATAAAAATGACACCCTTACCGTGACCGCTGAAGAAGCAGATGCATTATGGGATTAAACCTAAAATAGCACAGGAAAGCCCTTGCCTGTCCCCTATGCGGCAGGACGTGAAGTGACAGAAGGAAGCGGGCTACAAGGCAACGGCAACCTGCGCTTTATTACCTATCAACTTAATTTAATGCATTATGAAAAAACACAATTCCTTCAATTATCCCAATCGAAAAGCAGCAATCTATATCCTGCTAATTTCAATCGTATTCCCCTGCACCTTATTAGCCCAGAATGGCCTTGCCGGGATCAATGAAGCTAACGATCAGGTGCGCAGCTACTTTGCAGCAGGCACCGACCTGATGTACGCTATTGGGGCCCTTGTGGGCCTTATCGGCGCGGTTAAAGTCTACCAAAAATGGAACTCCGGTGACCAGGATACCTCCAAAGTTGCTGCAGCGTGGTTTGGCAGCTGCATATTCCTTGTTGTGGTAGCGACTATCATCCAGTCCTTCTTTGGTGTTTAAAAAGGTATGGAAAGCTTACTTAGGGAAAAACTATGGGCGCACATTGCCCATCATAATCCGGACCTCATGCTCAACCTGCAGGCGGACCATTCGGTAACAAAGTACCTTGATGAAAAAATGAATGGTATTAAGCCTATGATAACGCAGTTAGTTGCTGAGGCAAAACCGCAGTACATCATTCAGGATTTGTGCCTGGAAGCCCTTACAGCAGAGTTGATACCCTCAAAATTCCATTATATCCGTTCGGTAATTGAAGAAGATTTCAGTGACGATTTTGAGCGGCTGAAGGAAACAGGGATCCTGACGTATGAGGTGGCCAACCTCATCACGATCTGTAATGCAACAGTGTTTAAAAGTTTAGGCTTTACGACGGAAAATCTGGAGGACCGGCATCTTCGCTATGCTGTCACTGCAGAAATATACTACTACTTCATGGAATGATGCTATCAATGAAAAGGGACTATGAAAACAGGGTACTATGGCTTACAATATCTCAAAAAAACTGGAAGGCAACGTTCGCGCCATACGCATTGCGATGGATTTCCAAAAAGGCCAACCGCTCTCGTCGGAAGACCTTTCCAGCCTGAAGGGCTATGCAGGATTTGGCGGCATAAAAGCCATCTTGTACCCCTATGGCTCCATGGAAAGCTGGCAGGCAAACGGGGCTACGAATGACGACTTAAAATTGTATCCCGATATCATGGCGTTGCACGACCTGTTGAAAGATAACCATACGGAACAGGAATACAAAGAGATTGTAGCCTCGGTGAGAAATAGCGTACTAACCGCTTTCTATACCCCTGAAGTCATTCCCCGGACAATCTACAATGTTTTAAAGGAACGAGGGATAGCACCTAAAAGGCTTTATGAACCCTCAGCAGGTTCCGGTGTATTTATAAACGAGGCTCTTCAGGCATTCACAGGCCTTGAACAGGTTACGGCAGTTGAAAAAGACCGGCTGACCGGCCTGATACTTTCGGCACTTAACAGCACACTCCATGTAAAATCCGATACCCATATTAGTGGGTTGGAACAGGCCCCGGTAACTGACAACGGCACTTACGACCTTGTGGTAAGCAACATCCCTTTTGGTAACTTTCCTATATTTGATGCATCGTTTCCCAGTAAAGACCTATCGGGCAGGATCCACAACTACTTTTTTGCCAAGGGGCTTGACAAACTAGCGGATGGCGGACTGATGGCCTATATTACAACCGATGCCTTTTTAAACAGCCCTTCCAACCAGGGTGCAAGGGAGTACCTTTTTAAGCATGCGGACCTGATCAGTGTGGCAGTAATGCCGGACAACCTGATGAAGGATACCGGAAATACAGAGGCGCCAAGCCATCTGCTGATTGTCCAAAAGAATAACAGCAAGGAGAAATTAAGCTGGGAAGAGGATTTCCTAAATGAGGTACGTGAAAAAGAAAATGAGTTTGGCAGGTACCCTTACAATTATTTACTATCGATAAACGACCATGACGTGGTGATAGGAAACTCCCGCAAACCGGGGACGAACCAGTACGGGAAGGCTACGGAAGTTATATGGCAGGACGGGGACATCAACCAGATTGGGGAAAGCCTTCATGCAAGCCTGGCACACCAGTTCCGGAACCGCTTTAATATGGAGCTTTTCAAAAAAGCCCAGGCCCCTACTGTCTTGCAATCGGCACCCCTACATCAAAAGCTGACCTACTTACCCCTGCCGGAAAATAAGGCCCAGGGTTCAGCGGTACAGCTTGGCTTGTTTGACCTGGCACCGGCAGAAAATAGTAACCGTGCTTCGGCCTACCTCAATAGTACTGATGAGGGTGTCATCCGCAAGGAATCAGCCAGGCTGATCGGTACGGTCCGCAATACGGAGAACCCCGGCCACGAGAACATTGTCCTGTTGACCGCCAAACAACTTAAGGGAGAGCGGTACCTCTACAGGTTACATTCCAACCTTGGGGAAGTCAATAACCTATCGGTTAACTGGATGAACGCATCGCTGTTAGCGTATGAGATTAATGCGATCAACACGATGCTGAATGGTTTCGGGCAGGCCTTCAGGTTTGAGGGCGACCAAACGCTGGAAAGCCTGTTCCGCTTCCACGAAAAGGAAATCGGGCCCTTTACGGAACTGCTGCCTTTTTACAGGCAGGGCACTTTGGTGGTACACATGGGACAGGCAGGTAAACTAGACAACCCGGATCCTGAATTTAAACAGGCTGCGTTCCATCCCCTCGGCGGGAAGGGCGATATCAATTTTTATAGGAGTTATATCGCACTGCGTGACAACTACCTGCAATTGTCCGCCCACGAAATTGAAGGCAATGCGATCAGCAGCGGCGAAAGGGAAGCCCTGAACGGGCAATACGACCGCTTCGTATCAAGCTACGGTATGCTGAATAGCCCTGCCAACCGCAGGCGCATTACGGAAGACAGTGCTTTTGGTGTATCCCTGTTGGCATCGCTGGAGCGCAAAGAAGGCGAACACTATGTGAAATCTGACATACTCACCCATTCGGTTCAGAAAACCAAAGAGCGTTTTGTTACGGATGACCCCATAGAAGCGCTTGCCCATAGCCTTAATGATACCGGCGGTGTCAACCTTGACTTTATAAAAGTGGCTTTGGGCATCGATGAGATCGAAGCCATAAAACGCCTTGGGGATAGCATTTACCTGAATGCGGGATCAGGCTCATGGGAAACGGCAGACCGTTACCTCAGCGGAAATGTAGTGGAAAAGCTTCATTTAGCGCGGGCTCATAATGAAAAAGCGCCCGGAAATTTACAATACGAGCGAAGCGTTACCGCATTGGAGCAAATACAGCCGGAACGCATCCCCTTTGAAATGCTGGACTTTAACCTGGGAGAGCGCTGGATACCCACCGATTATTACAGGCAGTATGCTACGGAACTTTTTGAAAAGGAAACGGATATCAGTTACTTTCCGTCACTGGACACCTTTAAGGTTGCAACGGCCCATAACATCAAAATCGACCGTGAATATGCGGTTACACCGCAAAATGGAAGGATCACCTACGGCTATACCATACTGGAACATGCCCTGGAAAATACGACTCCATTCTTTACCTATGAGGTATCGGTTGGCGGCGGTAAAACTATCCGTGTCCCGGATAATGATGCAATACAACTGGCGCACCAAAAGATAGAGCAGATCAGGAATGGTTTTGTGGACTGGCTAAAGGAACTGCCGGATACAGACAAGAAATATATTGAGAACCTCTATAACGACACGTTCAACTGCTATGTGCTGCGCGAGTACGACGGCAGCCACCTGACTTTTCCCGGGCTGGATAAAAAAGCACTTGAGATCGATGATTTGTACAGTTCCCAGAAGAATGCGGCATGGCGCATTGTGCAGAACCGCGGTGCGCTGGTGGACCATGAGGTGGGGCTTGGAAAAACGCTTACCATGATCGTGGCAGCCCAGGAAATGAAACGGCTTAAGACCATCCATAAACCGATGATCATTGCCCTTAAGGCCAATGTAGACCAGATTGCAGAGACCTATCGCAAGGCATACCCTGCGGCAAAGATACTGGCACCCGGGCAAAATGATTTTACCCCGGCGCAGCGGACCAGGCTGCTGCACGAGATAAAGAATAATAATTGGGACTGTATTATCCTAACACATGACCAGTTTGGAAAAATTCCGCAATCTCCTGAGATACAAAAGCAAATCTTTCAGGAGGAGCTGGATAACATTGAGCGGGACCTGGATACCCTTCGGGAACTGGGTGGCGACATTTCCAAAAAGATGCTCAAGGGCCTTGAAATTCGCAAAAATAACCTTGAGGGTAGCTTAAAGGGCATACTGCGCGATATTGAAGAAAAAAAAGACACAGGCATCAACTTTAAGGAAATGGGTATCGACCACCTTTTTGTGGATGAAAGCCATAAATTCAAGAATCTGACCTTTACTACGAGGCACAACCGCGTAGCAGGGCTTGGTACTACAGAGGGCAGCCAAAAAGCGCTGAACATGCTGTTCGCGGTGCGGACACTACAGCAGCGGTTTGACTCGGACCTTTGCGTTACCTTTTTATCGGGGACACCTATTTCCAATAGCCTCACGGAAATGTACCTGTTATTCAAATACCTGCGCCCACGGGAAATGGAGCGCCAGCGCATTGAGAATTTTGACGGTTGGGCAGCAGTATTCGCCAAGAAAACTACTGACTTTGAATTCAGTGTCACTAATGAGATCGTTGCCAAGGAGCGCTTCAGGCATTTTATCAAAGTACCGGAACTGGCAATGTTCTATAATGAGATCACGGATTATAAAACGGCGAAGCATATTAACCTTGACAAGCCTGAATTACAGGAGACCCTTGTGAATATAGCCCCGAGCGACGAGCAGAGGGAATTCATAAAAAACCTGATGGCTTTTGCCAAAACAGGGAATGCAGAATTAATAGGCCGCGCCAAGCTCACGCCAAAAGAAGACCTGGGACGTATGCTAATCGCCACCAATTATGCCAAGAAAATGGCAGCAGACCTGCGCCTTATAGATGAAGATAAATATAGCGACCACCCCCATAATAAAGTGAATACCGCGGCGCGGAATATCGCATCGATCTATGAAGCTAGCACCCCGCATAAGGGCACGCAGATCGTTTTTTCAGATATCGGGACACCCAAGCCGGACAGCTTTAATATGTATGATGCGCTAAAGGACAGACTGGTAGGTGATTTTAATATCCCGCCCAGCCAGGTGACCTACATCCATGACTGGACGGACAGGCGAAAACCGGAATTGTTCCGGAAAATGAACAAAGGGGAAATCCGTATACTGATCGGAAGTACTGAAAAAGCAGGGACCGGGCTTAATGTGCAGGAGCGCGTTGTGGCGATGCACCATTTGGATATACCATGGCGGCCCTCTGACCTGGGACAGCGCAATGGGCGTGGCGGCAGGCAGGGCAATAAACTGGCAAAGGAACATTACGACAATAAGGTCCAGAATTTTATTTATGCCACCGAGCAGTCGCTGGACAATTATAAGTTCAACCTGCTCAAAAACAAAGAAACGTTCATTGCACAGATGAAAAATTGCGAACTGAATGTACGCACCATTGATGAGGGGTCTATCGATGAAAAGAGCGGCATGAACTTCTCGGAATATATTGCCATCCTCTCGGGAGATACCTCACTGCTGGAAAAAAGCAAATTGGAAAAGAAAGTGGCCGTTATGGAAAGCCTGAAGACAGTTTACTTCCGGGAAGCCAGCCGGACAAGGATCGGGTTGGAAAAAATGCAGAATGAAAGGTTCAGCACCGCAGCAACACTGGAAAAGTTGACAGACGATGCGTCCCACTATATATCACGCCTGCAATATACCCCGGATGGCGCCAAAGAAAACCCTGTGACCTTAAGCGGTCTTGCTTCTTCCGATCCCGAAGCTATTGGCAAGCAAATCATTAGCTTGTATGAGGGATGGAAACCACCGGAAGGACAAGCAGAGCAGAAGATCGGAAGCCTCTACGGGTTTGACCTTTTCATCCAGCGAAAATATGAAGCCTACGAAGAAAAAGGCAGCTATGAGTATCGGTATTCCAACAGCTTCTATGCGCAGCGACAGACAGACGGGATCAAGTATACCTACAATGATGGGCTGCCCAACATTGATAACCCTAAACTGGCGGCACGCCACTTCCTCAACGCCATTGACCGCGTGGACAGCCTAAAGGAAAAGTATGATTTAAAACTAAAGGAGCTAACTACCGAAATACCAAAATTGGAAAAGCTGCTGGAAAAGTCCTTCGCACAGGAAAATGAACTGCAGCAGATGAAAAATGAGCTTGCAGGCCTGGAACGGGAGATCACAATTAAAATCCAGGAAAGCCAACTCAAGCAACAGCAGGAACATCTCAGCAACGCTGGTGACGAGGGTACTGTTGAGATAAGCCATACGGTAGCAGCGGAACAAGAAGCAGGCGCACGCGGGCCCACGGTGCAGGAATCAGAACCTGTAACCAAAACGGAACCGGAACGAATACGCAGCAGGATGCGATTATAACTTTAAAAGTAAACTACTATGTCAAACAGCGTCTACCAAGTCAATAAAGGGATCAATAAATCTATAGAATTCAAGGGGCTGAAAGCACAATATATATGGTATCTCGGTGGTGGCATCGCCGGATTGTTGGTAGTGTTTTCCGCAATGTACCTCATAGGCCTACCCTCCTTACTTTGCGTGGGAGTAATTCTCATAGCAGGCGCACTACTGGTAATGAAAGTGTATGGGATGAGCAATAAATATGGTGAGCATGGCCTGATGAAAGCCATGGCGCGAAAGCAGGTACCTAAAATTATCAAAATACGGGGCAGGCAGGTATTCCTTAAAAAAAATTAGCCATCAAACTATGTAACGATAATACTATGGAAAAGACAATTGAAAATATGTTTCCCATAATGGATGTGGAACATGACTGTATCATCAGCAAGCAGGGAGATATAACCATTGTCTTCCAAGCAGACCTTCCGGAGATCTTTACCCTTTCCGACCAGGAATATGAAACCTTCCATCAGACGTGGGTAAAGGCCATTAAGATACTTCCAAAATTCAGCATATTCCATAAACAGGACTGGTTCCTGGACAGCAGCTACACGGCTGATTTTACTAAGGAAGATACAAGTTTCCTTAGCCGCAGCAGCGAGCGTTTTTTCAACGAGCGCCCTTTCTTGGAGCACAGTTGCTACATTATGCTGACAAAAAAACCGGCAGGCCGTAAAACGTCAACATCGCTTTTTTCCAGCCTACTGCGCACTACCGTAGTACCGGAAGAAACCCTGAAGCCACAGCTCCTACAGGAATTTCTGGACAGTGCAGGCCAGTTCCAGAGGATACTGGAAGACAGTGGCTTTGTAAAACTAACAAGGCTAAAAGAAGAAGCGCTAAAAAGCCATCAGGACAAGCTTGGGCTTATCGAACGGTATTGTTACCTGGCAGACAAAGCGGATGACCTTATCATTAACGATCTCAAATTCGATGAGGGATTGCGGGTCGGTGACAAATATTGCCAATTATACACACTGGCGGATGCTGAAGACCTGCCGGCACTCTGCGGTAGCCGCATCAACTATGATAAGTATTCTACGGACAAAACTAAATTCAGCGTGGGATTTGCATCTACACTGGGCCAGTTGCTTTCGTGCAACCATATTTATAACCAGTATGTATTTATTGAAGATGCCCAAAAGACACTCCAAAAACTGGAAAGTAAAAGGCTGCGCCTGCAATCGCTATCGGCCTACAGCCGTGAGAATACGATTTCCAGGGATGCCACCAACGATTTTCTCAATGAGGCGATTGGGCAACAACGTTTACCGGTTAAGGCACATTTCAATGTACTGGCATGGACGGATACTAAAGAGGAATTAAAAGACCTGAAAAACATGATCTCCTCGGCTATTGCACAAATGGATGCCGTAGCCAAGCAGGAAACCGTAGGCGCCCCGCAGATCTATTGGGCAGGCATACCTGGTAATGCAGCTGATTTTCCAATGAACGACACCTTTGATACGTTTGCAGAGCAGGCTACCTGTTTCTTCAATTTGGAGACCGCCTACCGTTCTTCTATAAGCCCATTCGGCATCCGTTTGGGCGACCGCCTGACCGGAAAGCCGGTACACGTCGATATTAGTGATGAACCCATGGCAACGGGAATTATTACCAACCGGAATAAATTCATTTTGGGGCCGTCAGGCAGTGGGAAGTCTTTTTTCACGAATCATATGGAACGGAGCTATTATGAGCAAAACGCGCACATCGTACTTGTGGATGTAGGCCATAGCTATAAAGGGTTATGCGATATGGTAAATGGCTATTACTTCACGTACACCACCGAAAATCCTATCCGTTTCAACCCTTTTTTTATCGGGGAGGGCGACGCATTGGATACCGAAAAAAAAGAAAGTATTAAAACATTATTGCTGGCCCTGTGGAAGAAGGACGATGAGTCGTTCCGGCGCAGTGAGTATGTAGCCTTATCCAATGTCATAGCGGGCTATTACAGCCACCTTGAAGCTAAAGATGACGTATTCCCGGGCTTCAATAGTTTTTATGAATTCCTGCGCGATGAATATGTGCATGTTTTAAAGGACGACCATGTAAAGGAACGGGACTTTGATATTGACAATTTTTTGTATGTGCTCCGCCCCTATTATGAGGGAGGTGAATTTGACTACCTGCTCAACGCTACGGAAAACCTTGACCTGCTGAAGGAGCGCTTTATCGTCTTTGAACTGGATAATATTAAGGACCACCCTATACTGTTTCCTGTGGTGACGATCATCATCATGGAGGTCTTCATCAACAAGATGCGCAAGATGAAAGGCATCCGAAAAACGATACTGATCGAGGAGGCCTGGAAAGCCTTAATGAAGGAAGGTTTCGCAGAATATATAAAATATTTATTCAAAACGGTCAGGAAATTCTTTGGCGAGGCTATAGTGGTTACCCAGGATATTGAAGATATTATATCCTCCCCTGTGGTAAAACAGGCCATTGTGAATAACAGTGACTGTAAAATACTCTTAGACCAGTCAAAGTACCAAAACAAATTCGACCAGATTCAGGAACTGCTTGGCCTTACCGATAAGGAAAAAGCTCTTGTGCTGTCGATGAATAAGGCTAATGACCCTTCCAGGAAATACAAAGAAGTTTTCATATCCCTCGGCGGCACACAGTCAAAGGTCTACCGTACCGAAGTATCGTTGGAAGAATATCTGGTCTACACAACGGAAGAAACGGAAAAAGTCAAGGTGCAGGCCTATGCCAAAAAATTTGATGGCGACATTAAAAAGGGCATTGCGGCACTGGCTAATGATATACGTAACGGAATCTAAAACATACTACCATGAAACTGAAAACTAAAATCATGCTTTTGCTTCTTTGCTTTTTACTGGCTGCGCCGCCGGTACTGCCTGCCATACCTGCAAGCTCAACTACGACGGCTGCTATACCGCTGGTCAATATCATTAAGGAAGCCATTAAAAAAGTCATCAAAGCCATCGACCTTCGAATCCAGCGCTTGCAGAACAAGACGATCTGGCTGCAGAATGCCCAGAAGAAACTGGAAAATACGTTGTCAAAGCTAAAGCTGGATGAAATATCGGAATGGACTGAAAAACAGAAGGAACTCTATAAAGAGTATTATGATGAATTGATGAAGGTGAAAACAGTCATCACGTACTATAAACGCATCAGGGACATTACCGATAAGCAGGTGCGTCTGGTGGATGAGTATCAGAGGGCCTGGGAACTTTTGAGGCAGGATGATCATTTCAATGAAGGCGAGTTGCAGTATATGGATAAAGTCTATTCAGGGATACTGGATGAGAGCATCAAAAATATTGACCTGATCTTCATGATTCTGGATTCCTTTACAACACAGATGAGCGATGCAAAAAGGCTGGAACTCATTAATGCAGCGGCGGATCAGATCGATCGCAACTACGACGACCTGAAACTCTTTAACAAGCAAAATATGTTATTGAGCCTCCAGAGGGCTAAAGATATTAATGATGCCAATGCAGTGAAAAAGATATATGGTTTACCCTAAAGCGAATAGTATGTCAGAATTAACAGCTAATAATCTTTTTGAATTATTCGATGCCAAAGGATATACGGGCCTTACACCGTTCTATTCCCCATCATTTGAGTTCACAGATACCATTAAGGCTGGTTTGCAGCGTGTACAGCAGGAATTTGCCGGTCAGATTGGCATAAGCACTTTCAGTTTGTCTTCCTACCCAGTTTGGGAGCGGCAGGGCGCTCCCTATGTATCCAGTTATGTTTTGTGCAGCTATAAAGATGAAAAAATTAGCGTCAGGCTTTTAGACCTGAGCTATAACAGGGGTACGCATAATGGTGAAATATCCAGGCAACTTCTAAATGAACCGGAACCTGGCGATATTCCTGACAAACAGCATTTGAGCGATACACTCAGGAATTTATCTACACAAAATAGCGAAACAAGAAAAAGAAATATTAAAAGATATAAGTTATGAAAGCATTTTTCTATAAATGTATTGCCATGATGGCCTTTAGCGTTGCCCATGACTGTACAATATTACGGACTACTTTAAACAAAGAAAGATGAAAAAACTATTAATATACTGCCTGCTGACCGGTCTATTATCAGGTAGCCTGCAGGCACAGAACAAGCAGGCTAAAGTACTGCTGGAACAAATTGCCGCCCTACACATTTATATAGGCTATGTACAGGATGGCTATAGTACAGTTAAAAATGGGCTGGACGTTATCGGGGATTTTAAACGCGGTGAACTCAACCTGCATGCCGGTTATTTCAGCTCCCTGAGGATGGTTAACCCAGCGGTTAAAGAGTACATAAAGGTTGCTGAAATCATTGCCCTACAGGCAAAAATACTGCAGAGCTCTAACAATACCCGGAATTTATTACAACAGGATGCTGACCTTTTTAATGGCAATGAGCTGGCATACGTGGGGAAGGTCTACGACAAGCTGCTGGAAGACTGCGAACGTATTCTCAATGATCTGGAAGCAGTGGTTACCGACGGCCAATTGGAGATGAAAGACGACGAGCGCATGGAACGCATTGATATGCTCCATGCGAATATGACGGACAACTATATTTTTTGTAAGCGTTTCGGCAATAGCACCAAAGTACTCGCCGTATCAAGGATTAAAGAAGAGATGGATATACAAAACGCCCGTGCATTGCGCGGCATAAACGACTGAAATTATGAAAAAGCTATGTATACTACTACTACTGCTGACAATCTCTTTATCCTGCCCAAGTACGGGATATGCACAAGCCCAGGAATTGCAGCAACTGGCGCTCAACATCGAAAAGCTGGCGCAGTTCCGACAGATTCTGAAGGATATGAAAAAAGGTTATGAAATACTGACTAAAGGCTATAATACCGTAAAGGACCTCACGGAAGGGAACTTCAGCCTCCATAAAACATTCCTGGATGCACTTCTTGAAGTTAGCCCTACGGTAAGGAATTATAAAAAAGTTGCTGAAATCGTTGAATACCAAATACAGTTGGTGCATGAATATTCGACTGCGCTGAACCGTTTCAGGGATAGCGGTGATTTTAATGATGAAGAAATAGGCTACCTGGAACGGGTCTACGATAACCTCTTTAACCAGAGCCTGCGTAACCTCGATGAACTTACTGTTGTAATTACTGCCGGGGAACTGCGCATGTCGGACAGTGAACGCCTTGAAGCCATTGATAAGATCCATGCTGATATGCAGGACAAGCTGCTATTCTTAAGGGACTTCAATAATAACACTTCAGTGCTTGCGGTACAGCGCGCCAAAGAGCGCAACGAAGTAAATACAATGCGCAGCATTTACAGGGTAAACAACTAAAACATTACTACTATGAAAAAGATAAGCAAGGCTGTAATCCTTACAGCCGCAGGGCTGGTACTGCCCTATTCTGCAAACTCCCAGGCCCTTGGAGATGAAATGAACAGCCTTCATGGCGTCCTTGAGCAACTCTATGATGAGATGATGCCTTTATGTAGTAACCTGCTCGGTGTTGGACAGGGAATTGCAGGGTTTGCTGCCCTTTGGTACATCGCCTCAAGGGTTTGGCGGCACCTTGCAAATGCCGAACCCATAGATTTCTATCCGCTGTTCCGACCTTTCGTTATTGGTTTCTGCATTATGATATTCCCATCCGTACTGGCTATGATCAACGGTATCATGAAGCCGACAGTCACTGCTACCGCAGCCATGGTGGAAGGCTCTAACAAAGCCATAGAAGTATTGCTCCAAAAGAAGGAAGAAGCTATAAAAACAACCGATGTATGGCAAATGTATGTTGGGGAAGACGGTAGCGGTGACGAGGACCGCTGGTACAAATATACACATGACGGCGATGACCCCGATGACCAGGGAATTATATCGGGCATAGGGACTTCTATCAAATTCGCTATGGCAAAGGCGGCCTATAACTTCCAGAATTCTGTAAAAGAATGGATGAGTGAAGTACTCAGGGTCTTGTTTGAAGCTGCCTCACTGTGTATTGATACCCTGCGAACCTTCCAGCTTGTAGTACTTTCGATTCTTGGGCCATTGGTATTCGGGCTATCTGTATTCGACGGTTTCCAGCATACCCTCACTTCCTGGTTGGCACGCTATATCAATATATATCTATGGCTGCCGGTGGCCAATATCTTCGGCAGTATCATTGGCAAGATACAGGAAAAGATGCTGATGCTCGATATCGAGCAGGTAAACGATTACGGCGATACATTTTTCAGCAAGACCGATATGGCCTATCTCGCTTTTATGATCATTGGTATCATAGGTTATTTTACGGTTCCTTCGGTTGCCAACTACATTGTACAGGCCGGCGGCAGCGGATTAAGCCAAAAAGTAACGAGCCTATTCAATAGTGGCAGTTCTTCGGCAATACATTATGGCCAAGCTGGAGGCGGGGCTTTTGCGGAGCGTATGGGCCGTGGCCTTGTAAATATGGCCCACGCACCCTCAGACATTATGGATGGTTACCAAAACGGCGGTCAGGAAAAGTCCGGCGGGCACCAGCACGACAAATTGAAAGGCAACTCCTAACCTAAACTACAACCACTATGTTCACTAAAATGAAAAATATAGATACCGCATTCCGGCATGTACGGGGTTTTACAATGCTCATTATTGCGGCATGCGTACTACTGAGTGGCTTTGCGCTTTACAAAAGCTTTAGCCTTGTGGCCGGGATGCAGGAAAAAGTATACATCCTCGCTAATGGCAAAGCCCTCGAAGCCTATGCTTCCGACAGGAAAGATAACATACCTGTAGAGGCAAGAGACCATGTAAAGACGTTCCATAAACTTTTCTTTACCCTCGATCCCGATGAAAAGGTCATCCGCTTCAATGTCACCAAAGCACTCTACCTGGCCGATGACAGCGCAAAGCGGGTTTATGACGACCTGAAAGAGAACGATTATTATTCCGGTATCATTTCAGGAAATGTAAGCCAGACCATTGCAGTGGATAGTGTCCAGATAAGCATAAACGATTACCCATACCACTTCAGGTGCTATGCCACACAAAATATTATAAGGACGACAAGTATTGCCCACAGAAGCCTGATCACAGAGGGAAACCTGCGAAACGTTTCACGCAGCGACAACAACCCCCATGGATTTTTGATTGAGCGTTGGAACACCATTGAAAACCGCGATTTAAGTACCGAAAACAGAAAGTAGACTATGAAAGCACTATTTAAAAAAAATAACGATAAGCCGGGCGAAAATAATGCGCCGGTTCCTAATGCTATAGCACGGCAGTTTGCCAAAGGATATTCATTTGTCCAGATGAAATGGGCAAAATGGATGGCAAGGAAAACCTCTAAATGGTCCAAAAGGAAACTAACCGCAACCCTTGTGTTTTTCTGCTTTGTAACAGGGGCCTACAGCACATACTTAATAGTATACAGCCTGCTAACACATGTCGAAGCAACAAGCTCAATAACTACAACCAAAATTTCGCGGCAGGCTGCTTTGTCTGAAACAATAGCACATAAAAGCGGGGCTGTTATCACCGATGAGGAAATGGATCGCATCATAGCATTCAGGCATTATCTGGACAGCCTTAAAACAACAGCAAGCGGAACTAAATCGTACGATAGTATTGTACAAAATTGTCCTGGGCTGCTGGATAGCTTAACTATAGTTGAAAATTATTATTACCGAAATCTTAAACATTAAAATCATGGAAGAGAAACCTAAATCAGCAAAACTGCTCAGGCAACGTAAGATGCTTTTGGTACTGCCCCTGCTTGTACTGCCTTTTATAACTATGGCATTCTGGGCGTTGGGAGGGGGCAAAGTGGATACCGCAAACGCCAATGCGGTGAAGGAAGGATTTAACCTGACCTTGCCGGGCTCCAATCTAAAAGAAGGCACCGCCTTAGACAAGATGAATTATTATGAGAGGGCTGCGCTTGATTCCGCTAAACTTGAAGACCTGATAAAAAAAGACCCTAACTATTTATCGAAGGCCGCAAAGACAGATGCGGAAAAACCTTTACAGGATACCACATCCCAGGGAAGTAACGACGGCTTGAAAACCTCGGGGTACCGCAACCCTAATGAAGAGAGGGTGTACAGGAAATTAGAAGCCCTTCAAAAAGCAATGAACAAGCCAGCAACATCCCAGCGACATAATGTAGCATCCCGATACACAAAGCCCGCTTCTGAGGATGCTGACGAAGATATTGCAAAATTGGAAGCGATGATGCAATCGATGAACCAGCCACAGGGAACCGATCCCGAAATGCAGCAACTTAACGGGATGCTTGAGAATATCCTCGACATCCAGCACCCGCAGAGGGCACAGGAAAAATTGAAAAAGGCCTCAGAGGCGCAACGCGGACAGGTTTTCGCGGTCGGCACCGGTACAGCGGAACAAAGTGTATCCTCATTAAATGCATCCAATAGCAGTACGGCTTTAGCGGCGGGCCATTCAACACGAAACGGATTTTATTCTATTGAGGAGCCTTTATATGGCGATGTCCTTCAAAATGCGGTCCAGGCTGTTATCCATGAAACACAAACCGTAGTAAACGGCTCCACGGTAAAGCTAAGGCTGGCCTCAGATATCTTCATTAATGGGATTAAAGTCCCTAAAGATAATTTCCTGTTCGGTACTGCTTCCCTTAAAGGTGAAAGGCTTTCTATAACGATAAACAGCCTGCGGTTTAATAATTCACTATTTCCTGTGGAACTTTCGGTGTATGATATGGACGGCATGGAGGGCATTTATATTCCCGGTGCGATCAGCCGCGATGTCGGCAAAGCATCGGCAGACCGGTCAGTACAGACCTTAGGTGTGGCCACCCTCGACGATTCCTGGAGTGCGCAGGCGGCAGGTGCAGGTATCGAAGCTGCCAAAACCCTTTTAAGTAAGAAAATTAAACTGATCAAAGTGGTCGTCAAATCCGGTTACCAGGTGCTGCTGAAAGATGAAAAACAAAAAACTACTCACTAATTTTAATCATAGTATCATGAAAAATATCAAATTAATTGTAACAACCTGTTTCCTCCTGTTGATCAGTATGGCCTACCCGCAGCAAAATATCACGGGTACCGTCGTAAAGGCGGACTCTTTGTCAATCACCTGTACAAAAACTACAAGTATCGTGTTCCCTTACGCAATTAAAAGTGTTGACAGGGGCAGCCTGGATATACTGGTCCAGAAAGCTAAAGGCTTTGAAAATGTATTACAGGTAAAAGCAGCAGTGGAATGCTTTATAGAAACGAACCTGACGGTAATAACCTCCGATGGCAAACTTTATTCATTCCTACTTAACTATGATGAGCAACCCAAAGTATTGAATATACAGGTTACTAAATCCGAAAGCACATTCCCTGGAATTGCATTTGCACCTGAGGGGCTCAACGCAGAAGAACTCCAGAAATTTTCAACGATAGCCATCCTGCATAAGAAAAAGTTAAGGGGTGTAAAAGATTACAAAAGCAGCATCAGATTCCGTCTTACTGGCTTATTTATTCATGAAGGAATTTTGTATTACAGGATAAAGATTAAAAACGACTCCAATATTAACTATGATATTGAGCAACTGCGCTTTTTTATCCGTGATCAAAAAAAGGCAAAAAGGACTGCCTCCCAGGAGATAGAGCTTATACCGGTCTATGTTGATAGCCCCGTTACACAGGTAAGAGCTAATACAGAAAATACTGTCATCTATGCATTGACCAAGTTCACCATCCCCGATAAGAAATACCTTGCTATACAGCTTATGGAAAAAAATGGGGGGCGGCATTTGGAATTGCGTGTGAAAGACCGGACTATTCTTAAATCGGTACTGCTTGAACCTGTAAATGACGGCAGCAATGATCATCAATAGTTTCGACACTGACGAACTTTTAAAAGCGATGACCCTAATGGCGGGCGAAGGGTTTGTGCTTGTGGCGTTTCCTACTGATGAGGTATCAAATATAAGTAACCTGGCTTATTTTAAAACAGCCTACGAAGCTTCTGAGCATTGTTATGAAATGTCTACCGATGTTGATTTCTACAAAAGCCTGCCACTGCAACAAGTTATCGAAGATTTAAAGGCGGTAAAGCCCTTTGGGATCGATACCACTGTTAACGAAGCCATCGAAATTTCAGGAATGGCAATGCTGTACCGTGAAAGCATAGAATATCAAAATACTAATTTAAACGATACGATCATGAACGAGAAAAATTTTGAATACCTGGAAAAACAGGTAAAATTTACCGGATTCGGTGAAGAAATGAAGGATGACCTAAGGGCCAAAATTGAACAGAAGCTGCCGGAATTTACCTTACAGCACACTTCGCAGTATGGACAGGATGCAGCTGTGGCAACCTTAAACTTCAGGAAGTCTGACCAAACTGATATGTACTTCTTTAACTCTTACAAACTTAATGTAGAGAACGAATACTCCAGGGAAAAGACCGAGCAGACCTTCTACATCAATTATGGGAATACCATGACGTTAAAAGAAGCCTATAACCTGATGCAGGGCCGCGCCGTTAATAAGGATTTAATCAATAGAGAAGGCGAGGGATATAATTCTTGGGTTCAAATGGACTTCAAGTCTCCCGACGAGCGGGGTAACTACAAACTGAACCATTTCCACCAGAATTACGGCTATGACCTTGAAGCGGAACTGGCCAAACATCCGATCAGGGAATTATCGGATCAACAGCAAAAAGACCAACTGATCGATTCCTTAAACAGGGGAAACAGGCAGTCGGTTACACTTGAAAAAGATAGCAAGGAAGTGATGCATTTTGTGGAGGCTAACCCACAATTTAAGACAGTAAATGTTTATGACGAACACATGAAGAGGCTTGATAACAGGCAGTCTAACGATCAAACGCAGTCGCAGGGTCAGAAATCTTCTGCTAAGCAAAGCGCAAAACAGGGACAGGATGCTGAAGATGATGTAGGCGGCAAGCCGAAAAGGAAAAGCCAGGCCAACTCTATGAAATAACTGCAAGCCACTAAGCCATTGCTGAGTTTTACTAACGAAATGTTCCTACTCAGAAATGGCTTAGGTTATTAAAATCTGAACTTTAGTAAAATATCCTGACTTCATACAAGCTCTATCCAAATAGGCGGAAAAGAGACCAAATCAATTAACATGTAATGGAATTACAAAAGCCTTTTACGGACTTCTTTACAGCTATTGATAAAGACTATCGGATCAGTACAACACATATTGGTATCTACGCCGCTCTGTTACAGTTCTGGATCACAAAAGGGTTCGTATTACCTGTGAGGGCATACCGGTACGAAATAATGGATATTGCTAAGATTTCAGCACCATATACCTACCACAGGTGTATGAAAGAACTGAGCGATTACGGATATATCGTGTACCTCCCTACACGCAAAAGGAATCAAAGGAGTACGATTTACTTCGCTAATCCTGTTTAGTAAAAGTGTAAAAGGTGTTTATGTAACTATTCAATTATTAAAAAAACTATCATGAGCGAAGGTATTACTAAAGACGATTTAAGGCAATTTGGACTGCTATTAATGGATAACATAAGAGTAATGATTGGTAAAGCACCTGACAAGGATGATATACATCCTGACTGGTTAAAGAGCAGGGTAGTTAGAAAGTTGCTGGATATGTCGCCTGGAACGCTGCAGAATTTGCGTATTACCGGAAAGGTGCGGTATAAAAAGATCCTTGGCTCCTACTATTATAATAAAGCAGACTTACAGCGTTTGTTTAACGAAGATAGTAAGAGTCATGAAAGCGGATAAACTATTGAAATATATATCATTCTACGAGCAGGATGAAAGATTAAATGTTTGGCACTTAGCATTGCTAGTCGCAATTATTTCGCTAGCATATAAGCAAAAGCAGCATCAGACCGTTAGAGTCAGCCGGAGCAAAATTATGAAATTGTCCCATGTAAATACTTTACCGACCTACCATAAATACTTTAAAGAACTACAGGATTTCGGATATATAAGATATATCCCTTCCTACCATCCTGATTGCAGGAGTGAAATAGATTTATTAAAACGGTATTAACATAGGATTTATGTTAGTACCGTTTAATTTTTATGGCTTTTCATTTAATAAATTTTATATTCTACTATTTAACGCACTTCTCCCCTGCTTTGCTGTCTTCAATGTCAAATTCATTTCCGCAAGTAATGGCCTTGTTTTAATCGTTCTTGTTAAGAAAGAAGCATGGACAGAAAGACAGCTGCTTTGCTTGCAGAATATTGTTCTGATGCATATTGTAACTATTTTAAACAGCTTCAATCGTTTGGGTATACAAATTGCAGTCCCTACTTCCACCCCCCAGACTTTATAAATGAAGTAGTATTACCAAAAAATAATTAAATATCATAGTTTAAGTTTTCATGGTACATATAATTATGTACAATATCAAATTAGGGTCATATAGAAAAACTAAATAACCACTTATTTTGTAAGCAAAAATGCTTACATTTGATGTATGGATATGCAATTTCATAAATATAAAGGAATACATCCCGGAGCGATAGTAGCACGTGAGCTAAAAAAAAGAGCACTTGCACAACGCCCTTTTGCCTTAGAAATAGGTATTGCACCTCAATCTTTTAACCAGATTATAAAAGCAAAAAGGCCTTTACCCTTATCAGCCGCTTTAAAAATAGAAAAAGCGCTTAGTTTGGAAGAAGGTGCATTAGCGGTACTACAAACCTATTATGACATTGAAATCCAAAAATTAAAAGATGCCACAATAACAAAGCCTAATATTACGCGCCTGAGAAAAAGCTTGTTCTGGGATACGGATATTGATACAATTGACTGGGAGAAAAAGTCAAAGGCAGTCATTGAGCGGATATTTGAAAGGGGGAATATTACTGAAAAGAAAGAAATAATCCGGTTCTATGGAACTCCGAAAGTACGGAGTATCATCTCAAAGGCTAAGTTCACGAGAAGCCATAAGCCCTAACTATAACAACGCTTAATTATGCATTGGCAAACGGTAAACGAACTTCTTCGCAAGACCTTGGTATTACTTATGAATTCCACAGAATTTGATGAATTTCGCTTAGTAGGCGGCACTGCGCTCAGCCTGCAATTGGGGCACAGGTTATCGGTAGATATAGATCTTTTTACTGATGCCGACTACGGCTCCATTGATTTTAAAATCATTGAGGATTTTCTTGATGCTAATTTTGGGTATGTTGACAAAGGGTTTGGAACAATAACCGGAATGGGAAAGTCTTATTTAGTTGGAGAAGATCGTGAAAACACCGTAAAATTGGACCTCTTTTACACAACAGACCCATTTATGGAACCACCTTTACTAATCGAAGAAATAAGGATGGCAACTTTAGATGAGATTATAGCCATGAAAGTCGATGTTGTGCAACGTACAGGCCGCAAGAAAGACTTTTATGATCTGTATGATGTATTACCCCGATATAGTATAAAAGAGATGATAGCACTTCATAAAAGACGTTACCAGTATTCACACGACGAGGCACTAATCCGCGAAAATTTCAAAAATTTCACTGAAGCCGATGATGATTTTGATCCTGTTTGCCTGCGTGGTTATTATTGGGATTTTATTAAAGAAGACATTATTAGTGCAATCGATAATGAATAGCTCCCAACGGCCAGTCACAGTCTTAAAATTAAGGTTCCTCGTAAATTAGTAAGTCAGTCTTAGTGAAAATCAAATTCCAGCGCTTAGCCTGTTATTTTTAAAAGAATTACTTTTAGAAAAATTACAAAGATGTATCTGTAATCTAAGATTATTAGTACTTTTGCACTATATATCCATTGGATTATAACGATCATTTAAATTATTAAGCTTCGTGCAGGAGCTTCCCATAACATAAAAATTTATACCCTAAAATGGGTGTATTTAAATCTTTGGCAAAATCGGGGCAATCCAATTTTAAAAAAGTAAAAAACTCAGCACTGGCAAGGGTTTCAGGGCTTAGGTTCGATTCCCGGCGACAAATATTAATAAAGCCTTAAAGTATATGCTTTATACCTTAAGGCCATTTATTTTTTGCAACTTAAAATGCGTTTTGTTGTATAAGATACTGCCGCATTTGCCTAATCTCATTCTCTAACCTTTCAAGTGCAGCAAGGCTATTTTCAGTGTCATTGGATTCTTTTTTTAGCAACCTGTTACGCAATTCCTTCATCTGCCGGCCAATGGTTTTCTGTTCGGTTATGGCATACTCTTCAGTTTGTTTTACAGACTGGTGCCCAAGCATTTCTTTGACAATGTGAATAGGTACATCATTATTCAGGGTCACTGTACTCCCGAAAGTGCGCCTCGCCTTGTGAGTATTGAGCGTGAAGTTAAAACCGCACAAATCTGCAATTTCTTTAAGGTAAGCATTCATTTTCTGGTTGGTAGAAACAGGAAGTACCGAGCCTCTTTTCAGGCAAACAGCATTATCCTTATACTTCTCCATAATTTCTGTCGCCTTTGGCAATAGCGGAATATTAGTGGTTGTTCCAGTTTTCTGCCTTGCAGACATGATCCAATTCTCCCCATCAACACCTATCTTAATATCTGCTTTTTTCAATTGATACACGTCAATGTAGGCAAGGCCTGTATAGCACTGAAAGACAAAAATGTCTCTGACAACGGTCAACCTGGAAGTTGAGAATTGGTGGTTTTCAAGAATGGCGAGCTCTTCGCTTGAAATAGGCTTTTTAATAATCTTGGTCTTTTTACTTTTAAACCTTTTAAATGGATCAATTTCAATTATCCCCATATCTATTGCACGTAAAACAATCTTTTTAAAGTTGGCAATATATTTCAGCGTTGTATTGTTACTACAATTTCTTACCGTTTTAAGATAAAACTCGTAGTCCTTTACAAACTCATAATTCAATTCCCTGAATTCTATATCGTCCAAATCATATTTGAACTTTATAAATTCCTGAACATGCGATCTTGCAGTCACATAACGCTCGTGTGTGCCAGGAGCATATTCTATTGGAACCAATGCATACATCTCTTTGTTATGTGTTTCAAATTCTTCAAGCACTTTAGCTTTTTGTACCAGCCTGCCCAGTATATAATCCATGATCTTTTTGGCTGTTACCGTGTGGTCTCCATACATAAGGTCGGTCTTACACTGATTGATTTTCATAACCAATGCATCAAGGAAGAAATTTAGTGCCCTTGCATCTTCCTTATTACCTGTGGCACGCTCGGCTTTTTGATCCCATCTTGTTACATCCCACTTGCGTTTTACAGACGTTTCTTTTGGAATGCCATCAACTGTTATCCTGAGGTAAAGTAATCTGATGTTTGTTTTCTTTCGTGGAGTCTTCAAAAAGAAGGTTAATCCAAAGCTGCTTTCTAACATAATTCAACGTTTTAAAAAAATTAATAAAGGTCGAACTATAACGGTTAAAAATCAAGTCGTTAACGCGCTTTACATGTTTTAAATCAATTAGTTAAATTGATTTCTGTGGCACATTTTTTTAAACTCAAATGTGCCACGTATGTGCCACAAAAACTTTGAGCGGTTTTGCAAATTTTGATGGTTTGGCATCAAAACGAAAAAACCTGCAAACACGATATTTGCAGGTTTAAAAAGCTTTTAAAGATATTTTAATGAAAAAAAGATAACAAGCAATTGTTATCTTTTTTTGCTTGGCGGAGAAAGAGGGATTCGAACCCCCGGACCTGTTACAGTCAACAGTTTTCAAGACTGCCGCAATCGACCACTCTGCCATTTCTCCGGTTAGTAAATCATTGCCTGATTGCGGTGCAAATATAGTAACCTTTTCCGATTATACAGTTAGATTTTTGGCTAAATTCTCAATTTATTAACCTCCATTTTATAATCATTTCATAACCTTAAGTTTAGCTAAAAAAAAATGAAAAAATATTTTTATATAAAAGATACTAAAACAAAAACCGCCCAAAAATTAATTTTTGGGCGGTTTTTAAACTATACTGTACGATTATAATTTATACTATTTTAATGTAAACGTAGAGTTTGCAACTAATACACCTTTATCAAATACATTTACAGTATACAAACCTTTTGCAAAGTCCTCCCCTTTTACAGTTTGGCTTATTTCCATATTTTTATTTTCATATACAGCATTTGTTATAAAACTGTAGGTGAGAGAGCTATCGCCAAAAGATATTGTTTTCTTTTCGCCTATAACATTATTCTTAGGGTCTATAACCTGCACATAATATTGTTTGTCTCCTGCCTGGGCTACTTCATTAGCAGCAATGGTAAAGCTTATTTTAATGACATCTACACGTCTTGCTTTTTCAGTCTCAACCAGTTTACCAGAGCTTCTTTCTTTAAAAGACTGTGCTTTAAGATTAACAAGGCTAAGCTTTTGGGCTTTCTCTACCGTTTTGCTCAGGTTGTCATTTTTAGTAGCAAGAGTATCTATGTAACGTTTAGACTCGTCTAATGCTGTCCTGCTGCTGTCGCGCTGGGTAGTAAGATTACCGTTCTCTTCTTTAAGTTTTTTAACTTGTGCAATTAGCTCATCGTGCTCACGCTTAAGTTTAATATAATCTGTTTTGTAATGTCTTAAAGATGCTGATGTTCCATCTGCTTTTTTTACTTTTTCAAGTAATTCAACAATTTTAGCACGCTCGGTTTCAAGATCGCCCTTAAGGCCACTATTCTCTGCAATGGCAGCATCATAGCTTTCTTTAGCGGCTTCAAGGTCGTTTACAAGCTTATCTTTTTCAGATAAATAACCCTTTTCTATTTTCTCACTATCTGTACTCATTTTATACATGTAGGTAAGGCTGCCCACAAGTAAGATTGCTAAAACTACTATTATCGCTTTTAAACTTGAATTGCTTTTTTGACTTTCCATATTGAATTATTTTTTATCAAATTTATATATATTTTAATACGATTTTTCCATTTTAACGAAAAATTAAAGAAAAATAGTATTTTTGACTGCAAGAAAGAAACTATGGAAAATATAATCAGGTTTACTGCGGCCGACCTACTAAAGTATACAAATCAGCGTAGCGGAGAAATAAAATTTGGCGAGCGTGTACAGCTAATTCCGGCTGAAACATCTGTTTATGAAGCGATAAAAAATTCAGATGCAGAATTTGTACTACTCGGCATTCCGGAAGATGTGGGAGTTCGCGCAAACAATGGCAGACCGGGTGCCGCCCTTGCCTGGGAAAGTACTGTAAGTACTATTGTAAACCTGCAGCATAATAAGTTTTGTAAAGGAAGCCGGATGCTTATTTTGGGTAGGATAGATGTAGCCGAATCTCAAAAATTAGCTGAAACTTTAGACCAGTCCGAAAAAGAAGGCAGGAGAGAATTATCTAAAATTGTGGAAAAAATAGATAAAGATGTTGCCTATATAATATGCCAGATAGTTAAGGCAGGAAAAATTCCAATTATTATAGGGGGCGGTCAAAATAATGCTTACGGCAATATAAAAGGTACATCTTTAGCAAAAGGCAAACCTGTAAACGCTATTAATTATGACCCTTACCCTGATTTTAAGGTGCTCGACAGGCGCCATAGCAGTAATGGCTTTATGTACGCTTTTGAAGAAGGCTTTCTTAAAAATTATTTTATTTTTGGTATTTTCGAAAATTATGCTTCCAAGGGTGTAATAGAAACTATTAAAAAATATACCGAAAGGATACGCTATAACACGTATGAGCAAATTGCTGTTCGTAAAGAAAAACATTTTAGCGAAGAAATGGCCCTTGCTGTTGGTTTTATAGGCGATGACCCTTTTGGGTTGGAAATAGACCTTGAAGCCCTGCCAAATGTGGGCGGCAGTATTATGACTAATACAGGCTTTAGCATAGAAAAGGCACGACAATTTATTCATTACTTTGGCGAAAGTAAAAACGTAGCTTACCTGCATATAAGTGAAGGTGCGCCGCAGCTGGGAGACGAAAGAAATCCGCAGCTTACAGGAAGGCTAATTGCTCATTTAGTGACCGATTTTATGAAAGCAAAAAAAGTGATTTAACTTTACTACAAAGCACAAAACACAATATTGTCATGATCATATTGTTTTAGCCCATACCATTTAAAATGCGTACCTTTGCAGCTACCTTAGTACCTATTATTTAGTACTTAAAACATTGTACATGAAATTTGATGAATTAAATTTAATACGAAATATTCAACAGGCCTTAACAGAAGAGGGTTACGAAAACCCTACCCCTATACAGGAACAGGCAATCCCTATCATTATGGAGGGTACAGACCTTGTGGGCTGTGCGCAAACGGGTACCGGTAAAACGGCCGCTTTTGCAGTGCCTATTCTGCATAACCTGCACCGTATTGTAGGATCTGCTACAAAAGTTAAATACATTCGTGCCCTGATAGTAACCCCTACCCGTGAGCTTGCACTGCAAATAGGCGAAAGCTTTGATACTTATGGTAAATATACTAACATTAGACAGCTTACAATTTTTGGCGGTGTAAACCAGGTATCTCAAACAGACCAGCTTCGCAAAGGTGTAGATGTTCTTATTGCCACACCGGGCCGTTTATTAGACCTTCATAAACAAGGATTTATAAAATTTGATCACCTGCACACTTTAGTGCTTGATGAAGCCGACCAGATGCTGGACATGGGTTTTATAAACGACGTAAAAAAGATCATCAAACTTACACCCGATAACAGGCAAACGCTATTGTTCTCGGCAACTATGCCTGTGGCAATACGCGAACTGGCAGATACGTTTCTTACAAAACCAAAGTATGTATCTGTAGCGCCAATATCTTCAACTGCCGAGAAAGTTAAACAGCAGGTTTATTTTGTAGATAAGGGCGATAAGCGTAAACTGCTTTACCACCTGATACGCAACGAAAACCTTGATAATGTACTGGTTTTTACCCGTACTAAGCATGGTGCAGATAATGTTGTTAAGGCATTAAAGAAGAATGGTGTAGAGAGCGGTGCCATACACGGCGATAAATCGCAAAATTCGCGCGTGCGTGTGCTCGATGATTTTAAAAATAAAAAGATACCCGTACTTGTAGCTACAGATATTGCCGCCCGTGGTATTGATATTGAGAGCCTGCCTTATGTAATTAACTTTGACCTGCCTAACATTCCTGAAACATATGTACACCGTATAGGCCGTACAGGCCGTGCAGGAAACAGCGGCCTCGCTATTTCTTTTTGTGCTAAAGATGAGCAGCCTTATCTTAAAGATATTGAGAAACTTATCCGCATGCCTATAAAAGTTGTAGATGGCCACCCCTACCCGTATGGTATGGGCGAAGATGCCGAAAAGGAAGGCCAAAAACCGGATCTTAGGAACAAGCCTAAAAATAACAATAACGGCGGAGGCGCACAAAAATCTAATAATTCAAGAAAGTCTGAAGCTTCTAAACAAAATAAAAAACGCTGGTACTAACCGGCGTTTTTGCTGTAGCAATAATCTTTAAATATATCGCTTACAATTAAAACCCCGCTATGAAAAAAGTTGCTGTTGTCTGCTGTCTCTTAATCATTTCATTATGCTTTGCACAAAAGCCTGCAAAAGGTGCCGTTAAAAAAGTTGCACCCGCAAAGCCTGTGGCGGCGAAACCTGCTGCTTTGCAAAAAAATGAATGGGATGAGCTTGATGTAACCTTTGTGGCCCTTATTGATGCTTTGGTTAAAAGCGACCTGCGCGCCTTTACTGCACTTAGCCTTAAAGAAGTAGATTGTATAGATTGTGTGGGCAAACCAGAGTTTAACGATGAAGGATTTTTTGTGGGTGCAGATGTTTTTTATTTAAACATTGCTAAAAATTTTAGCCTCTCGCCGGTTTATAAGGCACTCTCTACCCGTGGTTATACGTTTGATAAAATTACCATTAAAAATTTCAGGCCGCGGGTGCTGCCGCGAAACTATGAGGGTGATCTCGTTTTGTATGAAGCATGGGTACCTACCTATCTTGTAAATGAACTATCTAAAGGACATAAAGGCACCAGCCATGGTTTTCAGTTTATAAAGACCGGTGGGAAATTTAAATTTTATGGGTTAACATCTATACCATAAATTAGTAAACGCTGGTGGTAAACAGGCGTTTTTTTGTTTAAATTTGGGTTTAACAAAAATAACATAATCATGCAAATTGTTTACCACTATGCCACTGTTCTTAAAGCAATAACAGACCTTAGAGAAAAAGGGTACACGGAAGATTTTAACCTTGCTAACAACAGCATTACTTTTAATACAGGTAGTTTTGGCGAAGATGAATTTGAAATTAGCGATGTTTACTTTTATGAAGGCGAGTCAGATCCTGATGAAAAAGCAACAGTTTATGGCATTGAGTCTAAATTTGGTCATAAAGGAATTTTAGTAACTGGCAACGATGCGTTTCCTGACAACGTTTCCCGTAAAATAGTAGATAAGCTTTTAGTACACAGGAAAGACAAATAGTTGTGAGAGCTTTCTGGAACTATTACTTTACCATAAATGTGGTTAATCTTTTAGCCAGTATACTTATAGCGATAATGAACGGCTTTACATGGCTACCATTATCGCTTTGCTCATTTGGGCTTGGCATAGGTTTACTGGCATACTACATTTTTTTTAAAAGCCAGTATTATTTTTACTATAATCTTGGCTACACAAAGATGCGGCTTGCCATAATGGTATTTGCCTGTAATACTATAATTATAATGCCTTTTTTGCTGATATACTTTATATTACAATTATGCACAAACTATCAGTAACAGGATTAATAAAATCTTTCGGCACTGCAAAAGTGCTTGATAATATAAGTTTTAATTTACAAACGGGCGATATACTGGGCATTTTTGGCAGGAACGGCAGTGGTAAATCTACAATTCTTAAAGTATTATTTGGCACTGTTAAAGCTAATGCCATTACCGTGCATTTAAACAACAAACTGTTAAAGACTACACACGTTATTCCTAATGGTGTAATAGGCTATTTACCACAAGATCCTTTTTTACCTAATAACCTTAAGGTGCGTAATGTAATACCTATGTACTTTAAAGAAAGTGATTTACAAGATAAAATTTTTTATGCATCGGGAATTTCTAAAATTACAGATACAAAAGTTGGCAGCCTGTCTATGGGGGAACTCCGTTATTTAGAATTGCTGCTTGTTGGCAACCTCAATCATCCGTTTTTAATGCTCGACGAACCTTTCTCTATGATTGAGCCCCTTTATAAAGAACGCATTAAAGAATTTTTAAATGAGCTTAAAACTACAAAAGGCATTATCTTAACCGATCATTATTATAAAGATGTGCTTTCTATAAGCACCTCAAATATTATTCTTAAGAATGGCAATATTACAACTGCAAATAATGAAAGTGCACTCAGGGCAGAAGGCTACCTTCCGGAATTACCTTAAACCTAAAAACCGTCCCGATAATGCTGGTTGCGTTTTATTGCTTTTATTAAAGATTGAATTTTATAAAAAAGAATTATTGAAGGTTAAATGATTTGAATATTTATTCTTCGCTTTTTATCATGTACTCAAAATATTAAGTTAATATTTAATTGCATGTTAATATTACATATCTATAGTAACTAACTGAAAATTATCGGCAGCATCAATAACAATTTTAGGTGATGGAGTTGTGAGCCATTTTGATAATTTTTTAAAAATTACCTTTTCGTTTAAAAATTCAGTGGCGTGAAAATGCATGTGTACTAACACAAATGTGGTGAATTTTTTTACGTGCTTTAAGTATTTTCGTAACTCTTCAGATACACCGGTATCCTGTCTTTTGCAAATTATATTTGCTTTACCTTTATTAACAGCATCGGCAGCCATTTCCCAAAAGTAATCCGGCCAGTCCTTACCTTTATCAAATTTTAGTTCCTCGCCGCCTGGCAGCTCTAAAACCACAAAATAATGTTCCATGACATATGTGTTTTATTATAAATTTACAACATATAAAACTATATTAATTGCAGATTATCAAACAATTAACCTCGATATAAATTTATATTAAATGCATGCATATCATCGATAAATCAAGGCAGTTCATCGATTAACAAATGATTTTCGTAATCGCTAAACTTATTAAAAGATTTAATTAAGCATCAATAGTTACCAGCTGAAAATTGTGAGCAGCATCTATTACTGTTTCATCCTGGGGATAAGACGAAATTCCTGCAAACTTTTTATGCAGTACAAAATGATTTACAGCTTCATTTTGATATAAATCCAAATGCACCAAAACAAATGTTGTAAACTTTTTTAGTGTGGCTACATGTTTCCAAAATTCTTCGCATACACCTGTGTCTTCCCTACTGATAATTATGGACGTATTCCCTAAGCCAACAGCATCTGTAACATTTTCCCAAAAAAGTTTCGGACTGCAATTATCATCAGTAAATCTTAATTCTTCGCCGCCCGGCAGCTCAAATACCACAAAATAATGTTTCATCATTTCCATTTCGATATTTATTAGGTGTAAAAACAAATATAAACATTAGTGAAAAAATTAACACATGTTTAACTTATCTTTTAATCGATGAATTACTGCTTTTGGTCGGTTACTATTATATATAAAATTTTAGCCATTAAAATATCAATAAATTGAATGTTTGCATTAGTGAAGATATGTTATTAATTCATTAGCCTAAGTAAGATCAGGTTGCAGTTGCCTCACTTTAAGGTTAAACATATTTATGTAAAAAAACCGGCGCAAGGCCGGTATAGTATATTAAATGTAATACTCATTAATGACCTCCGCCACTTACTCTATCAAAGCTAATACCCTGGCGTTGCAATATACCCTTTACGGTAAAAGCATAAATGGCAAGGTAAGCAAAACACACTACGCCTACTATATAACTACTGTGTATACCTATTATACCGGCAATGTATCCTTGTAACAGGCTTACAACTCCACCGCCCATAATCATCATTACAAGCAAAGTACTTCCTTGTGTGGTTTGTTTACCTAATCCGCTCACGGCAAGAGTAAATATACATGGCCACAACGTACTGCAAAATAAACCCACACTGGTAAAAGCATAAACGCTTATCATACCTTCTGTAAGCATTCCTATAATAAGTGCTGCAATACCTAATAAAGAAAATAAACCAAGCATGGTAGCGGGATTACCTTTACTTGCAAAATCGGCAATAATTAGTACAATTATAATTGCTGCATATACATAAAACGGAGCTAAGTCATGCCCCATTATGTAACTGGCTCCTAAAAACACACCAAATGCAAGATATGGTGCTATTATCTTAAATATTGTTTGCATGCCCTTATCATTAGTAAATGCTCCTACAGCACCACCCCAGCGGCCTATCATAAGGCTCGCCCAGTATAAAGATACATAAGGGCCTACAGAACTCTCTACAAAGCCAAGCTTAGTAACAAGATAAGCCGGAAGGTTACTGGCAGTAGAAACCTCTACACCTACATATAAAAATATGGCAAGCATACCCATAAGAAGCTGCGGATACTCTAATGCTGATTTTTTAACAGGTACAAAATCGGAAACTACCACTTCCTCCTCTATCTCAGGATGGTTAGGAAGTGATGAAAATTTGAGTAACACTGCCACTATTACAAATGCCGCACCAAGTATAAGATAAGGAGCTTTTACACTATTAATATCTACAGTTGTTGATGGTGCAGAAGCCGACCCAAAAATAGCAAAGCTTACTAAAAGCGGACCTATGGTAGTACCAAAGTTATTTATACCACCGGCAAGAGTAAGACGCTGAGAACCTGTGCTTATAGGGCCAAGCGCTATAGCAAGTGGATTTGCTACTGTTTGCTGTAAAGAAAAACCAAGGCCTACAATAAACAGGCCCGAAAGCATTAATGGAAAAGATCCTGTTTCGGCAGCCGGATAAAATAAAAGAGTACCTAATGCCGAAATAATAAGCCCAAGAGCAAGCGAATTTTTGTACCCCAGACGCTCTACAATATCTTTTTTTGATATGGCAGATACAACAATGTATATTATGGACCCTACAGTATAAGCAATATAAAAAGCAAAAGATACCAGCTGGCTTTGCCACGGCTGCAAGCTAAAAGCCTTTTGAAATACAGGGATAAGAATGTCATTGCTCGCAGCGATAAATCCCCAGAAAAAGAAAACAGTGACCAGTGGGATAAACTGGGCCCATTTTGTTTGCGTGTTAGCTGAACTCATAGTTTTGGGTTTGGGTTAAAGGGTTAAGAAAGTTTGGGTTGTATTTGGTTTATTCGGGTCGGGTATATTACAGTAAATGCTTACTGATTCGATAGAAAATTCATCACTTTTACAAAAAAAAATGGATGAAATATTATGCCTTTGCAATTTTGCTAATGGCTTTGATATCTTATCCAGATCAGTAATGTTAATTTTCATATGCGAAAGTTACGTAACACTTTTTATAGAATAGCAAATATGCTAAAAAAAAGTATACAAGTTGGTGTTTTAAATAAACTAATACACACTATTATTAACAAATATTCAAATAAATGTATAAAACACACTTACTATATAATTAGATCATTTATTGCTAATATTATTTGTAAGCTGAAATTGTGAAGATAATGGAGCATCAGAGTTTGTACCAACAAAAATTTCAAAATCTCCCGGTTCTGCCACATACTTCATATCAATGTTATAAAATTTAAGGTCATTGACAGAAATTTCAAAAGTTACAGTCTTCTTCTCCCCCTTTTTCAATACTATTTTTTCAAAGCCTTTTAACTCCCTTACCGGCCTTGTAACAGACCCTGTAACATCTTTAATGTAAAGCTGTACCACCTCTTCGCCATCATAATTACCGGTGTTAGCAACATCAACATTTACTGCGATTTTTGTAGAAAGAGTAAGATTTTTAGACGATAGCCTTAAATTAGAATAGCTAAAGGTAGTATAACTTAATCCGTAACCAAAAGGATATAGCGGGCTATTTTCTGAATCTATATAACGTGATTTATATTTTTGCTCAGAATCTGTAGTGCCAAAATATGGCCTTCCGGTATTTTTATGGTTGTAATAAACAGGTATTTGCCCTACACTCCTGGGGAACGTCATAGGTAATTTACCGCTTGGGTTGCTAATGCCGTATAATGTTTGTGCAATGGCATCGCCCCCCATGGTGCCGGGATACCATGCCTCAAGTATAGCATCCATATTTTCATTCTCCCATGTTAACGTTAAGGGCCTGCCGTTCATTAACACAAGTACAACAGGCTTACCAAGTTTTTTAAGCTCTGCCAAAAATTCTTTCTGTATTCCTGGTAAATCTATATTGGTTCGGGATGCAGCCTCACCTGTCATATTCTCAAGTTCTCCCATTACAGCCACAATAACATCTGCTTTACGGGCATTATCAAGTGCTGCCTGTATTTTGTCTTTTTTATCGCTAAGAACATCTATACCTTTATCAAAAGTAATTTTAGACTTGTCTGTAATTAGTTTATTTATGCCCTCCTGTACACTTACTGCATAACCATTACGGTCGCCCAATGCTGCCCATGAACCAATAATATTAAACTCGTCGTTAACTAATGGGCCTACAAATGCTACTTTTTGTTCCTTGCGCAAAGGCAAAATGGTATTATTGTTTTTAAGCAATACCATAGATTTATTAGCAATATTTAGAGCCGCATCAAGATACTCTTTTTTATAAACAGTGGCCTTTTCTCTCTTTACATTATTATAACGGTAAGGGTCTTCAAACAGGCCAAGATCATATTTAGCTTCCAGTATCCTGCGGCAGGCATTATCAACCTGAATTTGAGTAACTTCACCTTCGGCTAATGATTGTTTTAAGTACTTTAAAAATACACCACCCACCATATCCATATCTACACCTGCAGTAAGGGCAAGCTCTCCGGCCTGTTTTTCATCTTTGGCAAAACCGTGGGCAACCATTTCGTTAATTCCAGTATAATCGGTAACTACAAAACCATTAAATCCCCATTCTTTTTTAAGAATACCATTTACTAAAAACTTATTCCCGGTAGATGGTACTCCGCTAATCTCGTTAAAAGAGGTCATAAATGTAGCCACACCTGCATCTACCGTAGCTTTAAATGGTGGTAGGTAAGTTTCACGAAGCACACGCTCACTCATATCTACAGTATTATAATCACGCCCGGCCTCTGCAGCGCCATAAGCCGCAAAGTGTTTAGTGCAGGCAAGGATGGTGTAAATATCAGCCAAATTTGTCCCCTGAAAACCCTTAACGCGTGCATAAGCCATTTTAGAACCTAAATAAGTATCTTCACCTGCGCCTTCAGATACACGGCCCCATCGGGGATCGCGGGTAATATCTACCATTGGTGCAAACGTCCAGTGTACACCCGATGCCGCTGCTTCTGCCGCCGCAATTTGTGCAGAAAGCTTTGCGGCCCCTAAATCCCATGATGCAGTTTCGCCCAGGTTTATAGGGAAAATAGTTTTGTAACCATGAATTACATCATAACCAAAAAGTAACGGAATTTTTAACCTCGAATTTTCCAGATTGATTTTTTGCAGCTGGCGGGTATACTCTACCCCGGTAGCATTAAGGATAGAACCTACATTGCCTTTTTTAATCTCGTTTATAAAATTATTGCCGCCCTTAGGTCCTGTAACAGTACCATCGGCAGTAAACTGTACAAGCTGGGCAATTTTTTCGTCTATGGTCATTTGCCCCATAAGGTTGGTAATAAATTCATTGCGGGGCCTAATTTTCGCACCTGTTTTAGATTTTTGCGCCTGTAATGTTAGCGTGCAGGCTAACACGCAAATAAATGTTGTTGTGAATTTCATTTTGGATGGATTTGGAAAATTAATATAATCAAAGTTAAAAAAATTCTTACTTATACCATAAAAAAAATGCCCCTACAAGTGGGGCACATTTTCCTGAACGTAGTCGTTTAGATACTTAAATTTTTCTGCCAGTTTACCTTTTTCAACAATTTTGGCCCGGGCAAGAATTCCATCATTATCATTATTATAAAATGCAGGGATAACATGCTTTAAAAACATTTCTCCAAAGCCTTCACTGGCATCTTTAGGCAATTCGCATGGCAAATTATCTACAGCCATTACCACAATAGCCGATGGGTGATGTATATCTACTTCTAAATTAGTTACTGGGTTATAACCATAAAAAGGTTCGGCAATTGTAGATGCCCTTACTGTAGATGCTACCGGCCCCTCTACGTCGCAGGAAATATCTGCTACAACTTTTATTTTAGTATTTTTATCACGCAGCATCTCACGTGTTAAAATATGCGGAGCATCATTACTGTAAAAATGACCTGCTATAAAAATATCTGCAACATGAGCAAAACGTTCAAAATCTGATTTGTAATCTCCAGGATTATTAAAAAAATCAAGGTTTGAAGCTGCCACATGCCCATCTATCCTTTTATTATAATCAAGAACATCAATTTGCGTATACACAGGGCTTGAATATTTTTTTGTTAGAAAGTTCTCAATAGATACTTCTTTAACTTTCATACCATCCAGAACTTCTTTTGCTCCCATACCCACCTTACCTTTACCTGTAAGCACAATTTTAATGGGGGGCATTATGGTACGTTTAAGCCTTGCAATCATTACATCCTTATCAGCAAGCATTTCGGCTTTTGGCAAATTAAACAGCTCATACTTTTGCCCAAATGCCCTAAAACCATTATATGTACCCACGATACCGGCATAACGACCAAAACCAATTAATCTACGGTTTGCAGCATCAGTAATTGTTTCATGATCATATAATGTAATATCCATATCTATTATGGCCTGAAGCATTTTTTGATTATGGGATTGTTTCTTAATAGTATGCGAAAAAAAGAAGTAATCTTTTCCCGGCAATAATGCATTTAAAGGTACTTCTTTAACACCTATAAGTATATCACAATCGGTTATATCATCAGTTACCTCAAAACCTGCAACCCTGTATTCATCATCCTTAAAAATACGTATATCAGATGATTCAACTTTTATTTCAGCCTGAGGAAACTGCTTTTTAAAAGCCAAAAGCATTGTAGGAGAAAATACAACCCTTTTATCTGGTGGCGATTTTCTTTCTTTAATTATCCCGAATTTCATAGCAATGTCTATTTTTTGTAATGAGGACTAATTTTTGTTAGTTTAACAACAACAAATTCGATGTACTGATAAATTATCACTTTACATCTATTATTTGCACCCAAATATAACATAAATACATTTCCTATTTAACTTATAAATAATAAAAATATTGTTATATTTGCAACAGTATTTAGCGTTGCTTTTGCAATTTAAAATATCATAATAGGGGTCGACTGGTTTTGACAGCAGGCCGAACTGAACAGTAAGCACGTCGGGAAATGAAGCTGTTTCCGTATATCATCGCTTCAAACATTTAAACGGCGAAAATAACTACGCTCTAGCTGCATAATCTAAATTAAAGTAAGATTAGCCTCGTCCCTGCAAGGCAGGGAAGCAGGATTCTCCTGAAAAGCCTCGGTTTATGGCGTTTCGTTTAGGAGAACCGTAAAAGTAAACCTGGGGGTTGTTTCGCTTCGCGGTAGCCCTGAGAAAACAGAAGCTAAGTAGTATGTGGCTGTTTCCGGCCTATCACACTATCGAAAATCCAATCGGAAAATAAGCGTGTAGAAAGCTCTTTGCTTCCCTGTTTGGACCCGGGTTCGATTCCCGGCGATTCCACTGAGACAGTTTTAGGCACACTTTTCAAAGTTTGCAAAAACGCACAAAATGTCTCGAAAAGCCTATAAAACCTGCAACTTTGAACGTTTGCAGGTTTTTTTATGTCCACCTGTAATCTTCAAAATTTTCAAAAATGCACATAAAGTTGGGTCATTTGCCGGTGCAATGTCAATTGCCCGAAAAATTGCACCAAAAAATGCACTTAAAGACAGTTTAAGACACTGAAAGACTCAAAGTACCATTGTGTTTGGTTTACCGTGATTGCTTCATAATTCTACATTATTAATTTTTAATTTTTTGAATTATGTTAGAGAAAAGCTATGGCTTAAGCTTCATGTTAAAGCCGTCCCGCAAGGAACCTACACTGCGTTACGTGTACGTTCGTGTATCCGTAGATGGTATCCGTAAAGAGATTTCAACCAAAAGAACCTGGGATCCCAAGCGCTGGGATGCCAAATCTGAACGCGCAATCGGTGCAAAAGAAGACGCCCGAATTTTGAACCTTTTTTTAGACACGATGGTCATGAAAATTAATCAGTTCAAATTGGACCTGATGTATACAGAGAAGACCATTTCGGCCCAAAGGATCATTGATTTCATACTGGGAAGGGCTACCTCAAAGGCATTGTTGCTGGAAGAATTTCAGGTCCATAATGATGAAATGTTGTCGCTTGTCCCTGCCGACTATGCCATGGCAACCTACAAGCGCTATACCTACACGCGGACGCATGTTCAAAATTATATAAAGTATAAATACGACAGAGATGACATCGAACTGCGTGAACTTGACTACGATTTTATCAGCGGCTTTGAACTGTACCTTAAGACCGTCAGGAAATGTATAAATAATTCTGCACTGAAGTACATTGCCTGCCTCAGGAAGATCATTAACCGGACTGTAGATAAGAACATCATCCCATCCGACCCCTTCAAAGCTTTTAAGCGCAAAAAGACTAAAACGATAAAGAAGCCCCTTAACAGCAGGGAACTACGGATTTTGGAGAACTACACATTTGCAACGCAGCGGCTCACCGTCATCAGGGATGTATTTATATTTCAATGTTACACAGGGCTGGCCTACATCGATGTTTACAATTTGCGAAAAAGCGATATAAAGATTGGAATTGATGACCGGTACTGGATCATGTCCTCCCGCCAGAAAACAGGCAATGAGACGAATATACCACTACTCCCTAAAGCTTTGGAGTTGATTGAGCACTATAAAGACCATCCCATCTGTGTAGAACGTAATACAATACTCCCGGTATCCTCGAACCAGAAGATGAACGAATACCTCAAGGAAATTGGCTCCCTTTGCCAATTAGATGTGTTACTGAATACCCACATGGCCCGGCGCACTTTTGCCAGTACAGTGACGCTAAATAATGATGTGCCTATCCATGTGGTAAAGGAAATGCTGGGGCACAACTCGATAAAACAGACCGAGGCGTACGCTATGACAGAACAGCTGACCATCGGGAGGGAAATGTCACTTCTAGACCGGAAGCTTAGTGCCAAGCCACAAATATCGAAGGAAGATGCTGACCTCTTAAGCAGGTTGGAAGATGAGATCAGGGCGGTTAAGGAAAAATATAAAACCTGTTAACCATGATCAAAATCAATCTTGAAGATACCATAGTGCCCCATTACGTTAGCCAGGACCTGACGGATTTTAGGTTTTACTCACCTCAGAAAAAAGGAGGTGTAGCTGAACTAATCGTACAGATCCGTAACATTAATGACCCGTTACTTTCCAATGTGTATAATTTAGGGTTTGGTCCACCGGATGGTGCAGGTAGCTTTAGCGATACGGTTTCACTCAGCCATTCAAATCCGGGTAAGGTGTTCTCAACGGTAATTTTAGTAGCGATAGCGTTCCTGGAGCGCAACCCTTCCTTAGCTATCGGAATCGACGGCTCTGATGACCGGCGGGCCTATTTATACCACAGGATGTTCAGCTCTAACAGACATCCCTTAGAGGAAACCCTGATCCTTACCGGTGTTGACTGGTATGTACGTTTGCTTCGATCCGGCGATGTAGAGCGCGACCCATCTGGCGCTGCCTATTTCAAGCCACGGCCTGAAGCTTTTGATTTTCAAAGGAAAACAAATGATTTATACCGTTATTACCTGATAAATTTAAAACCTGGGCGGTCCATCAAATAAAAACTTTTAATATATTTGTCATTATGAAAGAGAAAATGCAACATGCTATAGATGCTATTTTTAAAATGGCGGCAGAACAGAAACAGCCATCGGCTCCATTACCTGCATTTAATGGGTCAAGGCCGGATAACGCCCTTTCACGGTCGATACGGAATAAAAAGGAAGCAGATCACTTCCAGGCGGAATTGAAAGCTGTACTAAATCAAGAAAAATAATTATAAGTAAGCCTGCGAATACAAGCAGGCTTTTTTATAACTCAACTTACTACCGGGTATGAACTTCCGCTTATTCCACAACCTGCGGTATGCCTTTTCCCTCTATAAAACGATAAAAATATGTAGGCTTTACATGACCGGATTGTGGGAGCATTAACGTTACACAGTGGCCTGTCGGAAGGTCAACGATCTAATGTATGTCGGTTGCTTTGACGTAATGTTCTTCCATTAATTCTTTTTTGAATCGTTCTAGATCATCTTTAGTAACAATATCTATGTTCATACTCTAAAAAATTATATTGACAGTAAGTTCGGCCTTCATTATAACAAGATAAATTTTAATGGCCCAATTAGTAATAAAAGGGATTACCTGATCATTTTTGTCCGTCAATTGCGCCAAGACTAATACTTTCGGCTGGATCATAATTGTTTAAAGTTCTACCAAAACAAACGGTAAATCAAAGACGCAAATTAAATCCCGGATTTTAAGTAATCAATTTGTGCCTGTAGTCAAGCATCTTACTTGTTAGCAGATTAATTTGTTAGTAATCTAAAATAATTTTCTGCCCCCCAGTAACGGTGTATTCAACAAATTTTAAGAGTGATTTTACAGGCTTAAGCTGTGTTATCCTATTCCCTTCATTCAGGCTAACCGTGATTTTACCAATTTTACCAGCGTCTTTTGGCAAGAGAATGAGCCGTGATTGAAAATTTTCACTGCCAACTACCGTGAAGCTGTAGGAATTAGTTTTCGCATTAGTGAGAGCAGTAATGGGATAATCTGTAAAAAGTATAAAATCACCTTCTTCGATTTTTACATATTGCCTTGGCACCACACCAAATCCCACACCGGCCCCGTACACTTCCTGGCCTACCTGGCCATGTTGTTCCCAACCATCCTGCAGGTCTTCCACAGGCATCCATAATTTAGGGTCTACTTCTCCTGTTTTTACTTCATCCGATAGAATATCTTCAGGTAATAAAGGTGGGTAATAACCGGGCAACCTGCTTACGCTATAGCGCACAAGCTCCGGCAGCAGCAGCATTACTGATGGTAAAATGGGTGCTTTGATTGCAACCGCTTCTTTAATATAATCGTTGAGGGCAGCATACACTTCCATTTCTTCATAAGCCGCCTTGTAAGGGGCATCATTAAGCGGAAAAATACCAAAAAAGTTATCAAAGTTTGCGGCGTTGCCATAGTTACATTCCCATAACTGCACGTTTTTCATAATACCGGCGATGCACAGGTAGCTAATATCCAGAAACAGCTCTTCTTTTGTTTCTTTATATAAGCGCAGCATTGCAAGTGCAGAAAAAGCAGTGTTGTTAGCCTGGTAAAAAATGTTCATACCCATATCCTGCAACTTTTTGGCGGCTTTTAGGGCTTCATTTAGATATTTTTGCTCTCCAGTTACCTTCCAAACATTTACCATAAGGTGCGCGTACCCACCCGCTACATCTTTCTCGCCGCCGTTGCCGGGCACCGTCTCTGCTTTTAAAGTTTCAAGGGTGTCCATTTTGTAAAACACCGGCCACTCATAATTAAAATGATGCGCTACTTTTATAGCATAATCAATAGAGTCAAGTAATAAATCTTTAGCTTCTTTATCGCCATCCAGTGCCAGCTTCGAAAGGTTCATCAAGGGGTGATGCAGGTACCAGGAGTCCATGGTCATGGCCTTCTTTTGCTCTTCAGATTCATCCAGTTCCCCACGCTGCGATGGCAGCCATCTCGAAATTGTTTTTAGCTTATCATCAAAAAATGATTTTAAGCCGCCTTTAATTTCGTCTATAACCGGGAAACTTTCGCCGGTCCATTGGGCATATTCATGTACGGCATAGAGAACAGAGAGCTGCACCATAATTTCTGCAGGCGTTTTATAGTCGCATAAATAGGCATTTAGATAGGGGTGCCCTTTAGTATAGGTCCAGCAGCCCTGATTTAATGATAGGTCATTTAATGCGGTTTTGGAGGTTGTTAGCCAGTCGTGGTATTTGGTGTCAGGTTTGGGTATGACGTTATAAATTGCCGCTAGATGATTAAGATATTGTTTGGAAACAGCAATATCATCTGAAGGAACTTCAGGGCTAAATAAAACATAGGCGTCAGATATTACGTAGTCAGTAGCGGCAGCAATCGCCTTCTCTTTACTAACAGGTAGGCTAAATCCGATTTCCGGCCAGTCGCCCCCAACGGTTTCGGCAAGGGAGGTTTCTGTCGCATTACAATAATCAGATAACGTAGTGAGGTTTTGGAAATATAAAAAAGATCCTTTTTTAGGTACTGATGTGCTTGCAAAAAGCAGGCCCGAACGTGTGCCTGCCTGGTGCAGGTGAACAGTTGCCGTTGTATTTTCGATCCTGCCCTTTTCGGTAAGCGGAACGATATCCTTTGGCCAAAAAGGAATTACGACGGGGATAGCGGGAGTAAACGTTGTTTTATAGTGCAAAATTGGATTATTGGCATCAGGAAAATCCATTTCCATTTTGTAATGCCCTACATGTGTTTGCAGCAAAAGTTTGCAACCTGAATCTTCTTCATTCAATTCTAAAACTTCAAAATTGCAATTCAAGCCAAAGGCTGCCCTAAAGCCCAGCTTGCTTCCGTTTGCGGAGGTACTAACAATCCATACCGAGTTGCCTGTGTTGTGTAGGGTAAAAGTATAATCTAAAAATCTTTTTTCAAAAAGAACGGCACTGTTCTTAATATCTGACTGCGCCGTTGCTGCCCAAGGTGAAATCAGTTTCATGGTTTAAATTTTTAAGTATAGCTTTACTGTTTAGTTGTTCTTGTATATTTTTTAATGATAATGTGCTCAATAAATTCTGTTGTAAAGCATGTTCATTACACCCTCTTTTAAGATAATGAATACTTTTGTTTTTGCTATGTCAGTTCGATTACAGCCTTTTATCGGAAGGATTGTAAACCGTTATTTTCCCGCTAATTTGGCGAAGGATTCTGCCATCGCTTCAGCATCCTGGGCATACTCTTTTTTATAGTATTTTAAAAGGCTGGCTTTTGTAGTTTTTTTGTCTTTGCCATGGCCTTCCCAAATAACGCCCAATGACGAATAAGCAGGCACTGTTATACCAAGGCTACAGAAAAAATTAGCAATGTTGCCGGTTACATGCTCCACACCATCGGAATCGCCGGTAATTATTACACCACCAAATTTACCGTCAAGAGGCGAATCTTCACCTGCATTTATGATATCATATACTTCATCAAGGCGCTCTATTGCCCGCTGGATTTCTGAGCTATGGCTGTTCCACCAAATTGGCGTAGCGAATAGGATTATATCTGCTGCTACTACTTTCTCGTAAATACCGGGCCAGTCGTCGCCGGCACCCATATCGGTATACGTGCCATTGAGGATAGTATGCTCCGCAAGGCGGATTACTTCACACTCAATATCCTGCTTTTCCAGGTAGCTTACGGCAAATTCAGTTAGCACCTGTGTGTTAGATGTTCCTTTTTCTTTTAAAGTACCCAGTAAGATTATAGCTTTCATATTTTGAGTCTTGATGTTGTTCTTATAACGTTTTGGTCATGTGTGATTACTGTTATCAGCGTATCTAAATTAGAAAGTTGTGTTTGCTTAACAGCGGTATTTATCAAAACTTTAGCTAAGCTTTGAGTTCCCTTTAATTGAGTTGTATCTTTTACCGAATCGGTTAATAAAAAAAAACCCAAAGCTTTACTACAAATTATTAAAAGTGGTTTTTACTGCTTAGCAGGTTTTCCGGCACATTTAATTCTCCACTTGCAGAATCAATTAGGCCATTCTTTTCATCTTCTATATTCGTGGCTTGAGTATATACATCGCCTGCAATCGCATGCCTGCTTAATTCTTTCTTATACAGAGCAATTTTGGCCGACCTGTCCTGATCGTCCTGTGGGCCACCATAATCGGCAAATCCGAAACCGCCCCATTCACTGATTACAAGAGGGACCTGTTTTCTAAAGAAAAAAGGGTCGCCCACGGTAAGCGGGAAAGCAGCTACTGTATTCATATTGCCGTTTTCAAGTTCGGTAAGGAGCTGGGACCAACGTTCAAATTCTGCTGTGTAAATATGTACGGTAAGCAGGTCAGACTTTAAGCGCCCTTCATACGATATATGGCGCCATCCGTCATTATCCACAACCAGGAACTGCGGGTAGGTAATTTGCAAATAATGATACATACCCATAATATAAGCCCTTGTCTCAGCACTGCTCGCAATATCCTGCGCTCCCCAGTCTTCATTGTAAAGGCTCCATATAATTACCGATGGGTGGGTGCCTATAAGGTCCAGCATCCTGATAAGTTCGGCCCGGTGGTTTATACGGCTTTTTTCATTAGAATTATGTGGCGATGGCACCTCTATCCATAACAGCATGCCCAGTTTATCGGCAAGGTTATATATGCGCGGGTCTACCCCCGCTATATGGATGCGCACCAGGTTACAGCCCAATTTTTTCATGGCATACATGTGACGTTTGATCTCTTCATATGTGGCATTGCCGGGCTGGTATAAAATTCCATCCAGATAAACTGGCGCATTGTTGAGGTAAATATGTTGCCCGCGGGCTTCAATCTTCCGTAAACCGAATTTAGTCTCAATTTCGGCAACATGCCCATCACTATCCACAAGGTGTGCTACGAGTTTGTAGAGATGGGGATTTTCCGGCGACCATAGTTGCGCCTCAGGTATTTCCAGAACCAGACGCTGCTGCTTTTGCCCCGCCTCTAACTGTAGCTTAAAGGAGTCGGTAGCTACCGGGGTTGCGTCACCCTGCTTCCGGTTGTACACCATCATCCTGATGGTATAGTTTCCGGGATTGTGAATACGGGTAGTTATATTAAACCGCACCAGGTTATCTTCTACAATACTGACCACGCCAAGGCGGGAGCGGAGCCTGTTACGTTCTACTTTTTCGAGATATACGCTCCTAACTGCCCCGGTATAAGTCTGGTACCAGATACCACCCCTTTTATAAACATAGGATTCCTGTTTCCCGCGCGGAGTGTCCACGTCCATGGTATCTTCTATACGCACGGTAATTTTATTATCCTGTTGCAGTATGCTTTCATCCAATTCGTAGGAAAATGAGGTATAGCCGCCAACATGCACATCTTCCCCTTCAATTGTTTGTAGCAGATTACCATTAAGCCACACGCGTGTTTGGTAGCCACACGCCCCAAAGGTTAGTTGCAGCATGTCTTTAACCGCAGATTCATCCTCCTCGGTCTCAGGCAGTGGAAATTCCCGTTCATACCATACCACTACCTTATCCTCCCATGATTTTCCGGACACCAGGCCACGGGCCTTCGCTATATGTTCTTCGATCGTACCGGGCCACATCGCAGTATTTTCAAAATTATGACTGAGGAACCACGTGTCATTTAAGCCTGTATCATCCATGTCAATTGAAAATTTCCACTGGCCGTCAAGCAATATAAAACTGTTTGGCCTGATAACTGCGCGCGGTAAGGGATTTAAAGCAATTTCCTGATAAAAATTTTCTTCTTTCGCCTTAGAAGAGCCGTAATTGGGAGGGCTGTCTTTCATGAATCGTTTTAGGGATAAAAGTTAAACATATCTTTAAAATATGCCAAAGCTTTAACATACATATAACGGCAGGTATCACTGGGCTGAAATTACTGCTTCATGCATTACATTGTAAAATTTAACCCCAGATGAATTGTGCGGATTTGACAATTTATAATCTTTTCTTAAAAGATTTTTATTTAAGAATATCTTGGCAAATTATAATAAATGTATGGTTGAATTTTGTTCATCAGGATAAGTGAGTTTCAAGTCCTTATACAGCATAATTGCCTTATACAGCAATTGTAAGCACTTCTAACCAGGGGTGCTTTTTTACAGGTATTACCGTCCGAACCCATACATAACTTAATACATATATTTAAATGCAGACAGCATACAAACAAAACAATGATGGAAACACCTTCCATCAGGGTGGTGAGCGCACAAAATATGACATGGTGGTCTTCTGCCACCTGCGTTGGGATTTTGTCTATCAGCGTCCGCAACACCTTATCAGCAGATTGGCAAAAACTATGAAAATCCTTCTGATTGAAGAGCCCTGGCATCGCCCTGAACAAAGTGCGAACAGGCTGACGGAGATCACAGCCAACCTGCACATTTTGCAGCCTAATGTACACCAGATCGAGGAAATTACTACTATTTTACCCGATTATACGAATAAAGATGTAACCGTTGGCTGGTTCTATTCAGCGTCTTTCCTGCCACTGCTGGATTATTTCAGTTTTGAAACCGTGGTGTACGACTGCATGGATGAACTTTCGCTTTTTAAGGGTGCGCCACAAAAGCTTGTGGAGCAGGAGCGACAATTAATGCATAAAGCAGACATTGTATTTACGGGAGGGAAGTCGCTTTATGAATCCAAAGTACAACACCATGATAATGTGCACTGCTTTCCGAGTTCCGTCGACCGGGACCACTTTGCCCATGCACTGAACGGCATTGCACTTCCACAGGATATTGCCTCCATAGCCGGACCTATTGTGGGTTACTTTGGCGTAATAGACGAGCGCATTGACCTTGCGCTGCTTAACGAAACCGCCCTTCTTAAGCCTGATTTGAGTTTCGTTATGATTGGGCCTTTAGCTAAAATCGGTGAACATGACCTGCCGAGGCTGCATAATATCCATTACCTGGGTATGAAAGATTATAAAGAACTGCCCGGTTATTTGAAGGCATTCAGCATTGCCATGATGCCGTTTG